>JGI24522J20083_1000230_pt1 | contig 22794 bp, 21 predicted proteins | sample LinPmetageLP47_FD_20083 | JGI IMG/M metagenome (IMG submission 20083)
GCTTTGCCGACCCCGTGCCCGATTCAAGCCATACCCCCCGCGATATCCGACGCAATGATCTGCTGTTCTGGAAAGGCCATGTCGCACTGGTGCTTGACCCCTTGACGATGATCCATGCGAACGCGCATCACATGGCCGTCACACGCGAACCCGTTCAGGACGCCTTGACACGTATCGCCAAAATCGACGGCCCGCTGACCGGGCACAAACGCCTAAGCCCTTCCAAATGGCCTTAAATCCATCCCCGGTTACCGCGCGCGCAATCGGTTAGGTGTCTACCGCACGGATCATCTTGCGCTCGAGCACCCGCAGCACAGAGGCAAGGTCCTGACCGCGCCGCAGCACTTGCCCGTTGGCACCAATGACTGCGTACATGCCCTGTTTCATCCGTAACTTGGGGCGTTTCTCGATGTGGTACAGTGGTATCTCGGCGGTCCTGCGGAAGATTGAAAACACCGCGACTTCGCGCAGCGAAGAGATGCCATAGTCGCGCCATTCACCCGCCGCGACCATTCGGCCGTAAAGCGACAGGATCGGGCCAAGTTCGGTCCGGTGAAAGGAAACCTGCTCGGGTGCGCGTTCGTTCTGCGGGTGTGAGGGATGGATATGCACTGTCATACTTTGACAGTTGCGCCCTTCGACGCTCAAATCAAGAGAGCCGCCGATCAATTCTCTTGAAAGCGTTACATTATCTGTGCAAGCATCAACATTGTGAAACATAAAGGCCCGCCATGACCCCGCAACTCCGTGCTGAAAAATCCGCTGCCGCCATGTGGACCATTGATACGGCCAGCCAATCCTTGGGCATGCGGATCGACCATATCAGCCCCGGAGAGGCAGACCTGTCGATGGAGATCACCCCGGTGATGCTCAACGGCCACGGCATCGCACACGGCGGGTATATCTTTACCCTCGCGGACAGCGCATTTGCCTTTGCCTGCAACAGCTACCAACCAGCTTGCCGTGGCCCAACAGAACCAGATTTCCTACCTCGCCCCTGGCAAATCGGGTGAACGACTGCTGGCGACAGCGCGGGAACAATCAAAAACCGGGCGCTCCGGCGTTTATGACGTGACAGTCACGGGGGAGGACGGGCGCACCATCGCCTTGTTCCGTGGCCTGTCACGCACCATCAAAGGCCATCATTTCGAGGAGGAAATGACCCCATGAAAGACCTCACGCCCGCCCGGTCATCGCTCGACCCGATCGAGCTTGCCAGCCGCGATGAAATCAGCGCCCTACAGCTGGAGCGGCTGAAAAAATCACTGCACCACGCTTATGCGAACGTCCCCCTTTACCGCCAAAGCTTTGACACAGCGGGCGTACACCCCGACGACCTGCACAGCCTGTCGGATCTTGCAAAGTTCCCCTTCACCGTCAAAACCGACCTGCGCGATAATTACCCTTTTGGCATGTTCGCCGTGCCCCGCGACCAGCTGGCGCGCATTCATGCGTCATCAGGCACGACGGGCCAACCAACAGTCGTGGGATATACGAAAAACGACCTCGCCAATTGGGGAACTGTCATGGGGCGGTCCCTGCGTGCTGCGGGGCTCAAACCCGGCGACATGCTGCACAATGCCTATGGCTACGGGCTGTTTACGGGCGGGCTGGGGGTACATCTGGGGGCTGATACCCTCGGACTTAGCACGGTACCGATCTCGGGCGGGATGACCCCGCGGCAGGTGCGCCTGATCGAAGATTTCAAGCCCGACGGCATCACGGTGACGCCTTCTTACGCGCTGTCGATCCTCGACGAATACGCGCGTCAAGGCATCGACCCGCGCCACTCCTCGCTACAGGTGGGTATCTTCGGGGCCGAACCCTGGACCAACGCCATGCGGGTCGAGATCGAACAGGCGTTTGATATGCACGCCGTTGATATCTATGGTCTGTCCGAGATCATGGGCCCCGGCGTGTCCTGCGAATGCGTCGAGACCAAGGACGGGCTGCACATCTGGGAGGATCATTTCTATCCCGAGGTGATCAACCCTGAAACAGGCCAGCCCGTTGCCGATGGCGAAAAGGGCGAACTGGTCTTTACGTCGCTCACTAAAGAGGCGTTTCCAATCATCCGCTACCGCACCCGCGACCTGACCCGCCTGCTCGCCGGCACCGCGCGCAGCATGCGCCGGATGGAAAAAGTCACCGGCCGTAGCGACGATATGATCATCCTGCGCGGCGTTAATGTGTTCCCCACGCAGATCGAGGAAGCCCTGATGGCGACACCCGGCCTCGCCCCGCATTTCCAGATCGAGCTGAGCAAACCGGACCGGATGGATCAGATGCGCGTGCTGTGCGAATGCGCCGACGCCACCGTTGGCGGCCTCGCCCGTGAGGCTGCAGCGCAACAGCTGGCCGCGCAGATCAAAGAGACTGTGGGCATCAGCGTGCAAATCGACGTGGGCGATGTGAACAGCATCACCCGTTCCGAAGGCAAAGCCGTGCGCATCATCGACAACCGCCCCAAAGGCTAGACCCAGCAACACACCTGTAAGCCCATCGACCGCGTATCTCACCACGCGGTCGATTTATACCTCTGAGATTGCGGAGACGCTGCCGAATAGCCCGCCACGCTCCGCCCTTAGAACCGACGCCCCCCACTCCAGGCCGATGTATTTGCATCACAGCACTGTTGCCCCGTTGCACGAAGCACACGCAGCCGCTACCAATTCTACATGTTGGCGATCTTTCTCAAAACACTGCCCTTTTTCGCGCTGATCGGTCTGGGCTATTGGGCCGGGCGCACGCGGTTCTTCACCGCAGAAGCCACGGCCTATTTGACCAAGTTCGTCTTCTATTTTGCGCTCTCTGCCATGCTGTTCCGCTTTTCTGCCAATCTGTCCCTGGCAGAGGTCTGGGACACACGGCTCGTCGCGGCCTATCTGTGGGGAACAGCGTTCGTTTACGGCACCGCCACGTTGGTCGGATTTTGGCGCGGGCTTGACGTTCCCAGCACCGCAATGGAGGCGCAATGCGCCGTCATCGGCAACACCGGCTTTCTTGGCGTCCCCATGCTCACGCTGTTGCTCGGGGCAGAGGCGATCGGCCCCGTGGTACTGGCACTGGCGGTAGATCTGATCGTCTTTTCCAGCCTCATCGTCATCCTGATCACCGGGTCGCGCGACGGCCAACTTAGCTTGCGCGCCTTGCGCACCATTGGTTTGGGGCTGGTGAAAAACCCGATGATCGTCGCGATGACGCTAGGCTTTATCTGGTCCGGCTTGCGCATCCCCATTCCGGCCCCGATGAATGACTTTCTGGCGATCCTAGGTGGTGCGGCAACCCCGGGTGCCTTGTTCGCAATCGGCGCCTCGCTGGCCACAAAATCTGCCGAAAAACTGCACATTGCCGGATGGCTGTCTTTTTGCAAGCTGGCGCTCCACCCCGCGTTTGTCGCCCTTGCTGCACTGTGGCTGTTCCATGTGGACCCGTATAAGGCAGGTGTGATCATCGCGACCGCCGCGCTGCCCGTTGCGGGCAATGTCTATATGCTCGCTCAACACTACAACGTGGGGCCGCAACGTGTCTCTGCTGCGATCCTGGTGTCAACGCTGTTCAGCATTCTCAGCGTCAGTCTCGTGATCGCATGGGTGACGGGCCTGTAGCCTTCACCCTTTTCGCAAATACTTGCCGTGCAGCGTCCCGCCCTTGCCGCCCGCGTCGATGCCCGCTAGCCATATATCAACCAGACACAGGAGACGCCCAATGAAAACGATTTCCGAGAATACCAGCTTCAGAGGCACCCAAGGCGTCTATTCTCACCGCTCCGCGGCCTGTAGCTGTGATATGACCTTTGCCCTGTTCCTCCCCGAAGAGGCCAAGCAGGGGCCGGTACCACTGATGTGGTTCCTGTCGGGACTGACCTGCACCCATGAAAACGCGATGACCAAGGCAGGGGCACAGGCATGGGCCGCTGAACACGGGATCGCAGTCGTCTTTCCCGATACATCGCCGCGCGGGGATGATGTGGCCGATGATGACGCCTATGATCTGGGCAAAGGCGCGGGCTTTTATGTGAATGCCACACAAGACCCGTGGAAGCCGCATTTCCAAATGTGGGACTATATCGCCGACGAACTGCCTGCGCTGCTTGGCGAAAATTTCGCGCTGGATATGGACCGTCAGGCGATCTGCGGGCACTCGATGGGCGGGCACGGGGCGCTGACGTTGGCGATGAACTTGCCGGGACGGTTTACCTCGGTCTCTGCCTTTGCACCGATCGCCCACCCCACCAGCAGCGATTGGGGTCGCAAACAGCTGGCCGCATACCTTGGCAATGACGAAGCCACATGGGCCAAACATGACGCAACGCTTTTGATGGCGGACGGCGGTTTCGACGGCCCGATCCTCATTGATCAGGGCACGGATGATCAGTTCCTTGATCTGCTCAAGCCCGAAGCATTGGCCGAGGCGATAGCGAAGGCACGCCAGAACGCCACACTGCGGATGCAGCCGGGGTATGATCACAGCTATTTCTTCATCTCGACGTTCATGGAAGACCACATCGCGTTCCATGCCGACGCCCTGTATGCGCGATAGGCCGGGACGATGACCGCGCTTTATATCGACGCTGATGCCTGCCCCGTCAAAGCAGAGGCCGAACGCGTGGCCACCCGTCATAAGGTGCGGATGTATGTGGTGTCCAACGGCGGGCTGCGCCCCTCGCAGAACCCACTGGTCGAAACAGTGATTGTCCCCGATGGCCCCGACATCGCCGACATATGGATCGCCGACCGCTGCGGCCCCGGTGACGTCGTGGTCACGGGCGATATCCCCCTAGCGGCGCGCTGCGTCGAAGCGGGCGCACGGGTGCTGAAACACAACGGCGAAGCGCTGACCTCGGCTAATATCGGCAACGTGCTGGCAACCCGCGATCTGATGACCGACCTGCGCGCCGCCGACCCGTTCCGTCAGGGCGGTGGCAAAGGGTTTACAAAGGCAGACCGCTCCCGTTTTCTGGAAGCGCTAGAGCGCGAACTTCGCGCGGCACAACGGTAGGGCTCGGGGCAGCAAGACCCCTTCGGACGCGGCAAAAGGAAGAGCACATGAAACCAACAGCAGTCGTCTTTGACATTGGAAATGTGCTGATCGAATGGCAGCCCGAACGGTTCTACGATTCCGTCATCGGAGAGGACCGCCGCCGCGCCATGTTCGCCGAAGTCGACCTGCACGGCATGAACGACCGCGTCGACAGCGGGCAGCATTTCACCGATACGATCTATGCCGCCGCCGAGGCAAACCCCGCCTGGCGCACTGAAATCCGCATGTGGCACGACCGCTGGATCGAGATGGCAGCGCCCGTGATCCCCCGCTCATTGCGGCTGAAAGAAGCGCTGCAGGCCAAGGGCGTACCGGTGTTTTCGCTGACCAACTTCGGCATCCAGTCCTATGATCTTGCGGCGCAGCACTATCCTTTCTTGCGGGCGTTCGACCGCGATTTCATTTCGGGCCATATGGGCATGATCAAGCCGGACCCTGCGATCTATGCCGCACTTGAAGATACCTCAGGCCTGTCCGGCGACGCGCTTTTGTTCACCGACGACCGCATCGATAATATCAACGCCGCCAACGCCCGCGGCTGGCAAACCCACCACTTTACCGGACCGGACGGGTGGGCCGACAGGCTGGTCACCGCAGGGCTACTGACCGAGGAAGAAGCCGCATGACCCAGTTCGATATTATCCCCTTTGACCAAGGCGAGGCGCGGCTGGACTGGATCGGCCTGACCGATGCGCTGGCCGCCGGCCACAAACTACCGCGCGCCGAGATTGCGGATACGTTTTTGTACCGTGGCAAGGATACGCTGCTGAACCGCGCCGCCTGGATCGACGGGCTGGGGCTGGCCGTGAAATCCGCCACCATCTTTCCCGACAACCCCGCCAAAGGGGCACCGATGGTGAACGGTGGCGTGTCGCTTTATGCTGATGATCACGGTGCGCTCGAGGCGCTGATCGATTTTCACCTTGTTACCAAATGGAAAACCGCCGGTGACAGTCTGCTGGCGGCCCGCAAGCTTGCCCGCCCTGACAGCCGCAAAATCCTGATTGTCGGCGCAGGCACCCAAGGGCGCGGACTGCATGCCGCTTATAGCGCGGTCTTTCCTGATGCCGAGTTTACCGTGTGGAACCGCTCTGCCCCGAATGCGCAAGCGATGGCCCGCGATATCAAGGGTCTGAAAATCGCCGACAACCTTGAGGCCGCCGTGCGCCACGCGGACATCATCACCAGCGCCACCATGTCGACCGAACCGCTGATCAAGGGCGCGTGGCTGCAAGCCGGCCAGCACCTTGACCTGATCGGAGCCTATCGCCCCGACATGCGCGAGGTCGACGACGCGGCGCTGACCAAAACCAGACTATTCGTCGACAGTCTCGACACCACGGTCGATCACATCGGAGAGCTGAAAATCCCCATCGCCCAAGGGGTGCTTTCTGCCAATGACATCGTTGCGGATTATTATGATATGGGATCTTTTACCCGCCAGTCAGACGACGAGATCACCCTGTTCAAAAACGGCGGGGGCGCGCATCTTGACCTGATGACCAGCCGCTACATCCTTGACCGGTGGCGCGCGCGTAGATGATCTGGTTTCTCCTCCTTGGTATGCTGGTGGTTGCGATCCCGCTTGTGATTGAACGCAACCGCGCCGAGATGGAAGACGCGGACCGGGGCAGCGCTTCTGGCCAGTTTGCAGAACTGCCTGACGGCGTGACCCACTATGAATGGCTCGGCCCCGCCCAAGGGCCTGTTGCTGTCTGTGTGCACGGGCTGACCACACCCAGCATCGCCTGGCGCGCAGTTGCCCGTGGGTTGGCATCGATGGGCTATCGCACGCTGACCTATGATCTTTACGGGCGGGGATATTCAGACCGCCCGTCCGGACCGCAGGACCGACAGTTCTTTATCAAACAACTCCAAGACCTGCTGGAAGACCAAGACGTGACCGGTAGTTTTACCCTGTTGGGCTATTCCATGGGGGGCTCTATCGCGACCTGTTTTGCAGCGGCCTTCCCCGACCGGGTCGAACGGCTGATCTTGCTGGCACCGGCAGGCATGGGGCTGGCGCAGAACAAGCTGGTAGATTTCATGGCAAAAACGCCGGTTATTGGCGATTGGCTGATGCTGGCGCTTTTCCCACCCACATTCCGCCGCGGCATCAAGGCCGAACGCGACACTCCCGTGCAGGTGCCCCATATCCACGACCATCAGGCAGAGCAGCTGGACTATAAGCATTATGTTCCAGCGGTGCTGGCCAGCCGCCGCGGTATTCTGGCTGATGTGCTACGCGACGAACACCGCGCGATCCAGTCGTTCGACATCCCTGTACTGGCGGTGTGGGGCGACGAGGATCAGGTGATCCCCGCCTCAGCCATTGGCAGCCTCGCCGAGTGGAACCGCACCGCCGAACACGAGGTGATCGCGGGCGCGGGCCATGGCTTGCCCTATACCCACGGGCCCCAGATTGTCGCGGCGATCAAGGCGCATATCAGCGCAACGCCCTAAGTAGTCACCAGTCCGGGCAACCGGCGTTCGCGGATCGGCAGATGGATCAGTGCGCTAAATGCGCCGACGGCCACGCCGATCCACCACACGGCCGTGTAATCGCCATAAACATCATACATCCGCCCGCCCAGCCAAACGCCTAAAAAGCTGCCCAATTGGTGGCTGAAGAACACAATTCCGTACAACGTGCCCATATAGCGCAGCCCATAGATATGCGCGACCAAACCACTGGTCAGCGGCACCGTCGCCAGCCACAACGCCCCCATGCCGACAGAGAACAGAATGACCGATACCGGCGTGATCGGCAGCATAATGAACAGCGCTGCGATCACGGTACGCCCCGTATAAATCGCCGCTAAAAGGTATTTCTTAGAATACCGCTTACCTGCCCACCCCGCCAGCAAGGTACCGGCGATGTTGGCCAGACCAATCAGCGAAATCGCAACCGCGCCGAGCGCCGAAGTCGTTGTGATCCCGATATTATGCAGCACGCCACCGGCAAGGATCGGACCGCAAAGCTCTGTCACGAAGGCGGGGAAATGCGCGGTGATAAAAGCCAGCTGATACCCGCAGGAGAAAAAGCCGATAAAAATGAAGGTAAATGTTGGATCCCGCAGCGCTTTGCCCAAGATTTGTGACAGGCTTTCTTCCAGCTCGGCCTTGCTTGCCATGGCAGGCGTGCGCATCAACGGCAGCGTCAGCAGCATCGCCATGATCGCACCGGCAAAAACGAGAAATGTGGCCTGCCAGCTGAGGAAACCCAGCAGCCATTCAGCCACCGGTGCCCCAAAGACCTGACCCGCGCTGCCCGCAGCGGTGGCGATGGCCAGCGACATCGACCTGTTTTCGGCGGTAGAGGCGCGGCCAACCACAGCCAGAATAACGCCAAATCCCGTCCCCGCGATCCCGAAGCCGACCAGCCACGCATAGGTTTGATGCTCAATGGGGGACACGGAATTGGCCGAAAGAACCAGCCCCACGGCATAGATCAAAGACCCGATTATGATGGCGCGACGGTCACCGATTTTTTCTGCCATCGCGCCGAAGATCGGTTGCCCGATGCCCCACGCGAGGTTCTGGATTGCGATGGCTAACGAAAACTCTGACCGGAGCCAGCCGAACTCTTCTGCGATCGGAATTTGAAACACACCAAAGGATGCGCGCACGGCGAAGCTGACCATGATGATCAAACACCCGACGATCAACACTGGTGTAAAGATTGATGCGTTCTTTTCCACGACGCCCCCCGAAGCTGTTGTCGCCACCGTAGCTTTGAAACCGAGAGGGTCAATTTCAATTGTACGGTCAGGTCGGCCTTCAGTGCTTCTTTTCAAAGTAGGTGGCACGTTGTAAGTCGGGGATATGACCGATTTACGTTCCATTTACGAAGACCGAATTGCCGATGGCAGCCTGTCGCCAGATGCAGCACAAGAAGCTGTTTTGCCAGAGCTGGACCGCATCCGAAGTGCGTTGATGGCCCCGCAGAAAAAAGGGTTTTTCAAACGCGCACCAGAACCACCGCAGGGCCTATACCTTTGGGGGGGTGTGGGGCGCGGCAAGTCGATGCTCATGGATATGTTCGCAGCGAATATGGGCGATGTGCCGACGCGGCGCGTGCATTTTCATGCGTTCATGCAGGAAATTCACAGTGCGATGCACGAGGCTCGGAAAACCGGTGTGGATGATGCTATTGCACCTGTCGCGGCAGAGGTCGCGGCAAATGTGAAACTGCTGGCGTTTGACGAGATGCAGATCAGCGACATTACCGATGCGATGATTGTCGGACGCCTGTTCGAGGCGCTTTTCGCCGCGGGCGTGGTCGTGGTGACGACCTCGAACCGAATACCGGATGATCTGTACAAAGACGGGCTGAACCGTCAGATTTTCCTGCCCTTCATCGAATTGATCAAAGAGAAGATGAAGGTGATTGAGCTTGCCAGTCCGCGGGACTACCGACAGGACCGGCTGGCTGGTACGAAATCCTATTTCACCCCCGTCAATCCTGAAAGCCGTGCGGCGATGGATGCTGTCTGGACCGATCTGGCCGGCGGACCGGGGGAGGGGCTGGTCTTGCGGGTTAAAGGTCGCGATGTGGTGGTCCCTGAGTTTCGCAATGGGGTCGCCCGCGCCAAGTTTCACGCGCTGTGTGGTCGGCCCTTGGGTGCGGCGGATTACTTGACATTGGCAGAGGCCGCGCGCGTGTTAATGCTGGACGACATCCCCAGCCTTGGCAGATCGAACTTCAACGAGGCAAAGCGTTTCGTGACCCTGATTGACGCGCTTTATGAAGCCAAGGTTCGGTTGATCTGTTCTGCATCTGCTGAACCCGAGATGTTGTATCTAGAGGGCGAAGGCACCTTTGAGTTTGAGCGTACAGCATCCCGTCTGCGCGAAATGCAGGCCGAAGGCTGGGGCGCTTAATTGCGCTGCTGCCCCCCTGAGGTCACCCAGCTACTTGATGGGTCAAACGCCGCCAGACGCACTGGTGCAGCCTGACTGTGATAGAATGCGACCGACCGGTTGATCCGCTGGCCTTCCTGCGATGTGGCTTGTTGATCGCTGGCCGCCCCACGAGCTGCAAGTGCTTTGCGTTCCGCAATAACAACCGAGGTGAGAAAACCAGCAGTATTGAATGCACCTGACGTGGTTGTCAGCGCCATCGGAACATTGAAATCGCCCTTGGCTGCCGCGCTATTTAATAGGGTGTCGATATAGCTGTCCGACCGTTCTGTACTGATTGCCCAGATCAAATAGGATTCAAGCACTTGTCCCTGTCGTGTGTCGTCAAAAGACTGCACGATCGCGCTTACCGCATGGGCGACGTCGAACGAAGCATCCTTGTGCATCTTGTTCAGCAGCGTTGCGGGCGACAGCGGCACAAAGGCGGGCCCACCGACAGACGGGCGTGACACCCCCCCGTTGATATAGCCCTGCACAACATTCGCGCGATCCGCCGAACGCCAGTGGTCGACGATAAACGTCACTCCTATAAAGATCGCTATCAGTTGTAGATGTCCGAATGCGATCCTGCGCAGAGCAGGGAAATTCTGATATGGTTTGGTCATTGCATTGGCCCCCCAAAGGCAAAAAGTTACCCTCGGAACCTAGAACGCAAATCCCCTATAAATCGTAAATATTGCCAATTCTATTAGTTAAAACGCTATCCGTTTTCCCGTAAAATAGCTCCGGCGAGATACAGCGATCCACAGATCAACACCCTCGCATGGGGCACATTCGCGACGATAGTTGCCAGTGCTTCGGCCACCCCTGGCGCTTCGTATGCGGACAATCCGGCCTCGGCTGCGGCCTGCGCGGTTTCATCTGCGGGCAGGGTCGCCGCCTCTCCCGGAATGGATACCGCAAACAGCCTTTCTGCATGCCCGGCCAACGGACGCAGATAGCCGCCGATGTCCTTTGTATTCAACATGCCACAAATGAGATACGTCGGACGCGCGGGAAGTGCGTCCAGGACAGCCGCGATCGCATCGCCCGCAGCCGGATTATGCCCCCCGTCCAGCCATAATTCAGCCTGGGGTGCGCTGTCGACCAATGGCCCTTCGCGCAGCCGCTGCATCCGTGCAGGCCACGCGGCACGGGTGACGGCTGCCTCGCAGGCCTCGGCCGAGACACCCAACTGCCTTAGCGCTGCCAAAGCCGCACCCGCATTAGAAATCTGGTGTGCGCCCAATAGGTTAGGTTTGGGCAGGTCAAGCAGCCCCGCGTCATCCTGATAGACCATACGACCGGCCTCTTGCCCGACATGCCACTGCTGGCCGTAGGCGAGGATTGGGGCATGGTTACGGGCGGCTTGTGCTTCTATTACCTCGAGGGCCGCGTCTTGTTGAGGGCCGACAACGCAAGGGACGCGCCGCTTGATGATGCCAGCTTTTTCGCCTGCGATCTCGGGCAGGGTCGTGCCCAGAAACTGCTGGTGATCGATGGACACCGGCGTGATCACTGTCAACGCAGGTTGGTCCACAACATTCGTCGCATCCAGACGCCCGCCCAGGCCCACCTCGAGCAAGGTATACTCCGCCGGAGTACGGGCAAAAGCCAGCAGCGCGGCGCAGGTTGTAATCTCGAAATATGTAATGCTTTCGCCATTGTTCGCGGCATAGCATTCATCCAGCAATTCAGTCAGCGCGGCTTCGGAAATCAGCTCTCCGGCAAGGCGAATGCGTTCGTGAAAACGCGCGAGATGCGGTGACGTATACGCATGCACGCGATGGCCATCGGCCTCGAGCCCGGCGCGGATCATCGCTTGGGTAGAGCCCTTGCCGTTGGTCCCGGCGATGTGGATGACGGGCGGCAGATCATTCTGTGGGTTACCCAAAGCATCAAGCAACCGCCACATGCGATCTAGCGTCAGATCGATGATCTTGGGATGCAGCGCCATCATGTGCGCCAGCACTGCATCCGATGTCTTCTGCGTCATTTCGCCTTAGCGTCCAAAGCCGTACTCTTGGGCGTCGCAGCAACAGCTGTGCTGTCGGCCTCAGGTGCGGGGGTCAACGCATGGGATAGATCGCCGCCCTCGGTGGGTGCCGGCAGATCACCCCGTACCGCAGGAGGCAGCTTCATCAGCATGCGCGTGATATCGATCAGCTCGTCGCGCATCTTTGTGCGCGGCGTCACGCGGTCCAGCATACCGTGGTCCAGAAGATATTCGGCGCGCTGGAACCCTTCGGGCAGCTTTTCGCGGATGGTCTGTTCGATGACCCGAGGTCCGGCAAAGCAGATCAGCGCATTNGGTTCGGCAATCTGCACGTCGCCCAACATCGCATAGCTCGCAGTGACGCCGCCCGTGGTGGGGTGCGTCAGCACAACAATATAGGGCAGACCGGCTTCTTTCAGCATTTGCACAGCGATGGTGGTGCGGGGCATCTGCATCAGGCTCAGGATGCCTTCTTGCATGCGAGCGCCACCTGCGGCGGAGAAGAGCACCAGCGGGCATTTCAGCTTTACCGCCTTTTCGGCCGCGGCGATGATGGCGTTCCCGACATACATGCCCATCGACCCGGCCATAAACGAGAAATCTTGCCCCGCCGCAACGATTTGCGTGCGGCCGATTTCACCGGTGGCGACCAGCATGGCCTCGGCTTCGCCCGTCTGCTTTTGGGCGGCCTTCAGGCGGTCAGGGTATTTCTTTTGATCGCGAAAGTGCAAAGGGTCCGGCGTTGGCGCGGGGACTTTTACCTCGGTAAAAATGCCGCCGTCGAACAACGCTTTGAACCGTTCGCGCGGGGTAATCGCCATGTGGTGACCACAGCTGGTGCAGACGTTCAGGTTGTCCGACACCTCGCGGTGGAACAGCATGGTGCCGCATTCTTCGCATTTCGTCCACAGATTGTCCGGGGTCTCGCGGCGCGAGAAGATCGAATTGATCCGGGGACGGACGTAGTTGTTGATCCAGTTCATGGTGAACCTTTGCTTCCAGTTTCGCTTTCCAGATAAGCTGACGCGATGTAAATTGCAATCAACGCCGGATCGCCAGTCGCGCGGCAAGCCAGCTGACCATCATCAGCGCGAAATCGACAGGCAGCCAAGCGCGCAAGGCCTCGGTGTCGTTCATTCCAAAGGGGGTCAGATACAGCGCCAGCCCCGACAGATCATCAGGCATAGAGGTGATCACGATCGCTGCGACGTTATTGCAAAAATGCACAGCAATGGCTGGCCCCAGCGACCCTGCCCGCGCGGTCAGATCGGCCATCAACATCCCGAAGACACCGGCCCAAAGCGCAATGACCAGCGCATTTTCGCCGGCTTGATCGGGCAGATAGTGGCCAAGCGCGAAGATCACTGCCGGCAATACCATCCACACCAGCGGAGAGCTGAACCGCGCCGCAAGCTGCTGTTGTACATATCCGCGAAAGACGATCTCTTCGGCGCTGACCTGTACCAGCACCCCCAACAGAGAAAATGGGAGCAGCAGCAGCCATGTGCCAAGCGCGAGGTTGGGCACATAGGGCGCCCCAAGGTCCCACGGTGGCAGTAGATACGTGACCACCCCCAGCAGCACCAGTATCTTGAGTACGGCCCAGAATTGCGGTGCCACCAGATGTGCCGGCCCCATCAGGCCCCGCACGGGACGTTTGTGGATCAGGCGCGCCACCACTGCCACGCCGACAATCATCAGGCCGAAACTGCCAAGCAGCAAAAGCATCGCCATAGGCGTTTGGCCCGTGAGCAAGCTATCATAGAAGCCATCCGCACGCGGGCCCATCAGTTTGAAAAGCGTCGTGAACATCAGGTTGTTCAGCAGCAGATAGATCGCGGTTGCCGCCAGAAATCCGACGATCAGACGCCACGGTGCTGCCGAAGGGATCGCAGGCGCGATAAAGGCTTTGTGGGCAGCGTATCGGGTCACGCGGGGTCGTCTCCTACGGGCGGGGGCAAGGCTTCGTCTTCGCGCGGGATATCCACCCGTGCCGCACGAAGCAAGTCGGCGGCGTTGGTCAGATGGCCCGACACGGTCCGCAGGAGGCTCAGCAGGATGAAACGGTCGTTTTCGACCACCGACCGGAACTGATCTGCGCCGATCCGCAAAAACCGGCTGTCTTCAAGCGCGACAAAATCCATCTGCCGCGGCTCGTTGACGATGACGGCAAGGTCGCCGATCAACCGGCCCTTTTCGACGGTCGATACGTGATGCGCCAAGCCTTCTGGGTCACGCCAAGTGAGTTCTCCCTTGCCCGCCAGACATAGATATACCGCATCCGGGCGCTGATCCTGCGCAAAGATCACCTCTCCTTTGTCGACAGAGAACCACTGCGCGGCAAAAGCCAGCAGCCTTTGATTGCGCGAGTCGAGGTTTCCGAACAATTCGTTGCGCGCGATGATCCGAAGTTTGCGCCGTAAATCATCGGAAATACTGTCATCCTGGTTCGGCGTATCAACCTGTGCCAGACCATCAACGCGCCCGCCGCGTATTTTGATGTAGACGTCAAAATCATCGGGATTGGCGAATGTGGTGTTCATGAAAATCTGGGTCGTTTCGGGCAGCAGTTCACCTATCTTGTTGCGCAAACGCGAAAGACCTTCGGCATCATGACCCGCAAGGGACTGGTTCAGGATCAAGATATCGGGGCGCTTCATCGCTGCGCGGCTGAACCCTGCCCGTTCTTGAAACATCGTCGATATGTTCGACCCGCCGATACTGACCGGCAGATCAAAGACGTTCAGCGCCACATCCTGTTGCAGACCGTGCTTCTTGAACACATCCGACACCACATCAAGGATAAGATCAGCCTGCAGACCCGCCACAGCAGATATCCGGCCGTACAGCGCGTTTTCAAGCACAGTCAGGCGCGGCAAATATTGGTCGGACGCAATTGGTACGAACAGGTCGCGTGCCCGTTCGCGCATCGCGGCCCCCTGATTTTTACGGATCCTGAGGATTTCATCCTTGAAGGTTTCGGGAAATGCAGGGCCGATCTGTTCGGCGGTAAAGGCGAACGGCACGGTCAGCAGCAGCGAAAATTCATCCTCACTGAGCGCTTCGTCCCCTTTGGCGCGGCGGCGCAGCGCGATATCGACCAGTTGATCGTACAGCTCTTCTTCGATGCCAAGGGCTGTGAACAACGGGTGGTCTGTGCCATCGCGGCCAAAGGTTTGGTGCAGCGTTTCCACCAGCGTCTGGGAAATCGCGATCCCCTGCTCGGCAAGCCCCTGTTCAATGATCATCGCCAGAAAGCTGCGTTCTAACGCGAGACCGGCTTGTGAAATGCTACGGATCGGCGCGGCGAACATCAGGTTGCCCCCAAGCGCCAACGCCGGGTTGAACCGGTCGGGGTCAAAGCGATGCACCACTTTATCAAGCCCCTGTTCCTTGAGCCGGTCGTGCACCTCGTCACGCAAGGCCACGACACGCGCCGCGAGTTCAGGGTGTTGCTCCGGATTCATCCGATCGACGGCCATGGCGCGGAACATCACGTCTTGGGTGCCCACGGCGTTGACCAGTTGATACCACCAATCATAAATATCGGTGCGGGTGTTCAAATCGGCCAGCCCCGGATCCAGCCAATCGGCTTTGGTGCTGTCCAGACTGTTGCCCGATCGCTGCGTTTCTATCGCCGCTCGGTCGGTCATTTTCGGGTCCCATAGCACGGTCTTTGGGCTCGACCTGAGCGACATCAGCAGGTTATCCCCGACCGTGCCCTGAAACAGATAGGGGTTCGAGTGGGCATAGCCTATGCGTGCGGCCAACACCGCCTGATGCAGCTCTGCCAGATTGTGCCCTGCCATGGTGATCCGACCTCGGGTCGGTGACGCTTCCCGGGTCAGAAGCTCTGCCAAGGCGGTGCGTTCGGTCTGGTTGGGCATCTCGATTGCCACCCGTGCGCCCTTGGGAATCTCGAGATTGAGATCATCCAGGATCGTATTGCCATCCGGTGTGCGCAGGGACACGTGTTCAAGCACGATAGCTCCGCGCAGGTGGGGGATTTCGGCGGGCTCGCCCTCGAACAGGCTTGCGTCAATCTCTCCGCGGGGCGCAAACCGTTCAACAACCACATCCCACCGCAGCGACATATCCTGCGTTTGGTTGTAGTAGGTTAGCAGCTCTTTCCACGGGCTCGACAAATCCTTGTAGGCAGCCAGCGCCGCGACCAGCGCGCCGACGGTGATCTGTCCCTTGATCGCAAGATACCCCCCGACAGCATAGAAAAAGAACGGTGTCAGCTGGGTGATGAAGTTATTCAGAAACTTCATAAAGAATTTCTTTTGGTAGATCTGAAAGCGGACCTCGAACAAGTACCCCAGCCGGTCAGTGAACAGTGCCAAACGGTAGCGCCAGCCGCCATTGGTGCGCAGGTCCGTGATGCCGGCCGCGGTTTCGCCAATCTCTGACGACAGGTGGCGCACCTCTCTGATGCGGTCTTTGTTCAGCAGGTTGATCTGCCGTTGCAGCATGGGGATCAGATAGGCCTGCAACGGGATCAGCGCGACGCCTGCCAGTCCGAACCACGGGGATTGCAAAAAGAGGAACAGCAGAATGATCAACATCTGCCCCGCCTGAAATACGGGTTGGGCAACGGCATCGCCCATCAACCCGCCCATCGGCTCCGCCTCCGAGGTGACCATCGACACCAGTTCGCCTTGGCTGGTATTTTCGTAATAGCTGCGTGGAAACCGCATCATGCGGGCNATCAGCTNATACCGGAACCGCCGCAAAAGCCGTTCAGCCAGAACGCCCTTCATCGTGTTCAGACGCATCTTCATCAGACCGTGGATCAGCACCGCAAACANATAGGCAAAACACAGCAGCATCAGGAATTGCACCTGACTGAACGACATTCCGAAGGCGTCGATCACATCCGTCTCGGCCCCGATAGCGTCGTTGATGATACGCTTGGGCAGTTCGAGCGTGATATAGAGGAAAGGGAAGGTAATCAGCGTCAGGACAAGCAAAACCAATTGTTCCCGACGGGAGTATTTCCAAATAAAGGAAAAAATCGACTGCTCCATGCAGGGTCGCTTTCGCTAGGGGGCGGCACAGAGCCAAGGTTCGGCTAAACACCTACGCGCAGAGCCCCCGCTGTTCAACTGGTGGCTTGAGCCTTGCAGCGGCAGGTCTGGGTGGCTATTCCGGTGTAAACGTCCACTCAGGGAGGCCTGCCACATGTCCACCAACACCCGCTTTGATAAATCCAGACTGCCAAGCCGGCACGTGACCGAAGGACCAGAGCGCGCGCCGCACCGGTCCTATTACTACGCAATGGGCATGACCGAAGAAGAGATTCACCAGCCTCTGGTGGGCGTGGCAACCTGCTGGAACGAAGCGGCCCCGTGTAACATCGCGNTGAACCGTCAGGCCCAAGCGGTCAAGATCGGCGTTAAGGCGCAGCAAGGNACGCCGCGTGAATTCACCACCATCACCGTGACCGACGGNATCGCCATGGGCCACGAAGGCATGCGGTCGTCGCTTGCATCNCGCGANGCGATTGCCGACACGGTAGAGCTGACCATGCGCGGTCACTGCTACGATGCGATTGTCGGTCTTGCGGGCTGCGACAAATCGCTGCCTGGCATGATGATGGCGATGCTGCGGCTGAACGTGCCGTCCGTGTTCCTCTACGGTGGGTCGATCCTGCCGGGCAAAGTACCGGAAGGGGCCGATGTGCCTGCCGATTTCGCCAGTCGTGATCTGACCGTGCAAGACGTGTTCGAGGCTGTGGGCAACTACCAGAACGGCAGCATGTCGCAAGCCGCGCTCGAGATTTTGGAACGCGTGGCCTGCCCGACGGCCGGTGCTTGTGGTGGCCAGTTCACCGCCAACACCATGGCCTGCGTTTCTGAGGCGATCGGCCTTGCGCTGTTGAACTCTTCGGGCATGCCCGCACCCTATGTATCGCGTGACGCCTATGCGGCCGCCTCGGGCGAAGCGGTGATGCACCTGATCGAAAAGAACATTCGTGCGCGCGACATCTGCACCCGCGAAGCGTTTGAAAACGCGGCACGGATCGTGGCCTGCACGGGCGGGTCGACGAATGCCGGCCTGCACCTGCCAGCCATGGCCGCCGAGGCGGGCATCTCGTTTGACCTCAGCGATGTGTGCGAAATCTTCCGTGACACGCCTTATTTCGTCGACATGAAACCCGGCGGGTCGCATGTGGCGAAAGACCTGTATGACGCGGGCGGTGTGCCTGTCGTGATGAAAGAACTGCGCAAGGCCGGTCTGCTGCACGCCGACTGTCTGACAGCTTCGGGCCGGCCTATCGGCGAGGAGCTGGACATGATCGAACGCGAAGCCGACGGCAAAGTCATCCACGCCATCGAAACGCCGATCAGCAAAACCGGTGGCGTCGTTGGCCTGAAAGGCAATCTGGCCCCCGAAGGGGCGATCGTGAAAATCGCGGGCATGTCCGAAGAGGACATCGTGTTTACCGGTCCGGCGCTGATCTTTGAATGTGAGCAAGACGCATTCGAAGCCGTGCAAAACCGCGCCTACAGCGAAGGCGACGTGTTCGTGATCCGCAACGAAGGCCCCGCCGGTGGCCCCGGCATGCGCGAAATGCTGGCGACAACAGCGGCACTTTCCGGTCAGGGCATGGGCAAAAAGGTCGCGCTGATCACTGACGGCCGTTTCTCTGGTGCGACACGCGGTTTCTGCGTCGGTCACGTTGGTCCCGAAGCCGCACATGGCGGCCCGATTGCCCTGCTCAAGGCGGGCGACATGATCACGTTGAACGCGATCACCGGCTCTATCTCGGTCGATATCTCGGACGATGAAATGGCAGAGCGAAAAGCCGCTTGGCCCGGTGCGCGCAAGACCAACTACCAAAGCGGCGCACTGTGGAAATACGCGCAGCTTGTGGGCCCAACCTATCTGGGTGCGGTCACGCATCCCGGCGCAAAGGCGGAAACCCATGACTACATGGACCTGTAAAGGTCCGCTCGCGGCCCTTGGGCTGGTGCTTCTGACCGCCTGCGAGGGCGGTCAGGGGTTTGGCGCGTCTTCGGGTGCTGCCAAGCCACCGCTGTCGCGTGCAAAAATGGCCGGCGGGGTCGTATTGGTCGCCCCCGACGGTTTCTGCATCGACCAGACCAGCCTTGAACCCCGCTTTGCCGTGGTTGCACGCTGTGACGGGTTAGGGGCACCTGCCTCTGCGGGAGCTGCACCGCGCGGGTTGATCACGGTCAGCCTGACCCCGTCCAAATCCGGCCTCTTGCCAAGCGCACAGCAGATCGCGGCAGAAACCGCGCTGCAAAACGTGAGCAATGTGGAAAAGGGCGAAAATCACGTCACTTTCCGCGCTCAAGGCCGTATTCCTGTTGGCGGTCTTTCCCCGAACCAATGGCGCGGCGTGGCACGGATGGGCACACAGACCGCCGGCATCGCGGTCTACGGTCCGGAACGCGGCGATATCGCAAGCGCCTCAGGGCGCGGGGTGTTGTCTCAGTTGATCACCCGTAGCATGAAGGCAAGCGCACCCGCGCAAACCACTGTCGCCAAGCGCAATTAACACGCCAATTACACCCCGCCCATTTCATTTGTGCCCCCAAGCCGCAGCCGGTAGGGTACAACCAACAACCCAATCCTTAATCGGGGCAACAGGCACCATGCGCAAACTTGGGAAAAAGCTGATCGACAGCGCCATGATCGCGCGGTTCACCCGCCGCTGGTCAGCCAAGGCAGACCGTGCCCCCCACACCGACATCTCGGTGCTGCGCAAGCAAGCGGGTCACGCGCGCGCGTTGCGCCGACATCTCGACAAGCTGATCTATACCGCCGAAGACCGACTTGCCCTGCCCCGCATCGGCTCTGACACGTTCTCTCGGCCCCATAACACTGACTGGTCTTGGCGTCCGCAGCTGTGGCGCGCACCTTTGGCGCAGTCTGGTCTGTCGTCCGTTCAGCCCAAAGCGACCATGGGCGATGAGGTCACGATCTTTCACGACTGCATCCTGTCAGAATTGGGCATCCGGCAAATCCGCAACCTCGAAGCGACCCATCTGGCACCCTATGGGCTGAGGCTGGAGGTCTATCGGTTTGACGGGTCGTTCCTGTCGCTGGTTCTGGATTTGCCGGATGACTGCGTCGAGGGGCTTAAGCGGACCCATGTCCTGCGTGTAGATGCTGTGATCGAGATGGAAAAACCCATCGAGATCTTCGCCCGTCTCAATATCCGCCACGGCCCCAATACCGAACAAATGGTTCAGGAGCTGCCGCTAGACAAAACCGAGATCACCGCAGAGTTCGACCTCGCGTATTCCAACCTGAACGAAAAACGCGTGGAGAAAGCCTGGATCGACCTAATTTTTGAAGGCCCCGAGATGAACCAGATCATGCTGCGTGACCTGACCTTTTCGCGCCGCCCGCGTGCCCAGCTATAGGAACCCCGCATGAGCAACCTGACCCTCACCAAGACCCATATGATCGATGGCACGTGGCAAGGGATCGTCACCGGCGCGGGCGACGCCCAACCCGATCTTGCAGTCACCCACGCAGATGCCGACGTAGCGGGCATAAAGCTGGTACATAACGCGGGGTCTGACCATTGGGTGCTCAGCATCCCCGTTCCCGCTGCGGCAATTGCCGACGGCATCCACACCCTGCTGGTCGCAGATCGGACATCGGGCACAACACTGGCCAGCATCACCCTGATCGGGGACGAGGTGACGGGCCCGAACCTGCGTGCCGAGGTGGATTTGCTGCGTGCAGAGCTGGATATGCTTAAACGGGCCTTCCGGCGGCATTGCGTCGAAACCAGCTGACGGGCGCTGTGTGCGCCAACCCTATGATGGGGCTCGGGATGCCGCCACCACAGAGCGATTTGAAAAAATCAGATAGAACCAAAAAGCCGGCCCGCATGACTGCGGACCGGCCTTTTGCATAGCTTCTGAGTGAGATGTTTACTTTTTCGGGCCGAGTGCGGACAGGCCTTTGAGGATGTCGATGGCATAGGCCAACTGGTAATCCTCTTCGCGCAAGGACGCAGCTTTTTCGGCCTTGGCACGGTCTTCCATGATTTGGTCGACCTGATCGTCGGTCAGGCTGTCGTTGTTGAGGCTGCCGCGCAGGTCTGCTTCGGAACGCAGGGGGCGTGCTGCTGTATCCTCGTCTTCGGGGTCCGCAGGTTTGGTCGGAGGCTGTGCGACGATGATGTCAGGGGACACCCCGAGCGCCTGGATAGAGCGGCCCGACGGCGTGTAGTACCGCGCCGTGGTCAGGCGCATCGCCCCTTCACCGCGCAGCGGCATGATCGTTTGCACCGACCCTTTACCAAAGCTTTTTGTGCCCACCACAATCGCGCGTCGGTGGTCTTGCAAGGCACCGGCAACGATCTCGGAAGCCGAGGCAGAGCCGCCGTTGATCAGCACGACAATCGGCTTACCCTCGGCCAGATCGCCGGGGGTCGCGTTAGTGCGATCGCCATCCGCCGCATCACGGCCACGGGTGCTGACGATCTCGCCTTCTTCAAGGAAAGCATCTGACACAGCGATGGCCTGATTCAGCAACCCACCGGGGTTGTTGCGCAGATCAACGACAAAGCCGCTGACATTCTCGATGCCGCCGGCGGCCTCGACCTGCTCGTCCAGACCTTCTTTCAGCTTGGGGTAGGTCTGTTCGTTGAACGTCGTGACACGCAAAACAACAGCGTTGCCCTCGGTACGCGCCCGCACCGCAGTCAGCTGGATTGTATCGCGCACCAGCGACACGTCAAACGGCTCTGTCTCGCCTTCGCGCACTACGGTGATCGCGATTTCGGACCCGACAGGTCCGCGCATCAGCTCAACGGCGTCATCCAGCGTCAGCCCCAGCAGGCTTTCGCCGTCCACATGGGTGATGAAATCGCCCGCTTCGATTCCTGCCTCAGAGGCAGGCGTGCCGTCGATGGGGGAAACAACTTTGACGAAACCCTCTTCCTGCGTCACCTCGATGCCAAGTCCGCCGAATTCTCCGCGCGTCTGGTCGCGCATCTTCAACGCGTCTTTCGGCGACAGGTAGCTGGAGTGTGGATCAAGCGAGGTAAGCATGCCGTTGATCGCGGCCTCTACCAGCTCTTCGGTGTCGACCTCTTCGACGTATTGCGCGCGGATGCGTTCAAAGATGTCGCCGAACAGATCAAGCTGTTCATAAACGTTGCTGTTCTTTTCAGTTTCCTGTGCCAGCAAGGGGCCCGCAATCTGCGTCGTGGCAATTACCCCTGCCAGCGTACCGCCCACGGCAGCCATCACGAACTTCTTCATCGTTTATCCATCCTTATCAGTTCGGAACCAGTCTGACGGGTCCTGCGGAACATTGTTCTCTCTTACTTCTATATAGAGCGTTTCTGAACGCTCTATGCCAGCCCCATCACCATTTGGTGAGAGCGCCTGTTGATTTACCCCGGTCGGGCCGCCCATCAGACCGATAGGCGTTGCCGCCGCAATCACCTGTCCTGCCTCGCCATAGACCACATCCAGCCCCGCCAGCACAAACAACGCGCCGGCCCGAGGTTCAAGAATGACCACGTTACCAAGGTCCAAAAGGGGGCCGGTGTAGCGGATTGTTGCCGCTGTTGGCGATGTCACGATGGCACGCGGGCGTGTGGCAAGGATAATACCGGGGCGTGTCACCCCTGCAGCATCGGTTTCATTGGCGCGGCGCAGGATCACGCCTTGCACCGGCATGGCGAGCTCGCCCTTCTGCCCTTCGAAATCAGCCGGCCCATCCGGGATTGGCTCAGAGGTCATTTCCGAAAGGCCGCTGGCAAACCCCGACAGTGTTTCCGAGGAGGAAATCAGGATCGCGGTGCGGACCGGGTCTTCGCTAAAGCGTTTGGGCAAGTCGGTTCGGTTGGCCAT
>JGI24522J20083_1000232_pt1 | contig 22411 bp, 19 predicted proteins | sample LinPmetageLP47_FD_20083 | JGI IMG/M metagenome (IMG submission 20083)
GCTGATTATATTATGAATACTTCGTTTGTGGCTTGTATTTAAGTGATCAGTCAATAATTTTTAAGCACTAATTAAGTAAAAGTTTAATCTAAATCAATAAATAGAGGCTCTTTACTCATCCGCTTATGAAACTTTGATCTAGAACAGGTTTTTATTTTTAACCTCGAGCAATAATAGCTTCAATCAACAAATAGTCACACGGTAGTTCACGGAGAACAACATGAAAACTAAACTAAGCATTGCAATACTTACTTCTTTACTGGCTCTTTCTCCTGCAGCACACGCTAACTTTAGTGTTAATGTTGGCGCAATTAATGTTAATCCAGATAACGATGGTTCAAAAATTAACGAAGCACCTACTCTAGGATTAAAAGGCGACTCAGATACTCAGTTAGGTATTACTGTAGATTACGCATTTAACGACCAATGGGTATTAGAGCTTATTGCAGCAACGCCGTTTTCTCATGATGTAGAAGGTACTGGTGGTTTAGCTGGTAATAAAATTGCTGATATTAAACATTTACCACCATCACTGGTTGCACAGTACCACTTTTTAGATAGCAGCTATGCACTTCGTCCGTTTGTAGGTGTGGGAATTAACTATACGACGTTCTTTGACGAACAGCCTTCTGCAGCACTTAAAGCAACGTTAGGAACTAACGATGTAGAAGTAAAACTAGATGATTCATTTGGTTTTGTTGCTCAAGTAGGTGCTAACTACAAGATTGATGAAAAATGGGGCCTACACGCTATGGTATCTATCATGGATATTGATACTGATGCGACTGTTTATGCTAATGGCGCAAAAGCATTAACATCAACCGTGTCACTTGACCCTGTTGTAGCTATGTTTGGTCTTAAATACTCGTTCTAATAACGATTATGTGTGTGTTAAAAAGGCCGTAAGGCCTTTTTTTTGCATGTAATTAACGAGGTAAGTTATTTACTTTTTTTTGCTCAAGCATTTCTTTCCAGTGAATTATTTCTGCCGGTAAAATGGGGGCAACTCCGTCAAAGCCTGCAACCTCGAGCATATGCTCAACGCTGACCACCCCTTTTTTACTTTTAAAAACGCCGCGCACATAAGCAATGGCATGTAAGCCCCGCTCAGAATGAAACTTTTGTTCAATGTAAAAGTATTTATGATCCCAGCCGACTAAACGGGTACTAATGGTAAAGCGCTGCATTGGCTTAATATCGCGGATGTAGGTAATGGCTGTCGCATTAACAATAGGAAACCAACGACGTTTCATTATTTGCTTAAGCAAACCAACCCGTTCAGTCATCCAGGTACGCGATAAATCCATCATCGCTAAATAGCGTGAATTGGTTAAATGCAAATTAATATCGCAGTCACTAGGTAATGCTTTGTAGTCTATATCAACCGTATCTAACAGCGATTGATAGTCACGATTACGTTTAATTTTAAAAAATAACAGCAGCAGTCTAAAATATAAGTTCACAGTAGAGGTCTTACCAGTTTGTTTTTTGTGAGTGTATCATAGCAATTGATCCCCTGGGGTATTTTTACACCAAGGGGTCAATCACTAAGAAAGGTTGTTTTAATATCTATCTTTAAACTTTAACCGTTTTACGATTAATACCGTAATCACGTAGTTTATTAGCTACCGCTGTATGACTTAGCCCTAAGCGCTTAGCTAACTGACGTGAACTTGGATAAGCTGGATAAAGCTTACGCAGTAAGGTGGCTTCAAAACGCTTAACCGCTTGATCAAGCGAGCCCTCAAAATCAGACTCTAAATAGCCTAAATCATGGGTAAACGTAGGTAACTGTAAATGTTCAACGCGCAGTTCACTGTCTTCTAACAACGATACCGCACGGTAAATCGCGTTTTCTAATTGGCGTACATTGCCAGGCCATGGGTAATCTTGTAAAAACGTTAAACATTCTTCAGATAACTCGGGGACTGTATGACCATTTTGCTGCGCATATTTTTGAATAAAGTGTTCAGCAAGTGGCCCAACATCCGCTTTACGATCTCTAAGCGGCGCAATTTCCAGTGTTAATACATTAATTCGGTAGTATAAATCTTCTCTAAATACGCCCTCTTGAACCATTGCAGGTAAATCTTTTTGCGTGGCAGCAATAATACGCACGTTCACTTTAACTTCGTTTTCGTCGCCAACTTTTCTAAATGTACCGTCTTGTAAAAAACGTAGCAATTTAGTTTGTAGCTGCGTCGACATTTCACCTACTTCATCTAAAAATACCGTTCCACCATCCGCTTGTTCAAGTACACCGCGTTTAGGCGCTGCATTTTCTTCATACCCGGCGTAACCAAAAAGCTCTGACTCAGCAACATCATCTGGTAACGAGGCACACGATAAAGCAATAAATGGTTTTACTGAGCGGTTAGATGCATAGTGACAAGCTCGTGCTAGCAACTCTTTACCCGTCCCCGTTTCACCCGTAATAAGAATGGGAGCTTCAAGTTGCGCCATTTTTCGCGCTTCGCGAACCACACGGCGCATCGCCGTGCTAAAGTTATGAATAGTCGCGAAGCTTTCTTGGCCATAACGCCTAAAAGCACTCACTTGCTGACCTAAACGGCTTTGCGATTTTATATTAATTACCGCGCCCGCTAACACATCGCCTTCGCTGCCTTGAGGGACCGCAATAGGCAGAATATCTGCAATAAAATCTTCACCTGCTACTTCAACACGCGTGGTTTGCCCCAGTACTTCTTTGCCCTCTAACCAACGGGTAAAGTTAAAGCCTTTGAGCAAATTATTAATATTAGCACCGGTGACTTCTTTTTCTGTTAATTGTAAATCTTTGCAGGCTGCGTCGTTACACAGGCGCACCCACCCTTTAGCATCAATAGATATAACGCCATCAGGAAGTGCTCTTAATAAGGTGTTAAGTTCGTTGTGCTCACGTTCAGACGGTAAAAACGCGGTTGTGCGTACATCATGTACACCATCGATTAAGCGAATAGACGGCATGATTTTTTGAAATTGTTCAAATTCAATCTCAGGAAAACTCACATACATACGACAATTTACTGAGTCGACTTCAATCCCCTTTAAGTCAACATTGTAGCTAACTAAAATATTAAGAATCTCTTGAGCAATACCAACTCGGTCTGCACAGTGAATATCTAAACGCATACACCCTCAGGTAAGTAAAAACTAGTTGGCGTGAATAATACGCTAACTCTGTTTACGAGCATAGTTTATTGTAAAGAAATTTGGACGAAAAAATGTTTTTTACTAACTAGAGGGCTTTTTCAAGCACTTAACGCATTCAAGTTTGGCTGTTCACTAAAAGTCGGGGTTATTGCAACTCAATTTAGTCTAGCTGGCCTTGTATAAATTATATGCTGCAATGAGCGAATCATTACTGTCCATACGCCAATATTCGCCCATGTTTAATCTAAGTGGTGATTATTAAATTAAAGTAGTAAAGGTTAACTATTATTAAAAATTTAGTAGCTGTAACTACCCGTAAAACAAGCTTTTATTTATTTTTCAAGCTGTATTTAAACAGTGTTAAAGATAACGTTGGTATGACAATGTTACCTATGATGTTAAAGATATTTTTTGATAAGTTTAGGTGTTTACTACAGCAAATGGGGTTCACACACTGGTATTTAACAATTACATAACCGATGTATGATAGCGCGCTCAACGCTTCCCCTCGCACAAAGGTCTATGTATACTTAGGCGCAATTGTAACTAGGATAAGGGTGTGACTCTTACCTAAACGTATAGCTGCGTTTAGCAAACCATTACCTTAGCTGCATAAAAAACACTGATGATCGAGCATTTATTATACTTTTTATGAGTAAAAATTTAGCTAAATAAAAAACCACAAGGTCATCAAAACAATAATGAATTAGGAAGTAAATATGAGTTCAAATTCTGACAGTGGCTGGTTTGGTCACCCTAAAGGACTTTCAACCCTGTTTTTCACAGAAATGTGGGAACGAATGAGTTACTACGGTATGCGAGCGATGCTCGTATTATTTATGACAGCAAGTTTACAACAAGAAGGCCTAGGATTTACCGTTGCTTCTGCTGCTGCAATTTATGGCTTATACACAGGTTCAGTATACTTTTTAGGTTTACCTGGTGGTTGGTTAGCAGATAGATTGTTTGGTGGCCAAAAAGCAGTATGGTATGGCGGTATTATTATCATGTGTGGCCATATTATTTTAGCCGTGCCACATGAATATTCATTTTTTATTGGTTTGATCTTTGTCGCAACGGGTACTGGTTTACTTAAACCTAATATCAGTGCCATGGTTGGTCAGCTTTATACTGACGAAGATGAGCGCCGTGATGGTGGTTTCGCTATTTACTACATGGGTATTAACTTAGGTTCTTTAATTGGTTACTACGTGTGTGGTTACTTTATGGAAAACGTAGGTTGGCACTGGGCATTTGGTGCCGCGGCTGTCGGTATGGGTATTGGTTTAATTCAATACAAGCGTACACTTAAAAACTTACCAGATCACAGCGCATTACCTGCTAACCCATTAAGCCCTAAAGGTACTTCGCGCGCATGGGGCGGTATTGCTGCATTTGTTATCGCGACCGCCGGTGTTACCGCTGCTGCGATGACGGGTGCTATTGTCATTAACCCATCGATTGTTGCAGGGTACACCGCAGTTATATTTACTGTTATCTTTTTCGTTTACTTTGGCCTTATATACTTCAAAGGCAAACTAACCGATGCTGAAAAACAAAGAATGTGGGCGCTATTTTTAGTCTGTGTCGCTTCAGCCTGTTTTTGGTCTGGCTTTGAACAAGCCGGTTCTTCATTAAATCTGTTTGCTCGTGACTATACAGACCGTCTGGTTGGCACATTTGAAATTCCAACGACTTGGTTCCAATCTCTAAATTCATTGTTCATTATTGCGCTATCGCCATTCTTTGCCGCTTTTTGGATTAATTTATCTAAAAAAATGGTTTCGCCTACTTACAGCGTAAAATGTGCGTTGGGCCTCGTTATTATGGCTTCAGGCTTTTTAGTAATGTTTATGGCAGCACACTATGCCGCTGAAGGCTTAAAAGTAGCACCTTATTGGCTTGTTACTACGTATTTCTTACACACAGTGGGTGAGCTTTGTTTAAGCCCAGTTGCATTGAGCGCTGTAAGTAAGTTATCGCCTCGCCGCTTTACTGGTCAAATGATGGGGGTATTCGTACTTACATATTCTATCGGTAACGTTATTTCAGGATTACTTGCTGGTAACTTTGATCCTAACAATGTTGAAGAAATCCCGAACCTTTACCTACAAATTGCTTTATTTAGTATCGGTGTAGGTATCATCTTAGTACTGATGAGTTTTAAAGCTAAAATATGGGAAAAACAAGGTTTAGAACAAACCGCACCAACACAATAATTTAGATTTATCACACGCATAATTATGAGCTTTGATAAATGATATCAAATACCTCCTGTAGTTAACTGCAGGGGGTATTTTTATGGCCGCTAGATTAAACCACACAATTTTTACATTCAGCCGTTTATTATTTATACCTCATCACTGTGCATAAACGAGTTTATAGCAGCAAACCATCAATACTCTTTGATTTTATATATCGCAGCTAACCAAACTCATTAAAAGTGTAAATAATAAAATACAAAAACCGCACTTTTTTTAGCGCAAAAAAACTAAAAACACATATAAATAAATTAAATTAAAATATTAATAATCAATAATTTAACAAGAAAACCTGCTCTTTTATCTCGCTACCTAATTTTTACTTTCACCTGCTCGTATGTAAATAAACAACATACTTTGATAACCGTCTCGTAAAATTTACACACGCGCTATTTACTAAATAACAACACCCTCTTCCCCAAAACACCAATCTGGTTAATCATGCAGGCAATACGATAACTAATAATCGCAGTGCTTAATTGCGGGAGTAATTATAATGAGTGAAGTAAATAACCCTTTAGGTTTGGTTGGTATTGAATTTACCGAGTACGCAACACCCGATGCCGATTACATGGATAAAGTGTTTACCGATTTTGGTTTTTCAAAGTTAAAAAAATTCAAAGGTAAAGACATTGTTTATTACAACCAAAACGATATTCATTTTTTACTAAATAATGAACGCGATGGTTTTTCAGCTGAATTTGCTAAAAATCATGGCCCAGCAATTTGTTCTATGGGTTGGCGCGTAGAGAACGCTCAAGCGGCGTTTGAAGCAGCGGTTGAGCGTGGCGCTAAGCCTGCTACTGATGCAGCAAATAAAGACTTACCGTACCCTGCTATTTACGGCATTGGCGACAGCTTAATATACTTTATTGAACAGTTTGGCGATAAAGGCTCTATCTACGCAAACGACTTTGAAGATTTAGCTGAGCAAAACGTCGTTAATGATAAAGGGTTCTTACGTATCGACCACTTAACCAATAACGTATATAAAGGCACAATGGAAACATGGGCTAACTTTTATAAAGACGTGTTTGGTTTTACCGAAGTGCGCTACTTTGATATTAAAGGCCAAAAAACAGCCTTGCTCTCTTATGCATTAAAATCACCTTGTGGCACTTTCTCTATTCCAATCAATGAAGGTAAAGGTAACGACAATAACCAAATTGATGAATACCTAGGTGAATACAATGGTCCAGGTGTACAGCATTTAGCCTTTTTAACTGACGACTTAGTGAGTTCACTTGATAAGTTAGATAAATCAACTATCGCCACTTTAGATATTATCCCTGAGTACTACGATACTATTTTTGACCGTGTACCATGGGTTAAAGAAGACAAAGAAAAGATTCGTGAGCATCAAATCCTGGTTGATAGCCAAAGCGAAGATTGCTACTTATTGCAAATTTTCTCTAAAAACTTATTTGGCCCTATCTTCATTGAGATGATTCAACGTGTTGACGATGGTGGCTTTGGTGAAGGTAACTTCCAAGCGCTGTTCGAATCAATCGAGCGAGATCAAGAACGTCGCGGCGTTTTATAATTAAAATTATGACTCTAAAAAGCAGCGTATTTCGCTGCTTTTGTCGTTTAATCGTAACTAAGAGAGCTTATCTCTCTTTGCGTGTTTAAATCGCGCTTTTCATCACCATATAACTAGTAGATATTTAAAACTTGCTGGTGCTATGTTCTTATTTAATAAATTGATATGCGCGACCAACTAAACCAAAGGAAATGTAATGAGTTTAATTAACGAAACCCATGATATAAATTTAACTAGCTGGGTTGCATCAGCGAATGATGCACAATGTGACTTCCCTATCCAAAATCTACCTTTTGCCGAAGTACGTCGCAAAAATAGCAACGAAGCTTTCCGAGGCGCGGTTGCCATTGGCGATCAGGTTATTGATTTAGCAAAAGTAAATGAACTCGCTATTTTTAGTGGCGATGCTCAAGTCGCCATTGCTGCAGCAAGTAATCCTACACTAAATGAGTTTATGGGTCTGGGTGAGCAATATTGGTCAGCCCTACGTTTAGCATTATCGAAAGCATTACGTGAAGGTTATGAGCATCAAGAACAACTTACACACGCACTTATTGCGCAAAGCGAGATTGAATTTGCTCTGCCGTGTCGCATTGGCGATTACACCGACTTTTACACCTCGATTTATCATGCTACGGCCGTAGGTAGTTTATTCCGCCCTGATAACCCACTGCTACCGAATTACAAGTGGGTACCGATTGGTTATCACGGTCGTTCGTCATCTATTGGCGTATCTGGTCAGCAGTTCCATCGCCCTAAAGGACAAACTAAAGCGCCAGACGCAGAAGTACCTTCATTTGGTCCGTGTAAGCGTCTTGATTACGAGCTTGAACTGGGTATTTACTTGGGTAAGGGTAATGAGCTGGGTGATGCTATTGCCATTGAAAATGCTGAAAAACATGTGTTTGGCTTTTGTGTTTTCAATGATTGGTCAGCACGTGATTTACAAGCATGGGAATACCAACCGCTTGGTCCATTTTTAGCAAAAAACTTTGCATCAACCGTGTCACCATGGATTGTAACTACCGAAGCACTTGCACCATTTAGAACAAGCTGGACGCGTGATGAAAATGATCCGCAACCATTGGAATATTTAGAATCAACGGCTAACCGTGATCAAGGCGCATTTGATATTCAAATGGATGTTAAAATTCAAACGCAAAAAATGCGTGATGAAGGCTACAACCCAACACAAGTATCTAAATCTAGCTTTAAGCATTCTTACTGGACTGTGGCACAAATGGTGACTCACCATACGGTAAACGGTTGTAACTTTATGCCAGGCGACATGCTGGGCTCTGGAACGCAATCAGGCCCAACTCATGAAGAAGCAGGTTCATTACTTGAGCTTTCTCGTGGTGGTAAAGAAAAAATCACCTTAAGCAACGGCGAACAGCGTAGCTTCTTGGAAGACGGCGACAACGTGATAATGCGTGGCTGGTGTGAAAAAGAAGGTTTTGCACGTATTGGCTTCGGCTCCGTGGAGAGTACGGTACTGCCAGCAAAATAATTGCAAAATCAATAAACTAGTAAAAAAGGGTGGCCGAATAAGCCCCCTTTTTTATTAATTAAGCCATAGTTACAATTTTTTTCTGGCTTTTTTAGTTGAAATTGCTATCTTGAATCCGTTAATAGCCAGTATATATGTGACATGTCTGCATTCATAAAATCTTTTTTTCATAAAAGCTTCCCAGCTCGCCAGCTGCTTATTCGCCAAAATGGCGAAGTAAAGCATGTGGTTTTGGCGCCATGGTTACAAGTTTCTGTACTCGCTATTATTATCACCGCTATTGCGTGGATGAGTGTCTCTAGTATTCGTGTATATATGCAAACACATCAAATATCACATATCGAACAAACTCAACTTGATAAGCAAGCGCAGTGGCAGCAAAAAGTAAAGCAGCAGCAGCAACGCTACGCATTACAACAAGAACAGTTAGCTGAACTAGAACAAAAACAAGCTTTACTACAAGGTATGATTGAATCATTGCCTGCCTCTATTAGCAAAGACGCCATTAAATTAGAGGGTGAGCTTGACTCCTCCCCTATAAATGAGAGCGAAATCCATGAACCGCTCGAAGATGACAAGTCACAAAACAAACAGGCCGACAATAACGCCACCAGTTTTGAGCAGCGCTACACTTTATTAAACCAGCAATACGATACTAATTTTACCTTATTAGCTGCGCAAATTAATCAACGCCACGACGCTATTTTAGAAATATTGCAAGACACAGGTCTCGAAAATGCACTTGCACAGCACCTCGCATTAGCGGCACAAACAACGGCGCAAGGTGGCCCGCTGGACATACTTGATGAAAGTAAAATACCCAATACATTTTTAGCCATTGCCGATAAGTTGCTTGTTTTAAATCAGCTAGAAAACTTTTTAACCGCCTTGCCGAACACATTACCCTTACCTGCCGCAAAATATTATATTTCGAGCAACTTTGGGCTTCGAAAAGATCCCATGAATAAAAGACGCGCATTTCATAAAGGCGTTGATTTAGCTGGATGGCATAAAACAGAAATTTTTGCCCCTGCCGATGCAACGGTACGCCGAGCTGGACGCAATGGTGGTTATGGTAACTTTATTGAATTAGAACATAAAAATGGCGTTGTAACGCGCTTTGGTCACTTAAACAAAATTAATGTTAAAAAAGGCCAAGTTGTTGCAAAGCACGATGTCATTGGTTTAATGGGCAGTACCGGAAGAAGTACAAGTACTCATTTACACTATGAAGTATTAATAGACGACAAGCATGTCAATCCACTAAAAATAACAAAGGCGCTTTCTCGTGTTTGGTAAAAATAAACAAGCAAAAACGGACTCATCAATCAAGCGAGTGAGTCATACTCCCTCAATTATTTCTAACGATGTGCGTATTACAGGCTCTTTAGTTAGCCAAGGTGAAGTGCAACTTGATGGACGTATTGACGGTGATATTAAAGCTGAGCATTTAGTTATCGGCTCCTCCGGTGTTGTTGAAGGCGTTGTTGAGGCGAGCAGCGTTGTTGTTAAAGGTAAAATCATAGGCTCTTTAAATGCAAGCGAAGTGAAGATCGAAAATAATGCCCATGTACTTGGCGATATTTTTCATGACACACTAAGCATAGAAGCCGGTGCGATTATTGAAGGTAGTTTAAAGCAGCGCTTTGAAAAAGAAGTCATTGAGCATGCTAAAGATAAACCAAAACCGGTTAACGATGTAAAAGCCATTGTTGATAATGAAGACAGTGGCCTTTCGTTTGTAAACAAGTCGTCTACTGCAAAAAGTTAAACCTGAACAAAAAATGGTTTAGTCAATAAACTAAACCATTTTTTTTAGTGCTTTATATAAAAATATAATTTAGCAATTACTTCTTCTTTGTGATGTACATGGTTATATCTGCAGTAAACACCAACTCATTTCGGGTATTGTAAAGCTTTACCGGCACCACTAAATCTTCTTTATCAATCCATTGATGAGGTAACTCAATTTCAGCAATCGCGGTAACGTCTGTGTCTACTTTAGCTAAATATTGTACTGTCATACCTTTAGGTATCCAACGGTGTGTTTTATGCGGTACCGTCGCATCCACCATTACTCCTGCACACAGCTCAGCCAAATTACATTGAGCAATCGCATGAATTGTTCCAATATGATTATGTACACGGCGTGTGTTTTTAACCACTGCACTACAGTGCCCTGCTTTTAAATCTAAAATAGTGGGTTTCATAGAGCCAAAATAAGGTGCCTTGAAACACACGGCTTTACTGAAAAGCCAGTTACCGCATGGCCACTTTTTAAATTTATGCCATGTTTTAATTAATGCAGACTCATTACTCATTATTATTTTTCCGTTGTCTTTGCTTAAAAAGCAAATTAACACATCGGATCAGTTTAAAGAAGTGTGATACTTAAACAAAAATAATCATAATAAGGTTAAAAGTAGGTAACTTGGCTGATACATCGGCCATAAGCCCTTTCTTTTTCATCAGTCGCCACTTAAAATACCGACAAAAGGAGACCTGATGCATACACAGCCCGCTAAACCCAATTTTACTTTATTACTTATCTTAGCGTTACTCGTCATTTTTTGTCCGATGGGCATTGATATTTACCTGCCTGCCTTTCCCACTATCGCAGAGCAATTCTCAGTGAGCGAAAAGCAAGTACAGCAAACGGTGGCTATTTTTATGCTTACTGTTGGTTTGGGGCAATTAATTGCAGGTCCACTCGCTGATCGTTTTGGCAGAAAGCCCGTCGCCTTAACTGGGGTCGCCTTGTATGGACTGGCGGCATTGGGTGCATATTATGCTCCTAGCTTTTTAGTACTGATGTTTGCTCGTGCTATTCAAGGGTTAGGCGCGTGCGCTACCTTTGTTGTCGCTTTTGCAATAGTAAGAGATAAGTTTGGTAGTGAACGCAGTGGCCAAATAATTACCTATCTAAACGGTATAGTTTGCTTTATTCCAGCATTAGCGCCCATTTTAGGTGCTTGGCTAACCGTACAGTTTGGTTGGCAAATGAACTTTCTATTTTTAACCGGTTTTGCATTACTGGGGTTTATTGTCACTTTATTCTTGTTTAGGGAAACACGACCAGCAGACAGTCATTACCAGGGGCATATTTTAGATTTAAGACGCTTTTTCCCCATCATTTCAACCCCATTATTTTTATTTAATAGCTTGTTATGTATGGTCACTATGTCAGCCATATTAGTGTTTGTAACACTGGCTCCTGGTTGGCTCATTACTGAATTAGGTGGCAGCGTAGCCGACTTTACCTTTTGGTTCTCGCTCAATGCAGTGCTTAGTATTCTTGCTAGTTTTATTATGCCTATTTACATTAAACGCCAACCTAAAAGAGCCTTAAAAATAGGCCTTTTAGTGCTAGTGAGTGCCGGCTTACTTATGTTGTTATTAAGCCAATATAAAACGCCATTGGCATTAATGATCCCTATGTTTATTGCTGCCTTTGGTTTTGCTTTAACACTTGGCTCTGCCGCTGGACGAGCTTTAAGTCTGTTCCCTAAGCAAGCTGGCACCGCCTCAGCTCTTTTAGGAGCGATGCAAATGAGTGGGGCAAGTTTATTGGTGTTTATTACTCAATATTTAAACTTATCTACACCCGAGCTTATAGGCACACACTTTTTATTATTAATTCCCTTTTCTTACTTACTATTTCGTTATACTAAATATGCTTAGGCGCTAAAGCGTTTTCTATTACTCTTCAATTTTGGCTAATTCAGGTTTTACCTGATTAGCCGCCCCCTAATTCAAATACAAATGTATATTTTTTGTTTAATACTGGCTACTTTAAAGTTAAACAATTTCGTTTTTGTAGATAAAACACCTTGTTTTTTGCTTTTTATTATTTTAATGTCGGTTTAAGTTAACAGAAAGTTAACCAGTTAATTCTAGGATATTATAATATGAAAAAGAATAAACTCGCCTTAGCATTAGTTCTTACTGGTATTTTTGCAGCCGGAACTGCCCAAGCTGCAAACGATCGCTTCATCATTCAAGTTGATAATAATAAAAATGGTGTTGTTAAAGCGCTTACTAAAAAACTAGGTGGTGAGATTAAAGTAGATGGTAATGGATTTATTGCCGCAAAATTTACTGGTCAAGATTTAAGTAGCTTAAAAGGCCTACTCAACAACCCACATATTAAACTCATTGAAGAAGATCATAAGCGTGTACCTATGTCATTATTTAACGATGATGTAGGCGATGCAATGCAGCAGCAAATTACGCCTTATGCCGTTTATTAATCACAGGTTGATCAAGTAACTTTTGATGCCAATGCAGGCATGAAAGTCTGTGTTATCGATTCCGGCTTAGATAGCTCAAACCCTGACTTTATTTGGGGCAACATCACCGGTGATAACGACAGTGGCACCGGTAATTGGTTTGATAATGGCGGCCCACATGGTACTCACGTAGCCGGTACAATTGGTGCTGCAGACAACAACCTTGGTGTGGTAGGTATGGCACCGGGTGTGGCAATGCACATTATTAAAGTATTTAACGAATCAGGCTGGGGTTACTCATCTGATTTAGCTCAAGCGGCTTATTTATGTTCTCAAGCAGGTGCAAATATTATTAGCATGAGCTTAGGGGGCGGCGGCTCAAACAGTACAGAATCAAATGCTTTTGCTAACTTTACTAATGCTGGCGGCCTTGTAGTTGCTGCCGCGGGTAATGATGGTAATAACGTACGTTCTTACCCTGTAGGCTATCCATCAGTTATGATGGTTGGTGCTAATGATGCCGATAATCAAATTGCTGACTTTTCACAATTCCCAAGCTGTTCATCTGGCCGTGGTAAACGCGCAACTAATGATGAAACAATTTGTGTTGAAGTAACTGCTGGTGGTGTTGATACGCTATCGACCTACCCTGCAGGTATGGCTACAGCAGCGAGTATGTCGGCTGATGGCACAGCATATAATTCATCAGCAATGGAAAATGCAGGTCAAATCACTGCGAGTACCTACTTTATGGGAACTGGCGAAACAGTTGATCCAGCGGCGGCTGGTAAAGTATGTATGATTGACCGCGGCGTTATTTCATTTTATGACAAAGTCGCTAACTGTGAAAACTCAGGCGGTGTAGGTGCGGTTATTATCAACAATGAAGCTGACATGTTATACGCAACACTAGGTGATACCAACGATACTACAATTCCCGCTGTAGGCGGCTGCATTTGAAGATCGTAGTGCATTAGTCGCTAGTACAAACGTGACAATTAATATTGGCGCAACTGATTATGGCTTTATGAGTGGAACGTCAATGGCAACGCCTGCAGTTTCAGGTATTGCTGCGCTAGTATGGTCTAATCATAGTGACTGTACAGGCACAGAAATTCGCGATGCGTTAAAGGCAACTGCGCAAGATCAAGGGGCTGCTGGTCGTGATGATTACTTTGGCTATGGTATTGTAAAAGCGGCTGACGCTGATGCTTACCTTACAGCAAACGGCTGTGCGGGTGGCGATACTGGTGGTGTTGATCCAGAGCCAGGCGTAGATGCTATCTCTCTTAGCGCTTCAGGTTACAAATCAAAAGGCACTAAATTTGTTGATTTAAGTTGGAATGGCGCAGCAACAAGCCAAGTTGATATCTACCGCAATGGTAGCAAAGTCATTACCACTGCAAATAGTAATGCCTACACCGACAGTATAAATACTAAAGGGGGTGGTACGTATACATATCAAGTATGTGAAGCGCTGAGCACTACGGTGTGCTCAAATAATATCACCGTTAGTTTTTAATAAATTTAGCACTTCGTTATGTTTAAAAGCATAACGGCTAGTTTTATAACAACTTAGTATCCTCAACTTAGCGGGCAATATGCCCGCTTTTTATTTTTGTATTTGCTTGATAAAATCACTCATCACTTCTTTTTCGTACTGTTTAATGATCAATCCTGACTTTTTACTTTCATTTTTACTCGCTAGCTTTTTAATGGCCGTTGCGCCAGGACCATCAAACGCGTTTTTAATGGCGCAAACTTTTGCAAATGGGCGAAAAGCAGGTATGCAGAGTGCTTTTGGCTTTGCCTTAGGTGGCGTAGTACATACATTTTTTGCGGTTGTCGGTTTAAGCGCTATTTTAAAAGCCTCTGAAACTGCCTATGCCAGCGTACAATATGCAGGTGCAGCCTATTTATGTTACTTAGGTTTTATGATGCTTAAAGGCACGTTTATGCCACCATCTTGTGAGCAAAGCGATAAACCGCATGTTACAACCAATAAAAACAAAAATGTCATGTTTCAAGCCATGATGACCGAAGTGCTTAATCCTAAGGTGGCTTTGTTTTTTATTGCTTTTATCCCACAATTTGTTGACCCTAGCTTGTCATCTGCAACCTTTCAGCTGGCGTTTTTTGGGCTACTGTATCCAATCTTTGCTTTTCCGATTGACTGCACGTATATTTATTTCGGCGATAAAATAGCCCAGTTTTTTAAAAGTCACCCAAATAGCCAGCTCTGGATTGATAGGTTCACAGGCATTGTATTTATTGCCTTGGCTATCAATTTATTACTCTAACTAATAAGAATCAGCATGGATCAAAAAATACAATCTCTACCTGCGCAAAAAAATATAGCCTTAGTAGCACATGACGGCAAAAAAGCCGCGCTTAAGTTATGGTGCGAAAAACATAAAGCCACTCTAAGTAAACACACTTTATATGGCACAGGGACTACTGGGCATTTAATTGAGAAAACAACAGGGCTTGATGTTATTCAATTATTAAGTGGCCCTATGGGCGGCGATCAACAACTCGGGGCGAAAATAGCGGAGCATGAAATACATGTATTAGTCTTTTTTTGGGACCCTTTAGCCTCGCAACCGCATGATCCCGATGTTAAAGCTCTGCTACGTTTAGCTGCTGTGTGGAATATTCCTGTGGCGTGTAATGAAGTGAGTGCCGATATGCTACTTAGCTCACCATTAATGGATATAGAGCTTGAGCGAACATTGCCAGATTACGAAAAATACCTCGCAACCCGACAAATATCTCTATAGCAGCTTACTTATAAAGTATGCTGGCCCATTTAGTAAGGCCAGCAGTTACACTACCAAAGTGATCACCGTTCACCATTTTTATGTTGCCTAAATGCTCACTCAACGCTGCTTTAATTAATGGAGACTGTGCACTCCCTCCCGTTAAGTAAATCACATCGGGAGTGGTATTCGCATCAGTAATTGCCTGTTTAGCCAAGGTAACAATCTGACTAATGCTATCGTCAACAGCAAGCGCTAAATCAGCGACTGAAATATCTTTGCTTAATGAGTTATCTAAAAAGGCTAAATCACAATTAAAACTATTTGCGGATGTTAATGCAATTTTAGCCGCTTCAGCTTGTTGAACTAATTGGTGACCTTGCTTATTTTGCTGTAAGTGAATAAGTCGTTTATAAAGTTCAGGAGCGCTGACATAGCGTAACTGCGCACTGAGTTCACGATAATGCTGGGCACTATAAAACTGGCTCTGTAAATTCACATCGTTAATTTTACAAGCTTGCCAAAATGCTTGATTAGGTAGTGGTAAACCTGACTTAAACGTACTGCCAAGCCCGAGTAACGGCATTAAACCATGGTAGCTCAAAGCAATATCTAAATCGTTTCCGCCTACTCGCTTTCCGCTATGCGCTAAAAAGTCTGCATCTCGTTGTTGCTTATTCCTAAAACTTGGCCCCATTTGTACAAATGAGCAGTCACTGGTACCACCGCCAATATCAATCACCAATACTTTTTGGTCTTGCGTTAAATCACTTTCATAATCAATCCCAGCCGCGAGTGGCTCATATAAAAACTCAACATCTTTAAAGCCCGCTCGGTTTGCTGCGCGTGTTAAAATACCCACGGCTTGTTGGTTTGACTGCTCACCACCGACCGCTTGAAAATTCACTGGGCGCCCAATAACAGTTTGGCTCAGCGTATACCCTAACGATAATTCAGCACGTTGTTTTATTTTTAAAATCATTGCTGTGGCAATATCTTCAAAAAAATTGATTTGCCCTTGCTTTAAGCCCGTTGCGCCAAAAAATGATTTAGGGGATTTTACAAAATAACCCTCTTCAGGAAATTGTACATATTCACTAATTGCCTCACGGCCAATAAATAGAGTGTCGTCTCCGGCTTGTAAGTCTAGGTCTGATTTAATTCGCGGGAGTGTATTAAGTAAGGGTTGGCGCGCGGTTTTATAGGCATGCTCATGCTCTGAGCCCTGCAAATGCTGCGCAACAAAATCAACGACTAAAGCGCTATGATGTGTGTATAAAGTTGATGGAAGATAATGTTTGCCTTGCTCTAAAGGGATGAGCTGAACACGCTCTTCGTTTAAAACACCCATAGCACAATTAGAACTACCATAATCAAAACCAACAAACATAGATCACCAAACATTACCAAAAAGGCCGCGCAATTTAGCATAATTGCTAAAAAATATATACTGAATTGACCTACACTCTTTATTTTTCGGGTCTTTCTCGCAAAAAGCTAGCAAAACGCGGTAAACCATTTTTAGTGTATCCGTGGTATCGATAAGTGATTGTTGAACCAATGGCTGGCGGACGCTTGCGTTCTTCATCACTAAAGCCCGTGCCAATAGAAAAGGTTACGCCTTGCTTGGTTTGCACTCGCAATGCCCCGAGCATACCTGTGTATTTACCTTTACCTGGTAAATGTTCAATAACTAGCGCTTCAGCATCCAAATAAGGTTTGAGTTTTAACAATGCACTAGAGCGACCACTCGAATGCTTAGCCTCTGCTAAATGAAGCATAACGCCCTCCCCGCCTTGTTTGGTGACCTCATTAAAGTAATCACTTAGTTGTTGATTGTCGCTAAATTGATATTGCTTAACCGCCTTTATATGGGGGCTATTTAACTTAGTAGTGAGTGTCAGGTAATTTTGATAGCGACGATGAAAAGGCGTGCTTGTATCTGGCATATCAAATACTTGATAAGTCACTGTTTGCCAGAGTAAGTCGTTGGGTATTTTTGTTCTAACAATACCACTGAGAACAGAAAATTGCCCCCGCTTGGTCCATAACTCACCGTCTAACCAAACATCAGGCAAAGGGGCGGTAAACCACTTAGGAGGATTAATTGGATTACCTTGGCGGGTAACAAATTGTTTCCCCGTCCATATTGCTCTAACGCCGTCAAACTTTTCACTCACCAAGTATTGGCGAATATCCTCATGCTTAGTTTCATCATAAACATTAGCAAGTTGCACCTGCGGCAATTGCGCTAATAAACTCGCACTAAAAAGCGTAAAAAAAATAAATAGGTATCTTTGAATAGTAACCATAACTGCATCCTTGCAAATTTAAATATGGCTTAAACTATAGTTGAGATTGAAGCCATTGCCAAAATTCTTCAAGGTTATGCATTTGCTGTGTTGCTTTACTGAAGTCGTGCTGCTCAGTGTGCTTATTAGCAATCGCTACAACGGCTAAGGCTGCATTGTTTGCTGCTGTTACACCAGTGAAGGTATCTTCAACAGCAATCTCATTTTTTGCAGCGACCTGCATATTTTTAAGTGCTAATAAATAAGGATCACCGGCAGGCTTTGGATTGGTTACATCGTCTTTTGTAACCACCGTATCAAATAAATCATAAAACCCTAATCCTTTTAGTATTGGCTCAGCTTCATGGCGTGCGCTGCCTGTTACTAACGCCATTTTTAAGCCTTGCTCTTTAACCGCGAATAAAATATCTGCAGCATAAGGCATTAAAGGCGGTAAATTAGCTGTTTAGCCTATGCCCTGAATATTAAAAAAGGTGCCTAAGCACCTTTCATTAATGTGTGTTACTCAGTCAAGCCTGCTGGCGGCTCAGCATAAGCGTCTTCACCGGTGTTTACATCAACTAACTCGTAACCACGGGCTTTGCGCATCACTTTAAGTACGGGTTTTTCAAATGCGGTTTTTAAGCGCTCAGCATCATCTTTTAGTTCATCTAACGTGGTACCAAACGGCGCTGCACCCGTTTCTGACCAGTTAGTTACTTTACCATTTAGGTTATATTCCACTTCATGTATTTGATATTGCGCTGCTTCATCTTTGGTTGCTTCACAATAAATTACACGGTAATTCCAAAATCCAGCCATTACTTTTTCTCTTTAATAAACATATGGGCGCTACTTTAGCAGCTCTACAAAAATAAAAAAGCCTGCACTAGGCAGGCTTTTATCAATAATTACAATTTAACGTTAAATTTTTCGATTAGAAAAAGTTAACTTTAAATTCAGCACCAATAAAGCGAGGTTCATTCACGATACCTGCGTTATTACTGAAATCTACACCACCAATAAATACTTGCTTATCAGTTATGTTACGAGCGAATGCGGCAATCTCGTATTCAGTATCACCTGAATACCACTTATAACCAGTACGTAAACCACCCTCAAGAAGTGCTTCACCTGTAAATTCAACAGAATCATACAAAAAGAAGTCAATTTCACTACGGTATGACCAATCTGTATAAGCGTAAAATTCACCATCACCTAACTCGCGAGTATAACGCAGGATAAAGTTAGCAATCCATTCTGGTGCATGCGGTAAACTATTACCGTCTAAGCTGTAGCCTTGATCTGTTTTTGAATCCGTAATTGTACAAGCGAAACAACCTGCTAAAAATAGATTATCGTCTTGTAACTCAGTATTATTATAACTGAAGTTAAAGGTAGCATCAAAATTATCAGATAATACCCACTGTGTATCTACTTCAAAACCATAACCAACTGTTTTGTCTGCATTAATTAAACGTGCAGTATTACCTGAATCGCCGCCTACAGCAGTTAATTGCTGATCACTCATTTGGTAGTAGAAAACAGTTGCGTTAACACGACCACTACCATCTAAAACATCAGATTTGATACCCGCTTCAATAGAGTTAATAGTCTCAGAGTCAGCAATAGTTACATCATCGCTGAACAAAATACGGCCTTGAACACTTGGAGCTCGGAAACCATTAGCCGCACGCACAAATAAGTTAATATCATCAGAATATTTATAAGCTGCAGCTAAATCCCAAGATACATGGCTATCTTTTGGTGCAACGGATTTAGTTAAGTTAGCGATACTTGATTCAGGAGAAGTATAACGCGATGCTGTAAAATCTCGTTCATCATCTGAATAACGCAAACCAGCTGTAATTTCTAGTTTTTCTGTTAATTGATACTCACTAGATGCAAATACAGCCCAAGCTGTTGTGTCTTGATCTTGTCGAACATACCCAGTTAAAAAGTTTGCACCCAAGCCATCATAGCCATATGTTTCAATAACTTGCTCTTCATTATAATAAAAAGCACCTACTTGATAATTGAAGTCGCCAGCAAAATCACTTGAAATACGCAACTCTTGCGAATATTGATTATGCTCTGGTAGCGCATCAGCTGTTTCAGAAGCTAAGAAAATAAAGCCAGGACCCATTTCTGCTGTCGGACAGCCTGGAATAAAGTTGTTTCCACAACCATAACCACCGTCAACATCTGCGCGAGAGAAAATTTCTGCACTTTCCCAACCACTAATTGACGTTAATGTGTAATCATTAAAACTATATTCAAGCTTTAAATTAGCACCCTGGCTGTTAACGTTTTGAGTTGCAAACTGAACTGTATCTTGGTAAATGACTTCAGGGTCAAAACCGGCAATAGGCTTGTTTGTACCGGCTTCAATAGCGTTAGCGTGGAATACAATAGGTTTACCATTCAAATCACGAGTATGGTAATTTAGCAGCGCACTTAAATTATCTTTCTCATATAGAAATTGAACACGCGCAGCCGTTTCTTGGTAACCACCCGTTGCATCGTCAATTTCATTACCTTCTAAGCGGTTATCAATATAATCATCACGCTCTTGACGTAATAAAGACACTCGAGCAGATAAGTGATCAGTTAGCCCGCCACTAACAGCGCCTTCAAAATCAATAGAATTGAATGAACCATATGATACTGCAGCATAACCTTCAAAATCTTGTGTTGGACGTGCAGAATCAATTTTAACTAAACCAGCCGGTGTGTTTCGGCCAAACAAGGTACCTTGAGGACCACGAAGCACTTCAACTCGACCAGTATCAAAAACTGGAAAACCTTTTAATATAGGGCTTTCTTGAACAATATCATCAACCACAAGTGACACAGGCTGTGATGAGTTCAAATCGAAATCAGAGTTACCAAGACCACGAACATAAAAACGTGGGAATGAACGACCAAATGAAGACTCAACAGTTAAACTTGGAATTTTCGCATTTAAAAAACGAATATCCATGCCAGCTGAACTTGCAGCTTCTAAACCATCACCTTGTAGTGCAGAAGCGGCGACAGGAACCTCTTGGGCATTTTCTACTCGTTTACGAGCAGTAATTTGAATAACTTCAAGTTGGTTCTTCTTAGCAGTAGTTTCTTGCTCAGCAGCTAGGGCTGAAATTGAAGTACCTGCTACGGCAGAGAACAACGTTGCATTGATAAGGGTTGCTAACGTAGATCTTTTCATTGCTTTCATGTCGGGGTTAACCTTTTTAGTGCACTCTTGTTCAACGGTTGATGTGTTGCGCAATTAAATAATTACGGATTCAGTCAATTTTTCGCGACTTGCTCTATGCGGCGCGGACCTTATTACCGAGAGTACAAAAACGGCATAAATAAGGCTGACTGAATGCGCGAGATTATACCATGCTGTAATTAATTTACCGCATACTGAGCGCTAAAAATATAAACTTATTTTTAACACTTAAGCGCACTACCCCGACTTTTAGTGTACTTTTAGCAACAAAAACACCCAAAAGCGGACATATGTCCTTACAATAAAACAGTAAAAAATATAGCCAAATATGGCGGTGCTTTTTAGATACTACTTTTTCACTAATGAACGTGTGAGTGCAATTTCACCATCAATATGAATATCTCGCTGCGGGAATGCAATAACCACATTATGCTGTTCAAACACCGCATAAATACTAAAACGAATATCACTGCGCACTTGCCTTAAGCGAGTTTCAGACTCAGCGCACACCCAAAAAATAGCATTAAAGACCAGCGAGCTGTCAGCAAAGTCATCAAACAACACCGTTGATTGGGGCGTTACGAGTATGGCTTCATGTTCATCTAATACTTGCTGAATTAACTTTTTAACCAGTAATACATCAGAGCCATAAGCTACGCCTACGCTTACCGACGAGCGTGCATTGCCATCAATGAGCGTCCAGTTTGTAACCGTATTTTCTAATAACTGGCTATTCGGGATCAGCATATGCACCCCGTCGTTTCTGCGAATGCGGGTAGAGCGAGTGTTAATAGTTTCAACCACCCCTTTTGCAGTGCCAACTTCTAGAAAATCGCCAATGCGGATTGGACGCTCCCACATTAATATCCAGCCACTAATAAAGTTATTAATAATATTTTGTGCACCGAACCCCACACCAATGGCAATGGCACCCGATACAAAGGCAAATGCGGTTAGTGGAATGTTGAGCACCTCAAGGGAGGTAAAAAGTAAAATCGCAATACTTAAAATGAAATAAAACCGAGTAAATAAATGCACTGCATCTGGGCTCATTTTTCGTGCAAGTAATGACTTTTTAATCAACTTACCAATACGTGTAACCACAAACCACATAGTAAATAAAATCAGTGGGACTTGAATGACTTTAGCAACCGTAATATGTACGTCGTTATAACTAAACAGCACAAAACCTAGTATGTCGTTAATTTGTTCTATATTCATGATTATTCCATATAAAAATAAGCTAGCAGTTAGTAAATCAGAAAATGCTAATAATTGAGTGAGTCTAGCATGTGGTTAAATTAAATAAGTAACAGTCTGTTTAAAATAATGACGGTAAAACAACCGTAATTGCCTCGTGTCGACATGCTTGCATTGACCTTGGGGTAATTTGGGCTGTGTACTGCTGCTTTTATCTACTAAAGCTANNTNNGNAGANCNAATTTGCG
>JGI24522J20083_1000241_pt1 | contig 21800 bp, 18 predicted proteins | sample LinPmetageLP47_FD_20083 | JGI IMG/M metagenome (IMG submission 20083)
CGAGATTACAGCACCGGTCGCCATCAGCTCTAGCGTGGCTTCCATCAGGCGCTTTTCGGTAAAGGGGTCGCCAACCTGAACGGTGGGACGTTTGTCTTCGATGGTGTCGTCGAACTCGGCTGACGCCATGGTCGCGCCGCCCACACCGTCGCGGCCGGTTTTCGCGCCAAGGTAAACGACCGGCATACCAACGCCGGAAGCGGCGGAGTAGAAAATCTTGTCTGTGTCGGCCAGACCGGCGGCAAAAGCGTTCACAAGGCAGTTGCCGTCATAGGCGGTGTCAAACCGAACCTCGCCCCCGACAGTTGGAACGCCAAAGCAGTTGCCATAGCCGCCAACGCCTGCAACGACGCCATGCACCAGCTGGCGGGTCTTGCCGTGGTCGGGCGAGCCAAAGCTAAGCGAGTTCATCGCCGCAATAGGACGCGCGCCCATGGTGAAGACATCCCGCAGGATGCCGCCCACGCCAGTCGCGGCCCCTTGGTAGGGTTCGATATAGGACGGATGGTTATGGCTTTCCATTTTGAAGACCAGCGCCTGACCGTCGCCAATATCGACGATGCCCGCGTTTTCGCCCGGTCCGCAGATCACCTGAGGGCCCTCGGTCGGCAGCGTGCGCAGCCATTTCTTTGACGACTTGTAGGAACAGTGTTCGTTCCACATGGCCGAAAAGATCCCCAGCTCGGTAAATGTGGGTTCGCGCCCGATGATGTCCAGAATACGCTGATATTCATCGGCGTTGATGCCGTGGCTTGTAATCAGTTCTTGCGTGATGGCTGGTTCGGTCATGATGCGCGTTTTCCCCTAGCAATATGCCACACCTCTTAGATCAAGCGCAGCGCGGGGAAAAGACCTAAGGCGGGAGAAGAGCGTCAGCCAAAAAAAAGGCCGAGCACGAAGCTCGGCCGAGTCCAACAGGGAGGTATGAAGAAGCGGCACGGAGCCGCCCGTCTTCATACCGCTCAATTAAGTGGCGCGAGTGCGTGGATCAAGGCGGGAATCGTTAATCTATGACATGCCCGTTATGCGGTTTTCGCATAGCTAGCGGGATTCCTTCTCGCGCAGCAGTTTGCGGTGGGTGATGATCTCGTCTTGGACGAAATCTTTGAATGCCGCGACGCGTTTGGAAGAACGCAACTCTTCAGGGTAGGCAAGGAATACGGGCACATCCGCCGACTCGGTCTCGGGTAGCACCTGCACGAGGTCGGGGAAGTCTTGGATCAGATAGTCAGGCAGAACCCCGATCCCGAGATTGTTAATGACCGCTTGGAGCACGCCAAAGTAGTTGTTTACCGTCAGCATCGACCGCACGTCATGCATCATAAGCTGCTGGATCAGGTTCAGGCCCGCGTGCACCTGATTGCTGTCTGTGTTCTGGCATATCAGGCGGTGATCCGACATATCCTCAAGCCGCTGGGGCGTGCCGTTCGCCGCGAGATAGGCGGGTGAGGCATACATGCACATCTTGATCATCATCAGCTTCTTGCGCACCAAATCGGCCTGCGATGGCTCCTTCATGCGGATGGCCACATCGGCTTCGCGCATAGGAAGGTCCAGCACGCGTTCTTCCAGCATCAGGTCGACCTTAAGGTCAGGGTATTTCTCGTAAAGCTTGGGCAGGCGCGGTGCCAGCCACAATGTACCAAAGCCTGTTGTCGTTGTGACGCGCAATTCGCCAAAGACCTCTTCTTCGCTGTCGCGGATGCGTGCCGCTGCGGTATCGAGCCTTTTCGACATTGCGACTGTGGCATCAAACAGCAGCTCGCCTTGCTCCGTTAGGATCAGCCCGCGCGCATGGCGGTGGAACAGGTTGGTATTCAACTGCTCTTCCAGCCCACGTATCTGGCGGCTGACCGCAGATTGCGACAGGTTCAGTTTGTCCCCCGCATGGGTCAAGCTGCCGGCGTCCGCGACGGCGTGAAAAATTCTGAGCTTGTCCCAATCCATGAGGGCGACCTTTTGTGATGTGCGCGCTGTTCGCAAGAGCAGCCATCTTTGCGCGGAATACGGTTTAAAAACAACCCTGCGACAGGGTGCATCGGGGCATATAGGCTTATCTTATCACGGCTAGATCGGGTGAGTGTGCAAAAGATCAAGGGCGCGCGCCCGCTGCATTGCGATCTAGGGGTGGTCACAACGCTAGACAGGTCAGCTTTTGTGACCTAGTATGAGGGAATAGCTATTGATTGCACGTAGGGGAGGACGCGCTATGGGTACGCAGAAAATTTCACTAACTGACCGGTATGACCTTGAGAAATCGCCAGTGTTGCTGAACGGCACACAGGCGTTGGTGCGCATGATGATGATGCAGGCCTCAAGGGACAAAACCGCAGGTCTAAACACCGCGGGCTATGTGACCGGATATCGCGGGTCGCCCTTGGGGGCCGTGGACTTGCAAATGGAACGCGCCGCCAAGTCGCTGGCCGCGCATAACGTCGTGTTCGAGCCGGGCCTGAACGAAGATCTTGCCGCTACCGCCCTGTGGGGCAGTCAGCAGGCAGAGCTGCGCGGCGAAGGCAAGTACGACGGTGTGTTTGGCCTGTGGTACGGTAAAGGCCCGGGGGTGGACCGCTCTGGTGATGTGATGCGCCATGCCAATATGGCAGGCTCGTCCACACATGGTGGTGTACTGATGGCTATGGGGGATGATCATACGGGTGAATCCTCTACCGTGCTGCACCAGTCCGAATGGGCGATGGTGGATGCCTATATGCCTGTTGTCAGTCCTGCCGGTGTGCAGGAGATCCTTGATTACGGTATTTATGGATGGGCGCTAAGCCGGTTTAGCGGGCTATGGGTCGGTCTCAAGACGATGAAAGACACCGTAGAGGCGACATCGGTGGTGAATGGCGACCCGAACCGGATGAAGCTGGTCACGCCGCAGTTTGATATGCCCGAAGGGGGGCTTAACATCCGTCTGCAAGACACGCCGCATCTGCAAGAGGCGCGGATGATTGACTATAAACGATATGCCGCCGAAGCGTTCAGCCATGCCAACAAGATGGACAAACGCATGTGGGGCAAACGCGGAGCTAAGATCGGCATCGCGGCTGCGGGTAAGAATTGGCTGGATGTGATCCACGCCATGAGCCTGCTCAACATCGACGAAAACGAAGCCGAACGTCTGGGCCTCACGCTCTACAAGATCGGTCAGACCTTCCCGCTGGATATGAAGGGCTTCCATTCCTGGGCCGAAGGGCTTGATCTGGTCATTGTCGTCGAAGAAAAGCGCAAGCTGATCGAGGTGCAGATCAAGGAGGCGCTGTTCTCGGATACGCATCGCCGCGTCTATGGCTGGCACAAAGGCGGTGGTGCCGGGATGGAGCATGGCGAAGAGCTGTTCCCCACCCGTGGCGCGCTGGACCCGATCTGGATCGCCGAAAAGCTGGGCGGTATCTTTATCGAGGAAGGTCGGACGACCGACGGCATCAAGGCCGGTATGGAAGCGCTGGATACCGCGCGACGTGCCGATAACGCCGAAGACATTGCCGCGCGTGTGCCGTACTTCTGTTCAGGCTGTCCACATAACTCATCAACCAAGCTACCAGAGGGGAGCCGCGCCTACGCCGGGATCGGTTGTCACTATATGGTGCAATGGATGGACCGCGAGACAACGGGCTTTACCCATATGGGGGGGGAAGGGGCGAACTGGATCGGTGAATCCAAATTCTCGACCCGCGAGCATGTGTTCCAGAACCTCGGTGACGGAACATACAACCATTCGGGCAATCTGGCGATCCGTGCGGCCATCGCGGCCAAGACGAACATCACCTACAAGATCCTTTATAACGATGCCGTTGCGATGACAGGTGGCCAGCATAACGAAGGCGATCTGGACGCGCCGCGTATCGTGGCAGAGATCAAGGCGATGGGCGTCAAGAATATCGCTGTAGTCTATGACGAGAAAGAGGATGTGGATCAAAAGGCCTTTGGCGACGTGCCCATGTACGAGCGTGCCGATCTACAAACCGTGCAAGAGAATTTCGCAAAGCTTAAGGGCGTCAGCGCAATCGTCTATATCCAGACCTGTGCCGCCGAAAAACGTCGTCGTCGCAAGCGGGGGCTGTTCCCTGATCCCGACAAGCGGGTGTTCATCAATACCGATGTCTGCGAGGGCTGTGGGGATTGTGGTGTGCAGTCCAACTGCGTCTCGATCGTGCCCGAAGAGACAGAGCTGGGACGCAAGCGGGCGATTGACCAATCATCGTGCAACAAGGATTTCTCGTGCGTCAAAGGATTCTGCCCGTCCTTCGTGACGCTGGAAGGGGCCAAGATCCGCAAAGACCCCACGACAGAGGTCAAGATCCCCGACCTGCCCATGCCGACCTTACCTGCGATCAATGGCACGCATAACGTGGTGATCACCGGTGTTGGTGGGACCGGCGTTGTGACCATCGGTGCTGTGCTGGCGCAAGCGGCACAGATTGACGGCAAGGGCGCTGGGATGATGGAAATGGCGGGGCTGGCCCAAAAGGGCGGTGCCGTACATATCCATTGCCGTATTGGGAACCGTCCCGAAGACATCAGCGCCATTCGCGTGGCAACAGGCGAAGCAGATGCGTTGATCGGGGGGGACCTTGTTGTCTCTGCCGGCACAAAGACACTTGGCCTGACGCGCGCTGGGCGGACGGGGGCGGTTGTGAACTCGCATCAGATCATCACGGGGGAATTTACCCGCGATACTGAATTCCAGATGCCGTATGACCGGCTGACCCTCGCGCTTGAAGCGCGGCTAAAGGATGACGTCGCGCTGTTTGATGCCTCTGATCTGGCCAAGGCGACGCTGGGGGATTCGATCTATTCGAACATGATGATCTTTGGCGCGGCTTGGCAGCAGGGGCTAATCCCGCTGTCGCTGGACAGCCTGCAACAGGCGATCACCTTAAACGGTGCTGCGGTCGAACGGAACCTGCGCGCGTTTGAACTGGGCCGTTGGGCCGTGCTGCACCCCGAAGACGCCAAGCGTGTAATGACGCCAAATGTCGTCGCGCTGCCAAAAACCTTGAACGAAAAAATCGCCTTCCGGAAAGACCACCTGACGGCCTATCAGGGAAAGGGTTTGGCTAAACGCTATGGCGCGATGTTGGATAAGATCACGGATGACCGCCTGAAAGAGGCCGTGGCCTTGGGCTATCACAAGCTTTTGTCTTACAAGGATGAATACGAGGTCGCGCGCCTGTTGAAATCCACCCGCGCCAAAGTGGCAGAGGCCTTTGAGGGGGATCCCAAGCTGACCTTCAATCTTGCGCCACCGATCCTGTCGAAAACCGGCGCGGATGGCCGTCCGATGAAACGGACCTTTGGCGCGTGGATGGAGGGGCCGTTCAACATGCTGGCGCGGATGAAATTCCTGCGCGGCACGCCGTTCGATCCCTTTGGCCGCACCGAAGAACGCCGGATGGAGCGGTCCTTGATCTCGCAATACGAGGCCGACATGAAGGATGTTCTGCCCAAGCTGACCGACGCAACCCATGACGCGATTGTCGCCTTGGCGGAGCTTCCCTTGCAGATCCGCGGCTTTGGTCCGGTGAAACAGGCGAATGAAGCCAAGGCCGCAAAGCGGCGCGAAGAGCTGCTGGCCGTGATCCGGTCGGGGGGCACGCAAACCTCTCGCGCGGCAGAATAGTCTGAATAGGCTGAATAGGCTGTCTGTCACGCGACTGTCATGATCCACTGCTAGAGGGCAAGGCAAAGCCCGTGAAAAGGAACCGACCTTGACCCTCTTGCAGCCCGATCTTCGGCCTCTGACAGCGCGTGACATCAGCTATGCCTATTCCGCCAAGTCGCGGCCCGCGCGTGCCTTCATCCGGCTGATGGAGAATAGCACAGGGCGGTTGGGGCTGATGAAACGGGCCACCGGCTATGAAGACGACATGGCGCGCGGGATCGGCTTCTTTGACGTGATGGTGCAGCGCTATGGGCTGACGCTTGACGTCGTGGGCGGCAGTCTGGCGAATATCCCCGAAACGGGGCCTGTCATCGCGCTGGCGAACCATCCTTATGGTATTCTGGACGGGTTGATGCTGGGGCATATGTTGGCGCGCCGCCGGGACGGGTTCAAGATCATGGCCCATTCGGTCTTTAACCGCGCACCCGACCTGAACCGCCATCTGCTGCCGATCAGTTTTGACGAGGACAAGGCCGCGCTGGCGCTGAACCTGCGCACGCGCAAGATTGCGCTGGAGTATTTGGGGCAGGGTGGCGCGGTTGGCATCTTTCCGGGGGGCACCGTCAGCACCAGCGCACGGCCGTTTTCGCGCCCCATGGACCCGGGCTGGCGCAGCTTTACCGCCCGCATGATCGCGAAATCGGATGCCACTGTCGTGCCGATCTACTTTGACGGCCACACCAGCCGCTTGTTCCAGATTGCCAGCCATTTGCATCACACCCTACGCATGGGACTGCTGATCAAGGAATTCCGCAAACGCGTCGACACGCGCGTGCGCGTGGTCATCGGCGAACCCATCGGCAGAAACGCGCTGGACCCCATGGCAAAAGACGCAAAAGCTATGATGGATTTCCTGCGCAAAGCGACGTATGAGTTGTCACCAGACCTGGCAAAATCCTTTGATCTGGGGTTTGAATTTGAAGATCGGCATCGTGCCGACAGGTGACGGTAAGGTGTTATGGCAGTTGGTATTTTCGATTCTGGGCTTGGCGGGCTGACCGTGTGGGATGCCGTTCAGGCGCAGTTGCCCGATGTGGATTTTGTGTATTTGGCTGACAGCGCCCATGCCCCATACGGGGTGCGCAATGCTGATGACATTTACAACCTGACGACGGCGGCTACTCAGCGGTTGTTTGATGCGGGGTGCGATCTGGTGATCCTCGCTTGTAACACTGCCTCTGCGGCCGCGTTGCGCCGTATGCAAGAAGGGTGGGTGCCGTCGGGCAAGCGCGTCTTGGGTGTTTTCGTGCCTCTGATTGAGTCGATGACCGAGCGCCAGTGGGGTGATAATTCCCCCCCGCGCGAGGTCGATCTGAAACATGTGGCGCTGTTTGCGACGCCCGCGACGGTTGCCAGCCGTGCGTTCCAACGTGAACTGGCGTTTCGGGCGATTGGTGTCGATGTCGAAGCGCAGGCCTGTGGCGGTGTCGTCGATGCGATCGAAGACGGTGATTTCATCCTCGCCGAGGCCTTGGTACGCAGCCATGTTGACGCATTGAAACGCAAAATGCCTGCGCCAGAGGCCGCGATTTTGGGCTGCACGCATTATCCGCTGATGCAGGAAACCTTTCAGGATGCGCTTGGCCCCGATGTCAAAGTGTTTAGCCAAGCCAATCTGGTCGCGCATAGCCTGGGCGATTACCTGCAACGTCACCCCAATATGCTAGGCACGGGCGAGGCCGCTTTCCTGACCACGGGCGACCCCAAAAAGGTCAGCAGCCGTGCAACGCAATTCTTGCGACGACCGTTGACCTTCCAAGCGGCCTAACACGAATTTGCTAACACCTTCCAAACGGAACCCGACATGACCCATAATATCGCCATTCTTGGTGCCTCCGGCTATACGGGCGCAGAACTTATCCGGCTAATTTCCGGCCATTCCTCTATGCAGATCAAAGCCTTGGGGGCGAACTCTAAGGCGGGGCAAACAATTGCTGAGGTGTTTCCACACCTGCGCCACATGGATCTACCTGCCTTGGTGACCATTGATGAAATCGATTTTTCACAGATCGATCTGTGCTTTTGTGCGCTGCCGCATAAAACCAGCCAAGAGGTCATCGCGAACCTGCCCCAAGACCTCAAGATCGTTGACCTTTCGGCTGATTTCCGGCTGCGCGATCCTGAAGCCTATGCCAAGTGGTACGGCAATCCTCATGCCGCGCTAGACCAGCAGGAGGAGGCCGTCTATGGCCTCACCGAATTCTACCGCGAAGAAATCAAATCCGCGCGTTTGGTTGCTGGCACCGGCTGCAATGCCGCCACCGGTCAGTTCGCCCTGCGCCCCTTGATAGAAAAGGGCGTTATCGATCTGGACGATATCATACTGGACCTGAAATGCGCCGTGTCCGGTGCGGGGCGGTCGCTTAAGGAAAACCTGCTGCATGCAGAGCTGTCCGAGGGGTACCACGCCTATGCGTTGGGGGGCACGCATCGGCATTTGGGAGAATTCGATCAGGAGTTTTCAGCCATCGCAGGCCGCCCAGTCAAAGTGCAGTTCACCCCGCATCTGTTGCCGGCCAACCGCGGTATTCTTGCGACCGTCTACGTTAAAGGTGAAGCACAGAATATCCACCAGACCTTGGCCGATGCTTATGATGCCGAGCCCTTTATCGAGGTGCTTCCGTTTGGCGAGGCCCCGAGCACGCGTCATGTTCGTGGGTCGAATTTTTGCCATATCGGTGTGGTGGCTGACCGGATTGAAGGGCGCGCAATCGTGGTCGCAGCGCTTGATAATTTGACCAAGGGCTCCAGCGGGCAGGCGTTGCAAAACGCCAATCTGATGCTAGGTATTGACGAGGTCGAGGGGCTGATGATGGCTCCGCTATTTCCCTGAGGTCTCATGAAAAGTCTTAAAAAGCAGCGGCGTATACAGGTTATCGGTGTCGCGGTGGTGGCGCTTGTGCTGTCTACCGCGCTGATTGGATATGCCTTGCGTGATGGGATCAACTTTTTCCGCGCCCCCAGTCAGGTGATCGCAGAGCCGCCCGCCCCGACCGAGGTGTTTCGCATCGGCGGGCTGGTCGAAGAGGGCAGCCTTGTGCGCGGCGATGGCCTGACCATCCGCTTCTCCGTGACCGATGGCGGCGCGACGGTTCCTGTGACCTATAGCGGTGTGCTGCCCGATCTTTTTGAGGAAAATCAGGGGATGGTAGGAACGGGAAGATACATCAACGGAACGTTCGAAGCGACTGAAATCCTTGCAAAACATGATGAAAACTACATGCCAAAAGAAGTCGTGGACGCATTGAAAGAGCAAGGCGTCTACGTGGCCCCCGAGGGCTGATGCGTACGGCGATGCCGGAATTAATTAACATCTGAACAGCCATTCTTGCAGGGACAAAACTGTAAGAAGGGCCGATTTGATGCAAACTGTTGAAGAAATTGCCAAGTCCATCGTTGCGCGTGAAGGGGGCTTTGTAAATGATCCAGATGATCCGGGTGGGGCGACCAAACATGGTGTCACTATCCATACAATGCGCCGTCTGGGGCTGGATTTAAATCGCGATGGCGCGGTGAATGTTGCAGATGTTCAAGCGCTTAGCCAGGCTCAGGCGACCGAGATTTTCATCACACATTATTTCCACAAACCTAAAATCGCCCAACTGCCAGAACCGTTGCAGCCGTCTGTTTTCGATATGTACGTCAATGCGGGCGGCAATGCGGTGAAAATTCTTCAGCGATTGTTAAGAGATATGGGGTTTGATGTGGCTGTAGATGGTGCGCTTGGGCCGCAGACCTTGAGTGCGACGGGACACGCCTATGCGCAAGCGCCGGCACAGTTTGTGGACGCCTATGCTGTGGCGCGGCGCAACTATTATTTCGGGCTGGCCGATCAGCGACCGGCAAGTCGCAAATACGCCCGCACGCGGGCTGGCACGAAAGGGGGATGGATCAAACGCGCTGAGGAATTTATGTCCCCGCAGTATCATTTGAGCCCGCGTGACTTTAACGAAAGGGTCGAAGCATGGCGGTGATTGATAAGGCTTTAGGCCTCGTTTTTGGTGATGGCCGGAATGTATTGCGCGATACTGTCGAAGTATTCCGCCAGAATGCCGAAAATACCGCTGCGCGTGATGCGGCCGCGCTAGAGCAGGCGATGGTGCAGTTTGCGGCTGAGTTCAACGTCGCGCCGGTGGGACGTTTTGATCGCATTATGAACGGTGTGAATCGCCTTCCGCGACCGGCCTTAGCGCTTGGAACATTGGGATTGTTCGTCGCAGCAATGGTTGATCCGGTTTGGTTTGCCAGTCGCATGCAAGGCGTGGCGTTGGTGCCCGAACCTTTATGGTGGTTACTAGGCGCTGTGGTATCGTTTTACTTTGGCGCGCGGCATCAGGTGAAAACGCAAGAATTTCAACGCTCTATCGCGCGTACCATCGCGCAGACGCCGGCGGCAATGCGACACATCGAACACTTGAATGTGCCGCAAACTGATGAGGGCCAATTAGAGGCCGAAAACACGATCCCAGTTGTTTCAACGGTGGCCCCGGGGGAAACGGACAACGCTGCACTGGACGATTGGCGCAAGGCTGCGGCCTAAGGCGGGCCCTGCGACGCTTTGCTGCGCACACTGACGTGATTTAGGTGTGAATTCCCATGGCACGGCACCGCGCTCCGCCCTATGGTCGCAGGATGATTACAGAGCTCGGACATTTCGCCCTTATCCTCGCCTTTGGCGTCGCCATTGTTCAAATGGTGGTACCCCTTGTCGGTGCCCATAAACGCTGGCCAGGGTGGATGGCCGTAGCAGAGCCCGCCGCTGGCGCGCAGTTCGCGCTGACATTACTGGCCTTCGGCGCGCTGATGTGGGCCTTTGTAAGCTCCGATTTCTCGCTTCGGCTGGTGGTGTTAAACAGCCATTCAATGAAGCCCCTATTGTATAAAATCAGCGGCACCTGGGGCAATCACGAAGGGTCCATGTTGCTTTGGGTTCTGATTGTCGCGCTTTTCGGGGCCATGGCCGCGTGGTTCGGAGGCAATCTACCTCCAACCTTGCGCGCGCGGGTGTTGTCGGTACAGGCTGCAATTGGCGTCGCGTTTTTTGCTTTTATCCTGTTTACCTCTAACCCGTTCCTGCGTCTTGCTACACCGCCGTTTGATGGGCAGGATCTGAATCCCCTGCTACAAGATCCCGGGCTCGCGTTTCACCCGCCGTTTTTGTATCTGGGGTATGTCGGGCTTTCGATGACGTTCAGCTTTGCCGTTGCCGCGCTGATCGAGGGGCGTATCGACGCCGCGTGGGGGCGATGGGTGCGCCCGTGGACGCTTGCGGCATGGATTTTCCTGACCATCGGTATCGCGCTTGGGTCCTGGTGGGCCTATTACGAGCTTGGCTGGGGCGGGTTTTGGTTTTGGGATCCTGTTGAGAACGCAAGCTTTATGCCGTGGCTACTGGCGGCAGCACTGCTGCATTCGGCAGTCGTGGTTGAAAAGCGCGAGAGTTTGAAAAGCTGGACAATTCTTTTGGCGATTCTTGCGTTCGGCTTTTCGTTGATCGGGACGTTTATCGTGCGATCTGGCCTGCTGACCTCGGTCCACGCGTTTGCGAATGACCCTGAACGCGGCGTCTTTATCTTGATGATCATGGCATTTTTCATGGGCGGCGCGCTTGTACTCTTTGCCGCGCGCGCCCGTGCGCTAGAAGCGAAAGGCGTCTTCAGCATGGTGAGCCGCGAGTCGGCGCTGTTGGTAAATAACGTCTTATTGGCGGTCGCTTGTTTTGTGGTTTTCATCGGTACCATGTGGCCATTGCTGGCAGAAATGTTTTTCGACAGAAAATTAAGCGTTGGCCCCCCGTTCTTTAACGCGGCCTTCACACCTTTCATGGTTATGTTGGGCCTGATCCTACCGATCGGGTCTGCGATGCCGTGGAAACGTGCGGTTATTACACGCGCACTGAAACCGCTGCGGTATGTGTTTGTCTTGGCAATTGCGATCGGGGCGCTTGCCTATGCGATACAATCGGGGCGCAGCTTATTGGGGCCGCTGGGGTTGTTTTTAGGAGCCTGGATTGTGATGGGCACCATTGTCGACCTCTGGGGCCGCACCGGACGCGGTGAGAACCGTCTGCGCCGGCTTGGCCGGATGCCGCGGGCAGACTGGGGCAAGATGGTGGCCCATGCGGGGCTTGGCGTCACGATGGCAGGCGTCGCGGGCCTTACCGCGTGGTCTATGGACGATATCCGTGCGGTGCCGCTTGGTGGTTCCTATGACGTGGGGCGCTATACGGTACAGCTGGATGATGTCAAACGCAGTCAGGGGCCAAACTATGTATCGACCACCGGAAGCGTGACACTGCTCCATGACGGGGCAGAGATCGCGCAGCTACGGCCTGAGAAACGGTTCTATCCCGTGGCACAGATGCCCACGACCGAGGCTGCGATTGACTATAACCTGCTGCGCGACGTCTATGTCGTGATTGGGGATGAACAGGCCGGCGGCGGTTGGGTGGTGCGTACCTATATCAAGCCGCTGACCAACTGGATCTGGATTGGCTGCGCTTTGATGGCGCTTGGTGGGCTCCTAAGCCTTTCGGACCGTCGCTACCGTGTTGCGGCGGGGGCCGCAAAAACAAAGCAGGTACCCGCGCAATGAGGGCGCTCGTCCTCGCGCTGATGTTATTGGGTACGCCCGCCTGGGCGGTTCAACCAGACGAGGTGCTGTCTGATCCGGTGTTGGAACAACGCGCTCGGACCTTGTCCAAAGGGTTGCGCTGCCTCGTGTGCCGCAACGAAAGCATCGACGAAAGCAACGCCAGCCTCGCGCGTGATCTGCGTATCTTGCTGCGCGAGCGTTTGGTCGCAGGCGACACCGATGCAGAGGCGGTGGCCTATATCGTTGACAGATATGGCGAGTATGTGTTGCTCAACCCACCGGCGCGCGGATCAACCTGGGTGCTTTGGGCGGCGGGGCCGCTGATGCTATTGCTGGCAGGCGGGGTCGGGCTTGTCTATCTGCGCGGCCGTGCTCGGACACCGGGTGAAGAACAGGCCCCGCTGAGCGCCAATGAACAGGCACGTCTGGACGATATTCTAAAAGATTAACGCGGGGTTTCGCTGGCAGCGCGTCGTCTTATGGGTAAGGTGCAGAGGAATTGTAAATTAAGGACCCGCGCCATGGACTATCAAACCCTGACCTATGACCTCAACGACGGGCTAGCCGTGGTCACAATGAACCGCCCTGACAAGATGAATGCGCTCACGACGCAGATGCGGGCCGAGATCGAACACGCGTTTACCCAAGCCGGCAAAGACGCGCGTTGCGTCGTCATCACCGGCGCAGGCCGTGCATTTTGCACCGGTCAGGATCTGAGCGATAGCACCAGCAAGGGATCGTTGGATCTAGAGCGGACCTTGCGCGAAGAATATGGCCCGATGTTGCAGGCGATCACCAACTGCCCCGTGCCCACAATTGCGGCCGTGAATGGTCCGGCGGCTGGGGCAGGGGCGAACCTCGCACTAGCGACCGACGTGGTCTTTGCGACGGAATCATCCTATTTTCTTCAGGCTTTTACGCGCATTGGATTGATGCCAGACGCTGGCGGAACGTACACGCTGCCCCGTCAAATGGGTACCGCCAAGGCTATGGGCGCAGCCCTGTTCGCCGACAAGATTTCGGCCCGCCAGGCTGATGATTGGGGCATGATCTGGGAAGCCGTTGCCGATGCGGATTTTGACGCGCATTGGCGTGCCAAAGCAGCGCATCTGGCACAAGGTCCGACCAGCGCATATGCGGCTGCAAAAAATGCCATCCGTGCCAGCTGGGACAACACGCTTGAGGATCAGCTGTCGCTGAAGGCACAGGAGCAGGGAAAATGCGGTCAGTCGCGTGATTTTAAAGAGGGCGTGACAGCTTTCATGCAGAAGCGCCCTGCGCGCTTTGAAGGGCGGTAATTCGTCTAAACTGAGCGTTCGACCAGCAACACATCATCGGGGTTGAGGGTCGGACGCGAGGCGCTTGCTACGACGGCGACCGCTATTCCGTCTGCCAGCACGGTATGTACGCTGCCCGACACCTGTTTAACGGTGATCCTTGGCGGCATCTGACCCTTGTCATAAACCACTGCAATCTGGTCGCATTTCTGCTGAGTGTCGTGCACAAAAGACCCCTGCGGTGCCGGGTGGTGCCGTGCGGTTTTGCAGCTGAGACTGGTCGCGTTATCCCATTGTAGTCGGGGCCGAGGGTCCTTCATACGGTGGTCCTTTCCGCATAGGCGGCGCGCGCCATTTGCGCGACGGTGCGTCTGATCGGACGCCTTTGTGATGTATTAACGCTGAACTTGGGGTGATCGCGCCACTTGGTCAATGACGATCGCCGATTATGCGCGGTTTCGAAACAACGATACAAAACCGTCATATTTCAAGCGGGATGGTTTCGAAATACTGAAAAGTCTGTCGAAACAGTAGGCTTGAAAAGGGTGCTTTGATCACATTTGCCCAGATGGTGCCGCTGCGAAACGAATCTCTTTGAGTCGATCCTGTACCCTGTACCCTTGATCAAAACGCAAAACGCCCCGCCATTGAGGCGGGGCGTTTCAGATCTAACACACTGGAATTCAGCGCTTTTCGATATCGACGTAATCGCGGGGTGTCTCGCCAAGATACAGCTGACGGGGGCGACCGATTTTCAACTGAGGGTCGCTGATCTGCTCTTTCCACTGGGAAATCCAGCCAACGGTCCGTGCCAGCGCAAAGATGGGCGTGAACATCGACGTTGGGAAACCCATCGCTTCGAGGATGATACCCGAATAGAAATCGACGTTCGGGAACAGCTTTTTATCTGCAAAGTACGGATCTTCCAGCGCCTGTTTTTCCAGTTCTTTGGCAACCTGCAGGATCGGGTTGTTTTCCACGCCCAGCAGTTCCAGAACCTCGTCCGCGCTTTCTTTCATCACGGTGGCACGTGGATCGTGATTTTTGTAAACGCGGTGACCAAAGCCCATCAGGCGGAAGGGGTCGTTCTTGTCCTTGGCGCGGGCGATGAATTCAGGGATCCGGTCCGGCGTGCCGATCTCTTTCAGCATTTCCAGACAGGCTTGGTTTGCGCCGCCATGTGCGGGACCCCAAAGGCATGCGATGCCCGCTGCGATACACGCAAAGGGGTTCGCGCCCGAGGAAGACGCCAGACGCACGGTCGATGTCGATGCGTTCTGTTCATGGTCCGCGTGCAGCGTAAAGATACGGTCCATCGCGCGCGACAGGATCGGATCAACCACATAGTCTTCGGCAGGGACGGCGAAACACATGCGCAGGAAGTTACCGGCGTAATCCACATCATTGCGCGGATAGATGAACGGCTGACCGATGGTGTATTTGTAAGCCATCGCAGCAATCGTCGGCATCTTGGCAATCAAACGGATCGTCGCGACTTCGCGCTGGTGCGCATCATTGATGTCGGTGCTGTCATGATAGAAGGCAGACATCGCGCCGACGACGCCGACCATGATAGCCATTGGGTGCGCATCACGGCGGAAGCCACGGAAGAAGTTGATCATTTGCTCGTGGATCATGGTATGGTTGGTGACCAGATCTTCGAACTCTTCAAGCTGGGCTGCCGAGGGAAGCTCACCGTACAGCAGCAGGTAGCACACCTCAAGGTAATGGGATTCGCTGGCAAGCTGGTCGATCGGATACCCACGGTGGAGCAACACACCTTCGTCACCGTCGATAAAGGTGATCGTGCTGTCGCATGCCGCCGTCGAGGTGAAACCAGGGTCATATGTAAAAACATTCGCCTGGGAGAACAGCTTGCGGATATCCAAAACATCCGGTCCCGCCGATGGGGAATAGATCGGCAGTTCAAAGCTGTTCCCGTCGATGGTCAACGTTGCGGATTTTGTACTTTCGGCCATGAAGTCCCTTCCTATTGTGGTATCGACGCGCGTTATGCCGTCGACTGGGGTGGTACCGAGACGGTCCGCCCCTCAGTTATTTCTGTGCATATCAAGAATATGCATGCGCATATTTTAGATAGCTGCATCGTTTAAGCGGGCAAGGCTTTCGTCGCGCCCAAGTACCAGCATCATATCGAAAACTGATGGGGTTGCCGCCCGCCCGGCGAGTGCTGCGCGCAGCGGCCCCGCCAATTTGCCAAATTTGGTATCGTGAGCGGCAGCAAAGCCGTTCAGCGCCTCCTCCAGCGTTTCTCTGTCCCAAGTAACATTCTGCAACTGCGGCGTCAATTCAGTCAGCATACCACGGGATACATTGTCCAAGTGCTTTATCGCCTTCTCGTCCGGTTGAATGGGGCGCGCGGCGATGATAAATTCAGCCTTTTCAAGAAGATCTGGGAATTTCTTCGCGCGTTCCTTTAAGCAATACATGGCCCGCTCCAACCCGTCCGCTTGCGCAATTGTGAGCGCTGGCAGCCCGGCTGCGGTCAAATAAGCCTCGATCTCGTGCCGCAATGCAGCATCATCCGCCGCGGCAATATGCTGACCACAGATGTTTTCCAGCTTTTTCAAATCGAACTGCGCGGGGCTTTTGCGGATACCGTCCAGATCGAACCAGTCCTGCGCCTGTGCGTCGGTAAAGAATTCGTCGTCGCCATGACTCCACCCCAGACGGGCGAGGTAATTGCGCATACCGGCGGCAGGAAAGCCCATGGCCTGATATTCCTGCGCACCCAAGGCACCGTGACGTTTTGACAGTTTTTTGCCATCCGCGCCGTGAATCAGCGGGATGTGGGCCCAAACCGGTACGTCCCACCCCATGGCGGTATAAATCATCATCTGACGCGCGGCATTGTTCAGGTGATCATCCCCGCGAATAACATGGGTCACGCCCATGTCGTGGTCATCAACAACAACGGCCAACATATAGACGGGGCTACCATCGGAACGTAACAGCACCATGTCATCGAGCTGGTCGTTCCCGATCACCACGTCGCCCTGCACCGCGTCGTGGATGACCGTTTCGCCCGTCAGCGGGGCCTTGATCCGTACGACATAGGGGGCGTCGGGGTGCGTTTCGGGCGCGGCGTCACGCCAAGGTGATTGGTACAGGGTGCTGCGCCCCTCGGCCTTGGCCTGATCCCGGAACGCGGCAATTTCTTCTTGCGAGGCAAAGCACTTATAGGCCTTTCCTTCGGCAAGAAGCTGCAGCGCCACCTCGGCATGGCGGGGCGCATTTTCGAACTGGCTGACCACATCGCCGTCATGGTCCAGACCCAGCCACGCCATGCCCTGCAGAATCGCTTCGGTCGCTGCGGGTGTGTGGCGCTGGCGGTCGGTGTCTTCGATGCGCAGCAGGAACTTGCCGCCCCGTCCGCGCGCATAAAGCCAGCTGAACAGCGCCGTCCGCGCGCCGCCGATGTGCAAATAACCGGTAGGAGACGGGGCGAAACGGGTAACGACGGGCGTTGTCATGGGCGGAGGATCCTTTGCAGCAGAAGTTCACGGAAAACGCCCGTTCGGGGTGCCGTTTATCATTTGCTAACTCCTTTGGAGCTAGCGTTACCGACTATCTACCCAGTGCAGAGAACGGGGGCAAGTATGGGGCTGTTGTCCTATGGGACGCAGACAATGCGCGCGCAGCGCGGGCATCTGATCGGCTGGGTGCCCGTATGTCTGGCCGTGGGCATTGGGGCCTATTTCGCGCAGCGCGTAGAACCTTCGGCGTCGGTTTTGCTGTGGGGGGCTGGTGGTGCTGCACTGCTGGTGGCCCTCGCAGTATGGGCGGGCGAGGCTGCGGGGCCTGTTATTCTGGGCGCTGCGCTGGTTTTGATCGGGTTTGATCTCGCGGCGTGGCGGGCGCACGCTGTTGGCGGACCGGTGCTGGCGTGGCGCTACTATGGGCCCATCGCAGGGCGGGTGGTGGCCCTGGACCGGAGCCAGTCTGACGCGCAACGTCTGACGCTGGATCAGGTGGTTTTAGAACGCATCTCGACAAGGCGTACGCCTCTGCATGTCCGCGTGTCCTTGCACGGGGACAGAGCCTTTGATGCAGCGATCACACCGGGGTTGAGGGTGATGACCACGGGGCATCTGTCACCGCCAAGCGGACCTGTTGAGCCGGGGGGATTTGATTTCCAGCGTCACGCTTGGTTCGCACGCCTAGGGGCCGTCGGCTATAGTCGCACGCCCTTGCTGGCGGCGCGCCCTGCCACCGAGGGGCACCGGGGGCTGGCCGTGTTCCGTTTGCGGATGGCGGCGTCGGCACATATCCAAGCCGTGTTGCCCGGTGACATAGGCGGGTTCGCCACAGCGATTACGACCGGTGATCGGAGTGCGATCAGCCAAGACGCGTTGCGCGATCTGCGCGCCAGCAATCTCGCGCATCTTTTGGCAATTTCAGGGCTGCATATGGGGCTGCTGAGCGCCGTGGTGTTCGGGGCACTGCGCGCGATGTTGGCGCTGGTGCCGTGGGTCGCGCTCAGGTGGCCCACGCGCAGCATGGCAGCTGCGGGCGCGCTGATTGCGGCCAGCGGCTATCTGTTGCTGTCGGGCGGCAATGTCGCAACCGAACGTGCGTTTATCATGGTCGCCGTAGCGCTTGGTGCATTGATCATCGGGCGGCGGGCGCTGACCCTGCGCGCCGTTGCAATTGCTGCGACCATCGTCCTCGTCCTGCGCCCCGAAGCGTTGACGGGGCCGGGGTTCCAGATGTCTTTTGCTGCGACCACCGGATTGGTTGCCATCTTTGGCTGGCTGCGCAGCGCCGACGTCTCGCTCGGGCCGAAATGGTTGGCTCCTGCCTTGGCGACGGTGATTTCCTCGGCCGTGGCGGGGGCATTTACCGCGCCCATCGGGGCGGCGCATTTCAATACGATCGCGCATTTTGGGCTGATAGCGAACCTGCTGTCGGTCCCCTTGATGGGGGTCATGGTGATGCCCGCTGCCGTGGCGGCCTTGATCATGGCACCGCTGGGGCTAGAGTGGATCCCCCTTCAGGTCATGGGCGCGGGGTTGCGCTGGATTTTATTGGTCGCGCAAAGCGTTGCAGGGATCGACGGGGCACAGGGGCACGTACCAGCACCCAGCCCCTGGGTGCTGCCACTGCTGGCGTTTGGATTTTTGTGGCTGTTGCTGTGGCAGGGCTGGTTGCGGTTTGCCGGTCTGGGCGCTGTCGTTGCGGCGGGGGTGTTGTGGAACAGTGCACAGCGTCCAGCGGTGTTGATCTCGGACACTGGCAGTCTGGTGGGTGTGATGACCCCCGCAGGCCGAGCGCTCAGCAAGCCAAAAGGCGCGGGGTTCGTGGCGCTCAACTGGCTAGAGAATGACGGAGATGGTGCAGATCAGGCCCAAGCCGCAGCGCGTTGGCGCGCTCGGCCCAAGCTGGGGGGCGCAGAGGTCATTCACCTGTCAGGCAAACGCGCGCGCACTGCCTTCGGGGACTGTCAGGCCAGTCAGATCGTGGTGCTCTCGGTTATGGCTGACCCACCGCTTCGAGGCGGATGTAAGATATTTGACCCCGAAAGGCTGCGCGGCACGGGTTCGGTTGTACTAAAGATCAACAAGGGGCAGGTGACAATGCAAACGGCCCGCCAAAAGGCGGGCGCGCGATTGTGGACAGCATGGCGGTCAAAAGAAGAAAAATAACCGTTAGTAGGTGCGGATCAAACCGACCAGACGTCCCTGCACCTTGACCTTATCCGACGGCAGAACCCGCGTTTCATAGGCGGAGTTGGCGGCTTCCAATGCGACCGAACTACCATGGCGGCGGAATTTTTTGAGCGTCGCCTCGTGATCCTCGACCAACGCAACCACGATGTCGCCATCGTCCGCAACAGAGGTTTCGCGGATGATCACCACGTCACCATCATTGATACCAGCGTCGATCATTGAATCGCCTTGGACTTCAAGCGCGTAATGTTCGCCGCTGCCGCTGATCATGCCGCCTGGGACGGCGACCGATTGGGTCATGGTGCTGATCGCCTCGATCGGGACACCGGCAGCGATCCGGCCCATCATTGGCACATCAAAGGAGGACGCGCTGACAGGTTGCGCAGCAGAGGGGGGCGGTCCGTCGGGACGGTCGCCGTCAATCACGCGCGGGGTAAAGCCGGCACCAGACATACCACCCAGAGTATCTGGCAGTTTCACAACTTCGATCGCGCGGGCGCGGTGTGCCAAGCGGCGGATGAATCCGCGTTCCTCCAGCGCTGTGATCAGCCGGTGGATGCCGGATTTGGACCGCAGATCAAGCGCTTCTTTCATCTCGTCAAAGCTGGGCGGCACGCCATCGCGTTGGACGCGCTTGTGAATAAAGGCCAGCAGATCGAGTTGTTTCTTGGTCAGCATCCGGACATTCCCCGTTTCTATTTGGGGTTTGTTCTAGAGATGTTCTTGTTTTGTGTCAACAGTCACAGGGGGATACAACCAATGGTTTCTTTGGCTTGACGTGGGCCGTCGTCGGGCGGGCGGACCATCAGCACATCGGCGCGTGACAGGATACCCAGCAACGAACTGTCTTGGTTGCTTTCGGGGTGAACCGCTCCGTCACGCACCATCGCGCGCATGTAATGCTCACGCGGTCCGTTGGCGGGTAAATCGACCCCTAGGGGCATATCAACACGGGTGGCAGGGACGGCCGGTAGCCCCAGCATTTTATGCAAGACAGGTACGACAAAGACGGTGCCGCAGACCATAGCTGATACCGGATTGCCGGGCAGGCCGATCATCGGCACATCGCGCAACCGGCCCGCCATCAGAGGTTTGCCGGGACGCATGGCGACTTTATAGAAAGACTGCTCCATCCCCATCTGCGCAGCGACAGGGGCGACCAGATCGTGATCGCCGACAGAAGCACCGCCAATGGTAATGATCAGATCGGCATCCTGCGCCATCGTAAAGGCTTGGGTCAGCGACGGCACCGTGTCGCGGGCAATCGGGATCATGCGGCACTGCGCGCCATGCTGTTCCAACAAAGCGGCCAGGCCAAAGGTATTGGAGGCGATGATCTGGTCGGGGTTCGGCACCTCACCGGGTTGCACCAGCTCGTCCCCGGTGGCGATAATCGCAACGCGTGGTTTGGCATAGACCGGCAGCGCCGCCACATTCATCGACGCCAGCAGCGCGATATCGGCGGGGCGTAGCTGGCGCGGGGTATCCATCGTGTCGCCTGCATGGAAATCCCCACCGGCGGGGCGAATATTGGTCTTGGGGCCGATGTCATGGCCCAGCATGATCAGATCGCCACGACGGGTCGTATCCTCTTGGATCACAACGAAATCAGCGCCTTCGGGGACAGGGGCACCGGTAAAGATGCGCACGGCCTGACCTGCCTTGACCACACCGTCGAACCTATGGCCCGCCGCCGCTTCGCCGATGACCTTGAACATCGCGTCGGGCTCGACCTCTGTCTGGCGCAGGGCATAGCCATCCATAGAGGAGGCTGCGAAAGGCGGCTGGGTGCGGGTGGCAATAACATCGCGTGCCAGCACTCGGCCCGCGGCCAGACGCAGCGGGACCTCTTCCACCTCGGTGGCGATGACGAGATCAAAGAGATGCGACAGGGCGTCGCTGACGGAGATCATTCTGCCTCGTACCGGCCCGATTTACCGCCGTCTTTCAGCACGACCCGCAGGCCTCCGATTTCCATGCCTTTGTCCACGGCCTTGGCCATGTCATAGACGGTCAGCGCGGTGACAGAGGCGGCGGTCAGCGCTTCCATCTCGACGCCGGTCTGTCCGGTGGTCTTGACGGTCGCTTCGATCTGGAGCCCCGGCAGTTCGGGGTCTGGTGTAAGTTCGACAGAGACTTTGGTGATGGGCAGCGGGTGACACAGAGGGATCAGGTCAGCGGTGCGCTTTGCCGCCATGATGCCAGCCAAACGGGCGACGCCCATGACGTCACCTTTCTTTGCGCGGCCTTCGGTAATGATATCAAAGGTTTCGCGCTGCATCTTAATTTGAGTTTTTGCGGTGGCGACGCGTGATGTGACGGGCTTGTCCGACACGTCGACCATATGCGCGTCGCCCTTGCCGTCAAAATGCGTAAGCGCCATTACATGCCCCCCGGACGCAACGGCGTCGCAAGCAAGTTGCGGGTTGCGAACTCTACGTTGTCTTGGCGCATCAGGCTTTCCCCGATCAGGAACACGCGCGATCCGTATTTCGCCATATCGGCCAGATCGTCGGGCGTGTTCAGCCCGCTTTCAGATACGATCATTTTTTCTACATCTACATGTTTTGA
>JGI24522J20083_1000257_pt1 | contig 20379 bp, 11 predicted proteins | sample LinPmetageLP47_FD_20083 | JGI IMG/M metagenome (IMG submission 20083)
TTTTCAGGTGAAGATGTCGCAATATCGTCTGTCATAAAGTGTCCAATTCTTAAGTCCCGCAGGGCAAGTTTCCAATGCGAGCAAAGCGAGTTAAGGAAAGTTTTCGTGAAGCGAAAACATGGCTTGCTTCACTCTAACAAGTGCGCTATATAAGTCACTAAGTCAAGCGGACATGATCATATTATTCTGATCTAGTTTCCCCAGAATTAAGAGGCGCAGAATTGGCAGATAATAAGAACAGATACGGCCCATTCAGTGCACCGGTCGACATCAGAAAAGCGTTCTCTACAAAGCCTGAGCTGGACTTCGTGTTGCCAGGTTTTTTGACAGGATCCACAGGTGTCATCATTGCACCAGGGTCGACCGGAAAGAGCCTTCTATCACTACAGATCGCGCAAACTATTGCTCTGGGAGAAGATGTCTTCGGCATCTTCAGAGACATGGGCGAATACGGCCCCGTCGAAGCTCAGATTAAGTCTGGGACGGTTGCGATCATCAACGTCGAAGATCAAGATGTCATCATTGAAGATCGGCTTCACAGCATGGGCGAAAAATTCAATGATGAAGAGCAAGCACTCATTGAAGAACGCCTTTTGATCTTCAGTGAAGTGGGCAAAAACTTCACTATCGTTAGCAAAAATGAGCAAGGACGACTTGTCCCATCGATGAAGCTCACAGAAGCGACAGAGTTTCTGAAAAAACTCAAGCCACGACTGGTCATCTTTGACACAATGAACCGCCTGTCAGCTGGCGTTGATGAGAATTCAAACGGCGATATGGGGCTAGTGATGTCGATGATCGAGAACTTAAATCGCCAGGTTGGTTGCTCAAGTCTGATCGTTCACCATGCAAATAAAGGCTCAGTTCTCTCTGGCAACTCTGACAGCCAGCAGGCAGGCCGTGGCGCGTCTGCGGTCACCGATAACGCACGTTTTCAGATCAACCTGTCTACGATGTCAAAAGATGAAGCTGAGAAGATCGGGATGGGCGAAATGTCCCGTAAAAGCTGGGTGAGAATGGACTACAGCAAGGTAAACTATGGACCACCACGGCAAGCGGTCTGGATGATGCGTGAAGCCGGTGGATGGCTGAACGGCAACGTGCCTGCGCCAGAGGAGCTAGCAGAAGCCCAGGGTCTGAAACCTAAAGAAAAGTATAAAAAGAAACCTCAAAATGCTAAGTCGGAAATCTAAATGGCACCAAGAAATCAGAAACCGCACTTAGCACGGGTCGATGCAGCCACACCTGAATCGGGACTCTTTAAAGTACGTCCTAAATCAGCTTCACGCTTGAAAGCAGAAGAGTTTTCGACTGTCGTAAGACCCAAGGATGGCCCGCCAATCGAAGTGAAATATGCTACTCCTTACGCTCTCGATGATGTCGATTTAAGGATCTATCTTGCAGCGGTGGGTCTCTGTGCTCAAGAACCTGACAAGGTGAATAAAAAGAGCAAAGACCCAACTCAAAAGACCCTATGGGACAAGTTCCTTCCGACCCATGAAGCACTGGATTCAAACGGTGCATATGCGCGAACAACGAGCTACGCACTAGCTAGTGCAGCCGGCCTCGGCTGGGGTAAAAATGTACCAACACGCGTCACAGAGTCCTTAGAGAAAATGAGCCACGTTTTCTCTACTTGGCGGATCGGTTCGCGTGTGATGTCTGGCGCAAGAATGATCAGCTATGCTCACGACGAAGAATCCGCAGAGTTGGCGATTGGCATTAGCCCACTGTTCGCCCAGGCGATCCTGGGAAATGCAAAGCGGTACATTAAAGTCTCACTAGAAGAAATGAGGACGCTCAAGCACCCTGCTGCATCTGTAGTACACTTGGTCATGTCATCGCGTCTAGCAATGTACAAAAACACTAAAAAACGAGACTTGAGCATCAGTATCGATGTCTTAGCAGAAACTGTCTACGGCCCACCGTCTTCACCAAAACAAAAGAGAGATCGCAGAGCAAGTATTCAGAAAGCATTTGAAGAGCTGGATGCTATGAAGGGCTGGCATGTACTCTACAATCCAGAAACCGGAAAAGTAAATTTCACTAGGAATACACCACGATCATTAGAGTACATGTTGAAAAACGTGGAAAGGATCGAACGCGAACTCAACGAAAAAGAACCAGACGCTGAAGAATGACACGCGCCGCCCCCCTGGGGCGGAGAATGTCGCTTCGCTCTTAGCCTGCGGCTACGTTATCGATACTTGCAAACTGCAATGCTTGCTGGCATCTTCCCTGGCATGAATATCGCGCACCACATCAATCTGAGCACCCGAATACCTGGCTGAAACCTCAGTCAGTTTTTCGGGAGTGGCACGGTGCGCAATGGGTCTTATAATCCCTTCAGGTGGCCGATTACCGCCAGCGTGAGGGTTCGAGTCCCTCCACTCCTACTATTAAGTTCAGCTCCGACACTTCGATTTTTTGGAGAGTGTCAAAAGTCACGTGAACGATTATCTACTTCATTTTATCTAGACATGCTGCAGCAACGCCAACCGTATGCTGACACACAAACTCATCGAAAGTAGAACGCATACGCTCAGTACTGATGAGATAAACTCCTTCGATAAAGACAACGAAACCCAATACAATAAAGAAACCTTGCCGAAAGGCTGGAAAGCGGGACAAAACGCCTACAAGGGAAACCGTCAAGTACACACCTGAAAAGAAAAAGGGCAGAGTCGGATAACCGACAACGAAGAACAACGACATGATTGGTGTACTTACGAGAGGGATCAGCGCGCGCGCCCAAAGTGCGGCGTTTTGGGTTAGCCCTTTGTGCATCCCCCACTCTTTACGCAGAACTCCTAACCCGAAAAATGATCCCAAAGATAAACCAAGCAGAAGACCACTAAAAACCTCAGGTGACATCTCCGGAAACCCAATATAGGGGCCGATTAAGGCACTAAAGACTCCCGCGATAGCCCGCCAACCAATGATAACAGCATGCATACCTGAGGCGAGATCTAGCGCCTCGTAAGGGATGACCTGCGGCGCTGCTGCCAGAACACCGAACGCAACCACCATGCCCCGTACAAATGCGGAGGCTTTAAAAAAGCGGTAGATGAACAACGCCTCTCCTTGCTGCCCATGCCGCCCCGCTGGGGCAACTCACGGAGCAATACACTGACATTGGCTCACAAGGTATCATACCTCCGATGCAGAACACTACGTAACCTCAAGCTTATAAAGCAATAACCGAATAATCTATATAGCTATCCATCGTAATATCCGTTCCCAGGTGTAGCTCCCATCTTGCGTTTTACACGCTCCTGCGGCGTCAGGTTTTTATTTTCATAGGTCTGGTAAGGCTGATACTTCGAAAGAACACGATAAACAGTAGAAACAGAACAATTAGATGCCTTGGCGATGTTCTTCAAAGACCGGCCCCGGTCATCTTCCCATCTATCGATGATGCGCTCATGATCGACGGTCTGCCTCCGGCCCTTATATTTGCCTTCCAATTTGGCCTTCTCGATGCCCTCGAGCTGACGACTGCGGATCAGTGTGCGTTCAAACTCTGCGATAGAACCAAGCATCTGAAGCATCAGACGACCGGTCGCATTGTCTTTTTTATTAGAGAACTCCAGACCTTCTTTGACGAACTTAACAGCAACGCCTTTTTCTACTAGCTCATCTACAATCGCTTGTAAGTCCAGCAGACTACGAGCGAGGCGGTCGATGCTATGGACTTGAACGACATCACCAGTGCGAGCATGTCGCATCATTTCTTCTAACTTGGGCCGCTTCTTAGATTTCCCACTAATCACTTCGTCAAAGTATACGTCACAATCTGGCAGCTCTTGCCGCGCCATGCTCTGGGATATCGATGAAACTCGTCGATATCCGATTATCTGCCCATGCCCCATTACTGTTCCTTTTGAATCTAAGACTTATAAAGAAATACCATTCCACAATTAAAACAGCATTTAAAAAGAACGGTATCTTGGAGGGTAGGCGATTTTCCGCAGGGGTATACTCAAAAAGAACGAAAACTCAGCACACCCTCAAAATACCATTCTAATAGGGACCACCCTAAAGGAAGGTCATCACAGTTTTAGCATTTTAGCACTTTAGAAGTTTAGAATATTACATCTTTAATACTTTAATGCTTTAATGCTAAAATATTAAACTGCTAAAATATCAATAGATCATTTCTCTAGGGTATACTCAAATGGAACGGTATTTTAAGGGAGGCGCTAAATACCGTTCCAGTAGAGACCACCCTAAAGGAAGTTGCTTTAGCATTTTAGCATTAAAATATATTGACATTTTAGCACTAAAGCATCAATGCATATTAGTGCTATAAAATAGGGTGAACATGAAGATTATCAGCTTAGTTTACGTCAAGGGCGGGTGCGGTAAGAGTCTGCTATCACAAGCTATTGCAGTCCATGCAAACGCTGGAAGAGGTCATGCAGCATTGATCGATGCGGATCCGCTTCAGTCTACATTAGCATGGGCTAGCCGACGTACTGAAGAAACCCCGCTAGTCATCGGTGCGAATAGCGGCAACCTCGAGAAGGTGATCGAAGCAGCTCAAGCTGATGGAATTAAGTATCTGATTATCGATACGCCGCCCCACGTTGGGTCAATTATCGACCAGGTGGTACGACAGTCTGATCTGATCATCATGCCGATATGGCCCACGCCCTCGCACCTCGATGCTGTCGAGCAAGGTTGGAAGCGCCTCAAGAGTGCAAAACGCATACTCGGAGTGCTGAACATGGTGCCCACTGATAGCTCAGCAGATGGTGATGAAGCGGTAGAGGTCGTGAACTTCCACGCTCCCGATCTGAAACTCGCAAAAACCAGGCTGCACCAGCGCAAGCCCTTCTGGAAGCCGCAAGCCAGCGGGCAAGCAATCAGCGACCAGGCCCCGACAAAAGCAAACCAGAAAGCCCAATCCGAGATCCAGGTACTCTGGAATGAGATCAAGAAGGAACTGAAGTAATGTCCAATTTGAAAGCGATGATGGGCGATACAGCCAAGAAAGCACCCGCAAAGAAAACACCGCCCAAGAAGACACCCACGAAGAAGGCTGTACAAGCACCAGAGGTGGCTCAGGAGAGCGATAGTTCACCATCGAAGGGTAAAGGCCGCACAAAGCCAATGAGCATGTACGTCACGCCTGAAATGTGGAAAGCTCTGAACTTTCAAAAAATCGATGAAGGACGAAGCGTGAATGACATCATCAACGATGCTCTTAGCGCATATCTCGAGACCGTCGGTGGACCTGAGCTGAAGAAGTAGCCACAGAAACGCTCTCAACCCCTCTCAGGGCGTAGAAGCTTGAGAGCGCACCTCGTAGTGCCAGAGCCTGTCTGAAACCCACCAGAGAGGCTTGCAGCGACCCGACCTAGAGGCGAAGCCGACTATTGGGGTCTGCTCCGGCTCAGTGCAAAATCCTACGTTAAGCAAAACCGGTCGTTCCTTCTCGATACAGCGAACGGCAGTTCAGAGCCCATCCGAGACATTCAGCCAGGCAACTGGAAGGCTAGCTGTGCTCGAGTGCCGCGGAAGGCGCGGCCCGAAAGCCGCTGTTTCGCCTGCTCATGTGCGACATGATTTGATAAAGGTTGCCTAAACTATTTGGTACGGTATGTTACCGTAAGATTTTCAACAGACAGGCAAGGCATGCAATCCGTTAATCACCGAACTGTGCATGGCGCGGCGCGCATTCAGGCGCTGTCCGATACGGCCGCAGAGCTGTTCCTCGAACACGGCTACGAAGGTGTGTCAATCGACGAACTCATCGGCCGGGTGGGTGGCTCACGGCGCAATGTCTACGGTCGTTTCGGTGGAAAGCAGGGGCTGTTCATCGATGTCGTCACTCGGTTGTGTGATGAACAGGCCCAGCCCTTGCGGGATCTTGATATCGGTGAGGGTGAGATCGGCCCGACCCTGACGACGTTTGGCGAAAGGCTGCTTGAGATCGTCTTGCAGCCGCGCACGCTGGCCCTGCATCGCCTGATGATCGCCAACGGTCAGCGTTTCCCCGACCTGGCGCAGGCCATCCTGCGGTCGGGACATGAGGCCGGCACGGCAATCCTCGCTGAATGGCTTGGTAGGCGGCCCCGATTACGCCACGGCCCGTCGCCCGAAATGCGCGCCGAACAGTTCGTCATGCTGCTGACGGCCGGCCCGCAACTGCGCGCGCTGACCGGTCATACTGCTCCGCTTTCTCCTGCCGAACGCGCGCATCATGTGCGCGAGACGGTATTTACTTTCCTTCATGGCGTCTTGCCCGGAGACAATACTCGACATGCGTAATCTTCCCTGGAAATCGGTCCTTGCCTGGCTGTTGGCCGCGTTCTTTGTCGTGGGCGGGATCGGCAATATCTTCGCCTCTGAAGCCATCCTCGCCGATTACGCAAGATGGGGCTATCCGGGTTGGTTCCACTATGTCACCGGCGTGCTGGAATTGACTGCGGCGGCGCTTATCGCCTGGCGTCCGACTCGGCTCTGGGGCGCAGGCCTCGCCAGCCTGGTGATGCTCGGAGCCGCGGGCACGGTTCTGTCGCATGGCGAATTCAGCCATGCCATCGCCCCGTTGCTGGTTCTGGCCGTGGCGCTGACGACGGCTTTTTTCGCTTACCGCATCGGCAGTTCCGCCGACCAAAGTTGAACGCGAGCATGCTGCTGGACTGAGCATGAGTGGCGGCTTTGGCGGTTGCGTTGTGGTTGTCACGCAATATTCGCATCAGACAGCTCTGGCTTGGTTCTACCGATGTGGGGCCAGGCATCTGCTATGATCTCGCGGACGCAGCGAACGGCAGGAACGTCCGCACTGTGTGATTTTATGCGCAGCGCAGCGAATGGCGGCTTTCACAAACGCAGGTTTGTGAAACGGATGTAAAATAGGCTCTCAGATAGCGAAGTCGTGCATCTCAGCTCATGTCTAAATGTAAATTCCGCAAAGGGTGCCAGCGTCAGGGAAAAATATTTCTTAGCGTAGGATTTTGCACTGAGCCGGAGCAGACCCCACTATTCTCCTCCCCCTGGGGGGAGGCGCGTGTCTCAGACACTGCCGGACGGCTCTCAAGGCCGGTCGGTATAGTATTATTAGTAATACTTAGTAAGGAAAAAAAAGTGCTGTTTTTGCGTTTAAAATCAATGAGTTGCTGAGGGGGGGCGACGTCGATAATCACGAGAGCGACGCCGATAATCACGAGAACGACGTCGATAATCACGAGTTTTTTGAGTAAAGCGACGTCGATAATCACGAGTTTTTCTGAGTTTAAATTTACCATTGTCAACATAGGGTTAGCTAAATTGTTGACACCGATGCTCGCAGATTTTTTGTAATATTTTTCGCCCGTTTACATGTCTAAATCAGATAAGCGACGGTGATAATCACGTATAGAACGACGTTGATAATCACGAAAAAATCAGGGTTGTCGCAGAGACGGACTTGAGTTCACCACGTCCTCAGCTCGATCAAGTGTGTGCTCAAGATATCTGTCGACACCATCACCCTTCCTGGCCCCGAGGTTCGTTGAGCAGGCTCTCAGAGCTGCTTTAACGTGATCTCTGTCAAAACCCTTCCTCAGTGCTGATAGTGCAGCAGAGAAGTCTGTAGCGCTTTCGTCTTCGCCTTTTCGCAAGCGTTCTCGTGCTTCTGATACGAAGCTATAGACATCTGTGCCGGCGAGTTCATCTCGAAGTGTTGATTGATACAACTGCTCTTCTTTCACAGCTGCTTCATTGAGTGCCTTCGCTTTCTTAGATTCTTCTTGTTCAAGTTTTTGGCGAGCTGCGTGAATGAGCGCAGGCCCATTCGGGGCGATGTCGTGACCCTTAGTCGCTTTCATCTGAACAAATGGTGCATAGCCGTTGGACTGGCGGCGCTGTGGCTTCTGATTTGTGTAGCCTGCTAACCGGCCATGATGACGCCAGTCAGCACTGCCAGGATCCCCACCGAACGTCTTAGCTACGATCTTAGCAGCTGCTGTCAGCTCTTCCGCCTTGAGCGGGGTAGAACCGACACGGATCCAGCCTTGAAAATTACCAGGACTGGATTCCATCGTGATAGCTAACGGCAGGCCGGCATCGCGTAGTTTAGCCATGTCAGCGGGCTTGATATCATCAACAAAGACATAGGGCTGTCCGTACTGCTCTCCGCCGATCTCAAGCGCAGCCGGCCGTACATAAATGTCGTAACCCTTGGCATTTTTGGCCCCCAAATAGTTCGAGAGCTTCATCGCACCTGCTGCATCTACAGTGCGCACCGAGTCTGTTTTTAGAGATGAGCCTTTATGTGGAATTGCCTGAACTTCAAACTTTGAGCACCCAAATGCTTCCAGCTGTTTTGCAATTTCAGAGTTTCGTTTTTGATATCTACCACCCCCTGCAAAAGACATGATGTTATCGTATGCGCTTCCAGGCTTTGGCTCGAACTTCTGTGCTTTGTGTCCACTGCCAGCAAGCTTTCGAGCTTGCTCTTGAGCACTCTGATACTTCGCCCATGCAGCTGCCCATTTTCTGAAAAATCGGATCAGAGCTTCGAAGCCTTCGCCCTCTAAGATGACGGTTTCTAGGGCTACTGAAGGAGACCCGCCCGCCATGCCAGACCCGCTACCGCGAGCACTGGGAGAAGGCTTGCTGCCAGTGTCATTGTCACCGGACTTTGCACTTCCCGTAGCTGCTCCCGCGTCGCGTCCAGTGTCTTCTCTAGGCTCGTGACTTGGCGCTGAAGCCGTGACACTTCCGTGTTCAGATTCTTGTTCTGCTCTTGGATTGCTTTCGTCACTTTCGCGGCTTCTGCTGTCATTTTCTGATTTTGTTGAGCGTGATACTTCATCGATGACTTCATCGCTTTCATCTGCGTCTCTGTTGCTGAAATGAGGGGCATCATCGCTTGTGCGAGCTGATTTGGGATCTCGCCCGCGTTCAGTATCTCTTTCGATAGCTGCCTCTGAGCTTCGACTAAACTCGAGCTCTTTTGACTTTGTGAGTGCTTCGCTAAGTCGCGTGCTTTCTGTGTTCTTGTCATATGAAAATCCTTTGGCCTCTAAATTCTTCAATGAATAACTGCGGCCAAGAGTCTTGCTCGTAAACGAGCAGCCTTCGTAGCCATAACTGAACCCGTTCAGCCTGCCCGTCGATGCAACATTCGGCCGGACATCAACGCCTGCCGCTTCAAGGTGATCGACAAATTCGGTGGCGGTCACTGGCTCTGAAAGTAAGTCATCGAGCATCTGTTGCAGCTCCAGCCGTGCAGACGGTTCGCCTTTTTCAGCAAGTGCAATCTCTGACATCGATAGGGTGGTCTTATGATCGCGACCCTTCTCAGGCTCTAAGAGATGAGATGCTTCGACTTTGACCAGGTCCCATTTCTGCTCAATCTCACGGATCAGCTTTTCAGAACGCGCCCAATCGTTTGAATCTGAAACTACAGAACCGTCTGACAGAATGCGTGAAGCCAAAACGTGATCATGGTCACCGTGCGAAAAAACAGCATAGCTTTCAAAGCCCATTCCTTCCGCCCAATACTGACAGATCTCAGCTTGCTCTCGGTCTGTCAGCTCACGATCTTCAGGGGAAAAATTGATCGACATATGGACAATGTGCTTGCCTAGGCTGGGTCTTAAAGCGTGAAGATCTTCGGCTTCTTGAGTAATCTCTTTGACAGTGTCACCAATTATGGTGCCGCCGATCTTGTCTGCTCGAGGCCGCTCATCGCCGTTATGGTCGTGAGAACCTAACAGGTAAGATGCAAGCCCACCGGCACTTGTGCCTTTGATCAAGTTTCCAACAGCCATCAATTCAGTCCTTCAACGGGTCTCTACCCATCAAAAGTGCTCTCACTAGTGCAAGTTGCGAACGTGTATCGAGCAGTGCATCATGAAGGTCGGGCTTCAGTTCTCCTGTTGAGTTCGCATGATATGCAAGCTGGTTGAGGTTCGATGCTAAACGAGACAGCTCTACCCAAGCTTCACGATTTAGCTCTGGCACCGGCCGCGGGATCTTTGGCGACTTTCCAAGCGCCAGGGATCGCATGAGTTCAGCAGCACCTCTGGGGCCAGCGATCTCATGAAGTCTGTCTTTTTCTTCGTGTGTCATCCTCACTTGAATGAATGCTTCACGGGGGTTTTTGGACTTCGGTCGACCACCTTTACCCTTGGCTGGCTTAGGCTTTTCAGGTGAAGATGTCGCAATATCGTCTGTCATAAAGTGTCCAATTCTTAAGTCCCGCAGGGCAAGTTTCCAATGCGAGCAAAGCGAGTTAAGGAAAGTTTTCGTGAAGCGAAAACATGGCTTGCTTCACTCTAACAAGTGCGCTATATAAGTCACTAAGTCAAGCGGACATGATCATATTATTCTGATCTAGTTTCCCCAGAATTAAGAGGCGCAGAATTGGCAGATAATAAGAACAGATACGGCCCATTCAGTGCACCGGTCGACATCAGAAAAGCGTTCTCTACAAAGCCTGAGCTGGACTTCGTGTTGCCAGGTTTTTTGACAGGATCCACAGGTGTCATCATTGCACCAGGGTCGACCGGAAAGAGCCTTCTATCACTACAGATCGCGCAAACTATTGCTCTGGGAGAAGATGTCTTCGGCATCTTCAGAGACATGGGCGAATACGGCCCCGTCGAAGCTCAGATTAAGTCTGGGACGGTTGCGATCATCAACGTCGAAGATCAAGATGTCATCATTGAAGATCGGCTTCACAGCATGGGCGAAAAATTCAATGATGAAGAGCAAGCACTCATTGAAGAACGCCTTTTGATCTTCAGTGAAGTGGGCAAAAACTTCACTATCGTTAGCAAAAATGAGCAAGGACGACTTGTCCCATCGATGAAGCTCACAGAAGCGACAGAGTTTCTGAAAAAACTCAAGCCACGACTGGTCATCTTTGACACAATGAACCGCCTGTCAGCTGGCGTTGATGAGAATTCAAACGGCGATATGGGGCTAGTGATGTCGATGATCGAGAACTTAAATCGCCAGGTTGGTTGCTCAAGTCTGATCGTTCACCATGCAAATAAAGGCTCAGTTCTCTCTGGCAACTCTGACAGCCAGCAGGCAGGCCGTGGCGCGTCTGCGGTCACCGATAACGCACGTTTTCAGATCAACCTGTCTACGATGTCAAAAGATGAAGCTGAGAAGATCGGGATGGGCGAAATGTCCCGTAAAAGCTGGGTGAGAATGGACTACAGCAAGGTAAACTATGGACCACCACGGCAAGCGGTCTGGATGATGCGTGAAGCCGGTGGATGGCTGAACGGCAACGTGCCTGCGCCAGAGGAGCTAGCAGAAGCCCAGGGTCTGAAACCTAAAGAAAAGTATAAAAAGAAACCTCAAAATGCTAAGTCGGAAATCTAAATGGCACCAAGAAATCAGAAACCGCACTTAGCACGGGTCGATGCAGCCACACCTGAATCGGGACTCTTTAAAGTACGTCCTAAATCAGCTTCACGCTTGAAAGCAGAAGAGTTTTCGACTGTCGTAAGACCCAAGGATGGCCCGCCAATCGAAGTGAAATATGCTACTCCTTACGCTCTCGATGATGTCGATTTAAGGATCTATCTTGCAGCGGTGGGTCTCTGTGCTCAAGAACCTGACAAGGTGAATAAAAAGAGCAAAGACCCAACTCAAAAGACCCTATGGGACAAGTTCCTTCCGACCCATGAAGCACTGGATTCAAACGGTGCATATGCGCGAACAACGAGCTACGCACTAGCTAGTGCAGCCGGCCTCGGCTGGGGTAAAAATGTACCAACACGCGTCACAGAGTCCTTAGAGAAAATGAGCCACGTTTTCTCTACTTGGCGGATCGGTTCGCGTGTGATGTCTGGCGCAAGAATGATCAGCTATGCTCACGACGAAGAATCCGCAGAGTTGGCGATTGGCATTAGCCCACTGTTCGCCCAGGCGATCCTGGGAAATGCAAAGCGGTACATTAAAGTCTCACTAGAAGAAATGAGGACGCTCAAGCACCCTGCTGCATCTGTAGTACACTTGGTCATGTCATCGCGTCTAGCAATGTACAAAAACACTAAAAAACGAGACTTGAGCATCAGTATCGATGTCTTAGCAGAAACTGTCTACGGCCCACCGTCTTCACCAAAACAAAAGAGAGATCGCAGAGCAAGTATTCAGAAAGCATTTGAAGAGCTGGATGCTATGAAGGGCTGGCATGTACTCTACAATCCAGAAACCGGAAAAGTAAATTTCACTAGGAATACACCACGATCATTAGAGTACATGTTGAAAAACGTGGAAAGGATCGAACGCGAACTCAACGAAAAAGAACCAGACGCTGAAGAATGACACGCGCCGCCCCCCTGGGGCGGAGAATGTCGCTTCGCTCTTAGCCTGCGGCTACGTTATCGATACTTGCAAACTGCAATGCTTGCTGGCATCTTCCCTGGCATGAATATCGCGCACCACATCAATCTGAGCACCCGAATACCTGGCTGAAACCTCAGTCAGTTTTTCGGGAGTGGCACGGTGCGCAATGGGTCTTATAATCCCTTCAGGTGGCCGATTACCGCCAGCGTGAGGGTTCGAGTCCCTCCACTCCTACTATTAAGTTCAGCTCCGACACTTCGATTTTTTGGAGAGTGTCAAAAGTCACGTGAACGATTATCTACTTCATTTTATCTAGACATGCTGCAGCAACGCCAACCGTATGCTGACACACAAACTCATCGAAAGTAGAACGCATACGCTCAGTACTGATGAGATAAACTCCTTCGATAAAGACAACGAAACCCAATACAATAAAGAAACCTTGCCGAAAGGCTGGAAAGCGGGACAAAACGCCTACAAGGGAAACCGTCAAGTACACACCTGAAAAGAAAAAGGGCAGAGTCGGATAACCGACAACGAAGAACAACGACATGATTGGTGTACTTACGAGAGGGATCAGCGCGCGCGCCCAAAGTGCGGCGTTTTGGGTTAGCCCTTTGTGCATCCCCCACTCTTTACGCAGAACTCCTAACCCGAAAAATGATCCCAAAGATAAACCAAGCAGAAGACCACTAAAAACCTCAGGTGACATCTCCGGAAACCCAATATAGGGGCCGATTAAGGCACTAAAGACTCCCGCGATAGCCCGCCAACCAATGATAACAGCATGCATACCTGAGGCGAGATCTAGCGCCTCGTAAGGGATGACCTGCGGCGCTGCTGCCAGAACACCGAACGCAACCACCATGCCCCGTACAAATGCGGAGGCTTTAAAAAAGCGGTAGATGAACAACGCCTCTCCTTGCTGCCCATGCCGCCCCGCTGGGGCAACTCACGGAGCAATACACTGACATTGGCTCACAAGGTATCATACCTCCGATGCAGAACACTACGTAACCTCAAGCTTATAAAGCAATAACCGAATAATCTATATAGCTATCCATCGTAATATCCGTTCCCAGGTGTAGCTCCCATCTTGCGTTTTACACGCTCCTGCGGCGTCAGGTTTTTATTTTCATAGGTCTGGTAAGGCTGATACTTCGAAAGAACACGATAAACAGTAGAAACAGAACAATTAGATGCCTTGGCGATGTTCTTCAAAGACCGGCCCCGGTCATCTTCCCATCTATCGATGATGCGCTCATGATCGACGGTCTGCCTCCGGCCCTTATATTTGCCTTCCAATTTGGCCTTCTCGATGCCCTCGAGCTGACGACTGCGGATCAGTGTGCGTTCAAACTCTGCGATAGAACCAAGCATCTGAAGCATCAGACGACCGGTCGCATTGTCTTTTTTATTAGAGAACTCCAGACCTTCTTTGACGAACTTAACAGCAACGCCTTTTTCTACTAGCTCATCTACAATCGCTTGTAAGTCCAGCAGACTACGAGCGAGGCGGTCGATGCTATGGACTTGAACGACATCACCAGTGCGAGCATGTCGCATCATTTCTTCTAACTTGGGCCGCTTCTTAGATTTCCCACTAATCACTTCGTCAAAGTATACGTCACAATCTGGCAGCTCTTGCCGCGCCATGCTCTGGGATATCGATGAAACTCGTCGATATCCGATTATCTGCCCATGCCCCATTACTGTTCCTTTTGAATCTAAGACTTATAAAGAAATACCATTCCACAATTAAAACAGCATTTAAAAAGAACGGTATCTTGGAGGGTAGGCGATTTTCCGCAGGGGTATACTCAAAAAGAACGAAAACTCAGCACACCCTCAAAATACCATTCTAATAGGGACCACCCTAAAGGAAGGTCATCACAGTTTTAGCATTTTAGCACTTTAGAAGTTTAGAATATTACATCTTTAATACTTTAATGCTTTAATGCTAAAATATTAAACTGCTAAAATATCAATAGATCATTTCTCTAGGGTATACTCAAATGGAACGGTATTTTAAGGGAGGCGCTAAATACCGTTCCAGTAGAGACCACCCTAAAGGAAGTTGCTTTAGCATTTTAGCATTAAAATATATTGACATTTTAGCACTAAAGCATCAATGCATATTAGTGCTATAAAATAGGGTGAACATGAAGATTATCAGCTTAGTTTACGTCAAGGGCGGGTGCGGTAAGAGTCTGCTATCACAAGCTATTGCAGTCCATGCAAACGCTGGAAGAGGTCATGCAGCATTGATCGATGCGGATCCGCTTCAGTCTACATTAGCATGGGCTAGCCGACGTACTGAAGAAACCCCGCTAGTCATCGGTGCGAATAGCGGCAACCTCGAGAAGGTGATCGAAGCAGCTCAAGCTGATGGAATTAAGTATCTGATTATCGATACGCCGCCCCACGTTGGGTCAATTATCGACCAGGTGGTACGACAGTCTGATCTGATCATCATGCCGATATGGCCCACGCCCTCGCACCTCGATGCTGTCGAGCAAGGTTGGAAGCGCCTCAAGAGTGCAAAACGCATACTCGGAGTGCTGAACATGGTGCCCACTGATAGCTCAGCAGATGGTGATGAAGCGGTAGAGGTCGTGAACTTCCACGCTCCCGATCTGAAACTCGCAAAAACCAGGCTGCACCAGCGCAAGCCCTTCTGGAAGCCGCAAGCCAGCGGGCAAGCAATCAGCGACCAGGCCCCGACAAAAGCAAACCAGAAAGCCCAATCCGAGATCCAGGTACTCTGGAATGAGATCAAGAAGGAACTGAAGTAATGTCCAATTTGAAAGCGATGATGGGCGATACAGCCAAGAAAGCACCCGCAAAGAAAACACCGCCCAAGAAGACACCCACGAAGAAGGCTGTACAAGCACCAGAGGTGGCTCAGGAGAGCGATAGTTCACCATCGAAGGGTAAAGGCCGCACAAAGCCAATGAGCATGTACGTCACGCCTGAAATGTGGAAAGCTCTGAACTTTCAAAAAATCGATGAAGGACGAAGCGTGAATGACATCATCAACGATGCTCTTAGCGCATATCTCGAGACCGTCGGTGGACCTGAGCTGAAGAAGTAGCCACAGAAACGCTCTCAACCCCTCTCAGGGCGTAGAAGCTTGAGAGCGCACCTCGTAGTGCCAGAGCCTGTCTGAAACCCACCAGAGAGGCTTGCAGCGACCCGACCTAGAGGCGAAGCCGACTATTGGGGTCTGCTCCGGCTCAGTGCAAAATCCTACGTTAAGCAAAACCGGTCGTTCCTTCTCGATACAGCGAACGGCAGTTCAGAGCCCATCCGAGACATTCAGCCAGGCAACTGGAAGGCTAGCTGTGCTCGAGTGCCGCGGAAGGCGCGGCCCGAAAGCCGCTGTTTCGCCTGCTCATGTGCGACATGATTTGATAAAGGTTGCCTAAACTATTTGGTACGGTATGTTACCGTAAGATTTTCAACAGACAGGCAAGGCATGCAATCCGTTAATCACCGAACTGTGCATGGCGCGGCGCGCATTCAGGCGCTGTCCGATACGGCCGCAGAGCTGTTCCTCGAACACGGCTACGAAGGTGTGTCAATCGACGAACTCATCGGCCGGGTGGGTGGCTCACGGCGCAATGTCTACGGTCGTTTCGGTGGAAAGCAGGGGCTGTTCATCGATGTCGTCACTCGGTTGTGTGATGAACAGGCCCAGCCCTTGCGGGATCTTGATATCGGTGAGGGTGAGATCGGCCCGACCCTGACGACGTTTGGCGAAAGGCTGCTTGAGATCGTCTTGCAGCCGCGCACGCTGGCCCTGCATCGCCTGATGATCGCCAACGGTCAGCGTTTCCCCGACCTGGCGCAGGCCATCCTGCGGTCGGGACATGAGGCCGGCACGGCAATCCTCGCTGAATGGCTTGGTAGGCGGCCCCGATTACGCCACGGCCCGTCGCCCGAAATGCGCGCCGAACAGTTCGTCATGCTGCTGACGGCCGGCCCGCAACTGCGCGCGCTGACCGGTCATACTGCTCCGCTTTCTCCTGCCGAACGCGCGCATCATGTGCGCGAGACGGTATTTACTTTCCTTCATGGCGTCTTGCCCGGAGACAATACTCGACATGCGTAATCTTCCCTGGAAATCGGTCCTTGCCTGGCTGTTGGCCGCGTTCTTTGTCGTGGGCGGGATCGGCAATATCTTCGCCTCTGAAGCCATCCTCGCCGATTACGCAAGATGGGGCTATCCGGGTTGGTTCCACTATGTCACCGGCGTGCTGGAATTGACTGCGGCGGCGCTTATCGCCTGGCGTCCGACTCGGCTCTGGGGCGCAGGCCTCGCCAGCCTGGTGATGCTCGGAGCCGCGGGCACGGTTCTGTCGCATGGCGAATTCAGCCATGCCATCGCCCCGTTGCTGGTTCTGGCCGTGGCGCTGACGACGGCTTTTTTCGCTTACCGCATCGGCAGTTCCGCCGACCAAAGTTGAACGCGAGCATGCTGCTGGACTGAGCATGAGTGGCGGCTTTGGCGGTTGCGTTGTGGTTGTCACGCAATATTCGCATCAGACAGCTCTGGCTTGGTTCTACCGATGTGGGGCCAGGCATCTGCTATGATCTCGCGGACGCAGCGAACGGCAGGAACGTCCGCACTGTGTGATTTTATGCGCAGCGCAGCGAATGGCGGCTTTCACAAACGCAGGTTTGTGAAACGGATGTAAAATAGGCTCTCAGATAGCGAAGTCGTGCATCTCAGCTCATGTCTAAATGTAAATTCCGCAAAGGGTGCCAGCGTCAGGGAAAAATATTTCTTAGCGTAGGATTTTGCACTGAGCCGGAGCAGACCCCACTATTCTCCTCCCCCTGGGGGGAGGCGCGTGTCTCAGACACTGCCGGACGGCTCTCAAGGCCGGTCGGTATAGTATTATTAGTAATACTTAGTAAGGAAAAAAAAGTGCTGTTTTTGCGTTTAAAATCAATGAGTTGCTGAGGGGGGGCGACGTCGATAATCACGAGAGCGACGCCGATAATCACGAGAACGACGTCGATAATCACGAGTTTTTTGAGTAAAGCGACGTCGATAATCACGAGTTTTTCTGAGTTTAAATTTACCATTGTCAACATAGGGTTAGCTAAATTGTTGACACCGATGCTCGCAGATTTTTTGTAATATTTTTCGCCCGTTTACATGTCTAAATCAGATAAGCGACGGTGATAATCACGTATAGAACGACGTTGATAATCACGAAAAAATCAGGGTTGTCGCAGAGACGGACTTGAGTTCACCACGTCCTCAGCTCGATCAAGTGTGTGCTCAAGATATCTGTCGACACCATCACCCTTCCTGGCCCCGAGGTTCGTTGAGCAGGCTCTCAGAGCTGCTTTAACGTGATCTCTGTCAAAACCCTTCCTCAGTGCTGATAGTGCAGCAGAGAAGTCTGTAGCGCTTTCGTCTTCGCCTTTTCGCAAGCGTTCTCGTGCTTCTGATACGAAGCTATAGACATCTGTGCCGGCGAGTTCATCTCGAAGTGTTGATTGATACAACTGCTCTTCTTTCACAGCTGCTTCATTGAGTGCCTTCGCTTTCTTAGATTCTTCTTGTTCAAGTTTTTGGCGAGCTGCGTGAATGAGCGCAGGCCCATTCGGGGCGATGTCGTGACCCTTAGTCGCTTTCATCTGAACAAATGGTGCATAGCCGTTGGACTGGCGGCGCTGTGGCTTCTGATTTGTGTAGCCTGCTAACCGGCCATGATGACGCCAGTCAGCACTGCCAGGATCCCCACCGAACGTCTTAGCTACGATCTTAGCAGCTGCTGTCAGCTCTTCCGCCTTGAGCGGGGTAGAACCGACACGGATCCAGCCTTGAAAATTACCAGGACTGGATTCCATCGTGATAGCTAACGGCAGGCCGGCATCGCGTAGTTTAGCCATGTCAGCGGGCTTGATATCATCAACAAAGACATAGGGCTGTCCGTACTGCTCTCCGCCGATCTCAAGCGCAGCCGGCCGTACATAAATGTCGTAACCCTTGGCATTTTTGGCCCCCAAATAGTTCGAGAGCTTCATCGCACCTGCTGCATCTACAGTGCGCACCGAGTCTGTTTTTAGAGATGAGCCTTTATGTGGAATTGCCTGAACTTCAAACTTTGAGCACCCAAATGCTTCCAGCTGTTTTGCAATTTCAGAGTTTCGTTTTTGATATCTACCACCCCCTGCAAAAGACATGATGTTATCGTATGCGCTTCCAGGCTTTGGCTCGAACTTCTGTGCTTTGTGTCCACTGCCAGCAAGCTTTCGAGCTTGCTCTTGAGCACTCTGATACTTCGCCCATGCAGCTGCCCATTTTCTGAAAAATCGGATCAGAGCTTCGAAGCCTTCGCCCTCTAAGATGACGGTTTCTAGGGCTACTGAAGGAGACCCGCCCGCCATGCCAGACCCGCTACCGCGAGCACTGGGAGAAGGCTTGCTGCCAGTGTCATTGTCACCGGACTTTGCACTTCCCGTAGCTGCTCCCGCGTCGCGTCCAGTGTCTTCTCTAGGCTCGTGACTTGGCGCTGAAGCCGTGACACTTCCGTGTTCAGATTCTTGTTCTGCTCTTGGATTGCTTTCGTCACTTTCGCGGCTTCTGCTGTCATTTTCTGATTTTGTTGAGCGTGATACTTCATCGATGACTTCATCGCTTTCATCTGCGTCTCTGTTGCTGAAATGAGGGGCATCATCGCTTGTGCGAGCTGATTTGGGATCTCGCCCGCGTTCAGTATCTCTTTCGATAGCTGCCTCTGAGCTTCGACTAAACTCGAGCTCTTTTGACTTTGTGAGTGCTTCGCTAAGTCGCGTGCTTTCTGTGTTCTTGTCATATGAAAATCCTTTGGCCTCTAAATTCTTCAATGAATAACTGCGGCCAAGAGTCTTGCTCGTAAACGAGCAGCCTTCGTAGCCATAACTGAACCCGTTCAGCCTGCCCGTCGATGCAACATTCGGCCGGACATCAACGCCTGCCGCTTCAAGGTGATCGACAAATTCGGTGGCGGTCACTGGCTCTGAAAGTAAGTCATCGAGCATCTGTTGCAGCTCCAGCCGTGCAGACGGTTCGCCTTTTTCAGCAAGTGCAATCTCTGACATCGATAGGGTGGTCTTATGATCGCGACCCTTCTCAGGCTCTAAGAGATGAGATGCTTCGACTTTGACCAGGTCCCATTTCTGCTCAATCTCACGGATCAGCTTTTCAGAACGCGCCCAATCGTTTGAATCTGAAACTACAGAACCGTCTGACAGAATGCGTGAAGCCAAAACGTGATCATGGTCACCGTGCGAAAAAACAGCATAGCTTTCAAAGCCCATTCCTTCCGCCCAATACTGACAGATCTCAGCTTGCTCTCGGTCTGTCAGCTCACGATCTTCAGGGGAAAAATTGATCGACATATGGACAATGTGCTTGCCTAGGCTGGGTCTTAAAGCGTGAAGATCTTCGGCTTCTTGAGTAATCTCTTTGACAGTGTCACCAATTATGGTGCCGCCGATCTTGTCTGCTCGAGGCCGCTCATCGCCGTTATGGTCGTGAGAACCTAACAGGTAAGATGCAAGCCCACCGGCACTTGTGCCTTTGATCAAGTTTCCAACAGCCATCAATTCAGTCCTTCAACGGGTCTCTACCCATCAAAAGTGCTCTCACTAGTGCAAGTTGCGAACGTGTATCGAGCAGTGCATCATGAAGGTCGGGCTTCAGTTCTCCTGTTGAGTTCGCATGATATGCAAGCTGGTTGAGGTTCGATGCTAAACGAGACAGCTCTACCCAAGCTTCACGATTTAGCTCTGGCACCGGCCGCGGGATCTTTGGCGACTTTCCAAGCGCCAGGGATCGCATGAGTTCAGCAGCACCTCTGGGGCCAGCGATCTCATGAAGTCTGTCTTTTTCTTCGTGTGTCATCCTCACTTGAATGAATGCTTCACGGGGGTTTTTGGACTTCGGTCGACCACCTTTACCCTTGGCTGGCTTAGGCTTTTCAGGTGAAGATGTCGCAATATCGTCTGTCATAAAGTGTCCAATTCTTAAGTCCCGCAGGGCAAGTTTCCAATGCGAGCAAAGCGAGTTAAGGA
>JGI24522J20083_1000272_pt1 | contig 19124 bp, 26 predicted proteins | sample LinPmetageLP47_FD_20083 | JGI IMG/M metagenome (IMG submission 20083)
AAANACCTGAAGGTCAAAGACGCGTGCAGCCACTGCGGCATCGACCTGCAGCACGCCAGCGTTGATGACGGCCCTGCTTATTTTACCTTGATGGCTGTTGTCGCGATCGTCTTTCCATTGTTTGCCGTAATCTACTCGAACTATGATCCGAACCCTCTCTTTGTCGCCATATCTCTGATGGTTGCTGCGACAGGTTTGGCACTTTGGCTACTTCCCCGGGTGAAGGGTATGTTCATCGGGATGCAATGGGCTGCTCGGCTGCATGGGTTCTAAAAAAGCCACGTTTGACCGGGTCTTCGCATACCAAAACAAATGATAATCAGCAAAACTGACGCTATATACAGTAATATCAGCCGATAGGAGGGTGTCATGCATATCGCAAATTTTTCTGAGAGTGGTCAATTCGAGCCTGAGAAGATTGCCATCGCCTTGCGCACATCCGCTGAAGAGATTGCAATGACAGTTGGTCTTGGCAAAGACGCCTTGCAACGACGGGCCCGCATCAGTTCTGACAAGACGCAGCGCCGGCTGCGGGAACTGGTCGAGGTGATCAACAAGGTCGAGCCGCGCTTCGGATCTGAACTGATGGCTTATGCCTGGTACCGCTCCGAGCCCCTCCCCGGGTTTGATGGCCAAACTGCGATGCAACTTGTACAACAGGAACAGGCGCAGCAGGTTCTCGAATATCTCGACGCCGTCGACGCGGGTGTCTTCGCCTGATGCACCTAAAGAACGCGCGCTATGCTGGGCCGCTCTATCGCGCGCTGAATCCGGTCTATGCCCGCGAGCCCCTGTCTGGCCGCGGCGCAGAACTCTATGGCGGCCGGTTCAACGCAAAGAGAGTGGCCGCTCTCTATCCCGCCGGCGCTTTACGCGAAAGCTACTGTGGCGATTGAGGCGCTCCTTTAAAACAAGATTGCGCAAGCAATGGCAGCGAAGCCCAATTTCCATCGAACGCAGATGATGACGTGGAAGCGACAGACTATTGATGGGCTGACCCGGATCTTTTTCGATATGGTCCGGCGGGCCGGAGAATATGCACATCATAAGGTTGATCGATCGTCACCATCGCCCCTGCCCTGCTGGAAACCAGCGATGATAAGTTAATGCAAACGTCCCACGTGCAGCCTATGCTGATGGGTACGTTGCTAGGGCAGCAGGATCCTTCTGAAGCTTACAAACGGTAAATGCAGAAAAGGTGTCTACGATGTTATTTCACTTTTTTCGAACACCTTCCCGCGAACGGCCTACGAACGAAGCGACGATGCGACGGCTAGGTCGGCGGCCTTCTTTGACGACTGCCGTAGCCCTAGCAGGTGGTGTGTTTGCCGCAAACGCAGGATTTGGCCAGAGCACGCAGGGGCCAATCAGTAATAATCACTGCCAAGTTCTTGAGACCGTTGGTCTAAAATCTATAATGGTGCCGCTGGACCATACCGGCACGCATTCCAATAGAAAACTGACATACTTTTATCAGGCGGTTGAAAACAGCACCGGAACGAAGAACCCGAAAACCGTCATTTACTTGACCGGCGGGCCTGGCTCTGGATCAATCGGCACCAGCGGGTCCGGATTTCTAAAAAAGCTCCGCGGCGTTGGGCTGAACTTGATCCTGATCGACCCGCGCGGCGTGGCCTGCAACGGATTGGAAATGGGCGACGTGCCTGATCAGGTCATCACCACACATCAGACTGCCCTGGATATCGTAGAGGTCATTAAGGCCGAAGGCCTGCGCGATTACATCGTAATGGGGCAGTCTTACGGGACCATGTTAGGCACCGTTTTGACCTCGATCATCAATCAGATGCCGAGCATTGAGCAGCCAGATCTGCTGGTTCTGGAGGGTATTTTCTCGCGGCATCTGGCTCATGGAGCCGAATACATGCTGAACGAAATAGATGTTCTTCGAAATGAAATGCCGAAACACTTTCCAGCCGTGAAAGAGCTCCTGTTTTCTGGTGTGGATCGCCCCCCACCATTCGATCTCCCGTTTGAATACTGGATCCATGTACTCGAGGGCTACACCAGGTTGGGTGTGGAGACATTTGTATTGTTAAATCCGGCGTTCACACGCTTCGCGGACAACTATCCGGACAGCCTGAATGACCAAAAAATCAAGGCAGACTTGGACAGGGATTATAAGGATTATCTTGAATATTGGGAAGACACACCTCCTATCAAGAGCAAGTGGATCCGTGAATATGCAGCGAGAAACTATGTTTATTACAGTATCATGTGCAAGGAGATGTCGCGCCAAGATGTCGGTGGTTTTTCCAAGAAGATGATAGATGGACGATTGTCTGCAATACCCAACGGTAACGCTGATGTTTGTGATGTCTTTCCGTTCTCGGATGCACCGTACGATTCTAAAGATTACCCCATATCTACGCCTACTTTGTATTTTTATGGGACGTCTGATGGGCAAACGCCAAAATCCTATTTTGTGCATCATTACGATAACAGTTTTGCGTCAAAAGAAGTCGTCTCCGTGGCAGGCGGAGGGCATGGCCTGTTTGGTATGGATCTTGAGGTATGCACCTCGCAAATTTGGGCGCAAATTGCCGATGGTCGTTTGGACTTCACCAATATCCTAGATCAGGATGGGTATTGTTTGAGGCCTGATTGATCCGCGAAGAGACTGTTTTGCTAGTGATGGAGGCGGGCCAGATGTTTCGTTGGACGGTATTGTTGTTTATCTCGACCCGTCCAATTTTGGGAAATAGGACACAGGAGATGCAAGATTATCGCGCTCCACCCACAAAATCCGTCGCAAAATGCCTTTTCCCAAACCTGCGAAGGTCACACACCCGCAATCATCTAACCATGCTACTAGATTCAATTCTGGATCCATCCCATGATACCAAAACCTCATCAGGAATGGGCTTGGTTAAATGTTAGGTTTGCTTGCTTCAGCGTGGCTCATTGCCCAACCAGATATGGTCGATCGAGTGATACGCCGGCAGCAACCTGAACACGTGGTTACGGTCACACTCATTGGCGAAGAATCTGCGCGAATTGTATCATCCGACCCTGAGACCAGGGAAGCCAAACAGGCAGAGGCCCGGGGGCAATCGGTAGCCTGCGGTGGGAACTCCGGATCTTTGAATATTATTGCCTACAAGGGGCAGTTCTACCTGATCGGCGCCGCACACGCTTACTACAAAATCGGCCATCTGAAATGTGATGATGGCTTCGGGTCCTTCTATCCAGATGATCATTACTATCCCGGGTCATCAGAGCATGGTGCCACCGGTCGGAATATAGAATTCAATCGCGCCATAACTTTTTCATTGCCACCTTTGAATGGTGAGTTTGCTGACAAAGGTTCACAGAATATTGCCTATAGTGATGCAAGAAACCTAAATGATTTTGTTATCCTGGATATAATCGACGATGATTTCCTGGACAGACAAACCGGCGGATACCGCTGGTTTATGGTGCTCTCAGATTCCCCCGCCGACGACCTGGTGGCACTTTCATACAGAGAAAATGTGCAACTGATCTCGTCGCGCAAGAACTTTCATAAGAAGTATGAAGTCGGTATCGAGGATAACTGCCAGATACATCTGTCAAAACGTTCTGGGCTGTTAAGGCATGGGTGCGACACAGGCCAGGGGTCATCCGGCTCTGCCTTGACCTATGTTTCAGATACTGGCCAGCTGATTGCTATCGGCTTTCATTACGCTTCCCTCGGCAGCCCCTCCAAACTTCGCCCACCACCAGATCCAGATGGAAACTATTTCATCTCATCCGAGCATATTCTATCTGTGCTGTCCAAGCTGGACCTTGATTGATCAGCCGCCTTGATCATTCCGGCAAAACGATAAAAGATCGTAGAATGGGAAAATATCCAGCGTTAACTCGTTTCTTGCTATGTCTGTGCCTTGTCGTATCCGGTGAGCAAGTGAAGGCCGATGACATCGCTTTGCCGGTTCATAGGTTCACGGCATCATGCGATTTTTACACCTCTGAAACCGGTGCGCCGATCGCAACGGCGAACGACACGTTACACGCTTCAATACAGAGCTCTATTGTCGACCTTGTTGAGTTCGCCAAAGATCATCAAGGACAGGCGACCTATGTCGAGTTCTCGATACAGGCATCGTACTCTGCCGGATGGTGCATGATGTTCGATGAACATCTCGCGGCGGACCTTCCCACCGGCAAGGTGCCGAGCGACATTGATCGTGCCTTTGGTTTACAGCAACACAGTGCGGAGGGTTCTAGAGATGTCTTCTATCGTCTCTGGGCGCGAACCGCCGAGATGAATGCCGGAACGATGTCGGTCATCCTTCCTCATGCACCAAGCGTTCCACAAGACGGGTTGTTCGTAACATCTAAATTTGGAGCCGCCTACCACTTCTCTGGCCCGGTCATTCTGGAGTTCAGCGAAGGGAACGGCTTCAACTCGGCAACGCTACACCCCCTTGGCAACAGCCAGATCTTCTGGCGAGAGATAGCCAGGATTACACGACCGCTGGAATGAATGTCCGGAGCTGAAAATTCTGGGCTTTAGAAAATGTCAGGGTTCAACGTTACGTTCAAATTATAAGGATGGCGCCCCGTGACACTAGGTTTCACATCGTCCCTGATATTGCACATTTTCACATCGATCGCACCGCTTCCCGATGTATCTGATGGTGTGAATTCCCCAAATCGGTCCGAGTTCAACGGTGCTGATCAACTGATCAGCGTCGGCATTGTTGGTGAAGAGTCCGGGAGGATCGTATCAATCGATCCTCGATCCCAGGAAGCCAGGGTATCTGAAGCGTCCGGCACCGGCCGTTTCTGTGGCAGAAGTGTCGGTACGCTGAGCCTGATCAAGCACAAAAACATGCATTTCATTATCGGCAACGCGCACTCGTTTTATGATGCTGGACAGCTCAAATGTGATGAAGCCATCGGATATATTGCGCCTGACCTGCATTACTCGGTTCGTGTGGATGGGCAATTGTTTGATACGGAAGATATAGATCGCAGACGCTTGTATTCAGTCGAGAGTGTCCGATCTTCTGTGTATGAGTAATTTGGCCCATGCTTCATTAACGAAGGAGCATGGCGACAATGACGATATCCAAGGAAGTTTTAGACGAGCTGCTGAGCGGCGTTGAGAACGCGGACGATTTACTGGGCGATCAGGGCTTGATGAAAGAGCTGAAGGTGCGCCTGATGGAACGGATGCTTGGCGCTGAACTGACCGAGCATTTAGGCTATGAGCCTGACACCCAGCCCACAAACCAACAGAGCAACCGCCGCAATGGCACGTCGCGCAAGACGTTGAAGGGCAATGATGGGGCGCTGCCGATTGATGTCCCGCGCGACCGTGAGGGGAGTTTTGAACCGGAACTGATCAAGAAGGGTCAAACCCGGATCGACGGTATGGATGACAAAATCATCGGCTTATATGCATCGGGGTTATCGACCCGCGACATCCGCGCCCATCTCGAAGAGGTCTACGGGCTGAAGGTGTCTGCCGATCTTGTCAGCCGCGTCACAGATGCCGTTCTGGAGGAAGTATCAGACTGGCAGAACCGGGCTCTGGAGCCGATGTATCCCATTGTTTTCCTTGATGCTCTTCGGGTCAAAATCCGCGATGCGGAAAGCCGTCAGGTCAAGAATAAAGCCGTTTACTTAGCCCTGGGCGTCAACGCCGAGGGCGAACGCGAGGTTCTCGGCCTGTGGATTGCCAACAACGAAGGGGCCAAGTTCTGGCTCTCGGTAATGAACAACCTGCGCAATCGCGGCGTCGAAGACATCCTGATCGCCGTTGTGGACGGCCTCAAGGGCTTTCCAGATGCCATCAATGCCGCATTCCCTGAGACCACAGTCCAAACCTGCATTGTCCATCTCGTGCGCCATTCCCTGAACTTCTGCGGATGGAAAGATCGCAAGAACGTCGCAAAAGACCTCAAGCGGATTTATCAGGCCACGGATGACACCGAGGCGGAGAAAGCCCTTGCTGATTTTGAGGCCGAATGGGGCCAAAAGTACCCGTCAATCGCTCCAAGCTGGCGACGCGCGTGGCAAGAAGTCATCCCGTTCTTCGCCTTCCCACCAGCAGTGCGCAAAATCATCTACACGACAAATGCGATTGAAAGCTTGAACCGCGTCATCCGAAAAACCACCAAAACGCGCGGTAGCTTTCCCACTGATGATGCTGCGACAAAGCTGATCTATCTGGCCATCCGCAGTTTTGAAAAGACAGGCAGGGCCGTCAGAGAATGGGTTGCTGCCCGCAATCAGTTCGCTATCCTATACCCAGAACGGTTCAACAAATGAGCCGCCAAACTCGCATGGGCTAAGCCTCATACACAGAGTTTAGGATACTCCCCCCACTCGGGCTGACTGCCGCAGTGGGGGATCGCTCAAGCTATATCAGTCATCCCACTTTGGCAAAGCTTCCAACTCTTCTTCGGTCAGTTTGATCTGGAGTTTTCCGTCTACCAGTTCCAGTTGGTCCAAAGTCACGATAACGTCCTCGTCTCCGATGCCCAGAAAGCCCTCGGTCTCGATGACAGCAGCGACCGTTTCACCAGACGCGTCGGTCAGGAAATCTTCGATTTCACCGATCTTTTGCAACCAATAGCCTGTTGAGCAGGCTGACCGGCATCGGATCAGCGTCATCTGCATACAGATATATGACCACAGTAATCACGATGAACCAGATGCATAACAATTGGAGTTTTCTCAGAATGTTTCGCCTTGAAATTGCTGACATTTAACCTCCTCAACATACCGCTCATCATGCAACCTCTATCCAAGTGTCGCCATACTCCGCAAGCCAAATGGGCTGCGGCAGGTATCACTCAAACCCATCTTGCTACATAAGCTATGACCTCGCCCCAAGATCGATGAACGTCTGCAAACTTAGCTTGCCAGGAAACTCTTCGTACCTGCAGCGAAGGTCCGATTTCCGCCCTTGTGTTTATCTTCGCAAACGGCCCCAACCAGACTTTAATCAAGCGCCCCGGATGCTGCGGTGCCACCCGGCGAAGCGGCCGTTGGTCCATAGTGCGGTATTTTTGTCGCCAGAAGCGTCTGTGAGCTGGAAAAACCCCCTCTAGCTGAATTTTACCACTGCTTGATTCCGCGATGGGACTAGAAAACTCAAGCTTTAGTTTTTTTATGTTGAATTGCGTCCTCAGGCTTCTGCAAGCAATGCATCTTACCGTAAGGACATGCGAATATTTTGCTTAGCTTCTATACACATTCATTTGATATCGTATCTGCGGAGCTTGAAAAGAATATGCGCAATACAGCAATGATCATCGCCGTGCTTGTTTTGGCGAGCTCTACACAAGTAGTAGCGCAAAATGAGCCAATGTTTGTCGCGCGACTTTCGACCGTTGACGAGGCGATCGATTTGGAAACCGATGACATCGCAGGTCTTGAAATTAGTCTCGATGGCGAACACAGCGCAATTTCACTTTCTCTCAGCGCCGATGCGAGGCAGGCTCTCGCGGAATTAACAAAACGCAATTTGAACCGAGAAATGACGTTCACGGTATGCGAAAAAATAATCTTCCAAGCATTTATCAACGCTACCATCAATTCCGGCTTGATTAACGCGACGTCAAACGAATCAAATATTTTATCAATGTCAAAAGTACTAAGCGGAGAAATAGGTTGCGTTGAGTATCTCCGGTAGTGAAATAGCTCTCCAGAGTTGCAAGTTATCCGTATATATCAGTTACTCGCTGGATACCGGTATTGAGTGTTTGGTTCGGAGCCCGCTTCCGCACCGAAGAAAGATTTTCCAACCCGTTACCACTTTAAGCTCGGCTGACACCGTTGAGTAAATTTACCGCACTCCCGCGGCGAATGTCGGCTTCACGCCCGTTCTGACGTACCGCCGTGAACGGCCCTAAGCGGGCCTTCTCGACTGCCCCGCTCGCTGTAGCGCAGTAGTCAGTTGAATCCGCGTTAGCTTCCAGCGTTAGGTCCTTAGTCGCCCAAAGCACGAGCAAGACGCCTGATCCGTAGCGCACGATTAAGCTCACCTCCGAAGATCAGGAGGAGTGCCGCAAGATACATGAAGTAAAGAGCGGCGATGATCCCCGCCATGCCGGCATAATAGCTGGCGTAGGTGCCAAAGCGGCCAACGTAGAACGCGAAGGCAGTGGCAAGGAGCGTCCAGGCGACTGCTGTGAAGATGACTCCCGGCCAGATGTTGGAAAACTTGGTCCGGCGGGCTGGCAGCAACACATGTGCTGAAAGGAGCGCAACAAGAAAAATGGTTGCCGAAGCAGGAAAACGGATCAACTTGACCGTAACCGACGCGGGATCGAAGCCTGGTATAAGCGCGTGCATCCACGACCCGGCCCGCGGGGCGAGAACCAGCAGGTAGCCAACGGTCACCAAAACCAGACTGGCGAGAACGACCATGGCGATCTGCAATCCGTAGAGCACAACAATTGATCGGGTTTCGCGAATTCCGTAGGCGCGGTTCAGACCCACACGTACACCGTCAACGCCCCCAACCGCGAACCAGATCGTTAGCAGGATACCAATGCTGAGAACACCACCACGCGGCACCATCATAACTTTTTCGACTTCTGAAACGAGCGGCTCAATGAGGGGGGATGGCACGATCGCGATCAGAAAATCTACCAAATGATCCGCCATTGCGCGATCTCCGATGAAGGCCGTCATCGCGCTCGTAAAAATCAGGAATGGAAAGAGCGCCAGCAAAGCTCGGAAAGCGACATTGCCTGCCAAGCCGAACGCATCGTCGTTCCAAAGTCGCAGGATCGCTTCATGGAGCACTGCTCGCATGACGCGCCACCCCTTGCCATAGAATAAAACTTCTGGGTTCTCACTGAGAACCCCGTGGGTCATGACAATCTCGCGTCCTGAATGCTGAGGCGACTTGGCGTTCACGATCTAATCCTGCTTCGATAGGAAACCCTCACGCTACGAAAAGCAGGGATTGAATAAAGGATATCTTTGGCAGGCAGGATACACCACTGAGAAGTCGACAGCGAAAAGCCCACGCCTATCACTATTGGTCATACGGTTTCACACCCTGCTGCTCTGGCAGAACCTGGAAAGTGTTAAGCTGCCTTCCACCGAGCCTTCGCACACGACACGAAGACGGTTGGATTTGAGCCAAAGCGACGGACTTTGGTGCGGATGGCTTTCCCGTTGCCAGAAACACCTGTAGCGACGAACGGCCCAAGGACGAAGCCGCTCCGCGGCATTGGCACATTTGGCTGATGGGATGAGCCGCCCATAACGGCGCGCACTTTGCGATCCGGCCGACCTGACTGACGATTGGAGTCTTCTCAATCATCAGACAGGAGGCTCCCATGACAGAGGAAAGAGTAACCCCGCTGCGTCAGCGGATGATCGAAGACATGCGCATCCGTGGAATGGGCGACAAACACCAAAAGTCTCATATCCGGGCGATCAAGGATTTCGCGGCGTTCCTTGGGCGATCACCCGACATGGCGACGCCGGAGGATCTGCGCGCCTATCAGCTCCATATGACGGACACAGGGATCACCCCATCGACCTTCAACACGCGCATTGTGGCGCTCCGGTTCTTCTTCGGGATGACCTGCGGGCGAGAGGAGATGAAGCGCTACATGCAGTTCCGCACCGAACCGCGCAAGCTGCCTGTGGTCTTCAGCGTCGAGGAGGTGTCCGACATCCTGATGGCGGCACCTGGGCCGGGGCTGAAGTATCGCGCAGCGCTCAGCATTTCCTATGGCGCCGGGCTCAGGGCAGCGGAGGTTTGCAACCTCAAGATCGGCGACATCGACAGCGATCGGATGCTGATCCATGTCGAGCAAGGCAAGGGTCAGAAAGACCGCAAGGTCATGTTGTCGCCCGGACTGCTGGAATTGCTGCGGGCCTGGTGGCGCGAGGCGCGGCCCGAGGGCTGGCTGTTTCCGGGCAAGCCGAAGATCAACCCGATCTCACCGCGCCAACTGAACCGCGCCTTCACCTCGGCCAAACACATGGCTGGGGTCAAGAAGCCCGCCACCTTGCACACATTGCGCCACAGCTTTGCCACCCACCTGCTGGAGGCCAACACCGACGTGCGGGTGATCCAGGTGCTGCTCGGCCACGCCAAGCTGACGACTACAGCACGATACACACACGTCGCGACCAAGACGATCCGCGACACCGTCAGCCCCTACGAGATGCTGACCAGGTTGCAGGATCAGACGGTGAAGCGAAGTCTGGAGTGACCGGACGCAGGGGTGGCCCGGCCAAAGCTGGAGATCGCTGACATCTTCCGCGCCCATGGTCCTGCGTGGCGGCGGGCCAATGCGGGGCATGTCAGCCTCTCACAGCTCAAGGTGATGTCAGCGATCGAAACCTGCCGGACCGAAGCGCTCGGCGGGCATGTAGCTGGCTGTGCCAAGTGCGGCCACCACCACATCGCCTATAACTCCTGCAAAAACAGGCACTGCCCGAAGTGCCAAGGACCGGCGGCGCGTGACTGGATGGAGGCGCGGGCCGAGGACCTGTTGCCCGTGGAGTATTTCCACGTCGTCTTCACGATGCCCGCCGAGATCGCGCAAATCGCCTATTGGAACAAGAAGGCGATCTACGGGCTGTTGTTCAAGGCGTCGGCCGAAACCGTCATGACCATCGCGGCCGACCCCAAGCGCATGGGTGCGCGGGTGGGCATGACCAGCGTGCTGCACACATGGGGATCGGCGCTGACGCACCATCCCCACATCCACATGATCGTCCCGGGCGGCGGCCTGTCACCCGATGGCGCAATGTGGACCGCCTGCCGCCCTGGGTTCTTTCTGCATGTGCGGGTTCTGTCGCGACTGTTTCGACGCCTGTTTCTGGAAAAGCTGATGGATCTGCACCGGGCCGGTCAGCTGACCTTCTTCGGCAATCTCGAACGGTTGGCGCAGGCGGATGCCTTCGCGCAGTGGCTCGCCCCGTTCCGCAAATCCGAATGGGTGGTTTACGCCAAACCGCCCTTCGGCGGCCCCGAGGCCGTGCTGGCTTACCTGAGCCGCTATACCCATCGGGTGGCAATCTCGAACCACCGCCTGGTCAGCGCCGATGCCCAAACCGTCGCCTTCCGTTGGAAGGATTACCGCATCAAATCCGGCGACCGCCAAAAGGTCATGCGGCTGGCCACACCCGAGTTCATTCGCCGCTTCTTGATCCATGTTCTGCCCGACGGGTTCCACCGCATCCGACACTACGGCCTGCTGGCCAGCGGTGTCCGCAAGGGCAATATCAGAAAGATCCGCGCCTTGCTCTGCGTCCAGCGCCCCGAACAGATCGCCGCGTCAGGACCCGAAGCCGAGATCATCCCACTCACCCTGCGCGAACCATGCCCCTGCTGCGGCGGCCCCATGCGCATCATCGAGATCTTCCGCCGTGGGCAAAAGCCGATGTCGCGCGCACCACCACGGGAGCAGGCCGCATGACACACCGCCTGTCATTTGTCACGAACCGCTACCGGCTGCTGCCCGCAGACCCGGCCCAGCCCGTCTGCGCTTATCGCTCTGCGGCGCGAAAAACGTCGGCAAGCATCACAAGATGCACAGCGGTGTCAGCATACTCGGACCCTTCTGTGATCGTCTCAGCCGTCATACGCACCGCCAGCCAAACCCCTGAAACAGCCGTCGCTCCAACCGTCCGCGCACTTTCCCCATAGATCGCACCAAGACCCACGCGGCTTCCTCCTTGGGAGGTTTTCCAACGCGGGTCGTAGTCGCGCGAGTGCGCAGCGTATCGCCGCGACCCGCATCAGAAAACCTTCACCAAACCTGCCGTTCAAGTAGCCCCTGCCATGCTGCGGTGCATCGCGCTAAAGCGGACGTTCGTTGCCGCGATGGCAAGAATATGCTTTCTGGTGACCGGACAGCAGGAAAGCAGCTTCATGACGAGAGAAACACCTTGGGAACCAAGCAACCCAATTGAAGTTACCCCTGTAGAATACGAAAGACAGGTCGTTGCATGGCTCAGGGCCGCTGAAGGGCAACTCACGAACTTTTCCGTTCAACACCTTGAGACGTTGTCTGGAAGCGCCGGCGAATACGTCATTGATGCTGTGGCGAACTTCATGATTTTTGGCGGAGCCAAGATAGCAGTTCTGGTGGAATGTAAAAAATTGAAACGTTCAGTGGAGCGTGATGTGGTCATGATCCTTAAAAGTAAAATGCAGGAGACCGGCTCGCATAAAGGTATCATCTTCTCAACGTCTGGGTTTCAGCGTGGCGCTATCGAATATGCGGCAGAACATGGTATCGCGCTAATAGCGTTCGTCGATGGCATATACACCTACATCACGAAGAGCGCAGAAGATGTCCTGCGTTCGCATCTTCCTACTGATCTACCAAAATATGCAGGTTTTTGGCCGACTCCGACGAACACAGGGCCAAGCATCTCCACGATTTCATCACGAAGCGTTGAAAAACTGAATTAATGGTTAGCCCTCTAAGCGTTGCTCTTCGGCCCATGGCCGACATTCGCCATCGACCGGAATTGGCAGTGCGGCATCACCAAAGCGGTCATTGGCTCTTGAAGTTGTATCTAATACGTTTTGGTAATTAACTGATCAGCACTCTTACCAAACATGGCCGTAGATTAGCCCAAATACTGGAAAGCACTTGCAATGAAACGCGCAAAACCGGTGGTCTGGTGACGCATATCGTCCCAAGCAATGTCAACGTTTATGCGGCGATAGCGGAAGAAGCCTTCGCGGATATTGAGAAACGCCTTGCCGAAGGCCGCAAGCCAAAAGCTGACGGCAAAGGTTGGGTTATTTCATTCGATCCTAACCAAAGAAGCTTCAAGAGTTCTCTGATTTACATCACCTTCTCCGCATTGTGGCTCGAAGCCATCCTGCATCAGCGCATAACGAGTCTGCACGGCAAGAGCCGATCTAAAAATGCCGACCGCCAAACCTACGAAGAAAAGTTAAAGATTCTGGGTGTAAATGACGAGGAGCTTTCTTGCTCTTTAGCTGAATTTAGAGCTCTGCGGAGTGAGATCATTCACGAAAAGGCGTTTTTCGATCAGAATAAGTTGCGAGTCGCACAAGATGAGGCACGAAAGGTTCAAAAATTGATGCGAACGGTTCGAGACAAACTGGCCGAAGTAGGCAGCTAATCAGGGAAGAGACGGCCCTAACCGGCCATTCGTCCTACCTAATGTCGCGGCACCGCAGCTTCAGCAAAGCAGACCTTGCCGAATGAGTGCAGCATACCGGTATCGAGCTATACTTTCGCGCACTTGCTCGCTTAGACATTTCGTCTTATGATTTTCGTTCACCTACTGAAGAAGGTCTCCAGAATGCCAATCGCATCGAAGCTGCCCATCAATACCAGCGCTACTGCCAATGACATGGCCGAGGCGATGTTCGGAAACGGGATCACAATCGTCTCCGCGAGCTATACAGGTGCCGCTGGTGCATCAGGTATCTATTCAAATGGGGATGCAACAGCTCCAGATCTGACACCTTCTGACTCTGGTGTTATCTTTTCCACCGGGAATGCCACCGATGTTACGAATAGTAGCGGCGACGTTAATACTTCCGATAGGACGTCAACCAGTCACGGTACCAGCGGGGACAATGAACTAAGTTCTATCTCCGGACAGGCGACATTCGATGCTGCGATTTTTGAAGCGGAGTTTGTTCCCGAAGGTAGCACTTTGACAATGCAGGTCGTGTTCTCTTCAGAGGAATACCTGGAATACGTGAATTCAGGGTTCAATGATGCTGTCGGTATCTGGGTCAACGGTGTTCAGGCCGAACTAACGGTTGGTACCGGAGACATCTCGATTGATAATATCAATACGGGTTCGAACGAAAATCTTTACATAGATAATTCTCAACGGGATGACACGTACAATACTGAAATGGACGGGTTTACGGTTACTCTTACGCTGAAAGCCCCTGTAAATGCAGGCGTCAAAAATACAATAAAAATCGGCATAGCCGATGCTGGGGACCGTGTTTGGGATAGCAATCTGTTAATCGCTGGGGATTCGGTGCAAACGGCACTCGTTGCCGGAGACGATGAAGTTTCGGTTCGAATTGGGCAAAACGCCGAAGTCGATCTGTTGGCGAACGATCAAAGTGCCAGCGGCGGTGTTCTGACGATTACTCACATTAACGGACAGCCGGTGGTAGTCGGAGATACTGTCACACTACCCTCCGGAGAAGTAGTCGAGTTATCTGCAAATGGCATTATTTTTGCAACTGCCAACGATGCAGAGGCTGAGAATGTATTTACATATACAGTCGAGGACGAAGACGGCAATTCTGATATCGGTTTCGTCACAGTTACTACAACGCCATGCTTCACTTTGGGTACCTATATTTCTACGCCAGACGGTGACCGTCTGGTTGAAACATTAGCCCCGGGTGATTTGGTTGAAACATTGGATAACGGCCCCAAAGCACTCCTTTGGGTCGGGCGGTCAGAGCGCTATGCTGAAGTGGATGAAGCACCAGTTGTAATCAGTAAGGGTACACTTGGTGCAAAGAAAGAGACTTCTGTTTCGCCGCTGCATCGTATTCTCATCCGCGATGCCAACGCTATGTTGCTCTACGGTTCTGATGAAGTGCTTGTTGCCGCTAAAAATTTGTTGAATGGAGAAACAATCTGCCAAGCGAAGACCGGCCGTAAGGTCACATACTTTCATTTATTATTCGAAAATCATGAAATAATTACGGGAGACGGGGTTTTAAGTGAGAGCTTTCACCCAGGCAAAGAAACCCAAGAAAGCTTTGATCCTGCCCTAAATGATGAACTGAAAAAAGTCATTAAGCGACATAACCTGATGAGCATGCGTTCAGCACGCCCAACCTTAAAAGGATATGAAGCCGGGCTTTTGAACGCTCGGCCATCGGAGGGAAATGTCGCGCGAACGTAGGATGCTGCTCAACTAATTACTCGGTGTATGTGTGAGCTGGGCCTGCGAGCATCGGTTCCTCTCAAGTATTGTGACAAATGAGAATTTCTTAGTAGAGCGGTCTCCCAGTGAGTCATATTGGTGCGGTTGAGCACCGACTTCCGCAGTTGAGGAGTTGCATCGCGTTCTTTTCGAGCGACTTGACTGGTCGGTTTTAGTAGATCTCTCTCGGCATATTTTGCTGAACCTGCTAAAGGTTGGGCTGCTTGAACATTAAAATGTGCTCGTAGGTACCGTTCGCTGCGTTTAAAACTGCAACGTGATGCCGAATGGCTGCTTTCTCGAATAGTGGACCAATACTTCGCAATCGCAGCGAATGTCTGGTTTCCGCTAATCCAGGTCGATCGACACGAACGGCCCAATGCCTACATCCAGACCGCCTGCGGCGATCCACTCGTGCTCGTTCGGAGCTGCCATTGACGCAATTGCGGACTCGCGTTGCGCAGCGTAAAATCCCTCACCATCGCCGGGAGATATAAATGGACCAATCGGATCAAGATCTCGATCAACTTGACGCGCTGCTGCGTGCGCTGCCCGTTGATAACATGCCCATGACACTCAGCGAACTCGATGGCTACATAGTAGGTGTTCTTGCCTGCCCGGAGATGATCCCGCCTTCGGGGTGGCTGCCTCAGGTCTGGGGTGAGACTGGAGAGGCAAAATTCCCTGACGAAAAAGTCGCCGAGGAGACCATTAGTGCGGTGATGGCACATTATAATTCTGAATCGCCCCGAGTTTGGCGGAGACCATCAACTTAAGTTAAGATGATGGTTATGACAAAAAGCAAAATGGCAAATCGCTATTCGCCTGAGGTCCGCGCACGTGCGGTCCGGATGGTGTTCGAGCATCAAGGTTCATAAGAAACTCAGGCGGGCGCGATTGCGGCCATTGCACCCAAAATTGGCTGTATTCCCCAGACTTTGAGCGGATGGGTCAAGCAGGCTGAGAAGGACAGCGGCATGCGCGACGGAATGACAACCGAAGAACGTGACCGCATAAAGACGCTGGAACGGGAAAACCGTGAACTGCGCCAGGCGAATGAAATTCTCCGCAAGGCGTCAGCTTATTTTGCGCCACCTCTCGCGCATGTTTACATGCGCTGCCGGGCAGCGGGACGGAACTCGACCGCCCACTCAAGCGATGATCGGCTTCACTAATGATCAAAGGGCTGTTTACAGTGTCGAGACGATCTGCAGGGTGTTGCCGATCGCGCCGTCAACTTACTACCACCGTCTGGCGTGCCTCGCTGATCCGTCCAACGCTTCTGCCCGGTATCAGCGGGATACAGAGCTGCGCCCGGAGATCAAACGTGTCTGGGATGAGAATTATCAGGTCTACGGGGTGCGCAAGGCCTGGCATCAGTTGAAACGTGAGGGCTTTGAAGTTGCACGGTGCAACGGTTGCTGAAACAGATTGGCATCCGTGGGGCTGTGCGGGGAAAGGTGGTCAAAACAACCGTCCCTGACACGTCAGCGCCTTGTCCGCGTGACAAGGTGAACCGCGTGCTCTGAAGTGGTCCTGCTTTTTAGGACAGGTTTGCGGCTCAGCTAAGATGTAATCTGGTTGGTTTCATGCGGCCTTCTGCGTCCGTTCTGTTGTGAAGAATGCGTCGTCGGGTGATCGTTTGTCGAGAGCGGTGTGAGGCCGCTCGATGTTGTAGAAGCTGATCCAATCTTTGATAACGCGTTTGGCTTGGAACCCGTCCTGCAATTCATGCAAGTATACGGCCTCCTGTTTGAGGGATCGCCACAGCCGTTCGATGAAGATGTTGTCGAGATAACGGCCACGCCCATCCATCGATATTTTGATGTCAGCGTCAGTCAAAGTGGTGATCTAGGCTGAACCTGTGAACTGCGATCCTTGATCGGTATTCATTATTTCGGGTTTACCATATCCGGCGATGGCTTCTTTCAAGGCTTCGACACAGAACCCGGCATCCAACGTGTTCGATAGTCGCCACGCCAGCACCTTGCGCGTCGCCCAGTCCATGATCGCCACCAGATATAAGAAGCCACGTCGCACGGGGATGTAGGTAATGTCACTGCACCAAACATGATTGGGTCGCGTGATCGGCAGCTTTCTCAGCAGGTAGGGATAAATGCGATGCTGAGGATGCTTCTTGCTGGTGTTCGGGCCTTTGTAGATGGCCTGTAGCCCCATGATACCCATCAAGCGGCGCACACGATGCCGACCTGCATGGAACCCGTTTCTGGGCAAATAAGCTGCGATCTGGTGGCTGCCAAAAAACGGGTATTTGGTGAACACCCGATCAATCTCGTTCATCAATTCCAGCGTCTCAGCATTCACACCGACCGGCGTATAATAAAGCGACGACCGGCTAATCTTCAGCAACTTGCACTGCTTGGTCAGGCTCAGGTCTGTGCAGTCAGCGTTGATCAGCGCCTTGCGTTCGGTCGGGCTCATCGCTTTAGCCCTTGTGACAAAAAATCGTTTTCGACCGCCAGCTTTCCGATCTTGGCGTGAAGCTCTTTGACCTCAGCTTCGTTAACTTCGGCCCGCCGGACCTTATCGGAAAATACCCCGGTCAGCCCATCAATGGCCTGTCGCTTCCACGTCGTCACCTGCGTTGGATGAACCTTGTGCTTCGCTGCAATCTCTTGCGCGGTCTTGTCACCACGTAGCGCCTCGAGTGTCCGTCGTCAGGGTTTTTGGAACCAATGGCGGCCTAAACTAAGAGAGAGTTTGGCTCATCAGGTTGGTTTGATTATGCGGCGTGCTGTCGGTGATGCAAGCGTCGCGCCGCGAGTGTCTTTCGTTTGATACTTTCCCTTCGCTGTAGAATGGCTTTGTCACGTCCGAAGTAGACGTCAGACGGAGTGACGTTGTTCAAGCTCTCATGATAGCGCTGGTGGTTGTAGTGATCGACGAAGGCTTCGATCTGTGCTTCGAGATCACCGGGCAGGAAGTAGTTTTCCAGCAAGATGCGGTTCTTCAAGGTTTGATGCCACCTCTCGATCTTGCCTTGGGTTTGCGGATGATATGGGGCACCGCGGGAGTGCTTAATGTCCTTGCTCTGCAGCCATGCCGCCAGATCGCCTGAGACATAGCTGGATCCGTTATCGCTCAGCAATCGCGGCTTGTGAACGACGTGGACCTGATCGCAACCAGACGCCTGCAGTGCCAGATCCAGAGTGTCGGTCACATCCTCAGCCCGCATGTTAGTGCAGAGCTTCCACGAGATGATGTAGCGGCTGTAATCGTCCAGGATTGTGCTGAGGTAGAACCAGCCCCAACCGATGATTTTGAGATAGGTGAAGTCGGTTTGCCAAAGCTGGTTGATGGCTGTCGTTTTGTCTTTGAACTCACTGGCGGCTTTAATCACGATAAAGGCTGGGCTGGTGATTAAGTCATGGGCCTTCAGTATCCGATATGTCGAAGCCTCTGATACAAAATAACTTTCTTTGTCTGTGAAGGTTACTGCGAGTTCACGCGGCGACAGCTCTGTTTCCTTCAGCGCAAGCTCGACGACCTTGCGCCGCACCTCATCAGGGATACGGTTCCAGACATGCTTTGGTTTGGGAGTTTGATCTTCCAGGCCAGCCTCGCCACGCTGGCGGTAACGGTCATACCAACGGTAGAATGTGGTGCGGGGAATGCCGAGCTTGGCCAGCGTCAGGCGGGCTGACAGGTGGCTTTTTTCGACCAACCGGATGATCTCCAACTTCTCAGATGCAAGGTATCTCATTCGGGGTCGCCCCCATCGCCTGTCATGCTTTTTTTAAGCAAGCGCAGCTCCAAGGTCTGTTCGGCCACCACCTCCTTGAGGTCGCGAGCTTCACGGCGCAAATCCTTCACCTCGTCGGTCGTGGCTGCACGGGCCGTATCTCCAGCCAAGCGCCGCTTCCCTGCTTCCATGAACTCCTTCGACCATTTGTAATAGATGCCTTGGGAGATGCCCTCACGCCGGCACAGTTCCGCGATGCTGTCCTCACCGCGCAGACCGTCCAAGACGATCCTGATCTTCTCTTCCGACGAATAGTGTTTGCGGGTCGCGCGTTTGATGTCTTTGACGATCTTCTCGCCAGGGCTTTTCGTTGTCTTTCTCATCGTCCACTCCTCGGTGGCTACGATGAGCAACAAACCCTCTCTTAGCAAATGACCCTATGAACCGCCCCGGGTTTACCGGAGGGCAAAACTTTCGGAGAATTGCCCATTATGGAACAGTCACACAACAAGAAGACCTCGAAGCCGTATTCACC
>JGI24522J20083_1000284_pt1 | contig 18264 bp, 20 predicted proteins | sample LinPmetageLP47_FD_20083 | JGI IMG/M metagenome (IMG submission 20083)
ACGGCCTTGGCCACGTCTTCCTTCATCACACGTCCGTCGCGGCCTGTGCCGGTGACCTGATCACGGCTGATGCCGGCTTCGGCCATGGCTTTCTTGGCGGAAGGCGCGTCTTCGACATCGCCCGAGGGCGCGTTGCCGGGGGCGGGAACCTGCCCGCCCGCTTTGGGTTCAGCGGTATCGTCGGCGGGCTTGCTTGCGCTGCTGCCTTCGCCTTGGCTGATCACCGCAAGCTTGCCGTTTGCTTCGACGGTGCTGCCTTCTTCGGCGATGATCTGGGTCAAGGTGCCAGAGGCCGGCGCAGGGACTTCGACGCTGACTTTGTCGGTTTCCAGCTCGCACAGCATTTCGTCTGCTTCGACGTGATCGCCGACGTTTTTGAACCAAGTGCTTACGGTTGCCTCGGAGACGGATTCGCCAAGCGTGGGGACCATCACATCGACATCATCCGCGGCATCGCGGGGTTTGACGTCTTCGGCACCGGCATCGACGGATTTCGGCGCGTCATTCTTGACCGGTGCGGCGTCCCCTTCGGAGATATTGGCCAGCAGCGCATCAACGCCAACGGTTTCGCCTTCGGCAGCAACGATATCGGCCAGAGTGCCCGCCACGGGAGAGGGCACTTCGACGGTGACCTTATCCGTCTCGAGCTCGCAGAGCATTTCGTCAACTGCGACGCTATCGCCCGGCTTTTTGAACCATGTCGCCACGGTCGCTTCGGTCACGGATTCACCCAGAGTAGGGACGCGTACTTCGCTTGTCATGGTTGTTTTCCTTCGATGGTCAGCGCATCGTCAACGAGGGCTGCTTGTTGTGCTTTGTGTTGGGAGGCAAGGCCGGTTGCAGGCGAGGCCGAGGTGGCGCGGCCGACATAGGTCGGACGGGTGTGGGTGGCGTCAATGCGGCCCAGAACCCATTCGATGTTGGGTTCGATAAAGGTCCAGGCCCCTTGGTTCTTGGGCTCTTCCTGACACCATACCATTTCCGCATTCTTGAAGCGTTCCAGCTCTTTCACAGCGGATTGCGCGGGGAACGGGTAGAATTGTTCAAAACGCAAAAGGTAGATGTCGTCGATACCACGTGCGTCGCGTTCTTCCAGCAGCTCGTAGTAGACCTTGCCCGAACACATCACGACGCGTTTAATCTTGTCGTCTGCGGCCAGCGTCGTGTCCGAATTGCCCTGTTGTGCATCGTCCCACAGCACGCGGTGGAACGAGGAACCGGTGGTGAATTCCTCGGCCTTGCTGACAGCCAGTTTGTGGCGCAGTAGCGATTTCGGCGTCATCAGCATCAGCGGCTTGCGGTAGCTGCGGTGCAACTGGCGGCGCAGCAGGTGGAAGTAGTTCGCAGGCGTGGTGCAGTTCGCCACGATCCAGTTATCGCCGCCACACATGGTCAGGAACCGTTCCAGACGGGCAGAAGAGTGTTCGGGTCCCTGGCCTTCGTAGCCGTGCGGCATCAGGCAAACGAGGCCGGACATGCGCAGCCATTTGCTTTCGCCCGAGCTGATGAACTGGTCGAACATGATCTGCGCGCCGTTGGCAAAATCGCCGAACTGCGCTTCCCACAGGGTCAGCGCGTTGGGCTCAGCCAGCGAGTAGCCGTATTCAAAGCCCAATACCGCGTATTCCGACAGCATGGAGTCGATGACTTCGTATTCTGCCTGACCTTCGCGGATGTGGTTCAGCGGGTAATAGCGGTCTTCGTTTTCCTGATTGATCAGGGCCGAGTGACGCTGAGAGAACGTGCCACGGGCGGAATCCTGTCCGGACAGACGCACCTTGTACCCTTCGGTCACAAGGACCCAAAGGCCAGCGCCTCGGCAGTCGCCCAGTCAAAGCCTTTGCCGGACTTGAACATCTCGGCTTTGGCGTCCAGCAGGCGCGCGACAGTTTTGTGCAGCGGGAACCCGTCGGGCGCGGTGGACAGCGCCTTGCCGACATCGGTCATGGTTTCGGGCGCGATGGCTGTCTTGCCGCGCTGGTATTTCTTTTCTTTCGCCTTATCGAGGTGCGACCACTTGCCATCCAGCCAGTCGGCCTTGTTGGGGCGGTACTCTTTGCCGGCCTCGAATTCGGTGTTCATCTTTTCTTGGAAGGCGGCCTTCATATCCTCGATCTCGCCCTCAGGGATCAGGCCGTCCTTGACCAGCCGCTCGGTATAGAGCGTCAGCGTGGTCTTTTGCTTCTTGATCTTCTTGTACATCACCGGGTTGGTGAACATCGGCTCGTCGCCTTCGTTGTGACCAAAGCGGCGGTAGCAGATCAGGTCGATGACCACGTCTTTCTTGAACTTCTGGCGGAATTCCGTCGCCACGCGGGCCGCGTGCACGACCGCTTCGGGATCGTCGCCGTTGACGTGGAAAATCGGTGCCTCGACCACTAGAGCGTTGTCGGTGGGGTAGGGGCTGGAGCGACTGAAGTGCGGCGCGGTGGTAAAGCCGATCTGGTTGTTCACCACGATATGCATGGTCCCGCCGGTGCGGTGACCGCGCAGACCCGACAGCGCGAAACATTCGGCGACAACACCCTGACCGGCAAACGCGGCATCGCCGTGCAGCAATATGGGAAGAACGGAGGTGCGTTCCTTGTCGTTCAACTGGTCCTGCTTGGCGCGAACCTTGCCCAGAACAACGGGGTTCACGGCCTCAAGGTGCGAAGGGTTGGCGGTCAACGACAGGTGGACAGTGTTGCCGTCGAATTCACGGTCAGAAGACGCGCCAAGGTGATATTTCACATCGCCGGACCCGTCGACATCATCGGGTTTAAAGCTGCCACCCTGAAATTCGTTAAAGATCGCGCGATAGGGTTTCTGCATGACGTTTGCCAGCACGGACAGACGGCCGCGGTGCGGCATACCGATGACAACGTCCTGAATGCCCAGCTGACCACCGCGCTTGATGATCTGTTCCATCGCGGGGATCAGGCTTTCGCCCCCATCAAGGCCAAAGCGCTTGGTACCCATGTACTTGACGTGCAGGAATTTCTCGAAGCCCTCGGCCTCTACCAGCTTGTTCAGGATGGCTTTTCGGCCATTACGGGTGAACTGGATTTCCTTGCCGTAGCCCTCGATCCGCTCTTTCAGCCACGCGGCCTGTTCGGGATCAGAGATGTGCATGTATTGCAGCGCGAAGGTGCCGCAGTAGGTGCTTTTGACGATATCGACGATCTGTTTCATCGTCGCGATCTCAAGGCCAAGCACGTTGTCGATAAAGATCGGGCGATCCATGTCCTTGGGCCCGAAGCCATAGGCGGCCGGGTCCAGTTCAGGGTGGGTGTCGCTGTCGCGCATGCCAAGCGGATCAAGGTCTGCGGCCAAGTGGCCACGGATACGGTAGGCGCGGATCAGCATCAACGCGCGGATACTGTCGAGCACGGCACGTTGCACCTGCGCATCAGACAGTTCGATCCCCTTGGAAGACGCTTTTTCAGTAATCTTCTGACCGGCAGCTTTTGCTTCGGTCGGGACGGGCCATTGACCGGTCAGCGCCGCTGTCAGGTCGTCTTGTGGCATGGGCGGCCAGTCGCTGCGTGCCCAGGACGGGCCAGCGGCCTCGGCCTTCACGTCGGCGTGGTCGTCATCCATCGCTTCGAAGAATGCCTGCCATGCGCCATCAACCGCATTGGGGTCGTCTGCATAGCGGGCATACATTGCCTCTAGGTATTCGCCGTTCTGCCCCTCAAGAAAGGAGGTATCGTGGAACTGGTCGTTTTTCGGTTGGTCTGTCATGGCGATACCTCTGATGAGAGCGCGACGTTTAAGTAAGAGCGGTGGGGCCTGAAAGGTCAGGCCCCACCATCTGGCATTAGCCGTTGTTGATGGCTTCCTGAACGGCTTCGCCCAAAGTTGCGGGGCTGTCCGCAACGACGATGCCTGCTTCTTTCATAGCTGCGATCTTGGATTCCGCATCACCTTTGCCGCCTGCGACGATCGCACCGGCGTGGCCCATGCGGCGGCCGGGAGGGGCTGTACGGCCCGCGATGAAACCGGCTGTTGGCTTCCAACGGCCTTTTTTCTTTTCGTCGGCCAGGAACTGTGCCGCTTCTTCTTCGGCGGACCCGCCGATTTCACCGATCATGATGATCGACTGTGTCTCTGGATCGGCCAGGAACATCTCGAGGATATCGATATGCTCGGACCCTTTGATGGGGTCGCCGCCGATACCAACCGCAGTGGATTGGCCGAGGCCAAGATCGGATGTCTGTTTCACAGCTTCGTACGTAAGCGTGCCCGAGCGCGAGACAACCCCGACGGTGCCGCGCTTGTGGATGTGGCCGGGCATGATGCCGATTTTGCAGGCGTCAGGCGTGATCACGCCGGGGCAGTTTGGCCCGATGAGGCGCGACTTGGACCCTTCGAGCGCGCGCTTGACGCGCATCATGTCCAGAACCGGGATGCCTTCGGTGATGCAGATGATCAGTTCCATCTCGGCGTCGATCGCCTCGAGGATCGAATCTGCTGCGAAGGGAGGCGGTACGTAGATCACGGTCGCGTTGGCTTCGGTGACGTGGCGGGCTTCGTGGACAGAGTTGAACACGGGCAGGTCAAGGTGGGTCTGGCCGCCTTTGCCGGGGGTCACACCGCCGACCATTTTGGTACCATAGGCGATGGCCTGTTCGGTGTGGAACGTGCCCTGCGAGCCGGTGAGGCCCTGACAGATCACTTTGGTGTTTTCGTTTACGAGTACGGCCATGTTATGTGCTTTCTTCTCAAGTTCAATTCAGGTGGCGCCGGTCTCAGGGCGCGGTGGAAGGGGCCGCCGCCGCAATGCGCGGCAGTCGGTATGTCAGATAAATCGCAACGGCGAACATCAGCGGGATGCCCAGTTCGCCGACTTCCTCGATGACGTAGGCAAGGTCGATCTGTTCGCGGCCGAGCGTGATGCCAAAGGGTTCCAGCTTGCGGGCCAGCCCGTCGGTCAGCTTGTAGACGACGATGAACAGCAGGCCGATCAGGACGGCCAGCTGCGGTGCCGCGCCTTTTACGACCCCACGGATGAAGCCCCGCGTTTTGCGACGCAACAGGATCAGACCCGCCACGATAATTGTCAGCAGGATGATGCCGGCAATGCCCTTTTCCATCAGGCTGACGCCATCGCTGGAAAATTGCCGCGCTTTCAGCAGGCCTTCGGTGAACGGCTTTTTGTCGAGGTCCAGCTCGCGGGCTGCGAACAGGGCCATGAACACCGCAAAGTACCACCGACGTGCAACAGATGCCTTTGGCCACAGCGCGAACATCATCAAGATGCACAGGCCATAGCCGACCACAGACAGCGTCTCGAACGGGCCGCCTTCGGCCAGCAGGGAGCCCTGCATTGGCAAGGGCAGCTGCGCGACAACCGCCATCATTGCGAAAACCAGAAGGGTCATCCCAAGGACGATGGTTTTCCCACCCAAGACGGTGTTTTGCGGGGTTGCAGTCATTGGTTCGCCTCGTTCAGCGGGATCAAACGTTCGACCCGTGCAAAGGTTTCGACGCCTTGTGCCCCGTCACGAACCCCCGATTGTACCACAGCGATGCGGTTGGGGTTCAACATGACGGCGGCGCGATAGGTGGCCCCCGTTGTAGTGGGGAACCCTGCGGGGACATCTACCAGATCAATCAGCTGTTCTTGAGCCAATCCGGTAATGATCCCTTGTTGCGCAATTTGCGGTTCAGCCCCGTCAAAGGACACTTCGCAGCGACGGTCCGTGCCCGCCGTTGCAGCCGCGCCCGTCACCGGAGACTGAGGTGCCGAGGTAAAGGGACGCAGGTCATAGAAATCGACCCGTGCCCCCGCCGTACCAAGCTGTGCCTGCGCCGACTGTGCCGTCAGTCGCGGGCTGAAACAATGGTCTGCAAAGGATTGGGCGATGTCCGCCGCGCGGGTCGTCTGTGCCATAGCGTTACTGGCCGCCCCGAAAGGGACAGCCAGCGCGGCAATGGAAAAACAAAAGGCGAGACGATGCATCATCCAAGCTTTCCAGCCAGTTTTAGCCTTTGACCGCTTTCACGATCTTCTGCGCGCCATCTTTCAGGTTGTCCGCAGCGATCACGTCCAGGCCGGAGTTGTTGATGATGGCTTTGCCTTCTTCAACGTTCGTGCCTTCCAGACGGACAACCAGCGGAACCTTCAGACCGACTTCTTTCACGGCTGCAACTACGCCTTCGGCGATGACGTCACAGCGCATGATGCCGCCGAAGATGTTGACCAGAATACCTTTGACCTGCGGGTCGGAGGTGATGATCTTGAACGCTTCGGTCACTTTCTCTTTGGTCGCACCGCCACCAACATCAAGGAAGTTCGCGGGCTCGGCACCGTAAAGCTTGATGATGTCCATTGTGGCCATCGCCAGACCGGCACCGTTCACCATGCAGCCGATTTCACCGTCCAGAGCGATGTAGTTCAGGTCGTACTTGGACGCCTCGAGCTCTTTGGGATCTTCTTCGGTGGTGTCGCGCAGGTCGGCAATATCGCCGTGGCGATACATTGCGTTGCCGTCAAAGCTGACTTTGGCGTCCAGCACTTTCAGGTCGCCGCCGTCGGTGACGATCAGCGGGTTGATTTCAAGCATCTCCATGTCTTTTTCAACGAAGGCTTTGAACAGCTGGCCCATCAGGGTGACGCACTGTTTGACCTGCTTGCCTTCAAGCCCAAGGGCGAAAGCAACGCGACGGCCGTGGTAGGGTTGGAAGCCCGCGGCTGGGTCTACAGAAAAGCTGATGATTTTTTCAGGAGTAGATTCGGCCACTTCTTCGATGTCCATGCCGCCCTCGGTGGAGCAGACGAACCCGATGCGCGACGTCTGGCGATCCACCAGCAGCGCGAGGTACAATTCGGTTTCGATGCCCGAACCGTCTTCGATGTAGATGCGGTTGACCTGTTTGCCCGCTGGGCCGGTCTGGTGCGTGACCAAGGTACGGCCCAGCATTTTCTTGGCTTCTTCGGCGGCTTCTTCAACCGATTTGGTCAGGCGTACACCGCCTTTGTCGCCAGCGTCGGCTTCTTTGAAAGAACCCTTGCCGCGGCCACCTGCGTGGATCTGTGCCTTGACGACCCAAAGAGGTCCGTCCATCTCGCCGGCGGCGGTTTTCGCATCTTCGGCTTTCAGCACGACCCGGCCTTCGGATACTGGCGCGCCGTAGCTACGCAAAAGGGCTTTTGCCTGATATTCATGGATGTTCATAAAAAACGGTCCCGTCTTTGTTCCAGTCTAATCGCGGTATACGATTGAGTCTTGATACTCGGTAAACAGTTTTTCGGAGAAATACAGGGTTATCCAGAGAAAAGCGACATTTGTGATCACACGAATTTGGCGTGTGATCACAAAATAGCGCTAACGGTGGAAAATCTGCGGAATGTTGCCGACGCAGCGGCTGTCGCGCTCGGAAACCCCAAGTTTTAAGGGCCGAACGCGACATATAGTTGTCTATTTTGCGACCGATCAGGTGTCGTCAAGGGGGAGTTTTACTTGGGAATCAGTGCCCAGTAATCGAGGTCAAGCAAGACATCGGGCAGATATTTGCCGTCTTCGCCCTTCAGCTTGAACGGCTCCCCGCCTTTGGTGGCGACCAAGCGCAAGCGCAGCGCGCCGACACCAGGTTTGTCGGTATCGGCTTTGTCCAGAACCTCGGTCCAAGCCCGGATGGTGTCGCCGGACAGGCAGGGGTTTGCGTGCGCCCCGCCGTTCAGCCCGACGATCATCTGCGCATTGGCCAGCCCGTTGAACGACAACGCACGGGCCATCGAGATCACGTGCCCGCCATAAATCAGTCGCGACCCGTCAGGGCGGGCGGAGGTGTCAAAGTGCACTTTTGCCGTGTTCTGCCACAGGCGGGTGGCCATCATATGCTCCGCCTCTTCGACGGTGACGCCATCCACGTGGTCGATCATCTCGCCCACGGAATAATCGCCCCAGCGATGCGCCTCGCCCGCGAGGGTAAAGTCATAATTGCTGAAATCGAGCGTTTCGGGGATCGACAGATCGTCAACCGTCAGCGCCTTGGGCAGATCGGGCACGACAGTTTCGGGTGCGAGGGCATCGACATCGCGTTTGCGCACCATCACCCAGCGGACATACTCCAGCACTTTGGTGTCGTTCTGGTTGAAGCCGGTGGTGCGTACATAGACAACGCCGGTTTTCCCGTTCGAGTTTTGCTTGAGCCCGATCACCTCGGATTCAGACCGCAGCGTATCGCCGGGCCAGACCGGTGCCAGCCAGCGTCCCTGCGCGTAGCCAAGGTTGGCCACGGCGTTCAGCGATACATCCGGCACGGTTTTGCCGAACACGATGTGAAAGGTAATCATATCGTCCAGCGGGCTGGCAGGCAGGCCGCAGCTTTGCGCGAATTGATCGGAGGAATAGAGCGCATGACGTGCGGGATACAGCGCGTGGTACAGCGCGCGTTCACCATCCTTGACGGTGCGCGGCACAGCATGATGCAGCGTCTCGCCTACTTTATAGTCCTCGAAGAAACGGCCCTTGTTGGTCTTTGCCTGTGCCATCAATGCGCCCCCAGCTTGGTGTCGGGCGTATAGGTGCCTTCGACTTCCTTGGTCACGGCTTGACCGCAGCGCATGACATTTGTCTTGGCATCCCATGTTTGTGTGGGCGTGCCGTAAAGCTCCCACCCCTTGTTCAGCGCGTCGGTGACCTTGTGGCAAAAGGCGGAAGTGTCCTCTTCGGACAGGAAACGATAGAGTTTCATGGGGGTTCTTTCAGTAACTCAGGAAAAGGGAGAGACGCCAAGCAGGGTATGGATCGCGGTCACAACGACCAGCATCACCAGCGTGATCACCGCAAGGCGGATATAGGTGGCCTTGCCCGCGGGGGCAGGGGGTGTCCAGTTGGGTTCGGCGCGGTTGATCAGGATCACGGAACCGACCGCCCAAGCCAGCATAGAGCCGAACAGCAGAATAGAGGCGAGATCACCGTTCACCAGCAAATGCGCGACCGCCCATATTTTAACGGCCATCAGCTGCGGGTGGCGGGTTTTATAGGCGGGCCAAGCCTTGGCCCCTTTGGCTGCACTGGACCCGTAGACCCAGAATGCCAGCACCATCAGCAGGTTGTTCAGATGCGTCAGGAAGGGCGGGGGCGTCCAGACGGGGATAAACTCGGCCCCGCGGTATCCGATAATGATCATGACCAGCGCCGCCACGATGGCGACGGCGATGATGCCTTTGCCCTTTTTGCCCATGGCGGCGCGTTGGTCCGGCATAAAGCGACGGAAATAATGGGCACCGACCCATAAGATCAGACCAAGGATCAAAAGTGCCATCATCAGGTTTACTCCGTTTGCAGGGCCGCGATTGCGTCCAGCTTTGCCAATGTTTCGCGTGCGGTGGCGACATGCAGGTTTTCGACGATGCGCCCGTCCACAACGGCCACACCCTGACCTGTCGCCTGCATTTCGTCAAACGCTGCGATCTGGCGGCGGGCCAGATCGGCTTCGGCCTCGGAGGGGGAGAATGCCTCGTTCGCGACGTCCAGCTGCGCGGGGTGGATCAAGGTTTTGCCGTCAAAGCCCATGTCGCGGCCTTGGTCACATTCAACGCGGTGGCCTTCGTCATCCTTGAACGCATTATAAACGCCATCGACAATCGCGATGCCGTTGGCCTTGGCTGCCAGTACGCATAGGCCAAGCCCGGTCATCAGGGGCAGGCGGTCGGCGCGCACGCGGGTTTGCAGGTCTTTGTTCAGATCGTTAGTGCCCATTACCATGCATTGCAGCTTGGGATGCGCGCCAATCGCGGCGGCGTTCAGCATGGCACCGGGGGTCTCCATCATCGCCCAAAGCGGGATGTCGCCCGTGATCTCGGCCAAAGCGTCGAGATCGGCGGGGCTGCCGACTTTGGGCAGCAAAATGGCGTCGCAGTCCATTTTTGCCGCGGCGCGGGCATCGTCGGCACCCCATTCGGTGTCCAGCCCGTTAATGCGGATCACCTTATACCGGCTGCCATAGCCGCCGTCTTTCAGCGCCGTGGCAAGCGTTTCCCGTGCTGCGGTTTTCTCTTCCGGGATCACAGCGTCTTCGAGGTCAAAGATAATCGCATCGGCCGGCAGTCCGCGGGCTTTGTCTAACGCGCGGTCCTTGGAGCCGGGGATATATAAAACGGAACGCAGGGGGCGGGTGATTTTCGACATTTGCGACTCTCCAAGAAATAATGTTGCGTGCAGGTCTGCATTTTTAGACGAAAACCTCAAGCGTAAACGCGCCGCAGCGCAGCGTCAGATAGTTTGCGGCTTTAACGCGGCCTTCAGGTTTTGCTGCCAGAAGGAAAGGCGTCTTGGGGCGTGTGTAAGTGTAAGAGGTGTGGAATGGTGAAGATGTTTAACCTGATCGGGCTGGCGACTGCCGCGGCGGCGGTGGTCGCACTGACGCAGGATGTCGCGGCGGGCACGCGAACCGCAGGTTGTGACTGGAGCCACGAGGTTTCTGCACAAATTTCGCACCCGCCGCAGGATCAACAAACTAAGGAGGCAGGACCTATTTGATATGTCATAGAATATAAAAGCGGCGAAAAAAGATGCAGATCGCCGGAACGCAATCGCCACATCATCGTTGATATCACAACCGAGTGATTATCACCCGGACCTTCTAAAGGAGTATCAACAATGAAACGTATTCTTGGCACAACCGCAATCATCCTGAGCTTGACTGGTCCCGCATTTGCAGATGCACATGCAGCTGGTTTTGGTACCGTGACAGCGCAAGAAACTGACTTCTTCGCGTCCGACCTGATCGGCATGCGTATCTACAATTCCGAGACAGAAGTTGAAGCAAATTCCACCATCGCCGCTGACGGCGAAAAGGAATGGGACGACATCGGCGAAATCAACGACGTCCTGCTAGATTCCGAAGGCAACGTTAAGGCCGTTATCCTCGGCATTGGCGGTTTCCTCGGCATGGGTGAGCGTGACGTAAGCGTCAACATGGACGAGATTCGCATCGTGACCGAAGAAGGTGACAGCGACGACCGTTTCCTCGTGGTGAACACAAGCAAAGAGATGCTTGAAAAAGCCCCAGCGTTCGAGCGTATGGACGACGAAGCTGACATGGAAACCGAAGCAAACATGGACGCCAACGCCGACATGAACGCTGACACAGACATGGCAGCGACCGACATGAACGCCGAAGCTGAGGTCGACACAGAGACCGAAATGGAAGCGGACGCAGAAGCAATGGAAGCGGATGCCGAAGCACTGGCAAACGAAGCTGAAATGGAAGCCGAAGAAGCAGCGGCTGAAACAGAGCAGGCCGTTGATGAAGCGACCACGGAAATGACCGAAGAAGCCAATGAAGTCGAAAGCGACATGGAACGCCCCATGCTGACAGCCCCAGCGGTTGAGCGTGAAGGCTATGCCAACGCCACAACTGACGAAGTTGCCGCGCTGACCGCAGAAGACCTGGAAGGGTCCTATGTTTACGGTGCCAACGACGAAACAGTCGGTGAAATCGGTGCCCTTGTCATGGGTGACGACGGCGAAGTCGGCCAAGTTGTGATCAACGTCGGTGGTTTCCTGGGCATTGGCGAAAAGCCAGTTGCCGTAACTTGGGACGAACTGCAGATCATGAAGAACGCTGAAGGCGACGACTTCCGCATCTACATCGACAGCAGCGAAGAAGCGCTGGAAGCACAGCCCGAATACCAAGGCTAAGCTTAACGCTAAGTCAAATTCGGCAATAGCTTGCTGAAAAGCTGACCAAGACGGGATCGTTTCGAAAGAAACGGTCCCGTTTTTTATGGCTCTGCGCGGTGTGACGTGACGCCGGACCAAGCGCAACTTGCACGGTCCGCCGCATTTCGGTATCCCGAAGCGAAATGTAACCCTGTCGGAGTATACCACATGGCCAGACCCAAGATCGCGCTTATCGGCGCAGGGCAAATCGGGGGCACGCTTGCCCACCTCGCAGCAATCAAAGAACTGGGCGACGTTGTCCTGTTCGACATCGCCGAAGGCATCCCACAGGGTAAAGCCCTCGATATCGCAGAATCAGGCCCCTCCGCCAAATTCGACGCGACGATGACCGGCGCGAACGACTATTCCGAAATCGCTGGCGCAGACGTTTGCATCGTGACTGCCGGTGTTGCGCGTAAGCCCGGCATGAGCCGTGATGACCTGCTGGGAATCAACCTGAAGGTCATGAAATCCGTTGGCGAAGGCATCGCTGCCCACGCGCCAGACGCATTCGTTATCTGCATCACCAACCCACTGGACGCTATGGTTTGGGCGCTGCGCGAATTCTCCGGTCTGCCGCACCACAAGGTATGTGGCATGGCTGGCGTTCTTGATTCGGCGCGCTTCCGTCACTTCCTCGCGTCGGAATTCAATGTGTCCATGAAAGACGTAACAGCCTTCGTTCTGGGCGGCCACGGCGACACCATGGTACCGCTGACGCGCTATTCCACCGTTGCGGGTATCCCATTGCCTGATCTGGTGAAGATGGGCTGGACCACACAGGACAAACTGGACGCGATCGTTCAGCGGACCCGTGATGGCGGTGCCGAAATCGTTGGTCTGCTGAAGACCGGTTCGGCGTTCTACGCGCCTGCGACGTCGGCAATCGAAATGGCCGAAGCCTATCTGAAAGACCAAAAGCGCGTTCTGCCCTGTGCCGCCTATGTTGACGGTGCTTACGGTCTGGACGGTTTCTATGTCGGCGTGCCCACCGTGATCGGTGCCGGCGGCGTAGAGCGTGTTGTCGAGATTTCGATGAACAAAGACGAGCAGACGATGTTCGACAACTCTGTCAACGCCGTCAAAGGTCTGGTCGATGCGTGCAAAGGCATCGATGAATCGCTGAAGTAATACGACCAGGCGCAGCGGGTGGGGGCCTAATATCCTCCAGTACCACCCGCTGCGTCCGTTTTTCGATGACAGAGCCGCCGGGACCACCGGTGCCCGAATTGCTCTGCCACGCGGCGTAGATGCCGCTGTTGACCCAACCGCTTCTCAGAGTTTCCGGATCATTTGCTGGCATTCAGCCCGGCGATATTCGCGGCCTTCCGGATTTGTGATCACACTTTCAAAATTAGTGATCACAAACCCCCTCAATGTCCGGCGCTAACCGAAGGGTTTGGGCAACTGCGCCAATAAACCGCTTCAAATTCACGCCTCTGGACGTGACAGTCCCAAAAATACCGTTATCTATGACCGTAACCTGACGAGAAAAGGAATCCATCATGGCAGATGTGAACCGGGGCAACCGCCCGCTGTCACCCCACCTGACGATCTATCGCCCGCAACTGACCTCCATGACGTCGATCCTGACGCGCATCACCGGCAACGCAATGCTGATCGCCGCGCTGCTGATCGTATGGTGGTTCTTGGCCGCTGCGACGTCGGCGGAATATTTCGACTTTGCAAACGGTTTCATCACCAGCTGGTTCGGTGACCTGATCATGTTCCTGTCGCTGCTGGGCCTGTGGTATCACACGCTCGCCGGCATCCGGCACCTGATATGGGACAACGGCTATGCGCTGGACATCCCGACGGCTGAAAAGCTGGGCTGGGCCGCGCTGATCGGTTCCGTCGTTTTGACCATCATCACCGCGCTGATCATCTGAGGAATAGACACATGGCTTATTTGACAGACCGCAAACGCGCTATGGGCTTGGGCTCGGCTAAATCGGGCACTGCACATTTCTGGGCGATGAAAGTCAGCTCTGTTGCGCTGCTGATCCTGATCCCACTTTTCGTCTTTACCTTCGGGTCCGCCCTGGGGGGCACCTACGAAGAGATCATCGCCTACTACAGCAGGCCCTTCCCCGCGATCGTCGCCGCCCTGACGCTGATCGTTGGCTTCAAACATTTTAATGACGGTGTCCAAGTGCTGATCGAGGATTACGTCCACGGGCTGTCGCAGAAAGTTGCGATCATCCTGATGACTTGCCTCAGCTATGGTGCGGCCGCAGTTGGCGTTTTCGCCATCGCCCGCATCGCGCTTTAACACACGCCTACGCTATACCGGAGACCGAGACATGGCTGCATATGAATATGAAACGCATGAATATGATGTCGTTGTCGTGGGGGCTGGCGGTGCTGGCCTGCGTGCGACACTTGGCATGGCAGAGCAAGGGCTGAAGACAGCCTGCGTCACCAAAGTTTTCCCGACCCGTTCGCACACAGTTGCGGCGCAGGGCGGCATCGCGGCGTCCTTGTCCAATATGGGCCCCGACAACTGGCAGTGGCATATGTATGACACCGTTAAGGGGTCGGACTGGCTGGGCGACACGGATGCGATGGAATACCTCGCGCGCGAAGCCCCCAAGGCCGTGTACGAGCTTGAGCACTACGGTGTGCCTTTCTCGCGGACCGAAGCGGGTAAAATCTACCAGCGTCCGTTTGGTGGCCACACCACCGAATTCGGCGAAGGCCCCCCCGTTCAGCGTACCTGTGCCGCAGCCGACCGGACCGGCCACGCGATCCTGCACACGCTTTATGGTCAGTCGCTGAAGCATAATGCTGAATTCTACATCGAATATTTCGCCATTGATCTGATCATGTCGGATGACGGTGTGTGTCAGGGTGTGCTGTGCTGGAAGCTGGACGACGGCACCATGCACCTGTTCAGCGCCAAGATGGTTGTTCTGGCGACAGGTGGCTATGGCCGTGCCTATTTCTCGGCGACATCGGCGCACACCTGCACTGGTGACGGCGGCGGTATGGCGGCACGTGCAGGCCTGCCCTTGCAGGATATGGAATTCGTGCAGTTTCACCCCACCGGCATTTACGGCGCGGGTTGCCTGATCACCGAAGGCGCACGTGGCGAAGGCGGGTATCTGACCAACTCCGAAGGCGAACGCTTTATGGAGCGGTACGCCCCGACCTACAAAGACCTTGCCAGCCGCGACGTTGTTTCGCGCTGTATGACGATGGAAATCCGCGAAGGCCGCGGTGTGGGCGAGAACAAAGACCACATCCACCTGCACCTGAACCACTTGCCCAAAGAAACGCTAGACCTGCGTCTGCCGGGGATCTCTGAATCCGCGCGCATCTTTGCCGGGGTGGACCTGACCAAAGAACCGATCCCGGTTCTGCCGACCGTGCACTACAACATGGGCGGCATCCCTACTAACTATTGGGGCGAAGTGCTGGCACCAACCGAAGACGCACCGGACCGCGTGGCACCGGGCCTGATGGCCGTGGGCGAAGCGGGCTGTGCTTCGGTGCACGGCGCGAACCGTTTGGGCTCGAACTCTCTCATCGACCTTGTGGTCTTTGGCCGCGCCGCTGCGATCCGCGCAAAAGATGTCGTCGACGCAGAGGCCCCCGTGCCAACGCCGAACCAGAAGTCGGTCGACGCCGCGTTTGAACGCTTTGACAGCCTGCGCTATGCCAAGGGTCAGACCACAACAGCCGAGCTGCGCCTCGAGATGCAGAAAACCATGCAGGCCGACGCCGCCGTTTTCCGCACCGACAAGACGCTGAACGAAGGCAAGGCCAAGATGGACGAAGTCGCGGCCAAGATCGCGGATTTGCACGTGACCGATACATCGCTGGTCTGGAATTCCGACCTGATGGAAACGCTCGAGCTGACCAACCTGATGCCGAACGCCGTGGCCACCATCACCGCCGCTGCCGCACGCAAGGAAAGCCGCGGTGCCCACGCGCACGAGGATTACCCTGATCGTGACGACGCAAACTGGCGCAAGCACAGCCTCGCGTATTTCGACGGCAACAATGCCACGCTCAGCTACCGTGGTGTGCACCTTGATCCGCTGACGACAGAGGCCGAAGGCGGCATCGATATGAAAAAGATCGCACCCAAAGCACGGGTGTATTGATCTTAAACCCTGCTCCCGCTTTTGGGGGCAGGGGACCAAACTGGGGGCTCTTGCCCCCATCCTGCAGGCGGAGGGCAGGCGACATGAAACAGTTTATCGCTATGACCATGATCCTGGCCGCGTCTTCTTGTGCGCAAGCAACGCAGCAGGTTGACAGCATCGGCCGCGAAGCCGCCAAAGGGGTCATCACCGAAACCCTTGCCACCCGCTTTCCGCAGGTGCCCAAGCAGCTGATTACACCGTTTACCAATTGCATCGTCGACAACGCCGACGCCCTAGAGGTACGTGTTTTCGCCAAATCCGCTGTGATCGGCGTGGATGATACCACCGTCGCCACCGTGCGCGCGGTTCTGTCGCGTCCTGAAACTGTGCAATGTCTGTCGCGCTCTGCCAGCGGCGTCCCGGGGCTTCTGGGCTAATGGGTCACCCGATTACCACCTCAGATGCGGACGTCGTAGACGCGGGCCATATGGCCGATCTGCGCGCGCAATTCCGAGAGGGCGATTCCCATGTGCGCACCCGTATCAAATCACAGCTAGGCCCCACAGAGGTTGAGTTCGCCGACATCCGCATGGTCGTGGACCCGCGCGATAACTACACTGAAACCTGCATTTGGCTGAACGAATACCCGCCAGAGATCAAATCGCTGGTCGCCTTGGTTGAACTGGTCGAAGATCGCAACGTGTTGGTTTTTGACATCGGCGCGAACTGCGGTGCGTATTCGATCCCGCTGGCCATGGCTGCCGGCGAAGGGTCGCGCGTCGTTGCGTTCGAACCCAACCCGCTGATGATTGGCCGCCTTGGCATGAACATCGCGCTTAACAATCTGACCGACCGCGTCCGTATCGAAGGCTGCGCGCTATGTGACCGTGACGGCGAGGCAATGCTGAACTTCCGTGGGCACAACTACGGTCAGGCATCGCTGCTCCCGATCGAGGGCAAGCAACAAAACGGCGGCGTGCTGGTGCCCACACGGCCCTTGTCCGCCTTTACACACGCCGCACGGCACCACGATGGCACGATCCTCAAGATCGATGTCGAAGGGGCCGAAGAAGTCGTGCTGAACCCCATCCTCGCGCAGGGCAAATCCGGTGGCTGGCTGCCCGATGCGATCTTGATAGAGGTCCGCCACGCGGATCAGTGGGACGGCGATCTTTGTGCAGAAATACTGGCCTGCGGGTACCGCCAAACCCTGCGCGCCGAAGGAAATGCGCTTTACATCCGAAAGACGTAAGCGCCAGAATTGAAACGAACTGGGCAACTGCCCGACAGACCAGGAGAAGCGATATGGTTCAACTCACGCTCCCCAAGAACTCCCGGATGACGACCGGTAAAACATGGCCGAAACCCGAAGGCGCCAAAAATCTGCGGCAGTTTCAGGTGTATCGCTGGAACCCCGATGACGGGAAGAACCCGGCGATCGACACGTATTTCGTCGATATGGACACCTGCGGCCCGATGATTTTGGACGCGCTGATCAAGATCAAGAACGAGATCGACCCGACCCTGACCTTCCGTCGGTCCTGCCGCGAGGGCATCTGCGGGTCTTGCGCGATGAACATTGACGGGATCAATACGCTGGCCTGTACCTATGGCGTGGACGAGGTGAACGGCGCGGTGAAGATCTATCCGCTGCCCCACATGCCCGTGGTCAAGGATCTGATCCCCGATCTAACGCACTTTTATGCGCAGCACGCATCCATCCAGCCGTGGCTTGAAACCAAGACGGCGGAACCTGCCAAGGAATGGAAGCAGTCAATCGATGACCGCGCCAAGCTGGATGGGCTTTATGAGTGCATTATGTGCGCCTGCTGCTCAACATCCTGCCCCAGCTACTGGTGGAACGGCGATCGCTACCTCGGTCCAGCAGCGCTGCTGCACGCCTACCGCTGGATCATCGACAGCCGCGATGAAGCCACAGGCGAGCGTCTGGACGATCTTGAGGATCCATTCAAACTGTACCGCTGCCACACCATCATGAACTGCGCCAAAACCTGCCCCAAGGGCCTGAACCCTGCCGCAGCCATTGCCAATATCAAAAAGATGATGGTCGAACGCACAGTTTGATCCCATCGCAACCCACGGCCCCCGCCGCCCTTTGGCGCGGGGGGCGTGACAAGTGCCCCCTATGATCATCATTGCCTTTGTTATCGCTTTTGCGATCGTCGCCTATTTCGCCTACCGTGATAAAGCGGTGCGTGGATGCCGCTGGCGCAAGGACAGCAACCGCGACAAAGGCAGCCTTCAGTTCTATCACTGCGTCGCCTGCGGGGCAGAGGCTTATACCAGCACCCAAGGTCCGCCCCGCGACTGCAAGGCCAATGTCGGCGGCCGGCCTCTCTAACGCTGCAGGCGGTGGCCTTAGGATCGGACCCAACAGTCAGGAGTTTCCGCGATGACAATGCCCAATGATGCCGACGCCCGCCGCGCTGTTGCGCCCGTGATCTGCTACCCCGTGGAAACGCTGCCTGCGCCTGACATGACGCTTTATGGCC
>JGI24522J20083_1000311_pt1 | contig 16502 bp, 17 predicted proteins | sample LinPmetageLP47_FD_20083 | JGI IMG/M metagenome (IMG submission 20083)
AGTTGTCTGTCTCATCTTCCACTCCTCAGTGGTTACGATGAGCCAAGAGCACTCTCTTATCAAATACCGCTATTTGGACCCATAGGCGCTGACGTCAGACATGGCAGACCTTATTGCGAAGTTGCATCCAGCAAGACAGTGAGATTTATTAGATGGCCTGACGCTACTCCCGAAGGTTCTCTGCATCGACGTCACCAAAGTTCGGCAATATTTATTCCGAAGCGACGAAGTGCCCAGATTTTATGAGTAATTAGAACACTGGAGTAAAGAGGCTGCGGTTCATTTTGTCCGCGATCTTCTTTGAGAGACCGCGGACAGAATGAGCCCGCCGCCAGCAGCGAACAAGTGCTTGAAGCAGGGAATTCTTCCTTGCACTGCTGGAGATACGATTAAGATGAACATTGTCACCCCTTGGGCTCTCAAGCCGACAACGCCACATCAATACTCAAATTTTCCCATTCATGGGTTTGTTGAGAAATATCACAATGGACTTCACCATGCGGCATACTTGCTGGCCGGTAGCGAAGGAGCACACCTCGTTGAAATGATTTCTGATGCTCTGAGCGAAGAGATGGTGTTGTCCCGTCGAACATTCGGCCTTCTTAGCGCTTTGGGGGACATCCTATTTCTGAAGCACGTTGATGATCCTGGCAAAGCGCAATCCGGCTACTTCGTAGCCATCGATCCCGCGGACCCAGTGATTGAGGAGCTTTGCTTGCTTGCTGACGGCTTTGCCGAGGCATTGCGCATCTGTTCCGAGGCTTCCCCGCAGGGTAGCTGTGCAACTAACGTCAACGGCGTTCATGGTTGCCAATATCATGCCGGTGCTCAAAAGATGGGAGAACTGCAATGAGTGCAGAACTTTCCCACCGAGAATTTTTGTTGGCGTTGACTGCAGACGCCGTGATGCAAGCCCGCATTACCCGCGACCAACTTTATGATGTTATCATTCCGTCGCTTCCTCCACTGCGTCGAGCAATCGCTGAGACAGTCAAACGTCACCTTAACACAGATGCTTTGCTCACGGAGCCATTCCTCCATGATTTGGAGATACTCATTGATTTCATGAGAGTTGAAATCGAAAAAGATGTTCAGACGACGTGGATCGCGGATGAACACAACGTGCATGGTGGGCATCATCAGCGCCATTTCGATACGCGCACACATTCTTTGGCGGTCGCTGTCGGGCATCTTATTGGGCTCTACGAGGCGGTCACCGAAGTAATCGATACGGTCCAGGCCGAGCGGTTGATGGACGATCTTCTTCAGGGATGACGCAGGACGGCGCTGAGGTTCAGCGCCGTCATCTTGAGGGCTGAGATGCCCAGAGGTTGCCTTGGGCAGCCACCAGCCAGCGCGTGCCGACCTTTCACCCCAACTGCTGCTCACGGCCTGCACGCGTTTGATATGCAATCTGTCTCGACAAAGGCTTTTGTCGATGTTGATTACGCCGCGACAGGCGGATCTCCAAAGGAGCGCTCGAGATAATTCGAAAAAGGGTGCAGAGGAAGTCGTAGTTGATCAGCTGCGCTCTCAGTTTTGAGTTTTTATCAATACGGTGAATTTAATTCAAGTCAATGATTTATAATGATTATTTTTAATTATCTACCGGAATTCGAGAGATATCGAACCATAAACACAGATGTCCCCGAAATGCGAAAATCCGACGCACATCCTCGAAAATGAGGAAACACAATGCCAGCCGCACGTCCATCTCAAGCTTCTCTATCAAATGCCATCAGTGCCGTGATTACCGCAGGGCTCATACCCGGTGCTCTTCATGTTCACGGAGACGGTTCTTTCCGGATCGAAATATCTGTCTCAGATGCAATCGATACGAAAATTCCAAGCGAAGAGGCGTTTTCGGACGAGCCAGAAAGATTTGAGGACCTACGATGAGAGTTTGGACAGAATACCCGGGTCTTCTGGAGGAATTTACACCTGCGGGAAATCCCCGTTGGCGAGTTCGTGTAGAAGGCGATAAATCTCGGCGTATCACAATACCCGTGGGCCCGAGTAATCCAGCTTTTAAGGATCACTACGAGGCTGCGAGGCTTGGAATTAAGCTGGAGGCTCAAATTCCCGCTAAGGTTGCGCGTGGCACCTTTGATGAACAGTGTGAGCGTTTTAACGCAGCGATGGTAGACATGGTAACGGCTGGGGTTCTGAATGAAGACACAAGGACCGGTCGGCAGCGTGGACTTCGACAGGCAGCCAATGTGAAAATGCGCGGGCGGCGCATGGGGGAGCTCAATGCGGACTTCCCCAGAGAAGCATTCGTTCACATCCTCGAATCTTTTGGTTCGCACACAGGTGCTGCGGAAACGTGTCTTAAAGCCATGAAGGCCGCTTATCGCTGGGGTGAATCTCGTGGGTTCCCAGAGAAGTCGGAAGTTTTCGTAGTTTCAAGCCCACATAAGGGGCGTGGTGGCGCAATAGCGTGGACAGAAGAAGAAGAGAAAAAATTCTTGGAAACACATGGAAGTGGCACCATGGCGCGGCGCTGGTTTTATTTGACCAAGAATATGGCAGGCCGCATCGGAGACACTTTCGATATTGGACCGGAGAGCATCAAGCTCAAGCAAGGACGTGCCTTTTTTTGGGTTGGCAGCCAAAAAAGAAGGGCTCTAAGTATGTGGAGGTGCCTCTAATGAAAGAACTTGCTGAGGAACTGGAGCTCGGTGTGCATGAGGACGCTTTTTTGCTCACTGAATACGGTCGTCCGTTCGCTTCGAAAAATTCATTGGGAAACAAGATTTCAAAGTGGGTTGTGCAAGCAGGATTCTACAAAAGTATTGAAGTGGTAGATAACAAGACAGGTGAAAAAAGGACTGAAAAGAGGGCCACGCGCTCTCAACACGGAGTTCGAAAAGCTACTGGACACGAGATGGCCCTATCGGGTGCCAATGTCTATGAGATTGCCGCTCGCCTGTCTCACTCGGACTTCAAATCGTCGGCACCCTATGTCCAGGGAGTTGACCGCGCCCGATTGGTGGAGTCTGGCTTCGACAGGGTTGAGAGAGCTCGCCAAGAGCGAAGTGTCCCACGCCACGAAAACCGTGGGACACCTGAAGTATCAGATGCCAATGAATAAAGGCTTTGAGGAGAGATGTGGCAGCCCGTAGGGGAGTCGAACCCCTCTTTTCAGGTTGAAAACCTGACGTCCTAACCGATAGACGAACGGGCCACTTAGCTTGTGAGCGTTTCTCTAAGGAAAGCGGGGCAGGCACGCAAGCAAAAATCGAAAGAAAGTGAAAATTTTTTATGCAGGGGCTGCGTCTTCCAGACGCAGCTGCACCGACTGTCGCCCCCGCCATGTGTTGATGTCCAGACGCCCCGCCAGATGGAACCGCGCGCCGCCGTGGTTTTCCAGCGCCGGACCAAGCGGTCCGTCAAAGGCGCCAAAGGCGATCGCGTCCATTTTGGTATTGTTGCCGTCGCCAAAGCTGATCTTGAGATGGCTTTCACCCACCCGTTTCGCAAAGCGGATCTGCATATCTGCAAACACATATCGCGGGGCAGGGGCACCGGCGCCAAACGGACCTGCCTGTTCCACCTGCTGTGCCAATTCAACTGTGGCAGCGGCGGGCATCAGCATACCGTCAAGCTTCAGGTCTGCTGCGCCCGCCAGATGCGCGCCCTGTTTGGCAAGCAGTTCCGACAGCCGCGCCATCGCTTCGTCGAGCTTGTCCTCGGCCACGGTCAGGCCTGCGGCCATTTTGTGTCCGCCACCCTTGATCAGCAGGCCCTCGGCTGCCAGCCGCTGGATCGGGGCACCCAGGTCGATCCCCGAGATAGAGCGCCCGGATCCTTTCCCGATGCCATTCTCGAACCCGATCACAACCGACGGACGGTTTGACGCCTCTTTCAGACGGGACGCAACAATGCCCACCACGCCGGGGTGCCAGCCCGCGCCCGACGCCCAAACCAGCGGCGCGTCATACCCGCGTGTTTCCGCCTGATCGAGCGCAGCGGCGCGTACGGCGGTCTCTACATCGCGCCGCTCGGTGTTCAACAGGTCGAGCTTTTCAGCAAGGGATTGTGCCTCGTGCGGGTCATCGCAGGCCAGCAATCGCGCACCGAGATCGGCCTGACCAATGCGACCACCTGCGTTGATTCGGGGGCCCAGCAAAAACCCAAGGTGATAGGCCGCGGGGGCCGTATCCATGCGTGCCACATCGGCGAGGGCCGCAAGACCGACCCGGTCACGCCGCGCCATAACGCGCAATCCCTGACGCACAAAAGCACGGTTGACGCCTATCAACGGGGCCACATCCGCCACCGTGGCCAGCCCCACCAGATCCAGCAGCGCCATCAGGTCGGGCCCGCGTGCTCCCGCTTCACGCAGCTGACGCCCTGCCTCGACCAGCATCAAGAATACGACCGCCGCCGCACATAGATGTGCCAACGCGCCATCTTCATCTTGTCGGTTCGGGTTCACAACGGCCAATGCGTCGGGCAGGGTTTCTGCGCCAAGGTGGTGATCCAGAATAACCACATCCGCCCCGACGGCAGCGGCCACGGGCCCATGAGACAGGGTGCCGCAATCGACGCAGACAATCAGATCATGCGCCGCCGCCAGTTCCGCCATCGCCGCGTCATTGGGGCCGTAGCCTTCGTCGATCCGGTCCGGCACATACAGCGTCGCGGCGCAGCCCATCTCGCGCAACCAGACCAGCAGCAGCGCGGCAGAGCTGCCACCATCCACATCATAATCCGCAAAAACGGCAATCCGCTGACGCGCTTTGACCGCAGCTAGAAAACGCGTCGCGGCTTTTTCCATGTCGCGCAAGGATCGCGGGTCAGGCAGCAGGTCGCGCAAGGAGGGGGCAAGGAAGGCCTCGGCCTCTTCCGCCGCCACGCCGCGCCGCGCTAATACCTGACATAGGGCCAGCGGCAGGCTGGTCTGCTGCACCAGAACTTGCGTCGCGCGTTCCACCTCGACACCGGGGCCGACCCAGCGACGCCCCGTCAAAGACGCATCAACACCTAGAAAGCTCATGCATCCCTCACTTCCAAATGGTCAAAAATCCTCGCCGAAGGCATCCGGCCTGTCCTGCGCATACTCCGCAGATCGGGGCCCAAACCTCGCCTGCTTCGGTGTTAAAGATCCTCGATACGCAGCGCCACAGGGTCGCTTGCCAGCACACCGGTATGCGCCATCGCGTCCAGCGCCTCGTCCAGCGCGGTACGGCTGCATTTATGCGTAACGATCAGCACCGGGGCCTGATCGCTGCGATGTTCGGTCTGGCGCATGCGGTCGATGCTGATGCCGGCCTCGCCTAGAACGGTGGCGACCTTGGCCAAGGCACCGGGTTTGTCCAGTAGGCCCATGCGCAAATAAAACGCGGCAGGACGCTGCGACAGCGCCGCAGTGGCCGAGGCGAGCGTCGTCGCCTTCTGGCCAAAGACTGGACCATGCCAGCCGCGCGCGATATCGCAGATATCTGACATTACGGCACTGGCCGTGGGGCCTTCGCCGGCACCGGGGCCGCGCAGGACGATCTGCCCAATTGCGTCGCCTTCCAGCACGATCATATTGGTTCCGCCCGCCAGTTGCCCCAGCGGAGAGCTGTCAGGCACAAGACAGGGCTGCATGCGTTGTTCCAGCCCGCGGCCGGTCATTTGTGCGACGCCCAAAAGCTTGATCTTGTAGCCCATATTGGCGGCAGCCAGAATGTCGTCGATGCTGACGCGCTGGATGCCTTCGATCTCGATCCCGTCGAAATCCACCTGTGTGCCAAAAGCGATGGACGACAGGATCGCCAGCTTGTGCGCGGCGTCAATGCCGCCCACATCAAGGTTCGGGTCCGCCTCAAGGTAGCCAAGCGCCTCGGCCTCTTCGAACAGGGAGTTGTAGCCGTTGCCGGTTTCTTCCATGCGGGTCAGGATATAGTTGCAGGTGCCGTTCATCACGCCCATGACGCGGGTGATCTCGTTTCCGGCAAGGCTTTCCGTCAACGCCTTGATCACCGGGATGCCCCCTGCGACGGCGGCCTCATAGCGGATCAGGCAGCCGGCAGCTTCGGCCTGTTCGGCCAGCGCCTGACCGTGGATGGCCAGCAATGCCTTGTTCGCGGTGACCACATCTTTGCCCGAGGCCAGTGCGGCCTCGGTGGCGTCCTTGGCGGGACCTTCGTCGCCGCCCATCAGTTCGACAAACACATCGACGTCATCGCGTTTCGCCAGCGCGACCGGATCGTCTTCCCAAGCGTAGCCGGACAGGGACACACCACGATCCTTGTCGCGGCTGCGTGCAGAGACGGCGGTGATGGTGATAGGGCGGCCTGTGCGCGCTTCGATCAGTGCGGCCTGCTTGCGGATGATCCGCACCACGCCAACCCCAACGGTGCCCAATCCGGCAATCCCAAGACGAAGCGGTTGTGACATGGTGCAATCCTTTTGGTGGTGCGCGGCAGCGGGCTGCGGCGTTTAACGGGGTTCGCCGCGATGTATCCTTTTCCCGCCGCGCACGCAACGCGACATTGCATCTGCTTTACTGTAAACCTTGGGACAAACGCTGCTTTTCAGGCCCCGACAGGACCGATCCACGCAACTGTGCAGCACGCGCCTGTAACCGTTCGACCCGAGAGGTCAGACCGTTTTCGATCTGCGGGATGTTGACCTGTCCGCCCTCTGCCTTGGCCAGCAGCGGATCAATTGGCACCAACGCGGGGTAATCTGCGGCGAGAAGTTCGGGCGTGGCACGGCTGTCGAGCGCGGGAAACTGGGTGCACGCCGCGGGCAGGACCAGCGCGGCAAGGCAGAATGATAAGAGAATACGGTTCTTCATTTCCCAGTCATGCACCAGCGACAGAAATCGCGCAAGCAGGGGTTTGCCTTTGTACATGTGTTCAATTAACCTTCGCCCCATGGGGCGTACAACCGGATCACATTCTGACATCACTCGGCCAAAAATCCGCGCGGCTGCGCTGCGGCTGTTTGCGCGGCACGGCTTTGCCGCCGTGTCCATGCGCGCACTCGCGACCGAGGTGGGGGTACAGGCAGGGGCGCTTTATAACTATACACCGGACAAGCAAACGCTGCTGTTCACCCTGCTGCAAGATCACATGAACGACCTGCTTGAGGCCTGCACCAGTGACGCTGCCCCGACCGCGCTTGAACGCCTGCGGCATTTCGTTGATTTCCACATCCGGTTCCACGCGGATCGCCCGGACGAGGTGTTCATTTCCTATATGGAGTTGCGCAACCTGACGCCCGAGAATTTTACCACTGTTGAAACCCTGCGCCGTCAGTATGAGGACCGGCTTGAGGCGATATTGCGCGATGGGGCCGCCGCCGGAGATTTCGCCATCGCAGATACCAAGATTGCCACGTTGGCGGTGATTGCGATGCTAACAGGGGTGAACACGTGGTTCCGCGCAGGCGGACGGTTGTCGCTGGACGAGGTGATCGCGCAATATTGGGATATGGTGCGAAAATCCGTCATGGCGGGGTAGGGCCGAGCCGGCCCACACCCCTTTAACTTAAAGTAATATTTAGTGTGCGGGTTTGATGAATGTCCCGTTGTTCAAATCGCGCATCGCCTGACGCAGTTCCTCTTGCGTGTTCATCACGATCGGACCGTGCCACGCGACGGGTTCGTCAATCGGTGCGCCCGAGATCAGCAAAAAGCGTACGCCTTCCGGTCCTGCCTGCATCGTGACCTCGTCACCTGTGCCAAAACGGATCAGGGTCCGGTCGCCGCTGAGATCGCGGATGTTCACCTCTTCGCCGCCGACCTCTTTCTCTAGCAAGACCCCTGACGGGGCAGAGGCATCGGCAAAAGCGGCGGCCCCCTGAAAAACATAGGCAAAGGCGCGGCGGTAGGTGTCGATGCGAAAGGTTTTGCGGACCCCGGCTGGGACCTTGATATCAAGGTATTGCGGATCGGCGGCGATGCCGTCTACGGGGCCTTTTTTGCCCCAGAATTCGCCTGTGATCACGCGTACTGTCGTGCCATCGTCATCGGTGACCACGGGGATATCCTTGGCCGTGACGTCCTGATAGCGCGGCGCAGTCATCTTTTGCGCAGATGGCAGATTTCCCCAAAGCTGAAACCCGTGCATTTGTCCCTTGGCGTTTCCGTTGGGCATCTCTTGATGCAGGATGCCGGAGCCCGCCGTCATCCACTGCACATCACCAGCACCAAGCGTGCCGACGTTGCCCAGGGAATCCCCGTGTTCGACCGTGCCTTCCAGCACATAGGTGATTGTTTCGATCCCGCGGTGCGGGTGCCACGGGAACCCTTTTTCGAAATCCTGCGGACGTTCGTTGCGGAAATCGTCGAACAGCAGGAAGGGGTCCAGCTCGGACGGGTCCTGAAACCCGAAAGCACGGTGTAGCTTCACGCCTGCGCCTTCCATCGTTTGCTGGGCCGCGCGGGTCTCTAGGGTAGGGCGGATCGACATGGGGCTCTCCTTATCCTGGTCTGGAGCTTAGATAAGGGGCGTGCGTTCATGCGGCAATAGTCGCTGTGCGAACCATAAGTGTGCATGGTCGCACAGGGAGGGCAGCGATACCTTCCCCCGTGCGACACAGTCAGATATATCAGTCGTCGAAGCCGACGAAGCGGGTCACCTCTTCGACGGGACGGCGGGTAGAAACGACGGCGTTGGCCGAAAAATCCTCGTCGGGCCAGCCCATAGCGACACAGGTCATGATCACCTGATCGTCGGGGATTTGCGCGTGTTCGCGGACCACGGGCGATTGCATGATACCCTGACCGTTAATGACGCAGCCCAGTCCCTTGCTCCAGGCGGCAAGGACAAGGCCATAGGTCACCGCGCCCAGATCAAAATGCGCGATGGTGCCGTTGTCATCCAGCGACTTGTCAAAGCACACCACGATGGACACGGGCGCATCAAACTGGCGGAAACCGCGCATGACCCAATCCTGACGGCGTTCCTTGTCTTCGCGTTCAATCCCCATAGCGGCAAAAAGCTGTTTCGCGATGCCGACCTGCCGGTCACGGTGGATACCGGCATAGGCCCCGTGGTCGCTGATTTCACGCACGGGCGGCACGCCTTGCAACATACGGGTAGAGTTCCCCTCGCGGACTTTTTCCAGCGGGTCACCCGTCAGGACGTGCAGATGCCAGGGCTGTGTGTTCATCGACGATGGCGCACGGTTGGCCAATGCGACGACCTCTTCAAGCAGTGCACGCGACACGGGTTCTTTCTTGAAGCCCCTGATGCTGCGCCGTTCCTGCATGGCCTGTTTCAGTTCCATCTTGCCCTCCCGCAAATTTCCTGACGGCTGTCAGACTGTTGTAGTTCCGCGGTGGGGTCAAGCGCGGGCAGGGCTGCGTGCCGCTGCGTAAGATCAGCAGTTGGGAACGTTCACCGCCAGCCCGCCAAGCGAGGTTTCCTTATACTTCTCGGACATATCCGCACCGGTCTGGCGCATGGTTTCGATGCAGGCATCCAGCGGTACCAGATGGGTGCCATCGCCGCGCAGCGCCAGCGAGGCCGCCGACACTGCCTTGATCGCGCCAAGCCCGTTGCGTTCGATGCACGGCACCTGCACCAGACCGCGCACGGGGTCGCAGGTCATGCCCAGATGATGTTCCAGCGCGATTTCAGCGGCGTTTTCGATTTGCGCGGGCGTCCCGCCCATCACGGCACAAAGTCCCGCGGCAGACATCGCCGCGGCGGATCCTACTTCGGCCTGACAGCCTGCTTCGGCCCCCGAAATCGATGCGTTGAACTTGACCAGCCCGCCAATCGCCGCGGCGGTCAGCAAGAAGTCCTCGATATGTGCCTCCGACGCGCCGGGCACGTGGTCCAGATAATAGCGTAAGGTCGCGGGCATCACACCTGCCGCCCCGTTGGTGGGGGCAGTGACGACTTGCCCACCGGCGGCATTTTCCTCGTTCACCGCCATGGCGTAGACGCTCATCCAGTCGTTGATCGTGTGAGGGGCGCGCTGGTTCTGGCCACGCTCTGAGACCAGCGCATCATGGATCGCCTTGGCGCGGCGTTTGACGTTTAACCCACCGGGCAGGATGCCGTCGGTTTCGAGCCCACGGTTGATGCAATCGTTCATCACCTGCCACAGACGTTTCGTGCCGTCGCGCAGGTGTTCTGCCCCGCCGCGGGATTCTTCGTTTGCGCGTTTCATCTGCGCGATGCTCTTGCCGGATGCCGTCGACATTTGCAGCATTTCCGCCGCGGATTTGAACGGGAAGGGGACCGGCGCGCCTTCGTCCGTGTCCTTGCCCGACGCGAGCTCACTTTCGGTCATCACAAAGCCGCCGCCGATGGAATAATATGTCTCGCGCAGGCTGACGTCGCCTTGGGCGTCGGTGGCCATCAGCATCATCCCATTGGCATGGCCGTCCAGCTTGGTGTCGTAGTCAAAGATCATATCGACCTTAGGAGCGAATTTCAGCGTGCCAAGGTCAGGTAGCGTGATCTGGTGCGTTTCGTTGATCTCGGCCAGCAGCTTTTCGGCGCGGTCATTGTCATAGTCTTGCGGCGTGAACCCCGCGAGGCCTAGTATCGTGGCGCGGTCAGTGGCGTGACCGACGCCGGTAAAGGCGAGGCTGCCATGCAGGGACGCGCGCAGACCTGCGAATTTGAACGGTGAGGCGCGCATCAGGTCCAAAAAACGCGCGGCTGCCACCATGGGCCCCATTGTATGGGATGAGGACGGGCCGATGCCCACTTTGAACATATCGAAGACAGAGAGAAACATCAGGTGGCACTTCCTATGGGTGGGGTGGCAAGGCGGGGCTTAGTAAAGGGCGTGGGCCCCAACCCTTCGGCGGTTTGCGCGGCGGCGGTGCACGGCAGTGCTTCAACCCGAGCGCAAAGCGCGTGCAGATGCGCCATGCCGCGCAGATCAAACCAGCTGCGATCGCGGCTCTGTGGATACAGCGCGCACCAGCGCAACAGCGGAGCGAGGTAAAACGCAAGCGCGAGGGGCAGCGTATCGGCAGCAGCCCGATCCTCAAGCGCACGCAGGTGGGTCTGCAACGCTTGGGTTATGGTTGCATGCAGCGCGTCTTGGGCGGCACCGTCGGAGCCTACGTATTTTTCCGGGTAAAACAGCATACGCAGGGCAGGGTGCACTGTATTGGCAATGAAAAACAACCACTTGAGGAAATCTGCCCGCGTAGCATCCGTCGCGGCAGGGGCCAGCCCCCTATGCCGGTCCGCCAGCCACAGCAGGATCGCGCCGGTTTCAAACATCGGCCCGGCCGGTGTCTGCAGCGCGGGGATCAGCCCGTGCGGGTTCAGCGCCCGATAGGCGGGGGTGGACTGCCCCTGCGCCGCGCGATCGACCAGGCAGGTGTCATAGGGCACGCGCTGCGCCTCAAGCGCGAGGCGGATGATCAGGGAGGCATTATCGGGGGCGTAGTGCAGAGTGTAGTCGGTCATAGGCCGGTGGTATCCCATTGCGCCGGAGGCGGGCGATTGAAAACGACCGATCTGCGCGGTTTGCGGTACTCTATCGTGATAAGCGCTGCATAAAACCCCCTGCGCGGGTCGCATTGGCGGGCACGAGGGCCACAACTGCCACCAATATCGCGGTTTTGAGGGTCGCGCGTGCGGACGGCTGCGTCTATAAGGGCATCGATTAACGAGGAGTCGCTGCCATGACCGGAGAATTGTCACCCATCGATAAGGCCAAATTTGTCGCCGCCAAACGTGCTGCGCAATTTGTAGAAGACGGCATGCGCGTCGGATTGGGCACTGGCTCGACCGCTGCGTGGCTAGTGCGCTGTTTGGGCGAAATGGTGCGCGACGACGGGTTGCGTATCAAAGGCGTGCCCACCTCCACCCGCACAGCACAGCTGGCGCGCGAAGTGGGGATCGAGGTGATCAGCCTTGATGAAGCCAAGTGGCTGGATCTGACAATCGACGGCGCGGATGAATTCGACGGCGAGCTGAACCTGATCAAGGGCGGCGGCGGTGCGTTGTTGCAAGAAAAGATCGTGGCTACCGCGTCAGATCAAATGGTCGTGATTGCCGACATCGGCAAAGAGGTCGAAACGCTGGGTGCATTTCCCCTTCCGGTAGAGGTTATTCCCTTTGGCTGGCAGACCACACAGGCGCTTGTCGAAGAGACTTTGGTGTCTATGGATGTGCTGGGGCGCAATTCGACGCTTCGGATGAACGGCGAGATCCCCTTTATAACGGATGAGGGAAACTACATCCTTGACCTGCACCTCAAGCGGATCGGCAACGCCCGCCAGATGGCTTTGGTGATGAACCAGATGCCGGGTGTAGTTGAAAACGGGCTGTTCATTGATATCTGTGATGCTGTGGTGATCGGCTATGGCGATGGCCGCGTCGAAGTGCGCGACATCAACGAAGGCACTGTTGATCGCGATAAGATGGAGTTCGTCGAGACAGATAATCTGTTTTCCGACCTGAGCGATTAACAAAGAAAGGCCTCGGCCCAGATGAGCGATTTTGATTACGACCTTTTTGTCATTGGTGGCGGTTCCGGCGGGGTACGCGCCGCGCGTGTTGCTGCGGGTGAATACGGGGCCAAAGTCGCCCTCGCCGAAGAGGACCGCTATGGCGGGACGTGCGTAATCCGGGGCTGTGTGCCGAAAAAGCTGATGGTGTTTGCGTCGGGCTATGCCGAACTGGTGGACGAAGCACAGTGCTTTGGCTGGGACATCAAGCCCGGGACATTCGATTGGCACGCGTTCAAGGGCCGTCTAAACACCGAGCTGGACCGGCTTGAAGGCGTCTATCGCAAGCTGTTGGCCAATTCAGACGTTGATACCTTCGACCAGCGCGCCACGATCAAGGATGCGCATACGGTGCAACTGGCGAACGGCGAAACCCGCACCGCCAAGCATATTTTGGTGGCCACCGGAGGCCGCCCCGTCCGTCCCGAGGTTCCTAACGCACAGCTGGGCATTGTGTCGGATGATATCTTTCATCTTGAAACCCTGCCCAAGTCGATCTTGATCATCGGCGGCGGCTATATCGGCTGTGAATTTGCCTGTATTCTGAACGGTTTGGGCGTCGAAGTGACGATGTACAACCGTGCGGCGCAGATTTTGCGCGGCTTTGACGACGAAGCCCGCGGGCTGATCGCTGAATCCATGACTGAGGCGGGTATCGATATCCATTGTGGCACCAATATCGTCGAAATGGCATTGGAATCCCAACACGAAGCCGGCACCATGCCCAGCAACTCTGATGCGGCGATGGGTGCCACAGCTGAGCAGTCGAACGAGTTGAACAGCAGCGCCACACCCCAAGGCACGCAGGGGCCGGTTTGGGTTAAGGCATCCAACGGGTCCGAGAAAGTGTTCGATATGGTGCTGTTCGCCACAGGGCGCGCGCCGAACACCCAGGATATGGGGCTGGAAGAGGTCGGCATTTCGCTTGGCCGCCGCCAAGAGATCGAAGTCGATGAATACAGCCAGTCAGGCGTGCCGTCGATCTACGCCATTGGCGACGTCACCGACCGCGTGAACCTGACACCTGTCGCGATCCGCGAAGGGATGGCCTTTGTGCAGACCGTCTTTGGCGGGAACCCGACGCCGGTGGACCACGATCTGATCCCGTCGGCCGTGTTTACTCAGCCGGAATTCGGCACTGTTGGCATGACCGAAGAGCAAGCCGCAGAGCAGGAACCGGTCGAGATTTACTCGGCATCGTTCCGGCCGATGCAAACGGCCTTTGCCGAAAAGAACAAACGTGTGATGATGAAGCTCATTGTGAGCAAGGAAACACGCGTTGTACTGGGGTGCCACATCGTCGCACCAAACGCAGGCGAGCTGATCCAGCTGGTGGGCATTGCCGTCAAGGCAGGGCTCACGAAAGAGCAGTTTGACGCGACCTGCGCCGTGCACCCGACCATGTCCGAAGAACTGGTCACCATGCGCAGCCCGACACGCACTGCTTGAAGTCCGGGCGATTATGCCCGACTTTGCACATGATCAAACCGCTTAGGCGGTTGGGATAGGGCCGCTGAAGCGGTCAATAAATAGGGAAGAATTAATGGCTGGAAATACAGGCGGTCCTTGGGGCGGCGGTGGAAACTCAGGCGGAGGTAACAACGGCGGTGACCGGAACCGGCCCGGCGGTGAACGACCCACCGGTGGCGGCGGACGTGGACCGGGCGGTGATAAAGGCCAACGCCCCGAAATCGATGATCTGATGAAGAAGGGGCAGGAACAACTGCGCGTTCTCATGGGGGGTAAAGGCGGCGCGCGGAATTCCGGTGGAGCTGGCGGCAGCGGCGGCGGTGCGGGCCCGAAACTTACCCGTGGCACAGTCGGTCTGGGTGTGCTGGCCGCTGTCGTCGTCTGGGGTATGGCTAGCTTTTATACCGTGCGCCCCGAGCAGCAGTCGATCGAGCTTTTCTTGGGTAAATTCTCGGGTATAGGCACCGAGGGTTTGAACTTTGCACCTTGGCCGCTTGTGACAGCCGAAGTATTTGACGTGACCACAAACCGCGCCGAAACCATCGGTGCAGGTCGTAATTCAAACGACAACGATGGACTGATGCTGACGACCGACGAGAACATCGTCGACATCGATTTTCAGGTGGTCTGGAACGTAAAAAGCGCGCAGGATTTTAAATTCTCGCTGCGTGATCCGGATTCGGCCGTGCGCGCGATTTCTGAGTCCGCAATGCGCGAGATTATTGCCCAGTCCGAATTGGCACCGATCCTGAACCGCGACCGTGCCGCCATTGAAGCCGCTGCGCGCGAGTTGATTCAAACGACGCTGGACAACCGTCAGACCGGGATCAACATCATCCGCGTCAACTTTAACAAGGTGGATCCGCCCAGCCAGACGGTAACAATGACGGACGCCGAAGGTCGTACGACACAGCAGACCGTGATTGATGCCTTCCGCGATGTTCAGGCCGCCGCACAGGAGCGCGATCGGGTGGAACGTCAGGCGGACGCCTATGCAAACCGGCGCACTGCCGAGGCACGCGGTGAATCGGCACAGATTTTGGAAGCTGCAGAAGGTTACCGTGCCCGCGTTGTCAACGACGCCGTGGGTGAAGCAAGCCGGTTCGAAGCCGTTTTGCAGGAATATACCGCAGCGCCTGAAGTAACACGCAAGCGGCTTCATCTTGAGACGATGGAAAAGGTTCTGGGGGATGTCGACAAGATTATCCTTGAGAACAATGAACAAGGCGGCGGACAAGGTATCGTGCCTTATGTGTCGCTGAATGAGTTGCGCCGCAATGCTGGCAACGCTGGAGGGTCAAACTGATGAGCAAACTAAAATTTATTGTTCCCATCGTCGCCGTGGCGCTCGTGGGCCTGCTGTCAGCTGTTTATATTGTGGACGAGCGTGAAAAGGCGCTGGTGCTGCGGTTTGGCCAGATTAAACAAGTGCGCGAAGAGCCGGGCCTTGGCTTTAAGCTGCCCTTGCTTGACGAAGTTGTGCGTTACGAAGACCGTATCATGACGCTGGAAACCCCGATGATCGAGGTGACCCCAGCTGATGACCGCCGGCTTGAGGTGGACGCGTTTGTTCTTTACCGGATCTCCGACATTCGTCAGTTTCGCCAAGCTTTGGGTGTTGATGGTGGGCGTCAGGCTGAAATCCAGCTGAACGGTATCCTCGACGGTCAGATCCGTGCGGTGCTGGTTCACAGGGTGTGACGTCTGATACGATCCTGTCGCCCGAGCGCTCTGCCCTCATGGACCAGATCCAAGTACGCAGCGATCAACGTGCGAAGGCATTGGGTCTCACAGTCGTCGACGTGCGTCTGCGCCAGACCAATCTGCCCGAGCAGAACTTTGATGCGACTTTGCAGCGTATGATTGCCGAGCGGGACCGCGAAGCAACTGACGAACGGGCGCGTGGTCGCGAGGCGGCTNTGCGTGTNACCGCCCTTGCGGATCGTACCTATACCGAAATCCTGTCGGAAGCCCGTCGTGATGCCCGCATCACCGAAGGTGAAGCAGANGCCGAGCGAAACAAGATCTTTGCGCAGGCCTATTCCAAGGATGTAGAGTTCTTTGAATTCTACCGCTCGCTTAGCGCNTACGANACNGCGTTGCAGGGTGAAAACTCTACCATGGTTATGTCACCTGACGGCGAGTTCTTTAACTACTTCAATTCAGGCGAAGGCAGCCGAAGCACAAGCGCGACGACGACCCCCGGCCCGACGACCCAGGGCACGGCGACCCCCGGCACGACGACCCAGGGCACTGGGACCGGAATCGGCACAACAACCGGCAACTGATCCCAATCAAGTTGACTTTTAAACAGGGGCTGGCAGCAATGCCGGCCCCTGTTTCGTCTGGGGCGCGGAATGTGCTGCCGAGGGTATGCGGAGCGGCAATTTCGGATAGAAACCGCTGCACGCGTTGACATGCGCGTGAGGATGACCATCTTTCACCTTGCGGCAGTGAGTTTGCAGATGCACTCTGCCTAGACATCAAAAACGGGGTCTAGTGCCCCTTACATAACCGGAGTTGACGAATGCAGCCAAAGGCCGTTTCCCAGTCGCGTACCGACGCAATATCACCCCAGATCAAATGGTTAATGATGGGTATG
>JGI24522J20083_1000314_pt1 | contig 16440 bp, 18 predicted proteins | sample LinPmetageLP47_FD_20083 | JGI IMG/M metagenome (IMG submission 20083)
ACCCCTGTCCGGCGCGCAATCTCGCGGATGGGCATCTTGTCTCGCAGAGCCCATTTCCGAATAATCCTCAGAAATCCCATGTCTAACACTCCAATAGCTCCTAGCTGATTCAAGCAGGGGCAAGGTTGCACATGGGTCAATTCTCAATGACAATTTCTAAAGTTGCCGGGTCAGTTCTCGGTGACAATCAACACATGCGGACACGATCGCATCGCTATGACAAAATTACGGCCATCGGAGTCGAGCACAATCTGTCGCGGAGCTATTCTACCGTTGAAGAATGTAAAATTATGGCAAAAGCAGTCTTCGCGGGAGCGCGGGTAGTTCCCGCGGAACCCCTCTACGGCACGACACCACCAGGCCAGATCACCGACCTACAGGCGGCTGACGGCGTCTACAGCATAGGCGGTGAAGACACCTTGATCGACGGCGTGGCAATGAACGTCGAGAATACTGAAAGTTCCAATTTCGAGATTGAAAGTTCGGCTGCCCTGCAGAGCCACGAAATTCCATCGAGCACTTCGGAGGCCGCCGGAACGGCCGGAAAACAAAAGCACCCGAAAAAGCCTGCAGCACCCGTCCAAACTCTTTCCCGCCCTAAAAACCTGAAAGGACTCAAATGAACCAGTTTGTCAGAACTGAGGTGGTAGAATTTTCCGCACCGCTGAAGGAGGCCCATTTCCCGTTCCCTCGGGCAGAGTCACTGTTCGACGCGTTATCATTTTGCGTGACGGACTATTATACCAAAGCTCGGATAGGTAACCCCTTCGAAGCACGTGGCGTTCTGGTAATTGGCGAGTCACGCCAAGGAAAATCCCATGAAATCCAAAAGGTACTGACCCAATTCAACGATGGTTCGGTTGTCATGCCTGACGGTCGCCCCGCCAAAATTCTACATTGCATCCTTTCGGGCAAGGTGACTTGGAAGGACCTGGGTGTAAAAATCTTGGAGCTGCTTGGTTACAAGTTGAGAGGCCGCCGTACTCAAGCCGATATCTGGGATATGGTCATCAAATATGCCGAGCTTCAGGGCGTAGTCGGAATACACTTCGATGAATGCCAGCATGTCTTCACGGATGACGGCCAACGGACAAACCAACAAATCTTGGACAGCTTCAAAACGCTCTTGAAAGAGACCCGCTGGCCTCTCATGCTAATTTTGTCGGGGATTCCGAGCCTTTCCAGCCACATTGCGAAGGAGGAACAACTGGCTTTTCTACTTCGGACAGTTCGCTTCGATTGCATTAACCTTGGAAGCAAGGCTGACATGGAAGAACTGGTCCAGTTGACTTACAGCTACGCCGACAAAGCCGGACTGAACTTCGACCCTCTGGCGACAAAAGACTTTCTTGAGCGACTTTCCTTTTCTTGCTGCGATCGGTGGGGTTTGGTTATCGAGCTACTTATCGAAACTTTCACTTTATCTCAGGTCGCCGGTGAGAAGGACTGTTCGAAGGACAAGTTTTCACAAGCGTTCGCGCAGAAGTACTCGACCCCGGTAGGATATTCCCCGTTCACGGTACCGAATTATCGCGACAGCTTTGATCAGGATATACTGCTGCAAGTGCTCGATCGATCGCGCTGATACACTGAGACCACGACATTTAAGGCCTGCTTTTTGCGGGCCTTTTTTTTGCAGCGTCCAAGCCGAGTTGCGCACGCTTTTGGTCCCACTGCGCATGCTTTTGACCCTCCAACCGCAGGCTTCTTATAATTATCGTTTGTTATCAATTCATTGCGAGTGATTCGGGAGGGCCGGGTCACTTCTGTGTGCATTCATTTGCCCCGTTGGCAAAAGTGCCGATACGCCTCACTTTTGCGCAGTTTCATCCCCACCCTTGATAGAGGAAAATCGCCGCAGAGCTGCTAAGCGACATGTGGCGGATCCAAGTGCACCTCGTCTGCCGGAGACACCGTCGCATGCGTAGAACTGTGCTCGTGAACACATGAATGGACAGGTACACCGAACGCGCACGAAGCTGCTGAGCAGAGACATTCACATGACCGCGGACGGCATCAGAACCGTTGCGCGGCATCCTGTGGATAGCCCAGAAATCTCAGACTCGGTCCCGCATCACCAATTGGTTAGTATCCTTCCATCCCGCATTGCGCCAAGGTTGGCTGAACCTGGAGACGGTATGATCATGACACTTTACAGCAAGTCTTTTGTAATATGGCTGCTGGCCTCCCATTCTGGCTTGGCGCATGAATTTTGGATTGAACCCCGCGCCTATACCTTCGAATCGAAGTCAACGATTGCAGCCGATCTATTCGTCGGGTCCGAATTTGTCGGTCAGGACTATATTTTCATTCCCAAAGGGTACAGCTCGGCCCGATTTTCCAGAAACGGCGTCGAAACAGAACTGGCATTTACCGGTCAGGACAATCCGTCTCTGAGCCTCCAGTCGGGCGAAAACGGGCTGCACGCTATTGTGCTTGTTTCAAATGCAAGCACGTTAAAGCATGACACGCTTGCCGATTTTCGTGAATTTGCCGAAACCGTAGGGCGTGGGGCCGAAGTTTTTGGCACCAGCCCAGATCAGCCCATCAGAGAAGCCTATTTCCGCTACGCGAAGACCTTGGTGGGGGTTGGTGACAAAAAGGGGCAAGATCATGCATATGGCGCAGTTTACGAATGGGTAGCGCTGGACAACCCTTACGTCACTTTGGAGGGACCGCTCCGCTTTCAACTGCTCTTGAATGGCGAAGCAAACGCCAATCAACCGGTGCAGGTGTTTGCGCGGGACGCTGCGTCCGGGGCCGAGACCGAACCGCTGCATATGGCGACGGATGCGGATGGCATATTGGCGCTTCCGGATGACATTCGCGGTGAAATCATGATCAACAGTGTAAAGTTGCTGCCGGTAAAGCATGAAAATTTTGACTGGGTCAGCTACTGGGCGTCGCTCACCTTTGCACGGTAGCAGCATCCTAGTGGCTGGGGGGCGGCGGCTGGGATCAATACAGACCCTGAATTTCCAGCGGCAATTGCTGCACTTCCTGTTTTTTAAGGATCGTTCTGGGCTGCTGTGTGGCGTCGGCTGCTTTCAGGCGGTTGTACCGGCGCGAAGAGGCTTCGGTGATATCTTCACGACTGCGCAGGATTGTGGGCCTTAGAAAGACAAAAAGCGTACGCTGGGTATTGCGGGCATTGCGTGATTTGAAAAGGTCACCGACCACCGGCAGATCGCCAAGACCGGGCACCTTGCTGCTGCCATTGATCCGGTCGTCGGTTATCAGTCCGCCAAGCACGACCGTTCCGCGGTTGTCGGCCATTACAGTTGTGTTGATCACCCGCCGGTTGGTCACCAGATCCGCAGCACCTTCGACATTGGCGTTGGTCAGGCTGGATATTTCCTGTTCGATCACCAACTGAACCACACCTCCGGCCGTGATACGGGGCACGACATTCATCGTGATGCCGACATCGCGTCGCTCAATCGTGGTGAATGGGGTCGCGGTATTCCCGTCGGTGGCAAAGCTTCCTGTCCGGAAGGGGACGTTCTGTCCGACCACGATGGTCGCGGGTTCATTGTCCAGCGTCGTGACCGATGGCGTCGACAAAAGCCGCGCGCTCGTGGACTGAGACAGGGCCTGCACCAGAATACCAAAGTCATTGCCACCGGCACCAAGCGTCAGCCCCGTAGACAAAGCCGATCCGGCGGGCACACCAACAGCAGCAAGCACGGACCCCAGCGATACGCCCCCCCCATTAGAGAAGTTCGAGGCGGCGATTGCACCGTTTGGCACATTCGGGCCAAGCCCCAATTGCACGCCAAGCCGCTCTGCGACCTCGCCGGACACTTCGACAATAGCTGCTTCGATCATGACCTGCGGGCGACGGACATCAAGGGCATGAACAAGTTGCCCGACCTCCTGGACTTGCGCCGCTGTGCCGCGAACGACAATAGAATTGGTTTCGACAGAGGCGGTGATATTGACAGCGTCAGGGGCGACGACGCGGTTTAGCGGTACAAATTGCCCGTCCGCAGTGGCTTCGGCTGTCTGTGCACCCACGTCGGCGGCAACTGCGTTGGTGATGTTAGTGGCATCCCCCACCGTACCTTTGATGATGTCCGCGATGATCTGCGCGTCGCCATACTGGAGATTGAAAACAGTCGTGGCGACGGCTTCGCGTGGGTCTTTGCGCGGCGCGACGTCCATGGCGATGGCAAGGCTGCGAATTTCTGCAATGTCTTCGGGCGTGCCCGTACCAACAGTAGATTGGACCCTGCATCAACGGACAGGCGCGCGCCTGTGCCCGCTTGGCCAAGCACCTCTAGGATAGCGCTGCCGACGGTGACCGCATCGGCGCTGCGAAAACGCAGCACCTCAGAGCGGACAAGGGCATCCCCGTCAAAGCTGCGCGCAATGGCCATGATCCGGTCCACATTGGCGCGGGTATCGGTAATGACCACGCCATTGGGATCTTCGACGGCTTCGATATAGCCCGATTCCGCGACGAGCGGGCGCAGGACGCGCACGGCCTCGGCAGAAGGCAGTCGGTTCAGGCGCAACATCTCGGTTACGAAGTCTTGGCTGCCGGCGGTGACCTCTTCGCCTAGATTGGGTCCGCTCGCAGTGCGTGCTTCGGCCTCGGGGACCACTTGCCAGATCGATCCGGCCTGAACGGCAACAAATCCGCGTACCCGCAGAATGGACTGGAACAACGACCAGACACCTTCACTGTCCAGCGCCTCGGCGGAGACGACAGTCACTTCGCCTACCAATCCCGGATCAAGCACCAAGGTGCGGCCTGTAATCTCGGAAATCTGTTCAACAAGCAAAGAGATGTCTGCGTCTCGGAGGTTGATGACAAAGGTTTCCTGGGCCCGCACAGGGGCGGGCAACATCAGCAAAACTGCAAGGGCAAATGCCGCTATATGGCGAAGCGCGATATTCACTGCAGCGGGAATGACATAACGATCGTTCGGCCATTCCTTTCGACTTCGATACGGGCCAAACCAGAGGCCGCGATCACGTCATACAGCGCGCGATCCTGATCGACATTGCCGACGCTTTCACCATTTACGCTTGTCACGATGTCACCTGCTCTCAGACCGGCGCGGTTTACGCCTACGTCGTGTTTTTCAGCGATGGTATAGCCTTTTTCCCCTGGCACCAAGCCAATCGTATCCAAAACCTCAGCGGGGTTGGCGATGATGCGGTCGCGCCACATGTCGATGTAATCCTGTGTTGTCACGGGCTGAACGCGTGCAGCGGCATCCACCTGTTCACTGATGGAACTGCCCTGCCCAGAGGTNATAAGCGCCAGCAGCCGTTCTGCGCCGGTGGGGACCTGCGGACCATCGGCGACCAGATCCGCGCCAGCAAAATACAAGCGGCTTTCGNTGNCATTCGTTAGCACGGTCACATGGTTTTGTGAAATAGCGGTAAGCGTTGTACCGGGGACGACTTCATCGCCGATGCGGTAGTTGCCCTCGGTTGTGTCTGACCGCAGCAACGCCAGCGAGCGGGTCGGATCATCGCGCACGATGACCCCGAGCAAGATCAGGGCCTGTGGAATCGCGGCGGTCTGCGCATCTACCACCACGACTTCCGCAGCGCCAAACGGCGCAAGAGCCAGCGCAGGCGCAAGATCGGGCGGTGCTTCAGGTTCTTGTGCGGGGATCCGAAGCTTCGCGACAGGGGGGATGACGCGATCATGGCCCAGCACATGCCAAGTCGCTTCCGCACCCGCCGCAGCCACGCTGGAAACGGCGGTCAGGATTAAGCCCAACCGAAGCCATTTGGCCCCATGATCAAAGCGCATCATAACGGGTCTCCTGCCGCGACATATCCATCCAGAATATACAAAACCCGATCCGTCCCGGAAAGGGCGCTGTCGACAGAGACGGCCTGCACCGCGGGATCGTTCGTCGGGCGGCGCGTCACGTTGAGATCGAATTCAATGCCGTAGACCTCAAGCGGCTCTGGCCCGTTGGCACGCCTGCTCGAACTTCTGAAAGGCGGTATTCGGCGGCCCACCGTGCCGCGACCCGATCCGACAGCTCGGTGATGCGTTTGCTATGCCCTTGCGTGGCCGACAGCAGCGATACCGCGCCCAAGGCAAGGACGGCCATCGCCACCAGCGCCTCGATCAACGTGAATCCTGCATCGTCCTGACGTGTCATTCTACCTCCTGAAGGTGCGCCGCGCTGATGCCGTCGAACCGAACATATTCCGCCGCGCCGTCTCCCGCACGCAGCTCAAGCGACAATGGGCTGTCCTCGGACGGGCGCGAATCTGTGGAAACGACGATCGTGCCAGCGCTTCCAGCGATCCGCGTGCGACCGGCCAGCAGATGCGGTTCTTTCAGGACGGGCAAAGGATGCGGCACCCAGATCTCTCCGTCATAGACATCGAACCTATATCCCTCTGCGCCCCAAACGAAGCCCATCGGCACCCCCGTCAGGATCACATCGTCCGCTGCGCGATTGAGCCTGGCGACCAGAAGATCGGCCTCTTGCTTGGCAATATCACCCCGTGATCCGGTGCCGATGCTCAGCCCGACAATCCCGGCCATAATCCCAACCAGCACCAACACCACGAGCACTTCAACAAGCGTTACGCCCGCGTCTTGGTGTCGTGCAGGGGTGGCCGTGATTTTCACCTGCTGGCCTGCAACTGCCCATGTGCAAGATCTGCCGCGACCCCGTCGCCGCCGGGTGCACCGTCTGCCCCAAGCGATACCAGATCGAACCCACCATTCGCACCCGGNGAGNCGTANATGTAATCATTCCCCCACGGATCAACCGGCACAGCCGTCAGATACCCCCCCGCAACCCAGTTGCGGGGTTCGGGCGGCGCGGTGGGACGCACGGCCAAGGCCTGCAATCCCTGTGCGGTCGTGGGGTAGGTGCGGTTGTCCAGTCGGTAAAGTTCAAGCGCAGAGCCAACCGCGCGGATGTCCGACTGCGCAACGGTCACACGTGCCTCGTCAGGACGCCCGATAACGTTGGGCACGATGATCGCCGCCACCAGCGCGATAATGACCAGCACCACCATCATCTCGATGAGAGTTACGCCCGCTTCACCGTCGCGGCGGCTGCGGTGGGACGCGGGGCGGCCCCGCAGCTTTTTCCAGTGACGCATGAAACTGTTTCCCTATCTGTTACGTGGCTTTCCGTATACTATTGCAACAACGGGACGATTGAAAAGGTAATTTTTCGTGATAAGTCAAGGCATTAAGCCAGATTTAAACGCCTCGGAGCGCCCTGTACGGCTGCCCGCGTCTGATGCTTTAAGGGTGCCTTTGACGACGAAAAATTTGGCCATGGTTGCACGTGCCGAACTCTATTGCCCACAGGTCGATGGGCTGGCCGCCCGACTGGTCAGCGCAGAACACGTCAGCAGCTTTATCGTCCATGTACCCAAATCCAATGCGCGGCAACGGCAGGCGCTGATCACCTTTGCCGTCGAAGAGCGGATCGCCGCCCCGCTGCAGTCCGTGCAGATCGTCCAAGGCCCGCTTTCCGGTGTCGCGTCCGGGGATCATCTGGCGTTTGTCCTGTCCAATGATGTGATGGCGCAGGTGACACAGGAAGATGCGCCGCACCTCCCCGAATATCTTCTTATCCCGCGGCCTCCTTTCGATGCCGGTCCCGTTTGGGCTGTCTGGAGAGAAGGCAATCGCGCGGTTGTGCGCTGCTCTGACGGGACGGGCTTTGCAGCAAATGTGGATATGCTACCGCTTTTGTGGCAACGCGCTGGCCGACCGTCATTGCGCGCGCTCGGCGAACCATTGGGTGGTGCTCTTCCAGCCGAAGACCTGTCGGACGCCCCACCGCCACCGGACCCGAAGGACGCGGCCTTTAGTTTTGCTCGGCCGCGCAACGCTGCAGCGCGCGGATTGGCTGCGTGGAAATGGGCCGCCGCCGCCGTGGTTTCCGCCTTGGTGCTGCATTTGGCCGTCGCGGCTTTCAACGTGCGCTCCCTCCGTCAAGTCGCCGAGACAGAGCGCCGCGCCGCAGAGCTGGCCATATCGGACATCCTGCCCGGCATGACCCTAACCCGAGAGGTCGGACCCGTTCTGGCACGCCTGACGCCCGCGCAGGTGGTTGCAACGGAAAGCAGCTTTTTGCCCCTGCTCAGCGATATCTCACGCGTGCTGACGGACGCGCCGGTTGGTTTCAGGCGCATGGCATGGGGCGCAACCGAAAATACGTTGGTGGTGCTCATGCAGGGCCCTGGTCTGGATGACCTGCAAGGCATCGAACAGACCCTAGAGGCGTCAGGCTTCGCTGTGCGCAGCGGTGCCGCCACAGCGGGCGATGGCGGTGCAGAGGTCGAAATGCGGATCGGGCGGGGGGATGGCGGATGAAAGCTTTTGCCGCGCTCAACCCGCGTGAAAAGCGTCTGGTGAGCATTGTGCTGCCCCTCGCCATCGTGGTTGCGGGCTATCAATTCCTTTGGGCCCCCCTGCAACGTGCGCAGGCCGAAGCACGCGCAGATATTCTGGCGTTTCGCCTTGTTCAGGACACAGCTGCGCTTGCGTCATTCGACACGATCGTGGCAGTGGCACCGCTCAACGACACGCCTCTCGCCACGCGGATCACCACCTCGGCATCCGCGGCAAATCTGACCCTGCGGCGCATTGAGCCTGAAAATGACAGCATTCGGGTCACTTTGGATGATACGCCCTTTGCGACGATATTGCTGTGGCTCTCTGATCTGGAAGCGCAGCACGACGTGAAGGTAGAGGCGCTCGAGGTGGATCGACGCCCGGCACCGGGTCGTGTCTCGGCGCGTTTACTCTTGGGATCGTCGCAATGACCAATGCCAGCACCCAGACCCGCCTTTCCTATGGTTTCGCGCAAAGCCAAGGGGTCATTCTATTACCTGTCTCTGAAGACCGCGCAGAGCCGCGCTGCCAATACCGCCATGATGCCTCTTTCGAAGCCCTGATCGAAGCGCAACGCGTATCTGGCGCGGCTGTGACATTCGAAGAAATATCGGCTGGCGAATTTGAAGCGGCCCTTGGCACGATCTACCGCGATTCCGCGTCCGAGGCCGCGCAAGTGGCCGCAGATGCAGACGATGATCTGGCCTCATTGGCGGACACGGCCGCTTCGATAGACGATCTGCTGGCCCAAAATGACGATGCGCCAGTGGTGCGCTTGATCAATGCCCTGCTGCTGGAGGCGGTCAAGGAAGGCGCGTCTGATGTACATATCGAAACCGAAGAGCGGCGGCTTTTGGTGCGCTTTCGGGTCGACGGCATTCTACGCGAGGTGATCAGCCCGAAACGGGCGCTCGCGCCGCTGCTCGTCAGCCGGATCAAGGTGATGGGCAAACTCGACATCGCTGAAAAGCGCCTTCCGCAGGACGGCCGTGTGTCGTTGCGGGTCGGTGGGTATGACCTTGATGTGCGCATCTCGACGATCCCCTCTCAATTTGGCGAGCGCGTGGTGCTGCGTCTTTTGGACCGCGGGCAGACACTGCGCGGGATTGACCATCTTGGCCTGTCGGATCGCGATAATACGGTGCTGAAACGTATTCTGGCGCTGCCCGACGGCATGGTGCTGGTGACTGGCCCGACCGGTTCGGGCAAGACCACGACGCTTTATGCTGGTCTGGATATGCTGAACGACCGGCAGCGCAATATCATGACCGTCGAGGACCCGATTGAATATACGATGGACGGCGTTGGCCAGATGCAGGTCAACGCCAAGACCGATCTTACCTTTGCCAGAGGGTTGCGCGCCATTCTACGGCAAGATCCGGATGTGATTATGGTCGGCGAGATTAGGGACCGCGAGACGGCACAGATCGCCGTGGAATCCGCCATGACCGGGCATCTGGTCATCTCGACTTTGCACACCAACACGGCCATCGGTGCCGTCTCTCGACTGGTCGAAATGGGCGTCGAACGCTTCTTGCTGGCCCCTATGCTGCGCGGGCTGATCGCGCAGCGCCTGGTGCGGCGCAATTGCACCGACTGTCTGGGGGACCACGAAATCACGCAGGCCGAAAGCGATCTTTTGGGGCATAAGATAAAGCCAGGAGAGATCGTCAGAAAAGGGCTTGGCTGCGATACCTGTCAAGATAGCGGCTTTCGCGGACGTTTGCCGTTATATGAAATTATCGAGGTCGACGGCGCGCTTGAACGCAAGATGCACGAAGGACAATCCGAGGCAGAATTGATCGCCGCGGCGCGGGATCGCGGCCCGAGCATTCTGGACGACGGCATCGCCAAAATGCGTTTGGGCCTCACCACTGCACAGGAAGTCGCGCGCGCCATCCACGACGGTGCCCCGCCGCAGCCCAGCGTGTCGCTTGCCGCATCACAAGAGGATGAATAATGCCAGCCTATGCCTATGAAGCGATGACGCCCGCGGGCAAGTCGACCAAGGGGATCATAGAGGCCGCAAGTGCCGCCGCCGCACGCAGCAGTCTGCGCCAGCGCAACCTCGCGCCGCTGTCGGTTGAACCAACAGTTGCAAAGAAGGGGAAGGCGACGAAGGGGGCGGGCTTTGGCAGGGCCAAGATTTCGCGCCGCGCGTTGACCCTACTGACCCGGCAGCTTGCCACGCTGATCGGTTCGGGGATCGGCGTGGAGCAAGCGCTCAAGACAGTGGCAGACCAGCAGAACAAGCCTGCCGTTACATCATTATTGTTGAACCTGCGCGCCTCAGTGCTCGAGGGGCGCAGCTTTGCGCAGGCGCTTGGCGCGTATCCTCAGGTGTTCGGCGATTTCTACCGTGCATCGGTCGCGGCGGGGGAAACCTCGGGGCAGCTTGGCCAAGTGATGGAACATCTGTCCGGCTTCGTGGAAACCCGCGCCAAGAACCGGCAGACGGTGCAGCTTGCTTTGCTTTATCCCGCCATCCTTGCCGTCGTTTCGCTTGCGGTAATCGTCGCGCTGTTGACCTTTGTCGTGCCTGACATTGTGCGCGTTTTTACCTCTCGCGGGGCGGAGCTGCCGTTCCTGACCCGTTCGTTAATCACCGTAAGCGATTTTATCAACGCATGGGGGATTGTAATGTTAGGCGTGCTCGCTGCCATCATCCTTGGCGGGGCCAGCCTGCTGCGACAACCGGCGATGCGGCTGCGCTGGCATTGGTTTCTATCGCGTTCGGTGCTGACGCGGGGGTTCTCTCTCAAGACAAACTCGGTGCAGTTCGCGGGTACCTTGGCGACGTTGACCGTCAGTCGCGTGCCGCTTGTTGATGCCTTGACCGCTGCTACGCAGACTGTGCCGAATTTGCACATCCGCGAAAAAGTGGCGCAAGCAACGGCACGCGTACGCGAAGGAACATCGCTGTCACGGGCGCTGGACGATGCCAAAGTTTTCCCCCCGATGCTGATCGCGATGATCGCCAGTGGCGAAGCGGGGGGCGTGCTGGGGACAACGCTTACCCGCGCGGCTGACGATCAGGAGCGCGATCTGAATGCATTGGTAGCCGCACTGGTGGCACTGGTTGAACCGGCCGTACTGCTGATCATGGGGGGAATCGTGATGCTTTTGGTGCTCTCAATCCTGCTGCCGATCGTTAACCTCAACAATCTGGTGAACTAGAATGGCATTTCGATGATCATCGGCCCGCTCGTCGGCATGCCCGGCACAAGCACGGCGCCTTCGGGCTCAATACGCGCGATCAGCCGCCGTTCCCCTGTTACCGTGACCTTGGCCAGCGTGCTGTCACGGTCCTTCAACAGGGCTTGGGCGTCGCGGCCTTCGGTTGTCAGGTCCAGCGTCATCTGCGGCACTGTTGTGTCGCGTCCCAATAGATCTTTGCATCGCCCTTCGCTGATCAGAACCGCGCCCGCAGCAGCAGCGGCACCCTTGCGCCAGCTCATCCGCTGCACATCAACGACGGCCTGCGACGTGCAGTTTTTCAATGCGGCCCCGGGGATCAGGTCGACCAAACCGGGCCCGATCCGTCCCACGATATCTGCCGCGCTTATTGATGCTGGGGTAAAGGTCGCGACGCCGGTCAATTGGGTATCGGGCCCTTGCAGGGTCCAGTCCGCGACCCCGCGTGCAGCGAACAAAGGCCAGCCGCGCAGGTCCCAATCCAGCGAATATCCACCGTCCAACACAGCACGCCCTTCCCACAGGCCGCCATACAGGTCAGTAATCGGAGCAGGGATGACGGCAATACGGCGCAAGGCCGTTGCCGGGAGGGTGACAATCAATGTCGTCACGTAAACGAGGAATGCAAAAGATGCCAAAAGCACAGCCGATAAAATCCATCGAAAGCGTGGCTTCCGGTGCCTTTTCCCCTCTGTCGCGGCGGCGGGTATTGTTGGGTCTTGGTGGGTCATCGGCGCTCATTGGTTTGTCGGGCTGCGGCGGGTTGTCTTTGACAGGTGACACTGAACTGCCGCCGGAAAATGCGGTAGGGCAGGCCGTTTTGCTGGCCCCGCTTACCGGCCCGCGAGCGTCATTAGGACAGATCATGCTGGCAGCCGCAAGCCTTGGCGGCAACGCGACCGGACCGGGGGCCGAGGTCGAGGTGGTCGATGCCGGCGATAGCCCCGAAACAGCCGTTGCTGCCGCACAAAAAGCGATGGACGGAGGGGCGAAGATGTTCCTTGGTCCGCTTTTCTCAGGCCAGAGCCGCGCCGTCACCGAAGCCGTCGGGCGCGGTACGCCCGTTGTTTCATTGTCAAACGACAGCTCTATCGCCGGAGATAACCTGTTCGTATTCGGCATCACACCGCAGCAATCAGCGAAATCAATCCTCGGCTTCGCGGCAACCCGCGGCAAGCGCAATGTTGTTACCGTTGTTCCTCCGGGGCCATTTGGTGCCTTGTCCGCACAGGCAGCGCAATCCGTCGCCGCGGCGACAGGTGGTACGGCTCCGGCAGCGATTGTCGCGTCATCCGCCGCTGGCCTGATCGACAAAATCCGCGCCGCGAACGGCGGTGCGCTTCCGGATGCGGTTTATCTGCCCGTTGTGGGCGGTCCCTTTGAAGAACAGGCCGCGGCGATCAAGGGCGTGGGGATACAGCTGCTTGGCTCGGAACAATGGGCCTCTATCACCCCTTACCGGATCGACGCCCTGCAGGATGGTTGGTTTGCCGCACCCGACCCTGTTCGTTTCGAAGCCTTTGCCACAGCCTTTACCGCGTTCAGTGAAACCGAAGCGGGCGTGCTTGGCGGGTTGGCCTTTGATGCCGTCGAAATGGCGCGAATTCTTGGTCGCATCGGCCAGCAGAACCGCAAAGGGCTGCTGCGCGAAGCCGGTTTCGACGGTGTCGTCGGCCCCTACCGTTTCCAAAAGGACGGACAATGCGCACGCGGGCTGGCTATTTTGAGCGTGACAACCGGCGCGAATAACCTGATTGGCTCCACCGGCGCATGACCGCTATCCGCGATCAAGAGGCTGGCGTGACTCTGATCGAGATGCTGGTCGCGCTTAGTCTCTTTGCTTTGGTCGGCATTGCCTCGTTTACCACGTTGGACACAATCTTACGCGTGCGCGAACGCACCGATGGCCGGCTCGAGCATCTCGCGCAATTGGACCGGGCACTGCTGATCTTCGGGCGCGATATTGTGCAGGCGGACCCACGTACGGTGACGCTTCAGGATGGTGTCTTGTCCACTCTCGGGCATGATGGCCAGACCAAACGCCAATATCTGCACGATGCAAATACGCTCAGCCGCGAGATAGGCCCCCGAAACGCGGACGACCTGTTGCGGCAAGCCCTGATACCGGATGTGAGCGCGGTGACGTTTCGCGTGCTTGATAGGGATCGCAACTGGCATTCGGCGTGGCCTGACCCCGCCGGCGAGAATGAAGCTCTGGCCGTGGATATGCGCGTGGACATCAATGCAATTGGCAGTCTCAGGCGGCTTTCGTCTTTGACCCGCCCTGCGCCCCGATGAACCGCGCCGGTATGCGATATCCGGACGCCGGCGTCGTGTTGATCAACGTGTTGGTGGCGCTCGCTTTGGGGTCGGCGATCGTTGTCTTGATGTTTACCTCGCAAGAGACCCTGATGGAACGCACCCAGCGTGCGGCCGCGGCGACCCAAGCCGAGGCGCTGGCCTTGGGCGCGGAGACCTCGATCATCGTGGCGTTACGCCGGGATATGGACGTCGCACCCGAGGCGGACCATATGGCCGAACCATGGGCGCTGGCGGCACAAGAAGAAGTGCAACTAGAGACGGGTAGCTTTGCGATCAGCGTATCAGATGCCCAAGCGCGGTTTGATCTAAACGGGCTTGCAGCGGGCCGCCTTTTGCAACAGCAAATCCTTGCGCGGCTGGTCAAATCTCTGGACCTGCCCGACAGCGTGGCGTTGGACATCAACGACCGAATTTCCCGCCGCGGCCCCATACGCGCGTTGTCCGAGGTCGAGCTTTTGGATGCGCAGACGCGCGCGATACTGGCCCCACACGTCAGCCTGCTGCCGCAACCCGGGGATGTGAACATCAACACTGCAAGCGAAGCGGTGATCGCGGCAGTGCTGGGATCGCCAACCGCCGCGAGACAGTTGGTCAAACGGCGCGAACAAAACGGTTTCCTCACGCGCGGGGACGTGACCGACGCTGGCATTGTCGCGCTGAACGGTATTGGTTTCACGTCAGACGTATATGACGTGGAAAGCCGCGCAGAAGTCGATGGCACCACGGTTATTCTGACGTCCCGGCTGCTGCGCGAAGACAGGCTGGGGCAGAAAGACACCTATGCGATCGAGCGCAGCTTTTCAGCGCATCTTGCAGCGAAGGGGGCCTTGCCGGTCCCAACGCCCTTCCGTCCCTAAGGGATAAAATGCGAAACGCGGCCACTCTTTCGAGCCGCCGCGCCTCTTGTCTGTTCTCGTACCCTTCAAGGGCAGCCGATCAACCTAAGGGTTGAAAGGTTCGCTTGTCGGGAACCGTGGCAGGGTGACCCCCGCAAGGGAGATCGGCTCGGCATTGCGATCCTGGTTGAAGGCGCGCGCAAAGTCTGCCCCCAATTTGGAAATGCCGTTTAGCGCGCCGCTGCTACCACAAGCGACTAGAACGCCAGCCACAACCACAAGAACTGAGATACTCTTCAACATCGGAATTCTCCTATTCTATGGGTTTAGTTGTTCGGCGAACCAGCAATCGGTGTGTTCAAGTAGGGGAACACGGATTGCAATTCGGTGGCGCGCAAAGGTGCCCCATCGGTCAACGGTACTTGGCCAGCAGGCGCGGTATCGTTGGGATCACCTGCACCGCAAAGACCCAGATTTACGTTGTCTTCGGCACTTGGGTCACCGCTAAGCTCCTGCCCCAGAGGCACGTCATGGCACAACCGGCCCATCATTACGCGCAGCGCAAGATCGACAGTGTCATCCGCTGGACGGCGACCGTTTGGGAAACCCGCAAGGTCTTCAGCCAGAAGGCCAAAGGTGTGCTGCTCGGACGCAGGTGTCGCCGGGAACGTCGTGTTCAAACGCAGCATTTCAGACAGGTCTGTCGCCGCATCGAAACCAGCAGGCTGGTTCACGCCGGGGAAACCGCTGAGGAACGCGGTAACAAGGTCGTTCCGCGGGAAGTTCGACGGCGCGATATTGCCCGATGCACCCAAAGCGTCGCGGAACAGAATGTCCAGCAGCGCAGGCAGGGTCGGATTGGTCACATAGACAGCCAAGGCCTCGTCAATTGTGGGCTCTGCTGCGTTAAACAGATCCTTGTCGGAAAGGCCGATGACCACCTCGTTGACCAGCGGGTTGGACAAGCGCGACTGCTGTACCCAAGCGCCACCGAAAATCGAGGTCTTCTCGTAGGTTGGCGACGGGTCTTCCAATTCGCCTTGTGGCAGGCTGGCAGTTGTCCATGCCCCGATTACCGGTTCATCGCCTTGGGTGAGACAGGAGATCGGGATTTCCAAAGCCAACGTTGTGACATTGGCTTTGCCAATCAGGTCGTCATTCGCGCGGTCCTGCACGATCCCGTTCGCGTTGAAATTGGGATCGTTATACTGGGACCACATCGGGTTGTCTGGTCCCTGCACTGGCACCAAATTCACCAGATCAAAGATTTCGCCTAGGTTCACCGCGAACGCCTCTGCGCGTTGGCCAGCAAAAACCCGGCCCGTTCCGCATCCCGGGATCTTTACGTCGTCATAGATATAGGCGTTTGCGTATTCGGCATAGTTAGGCAGGGTCTTATTGCCAACGTTGTCGAGCGGCTTGGTAAAGGTCGTCCCGCCGCCATGCGACAGCGACGCGCGTTTGCCACTACGACGGTCCCCCGTGATCATGGTCACGCTGTAGCTTTCGGTTTCACCCAGAGCAGCAGTCGGGCTGCTGGCTGTGATCTGGCCCGCGGCGCGCAGCGGAATGCCGACTTTCTCGCCGCCGATGTCCAGCTGGATACCTGTGCCGTCTTTCAGATTATTGTCGAATTGGAACTGAAAGGTGATCTCTTCTTCGGCATCGGCGTCATTGCTGACATGGATTTCATAGATAGCATCGGGGTCCATGGTGAAATAGTTGGGTCCACCATAGGGGGCC
>JGI24522J20083_1000315_pt1 | contig 16429 bp, 15 predicted proteins | sample LinPmetageLP47_FD_20083 | JGI IMG/M metagenome (IMG submission 20083)
CCATTGCTGCACTGAAAACGGGTCGCCCCGTACGTATGACCTATAGCCGCGTCGAGACGATGCAATCGACCACCAAACGCCACCCCGCGCAGATCACAATCAAGGTCGGGGCCAAGGCCGATGGGGCGCTTTCGGGGCTACGCTTTGACGGGGATTTCAACACAGGTGCTTATGCCAGTTGGGGCCCGACTGTGGCCAACCGCGTGCCGGTCCATGCCTCTGGCCCCTATCATATCCCCGACTACCGCGCCCGCAGCAGGGCGGTGCACACCCATTGCCCACCCGCAGGCGCCTTTCGCGGGTTTGGCGTGCCGCAATCGGCCATCGCTCAGGAAACCGCCTTTGATCTGTTGGCAGAAAAGCTGGGGCTCGATCCGCTCGATTTTCGCCTGAAGAACGCATTGGCGGATGGGGTGCCCACGGTCTGCGGTCAGGTCTTTGATCAAGGGGTCGGCATCGCCCCCTGTCTTGAAGCGCTGCGCCCTGCGTGGGAGGATGCAAAAGCCGAATGCGCGCAGTTCAACGCGCAGAATGATACGGTGAAACGCGGCGTTGGGATCGCGGGGGCATGGTACGGCTGCGGCAATACCTCACTGCCGAACCCGTCGACGATTCTGGCGGGCGTGCGGGCCCGATGGTACAGTCGTTTTACACCAAGGCGCGATGGACATCGGGCAGGGGTCGAACACGGTCATCCCGCAAATCTTTGCCAAAGCACTTGGCCTGTCGGTTGAAGGCATCGAAATCCTCGGCGGCGATACGGATATCACGCCGGACGCAGGCAAGACTTCTGCCTCGCGGCAGACCTTTGTGTCGGGCAATGCCGCGCTAAAAACAGGCGAGGCGCTGCGGGCCGAGATTCTGCGCCAGGTCAACGCGGGTCCCACAGCACAGATTACGGCGCAAGGCGGGCGGGTGACGGTCACCGACGCGGGCCATGTGCAACAGCTTGATCTGTCACGGCTGCCTGCGGACGACGATGGCTATGTGCTGCGCGCCGAAGAAAGCTATGATCCGCCGGTGAAGCCGTTAGATGAAAACGGGCAAGGCGTGCCCTATGCGCAATTCGGTTACGCCGCGCATCTGGTGGTGGTCGAGGTGGATATCGCCCTTGGTCTGTGCCGCCCGCTGCGCTTTGTCGCCGCCCATGACGTGGGCCGTGCGATCAACCCGTTGCTGGTCGAGGGACAGGTGCAGGGTGGCATCGCCCAAGGGCTTGGTATGGCGCTGATGGAAGAGTATATCCCCGGCCGCACCGAAAACCTGCATGACTATCTGATGCCGACCATCGGCGATGTCCCCCCGATCGAAACGCTGATCCTGGAGGTGGCAGATGCCCACGGGCCCTACGGCGCGAAAGGTCTGGGGGAACATGTGCTGATCCCCACCGCCCCCGCGATCCTGAATGCCATATACCATGCCACCGGTGCGCGCGTGACGCAAACGCCGGCCACGCCCACGCGCCTGCGCGCCGCCCTAAAGGAGGCCGGACATGCCTGATGACCTGCGCGACCCCAAGCCCGAAAAAATCCGCTGCGATGCCTGTCCGGTGATGTGTTTCATCGCCGACGGCAAATCCGGTGCCTGCGACCGCTACGCCAATCACGCGGGCGAGCTGGTGCGGCTTGACCCGCTGACCGTAATCCAGTCAGGGGCCAAGGCCGTGGCCTTTCTGGATCAGGGCGACAATGCGCAGGATTGGGACGGCGACGTGATTCAGGGCGGGCGCGATTTCGTGACGGCCGTGGGGGCGGGGACCACCTACCCTGACTATAAACCCGCGCCCTTCATCGTCAGCCAAGAGGTCGAGGGCGTGGACATGATCACTGTCGTGACCGAAGGCATTTTTTCGTACTGCGGGGTCAAGGTGAAGATCGACACCGACCGCCACATCGGCGACGAACGCGCCGTGGTGCGGGCAGGCGGAGAAGCGATCGGCCACGTCATGACCTCGGAATACGGGTCCAAGATGCTTTCTTTGGGCGGGGTCGAACACCTGACCGGCGGCTCCAAGAAAGAAGGCCGCGTCACCTGTGACGCGCTGCTGCGCCTGTGCAACCGTGAACCCGTCGAGGTCACAATCGACGGCGGCGTCACCATGGTGGTTGAGGCGGGCAAAGCGCCAATTATCAACGGCACGCCAGAAAAGCTGATGCGGGTCGGGTGCGGGTCGGCGACCATCGGGATGTTTGCCAAACAATGGTACGGGCATGTGGACGAGGTGGTGGTCGTCGATGATCACATCACAGGCGTGCTGACCGAACACGAGGCCGGCAAGGGGCTGGATATGACCCCCTCTGGCATCCGCGTGAACGGGCGGCGGTCGACGCCGGGGCGGTATTTTCAAGTCGCGGACCCCGGTACCGGGTGGGGTGGCACCGACGTCGAAGACCCGTTGACCATCCTGCGCGACGCCGATCCGAAACGCGCTTGGCCTGGGTTGCGTCTGCTGATGATCTCTACCACGGGCGAGCAATGGGCGTATTTCACGTTGGATGATGCACTTGTCCCTCAACCCGCCGAGATCACGCCTGAGCTGTTGGTCGTCGCCGACCGCATCGCCGAGAATTGCGAACCCTCGCTCTGTTCGGTGCTGTTCATGGGGGGGGCCGGCGGCAGCCTGCGCGCGGGCGTAACGGAAAACCCCGTGCGTCTGACGCGGTCGGTCAAGGAATCCCTGACCCATGTGTCCTGCGGCGGCGCCGAGGCCTATGTCTGGCCGGGAGGCGGCATAACCGTCATGGTGGATGTCATGGATATGCCCACAAACTCCTTTGGCTATGTGCCCACGCCTGCGCTGGTCGCCCCCATCGAATTCACCCTGCGCCGCGAGGATTACGGCACGCTTGGCGGGCATATGGAGCATATCCAGCCCGTGCGTGATGTGGTCACCGATGACGTACGGCGGGTGGCACAACAGCTGTTACAACCAGATCCGAACGCGCGGGAAAACTATGGCTGGTCGAAGGACGAGACATGACGGCACAGGCGGCGTATCTATCCGGCGGCAGGCTGCATCTGTCCCACGGCCCGATTGACCTGATCATCGGGGCAGATGGCGCGCGCGATGTGGCGTTTCAGGCGGCGTTTGATCGCTTTAGCACTGTTCTATCTGAGCTAACCGCAGAGCTGCCCCTGCTGCGCCGCCCTGTCGACAGCAAACCAAAAGGCAAGATCGCCCGCGCGATGTACCGCGCCGCCTTGCCCTATGCCGACGGGCTGACCACGCCGATGATCTGCGTCGCCGGTGCCGTCGCGGCAGAGGTATTGTCGGCCATGGTGGATGCCTCCAATCTGACCCGCGCCTATGTGAACAACGGTGGCGATATCGCGCTGCATCTGACCGAGGGCGCGCGCTTTGACGTGGGTATTGCGGGGCTGGACGGGCGGTCGCTTGGCAGCGTCACGATCCGCAGCAGTGACCCCATTCGCGGCATCGCCACCAGCGGGCAGGGCGGGCGTAGCCAGTCCTTGGGCATCGCCGACAGTGTGACCGTGCTGGCCCGATCCGCCGCGATGGCCGATGCGGCGGCGACGAGGCTGGGAAATGCCGTTGATCTGCCCGCCCATCCCGCGATCCGGCGTAGCCCCGCCAACCAGTTGCACGAAGACAGCGACCTTGGTGCGGCCCCAGTGGTTACCCATGTCGGGCCGCTCTCCCCTGCCGATGCTAACCACGCCCTCAATGCAGGCGCGACAGCGGCGCAGGGTTTGCGCGACCGTGGCCTCATCTCTGCCGCTGCACTGTTCCTGCGCGACCAACATACTGTCATCGGCCTGCCCGAAACTCTGAAATCCCTAACGAAAGCCCCCGAACATGCCTGAGGTTATGACCCGCAAAATCGTCACCAGCGTCGAAGAGATTTTCCACGAAGGCGGCCCCCCCGCCAATACGCCGCTGAAACGCGGGTCGGTCATGGCTGTGATCCAAAACCCCTATGCAGGCTCTTATATCGAGGACATCCAGCCCTTTATGGAAGACCTCAAACCGCTGGGGGTCGCGATGGCGCAAAAGCTGCTGGCGGCGCTCGGGGTCGAGGCCGCACAGATCGAAGGATACGGCAAAGGCAGCATCGTCGGCACGGGCGGAGAGTTGGAGCACGGTGCGCTCTGGCACGCGCCGGGCGGCTATGCGATGCGCGATGTATTGGGCGGATCGAAGGCGATTGTGCCGTCCACGAAAAAGGTCGGCGCGGCGGGGGTCAGGCTCGATGTACCCGTCACCCATGTCGACGCGTCCTATGTCCGCAGCCACTTTGATTCAATCGAGGTCGGCCTGAACGACAGCCCGCGCGCCGATGAAATGGCTGTGATCCTTGTGATGACCACAGGGGCACGTATCCACAACCGCGCGGGCGGGTTGGATGCAAAGGAAATCGAAGGAAAGGATGGCCTGAGATGAGCGCCGAAATCCGCAAGATCGCCGTTTGGGTCGAAGAGACACACCGCGAGATCGGGCGGCAGATATCGCCGCCGACGCGCAAGGCTGTCGCCGTGGCCGTGATCAAAAACCCCTTTGTAGGCTCTTATACCGAAGACCTGACCCCACTGATGGATATCGGTGCAGAGCTCGGGGGACTGCTGGGTGATAAATGTGTCGCGGCACTTGGCATCACCCCCGCGCAGGCCGAAAGCTATGGCAAGGCCGCAATGGTTGGCGAAGGCGGAGAGTTGGAACACGCCGCCGCCATCCTGCACCCGAAACTCGGCGCACCGCTACGGGTTGCGGTAGAAAAGGGGGCAGCACTGGTGCCGTCGTCAAAAAAGATGGGCGGGCCGGGGCAAGTGTTGGACGTGCCGCTGGGGCACAAAGACGCCGCCTATGTGCGCAGTCATTTCGACGGGATAGAGGTCCGGTTGAACGATGCGCCGCGCGCAGGCGAGATACTGGTGGCCGTGGCTGTCACAGATTCTGGGCGCCCCTTGCCCCGTGTCGGTGGGCTGACCCACGCAGACGCCGAAGGCAAAGATGGCCTGCGTTAGAGCCTAGAGTTTTTCGAGCAGGGCCAGCAGTCGGTCGACCTCGCGCGGGGTGAGGTTGCCGACTGTCTCGGCCGAGATTTCCTGCGCCGTGGCAATCGCCTTGGCCGTCACCGCGATCCCCTCGTCGGTCAGCGAAATTTCCAGCCGCCGCATGTCGGTCTTTGACGGGGTGGAATGGACCAAACCCTTTTTACGCAAACGGTCGATCACCCCTTTGGTGGTCGCTGCATCCATCCCGACCAGACGCCCCAAGTGGTTCTGGCTGATCCGCGCCTCGTCGCGCAGTTTGGCCAGCACCGCAAACTGTGTTGGGGTGATGTCGGGCATCCGTCGGTTGAAAATCTCAAGGTGACGCTGGTTCGCAAGGCGCAGCTTGAACCCGATCTGTTGCTCTAGCGCATAGTCCGCGTTCAGGGTCAGGTCTTGTGTGGTTTCAACCAAGGTTCTTATCCAGTGTTCTGGGGGTCAATGCGTATTGATTAGGCACTATCATCCCACGGTTTCCATCTGGGGTCTATATCAGATGGGCGACAAGAATTTGTTTGACAGCTAACAAGTTTCTGGTCCTTCATGAACCTGTGAAAAGCAAGGAGTGAGAAGATGTCCTTTGTCAGAAACGCTTGGTACGTTGCCGGGTGGTCCACCGACTTTGGCGATGATTTGGTGCCGCTGACACTGCTTGCGCAAAACCTTGTAGTCTACCGCACCAGCAAAGGCCAGATCGCCGCGCTCGAAGATCGCTGTCCGCACCGCTTGCTGCCGCTGTCCAAGGGCAAACGCATCGGCGACACCATTCAATGCGGCTATCACGGCATGACCTTTGGCGCGGACGGGGCCTGCGTGCGGGTGCCGGGGCAATCGAACCTGCCCAAATCTGCCTATGTGGAAAGCTACCCGGTGCTGGAACGCCACGGCATCGTGTTTATCTGGATGGGCGACGCCGACAAGGCAGACCCCGCGCTGGCCTTTGACTTGCCCGAGCTGGGTCAGGAGGGGTGGCACATCCACCACGGCGACAAGCTGCATATTCAAGCCAACTACCTGAATGTGGCCGAAAACCTTGTGGACCCTGCGCATGTCAGCTTTGTCCACCCGACGACACTTGGTAACGCCGCCTCTGAAAACGTGCCGGTGCATGTAAAGACCGCTGACGAGGTGATCGTGGCGTGGCGCTGGATCAGAGATGCGGAGCCCATCGGCTTTTTCAAAAAATTCGGCGGCTTTAACGGCAACGTGGACCGCTGGCACTATTACTATCTGCACATGCCTTCGACCGCTGTCATTGACTTTGGGTCGTCCGACGCAAAGCTTGAACTTCCCGAAGATCAGCGCAACAAAGGCGTGCGTATCTTTGCGCTCCATTTCGTCACACCCGTGACAGAGGACTATACGATCGACCACTGGATGCACCTGCGTAACACCGCCCTTGGCGATGACGCCGCGTCGGACCAAATGGACGCGATGTTCCGCGTTGCATTTGCCGAGGACAAGGCGATTTTGGAAGCCGTCCACCAAGAAGAGCAGCGCCCCCAAAAACGCAAACCCATCCGCATCGCTATCGACAAAGCACCCAATGTCTACCGTAAACGCATCCGCGACCGGATCGAGGCAGAGGCGACGGACGATCTGGGCGACCCTGTCGCACCGGTGTTTGTCCAACATGATTGATCTAAAAAACAAAGCCGCAAAAGACGGCACACCCCAACACGAGAGGACCACCAGATGAACAGAAAGACATTCCTGAACAGCGTCATAGGGGCCTTTGCCCTTGGCGTCACCGGCTTCGCTGCGTCAGCGCAATCGGGCGAGCCGATCAAGGTCGGCGAGATCAACCACTACAAACGTCTCGCCGCTTTTGCGGAGCCCTACAAACAGGGCATTGAACTGGCGCTTGAGGAAATCAACGCCGATGGCGGCGTGCTGGACCGCCCGCTTGAATTCATCTTCCGCGACGATCAAGGCGACCCCGGTGAAGCGATCAAAATCGCCGAAGAGCTGATGACCAGCGAAGGCACCGTGATGATCACCGGTTCGATCCTGTCGAATGTCGGCTTGGCGATCTCCTCGGTCGCGGCGGAAAAGGGCTGGGTTTACCTTGCGGCCGAACCGCTGGCTGACGCGCTAACCTGGAGCCAAGGCAACCCCTGGACCTTCCGCCTGCGGACCTCGACCTATATGCAGGCCGCGATGCTGGCGGAACAAGCCGCCAAGACCGATGCCGTGAAATACGCGACCATCGCGCCGAACTATGCCTACGGCAAAGACGCCGTTGCCGCGTTCAAAGAGGTGCTGACCCAGCTGAAACCCGAGGTCGAATTCGTCGGAGAGCAATGGCCCGCGCTGTTCAAGATCGATGCCGGTGCCGAGGTACAAGCGTTGGAGCGGTCCAAACCCGACGCGATCTATAACGTGACCTTCGGCCCTGACCTTGCGAAATTCGTCCGCGAAGGCACCACCCGCGGTCTGTTCGACGGCCGCACCGTCTATGGCCTGCTGTCGGGCGAACCGGAATACCTAGAGCCACTGGCTGATGAAGCCCCCGAAGGCTGGGTCGTGACCGGCTACCCTTGGTACGACTTCACCGAAGAAGACGGCGCGAACAAACTCTTTGTTGACGGCTATCAGGCGAAATTTGACGAAACGCCAAAGCTCGGCTCGCTTGTGGGCTACATGACCGCGCAAAGCATCGCCGCGGCGATCAGCAAAGCCGGTTCAACTGAAAGCGACGCGATCCGTATGGCCTTTGAAGGTTTGGACGTGACGACGCCCGTGGGCGACATCACCTTCCGCGAGATCGACAATCAGGCCACCATGGGGGCCTTTGTTGGGAAAACCATGCTCAAGGATGGGGCAGGCGTTATGACCGACTGGACCTATCTGGACGGTGCCGACTACCTGCCGTCAGACGAAGAAGTGACGAAACTGCGTCCGGCAGAATAACCCGGACCCGCTGCCAAGGGGGGAGGCTCCCTTGGCAGCACTGACCCCCTCCCTAATATCAAGAGGTGCCCATGGGCCTTTTTATCGCACAGATTCTGACTGGGCTTGCCAATGCGGGTGCGCTCTTCATGGTTGCCTCTGGGCTGTCGCTGATCTTTGGCGTCACACGGGTGGTGAATTTTGCCCACGGGTCGTTCTACATGCTGGGCGCCTATGTCGGCTATTCGCTGATGCAGGTGCTGCCCGGCATGGTCGGTTTTTGGGGTGCGATCTTGCTGGCGGGGCTGATCGTCGGCGTGATCGGCGTGATCGTCGAGATCTGCGTGCTGCGACCTGTCTATAGCGCGCCTGAGCTGTTCCAACTGGTCGCGACCTTTGGCGTCATCCTAGTCATACAGGATCTGGCGCTCATGATCTGGGGACCGACCGATCTGCTGGGACCGCGCGCGCCGGGGCTGAAAGGGGTGATCCGCATCATGGGGGAACCCGTGCCGCAATATGACATCGCGTTGATCATCATCACGCCCTTTGTCGCCTTCGCCCTGTGGTACCTGATCACGAAAACCCGCGTCGGCACCTTGGTGCGCGCCGCCACCCAAGACCGCGAGATGGTCGGTGCCCTTGGCGTCAATCAGGCTTGGCTGTTTACGGGCGTCTTCTTTCTGGGCTGTGCGCTTGCAGGGCTTGGCGGCGCGTTGCAACTGCCCAAAGGCGGTGCTGATTTGCTGATGGATTTCAGTATCATCGGGTCGGTCTTTGTGGTCGTGGTCATCGGCGGCATGGGGTCGCTGCCAGGGGCCTATCTGGCGGCAGTGATCATTTCGGTCCTGAACGTCTTTGGCGTGACCTATGCGCCGCAATCGACGCTTGTTCTAATGTTCGTCGTCATGGTGATCGTCCTCATGTTCCGCCCCTTCGGTTTGCTGGGAAAAGAGGAAATCGCAGGCGAGCACGGCCAGACCGGAGAGCCGGAACGCCCGATCAAACCCGCTGGCAACCGCGTACGGATGCTGGTGACTGCCGGGTTAGTCCTTCTTGCGCTGCTGCCGTTCTACAGTGGTAACTTCGCCGTGGTGCTGGTGACGGACATCATGATCTTCTGTCTCTTTGCCGCCTCGCTGCACTTCATGCTCGGGCAGGGCGGATTGGTCAGCTTTGGCCATGCGGCCTTCTTTGGCGGCGGTGCCTATGCCGCGGCGCTATTCGTCACCTATGCCGACACCCCGATGGAGCTGGCGCTGGTGCTGGCCCCCATTTGTGCGGGTCTTGCCGCTGTGGTGATTGGATGGGTCTGCCTGCGGTCGACCGGTGTCTATTTCGCCATGCTCACGCTGGCCTTCGGGCAACTGCTCTGGAGCCTTGCGTTCCAGTGGGGCGATGTGACGGGGGGCGACGACGGGCTGGTCAACATCTGGCCGTCCGATTGGGCGTCGGACAATGACGTGTATTACTACCTCGCTTTCGTCTTTTGCATCGGGGGCATCCTGCTGCTGCGCCAAGCCGCACACGCGCCCTTTGGCTATGCCATGCGCGCAGCACGCGACAGTGCGCGTCAGGCCGAAGCAATGGGGATCAACACCAAGCGCATCCAGTGGGTCGCCTTTACCTTTGCGGGTATCATGGCGGGTCTGGCCGGCGGGTTGTTCGTCTTTTCCAAAGGCAGCATCTTCCCGAACGAGCTTGAGACCGCACGCAGTTTCGACGCGCTGATCGTGGTGTTCTTGGGCGGAGTAAAAACACTGGCCGGGGGCTGGGTTGGTGGTGCGTTCTTTGAAGGCGTCAAAGACTACCTGACCCGTTTCGAATACTGGCGCCTCGCCTTGGGCCTGCTGATCATCTTTGTCGTGATCCTTGGCCCCGAAGGCATCGTCGGATCGCTGCGCAAAGCGGGCGAACGCATCGGCCTGCTGAAAACACCGGAGGACGCGAAATGAGCCCGATCCTGTCTGTGCGCAACCTGTCCCGCAATTTCGGTGCCATCAAGGCGGTGGATGACGTCAGTTTCGACCTTGCCAAGGGCGAGCTGCTGGCGCTGATCGGCCCCAATGGCGCGGGCAAAAGCACGTGTTTCAACATGCTGATGGGGCAGCTGAAACCGTCGTCCGGCACCGTGCAGTTGATGGGCAAGAATATCGCCGGCATGCAACCGCGCAAGATCTGGCGCATGGGGGTGGGGCGGACGTTTCAAATCACTGCGACATATGCCTCGATGACTGTGGTCGAGAACGTGCAGATGGCGCTGATGTCGCACCACAAACGGCTCTATTCGCTGACGAAATTCGCGCATAAGCTTTACCGCGACGAGGCCTTGGCGCTGCTCGATACTGTGGGCATGGCCGATCAGGCCGAACGCCACTGCGCGGTGCTTGCTTATGGTGACCTCAAGCGGCTCGAACTGGCGGTCGCCCTGGCCAATGACCCGATCTTGCTGCTGATGGATGAACCCACCGCTGGCATGGCACCGCGCGAACGGATCGCGCTGATGCAGCTGACCGCCGACATTCTGGATCAACGGGGGATCAGCGTGCTGTTTACAGAACATGATATGGATGTGGTCTTTGCCCATTCGCACCGGATCATGGTGCTCAATCGCGGCCAGTTGATCGCCGATGGCACCGTCGACGAGATCCGCAACAACCCGCAGGTGCAAGAGGTCTATCTGGGCGGCGGCACGCTGTTCAAAGCGCAGGAGAATGCCCATGCTTGAAGTGAACGGCGTAAATTCATTTTATGGCAAGGCGCAGGTCCTGAACGATCTGAACTTTGACGTTGCAAGCGGCACCGTCGTTGCGCTGCTGGGGCGCAACGGGGCCGGCAAGACCACGACAATGAAATCCATCATGCAACTGGTGCGACCTCGCAAGGGCAAGATCATCTATCAAGGCCAAGACATCACCGGTTGGCCCAGTCACAAAGTCGCGCGCAATGGTCTGGGCTATGTGCCCGAAGAACGCCGGATTTTCACCCAGCTTACCGTGCTCGAAAACCTCGAGGTGGGCCGCCAGCCGCCCCGCGACGGGTGCACCACCTGGACCGAAGACATGGTGTTTGATCTGTTTCCGAACCTCGCCGAACGCCGTCACAACCGTGGCAAGGCGCTGTCGGGGGGTGAACAACAGATGCTGACCATCGCACGGACCTTAATGGGCAATCCCGCGTTCATTCTGCTAGATGAACCCTCAGAAGGGATCGCGCCGGTGATTGTCGAACAGATGGCCCGTGTCATCCTGCAACTTAAAGACGAAGGGTTAACGGTGCTCTTGTCGGAACAGAATTTGCATTTCGCCCAGGCCGTGGCCGATGCGGTGGTGATCATCGAGCACGGCACCCAAAAATTCGCAGGCTCGCTGGCGTCCCTGCAATCACAGCCTGAAATTCGCGATCAATATCTGTCGGTGTAACGGACATTCAGCTTTCTAGGTATCGCAGCCGTGCCGCTGCAATTGCGGACGACTTTGCAAGAAAACCCTTTTGAGCCATGACGGAACATGAAAACGTGTTTTGATGACGGCTGCGGGTCCGAGAGCCGGGAAAGAGGGAGCGCGATATGACGGACACGTCCAGCCTTGATGGCGACTATGATTATATCATCATCGGGGCAGGAACCGCGGGCTGCGTGCTGGCCAACCGGCTGAGCGAAAACCCCAAAACCAAGGTGTTGTTGCTAGAGGCAGGCAAGTCCGACAACTATCACTGGGTGCATATCCCCGTTGGGTATCTTTATTGTATCGGCAATCAGCGCACGGACTGGATGATGCAGACGGCACCCGATCCGGGGCTGAACGGACGCAGCCTAGTGTTTACCCGCGGGGCAAGGTGTTGGGCGGCTGCACGTCGGTCAACGGCATGATCTATATGCGCGGGCAGGCCGCCGATTATGACCACTGGCGTCAATTGGGAAATACCGGATGGGGCTGGGACGATGTGCTGCCCTACTTCTTGAAATCCGAAGACCACCACGGCGGCGATACGGAACTACACCGGCAGGGCGGCAACTGGAAGGTCAGTAAACAGCGGCTAAAGTGGGATATTCTCAAGGCCGTTCAAGACGGCGCTCAGGAATTCGGCATTCTGCCGCGTGCCGATTTTAACGATGGGGATAATGCGGGCTCGGGCTTTTTCGAGGTCAATCAGGACAGGGGACGCCGCTGGAGCACGGCACGCGGTTTCCTGCGTCCAGCGATGAAGCGCCCCAATCTGCGGGTCATCACCCAGGCCCATAGCGACAGTCTGATCCTTGACGGTAAAACCGTCCGAGGCGTCAGATTTCGCCGCAAAGGCAAAGTACAAAAAGCGTTCGCGCAGGCCGAAGTGCTGCTTTGCGCCGGTGCGATCAATTCGCCCAAGCTGCTGGAACTGTCAGGCATTGGCCGCGCGAATGTGCTTGCCGATCAAGGCATAGCGCTGCACCACGAATTAAACGGCGTCGGAGAGAACCTACAAGACCACCTGCAAATCCGCACCGTTTATAAGGTCACGGGTGCAAAGACGTTGAATACTATGGTCAACAGCTTTTCAGGCAAGGCGCGCATGGCCCTTGAATACGGGCTCAAGCGGTCTGGCCCCCTCTCGATGGCTCCCAGCCAGTTTGGCATGTTCACGAAATCCGACCCCTCCATGGCGACGCCTGATCTGGAATACCATGTTCAGCCCCTGTCCACCGACCGACTGGGCGATCCGCTACACGCTTATCCGGCGATCACAATGTCAGTGTGCAACCTGCGTCCCGAAAGTATCGGCACCTGTCACATCACCACATCCGACAGTGACACACAGCCCGATATCCGGCTGAATTACCTCAGTTCCGATCATGACAAACGTGTCGCCGTCACATCGCTCAGGCAAGCGCGTGAGATCATGACAGCCAAGGCGCTGCAGCCCTATGCGCCAGAAGAGGTGCTTCCCGGCAGCGCCTACGCCACCGATGAAGAACTGCTGGCCAAAGCGGGCGACATTGCCACAACGATTTTCCATCCGGTGGGCACCTGCAAAATGGGGCAGGATGCGAAGGCCGTGGTTGGGACGGACCTGCGCGTTCACGGGATGCAGGGGCTGCGCGTTGTCGACGCGTCGGTGATGCCGCGCATCGTATCGGGCAACACCGCATCGCCGACGGTAATGATCGCAGAGAAAGCAGCCGATATGATTATGCGGGGGGACCCGCGCGCTGGTGAATAGCGCGGCCCGATTATGGTATAGGCTGGGTGCTATCGTGCGAGGAAAGCGTTGATCCAGTTGCAGATCGCGCGAAAGCTCTCGCCTGCGCGGGCGCTGCGGTGGCGGGCCCGCAGGTAGCCGTGGATCAGTTGCGGTTCATTGCGCCATTCTGCATCAATACCTTCGGCCTGTAGCGCTTTTAGATAGGCCGGGCCGTCGTCCCGCAGCGGATCAATATCGGCGGTGACGATGAACGCGGGGGGCAGTCCTGCGAAACTTTGCGCAACCAAAGGCGAGATTTCAGGGTTGCTGCGCCGCAGTTCCATATCGCCGCCTGTCAACATACCAGCATAGGTTTTCAGGTCCTGCGTGCGCAGCATCGGGGCTTCGGCGTTATCGATATAGCTTGGCGCATCCATGTCGCCGCCTAAACCTGGATAGATCAGCACCTGCGCAAGCGGCATCGGCCCACCGGTGCGACGCATCCGGAAACACAGACCCGCAGAAAGATTGCCGCCTGCGCTGTCCCCAATGGCGATACCCTGACGCCCGTCGGCAGCTTCAACGCTCCAGACCGCTGCGACATCATCGATCTGCGCGGGAAACAGGTGTTCCGGCGCGAGCCGATAATCGACAGAGATAACCTCGCATCCGGTCGCAACGGCCAGTTCAGCGCACACATCATCATGGCTATCAAGCCCACCAACAACAAACCCGCCCCCGTGAGAATAAAGCAAAAATGGTCGAGCATGCGCACCTTCAGGCGTGTACCGCCGTACNGGAACGCCTGCGACGCTTTCGTCGCGCACCGGCAGTCCGGCTGGACGCGNGGCACGAAAAACAGCGCACATCGCGTCATACATACGGCGGTTNTCTTGTGCGGTCGCNCCATTGGCTTCGGCGGGGTAGGCGGCTTCGGTATCTGCGATAAAGCGGAGCACCTCGGGATCGGTCACGTGCATGGGTCAGGCTTCCTCTCTGGTCTTGATGGTCCGGTCGAGCCAGTCGGGGTCCATATCGGGCACCGAGCTGAGCAGCAATTTAGTATAGGGATGATGCGGCGGCGTGAACATCTGGCTTTTAGGGCCTTGCTCCACAACCTTCCCGTTTTGCATCACTACCACATAATCCGCGATAGCACGCACTGTAGCAAGGTCATGAGTGATGAACATATAAGCGAGCCCGCGTTCGTCTTGCAGCCGTTTGAGCAGACGCAAGATGCCTTCAGCGACCAGTTGATCCAACGCAGATGTGACCTCGTCACAGATGATGAACTTTGGCTCGGCGGCCAGGGCCCGGGCAATGCCGATACGCTGCTTTTGCCCGCCGGAAAGCGAGCCAGGATAGCGGTCGATAAATTCGTCAGGGTCAAGCTCGATCGCGGTAAGCAGCTCGCGGATTTTGTCTTCCTGTGCCCGACCCCGCAGCCCGAGATAGAACCAGATCGGCCGGCCAAGGATTTCGCGGATGGTCTGTTTGGGGTTCATCGCGGTATCGGCCGATTGATAGATCATCTGCACCTGCTGCAAGTCCCCCTTGCGCCGCTGCGCGAGCCTTGGGGGCAGGGCCGTACCCTCGAGCGCGATCTTACCGGCAGTCGGCGGCAACAATCCCGTAATGACCCGTGCCATGGTCGATTTTCCCGAGCCGCTTTCGCCCACAACGGCCACCGTGCGCCCCGCGTGAATATCAAAGCTGACGTTTTCAAGCACCGGGATGCCCTGCGCATATTCTGCGGTCACATCGTGAACCCGCAGCACCGGCGTTTCATCCGTTGGCACTGGCCGTTCCTCGACTTCGAAACTGCGCACAGCCCAAAGCGACTTGGAATAGGGCTCTTTCGGGTTCGCCAACATCTCGCGCGTGGGCTGCTCTTCGACCTCTTCGCCGCGCAGCAGAATTTTGATGCGATCAGCCATCTGGGCGACCACGGCTAGGTCATGGGTAATATAAATCGCCGCGGTGCCAAGTTCGCGCACCGCATCGCGGATGGCACGCAGCACCTCGATCTGTGTGGTGACATCCAGTGCGGTGGTCGGTTCATCAAAAATAATAAGGTCAGGCTTGCACGACATTGCCATCGCGGTCATTGCGCGCTGCAATTGTCCCCCCGACAGCTGATGCGGATAGCGAAAGCCGATTTCATCGGGGTTGGGCAAACGCAGACGGGCGTACAGCATCCGGGCATCCTGCGCCGCATCACGCTGCGAAGTTAATCCGTGAATATCCGCCGGGCCTTCGCTGTATTGATCGATCAGCCGGTGTGCGGGGTTGAAATTCGCCGCCGCCGATTGCGCGACATAGGCGATGCGCTTGCCGCGCAGCCCACGCTTGCGACGCTCGCTGAGGCCTCGCAAGTCCATTCCGTCAAACGTGATCTCTCCACCTGAAATGCGGGTCCCATCGCGGGTATACCCCATGGCAGCAAGGCCCATCGTCGACTTTCCTGCACCGGATTCCCCGAACAGCCCCAGCACTTCGCCCCGCCTAAGTTCAAGGTCCACACCTTTGATAATGGGGAGCCAATCGTTCCCCTTGCGCCCTTCGATCTTAAGATCTCGAATGGTTAAAAGCGGTTTGCTCATCTCTTAATCCTTCAGGCCAGAGGTGCGGTGAAGCATCCAGTCCACGACGAAATTAATTGCCACGGTCAGCAGCGCGATCGCGGCAGCAGGCAGCAAGGGCGTAATGTCGCCAAAGGTAATCAGCGCCGCATTATCGCGCACCATCGATCCCCAATCGGCGGTGGGTGGCTGGATGCCAAGTCCCAGAAACGACAGGGCAGAGATTGCGAGGAAAACAAAGCAAAAGCGCAGCCCGAATTCGGCCACCAGCGGGGCCATGATATTAGGCAGGATCTCGCGCCGGATCAGCCACCACATGCCTTCGCCGCGCAGCCTTGCGGCCTCGACAAAGTCCATCACCACGACATCCATTGCTACGGCGCGGGACAAGCGAAACACACGCGTCATCTCGAGCGTGGCGATGACAAGGATCAAGGTCACGATCGAGGTGCCAAAAATGGACAGCAGCAACAATGCAAACAGCAGTGACGGGATCGAGATCAACATATCTACCAGACGCGACAAGATCTGGTCGGCCCATCCACCGACCACGGCTGCAAACAGTCCCAGGAGTGCGCCGGAGAAAATGGCGATAAGAGCATATAGGACGATGACAATAATGCCAAAGACAGCCGTGGGCGGGACGGAAGCACCGTTATAAAGTCTCATGGGTCACTTCCTGTACATCAGGCGGGGATTGGTGGCGATCGCCAGCACATCCGCGCCGAGGTTGAGAAGAATGTAGATGCTCGCAAAAATCAGACAGCTTGCCTGCACCACGGGGA
>JGI24522J20083_1000343_pt1 | contig 15267 bp, 14 predicted proteins | sample LinPmetageLP47_FD_20083 | JGI IMG/M metagenome (IMG submission 20083)
GGCCGCTGGGTTGAGGAAGAGCTTGAGATTCTGACCAGCCCCGACACCTACGTCACGCCCCCGCGCGAAGCTTGGCGACGGGTCAAGACACGGACCAATTCGCCAAAGTTTCTGGCGCTGGTGCGCGAGCTTGCAGCCTTCCGCGAAGAGTATGCCCAAACCCGCAACATCCCGCGCAGCCGCGTCTATAAGGATGACGCGATGGTTGAGCTGGCCAGTAACAAGCCGAAAAACCACGAAGAATTAGGCCGTGCCCGGTTATTGTTACGCGATGCGCGCAAGGGCGAGATTGCGGATGGAATCCTCAAGGCGGTAGAGGCCGGTGTGAACTGTGCGCCTGCGGATATGCCGCAACCGGATCGCAGCCGTGACAAATTGCAGGTCAATCCGGCCCTATCTGATCTGCTGCGGGTCTTGCTCAAGGCGAAATCCGAGAGCGCGGGCGTCGCGGCCAAGCTGATCGCACCTGCTTCGGATCTTGACGGGATTGCCGCCGGTTTGCGCGATGTGGATGCTCTAAAAGGGTGGCGGCGTGAAGTGTTCGGGGAAGATGCACTGCGTTTGTGCAAAGGTGAGATCGCGTTGACCGCCGTAGGGTCCGATCTGAAAGTGGTTGAGCTTTAAGGCTCAACCTTTTGATATCGTTAGTTAGTTAGGGGTTATCTACGCGATGTCATCGCGTTGCGCAGGCCCTCTACGCGGATGGACGACACACCGGCCAACTTCTGATTTGTCAGTTTGCGCCCCGCTGTAACCTCTCGCGTGGGCTCGGTGCCGATGGCAGTCGCTTCGCTTGGCTCGATGCCCTCAAGGCGATAGGTCAAGACGCCATCAACCGGCAGCTCATCTTCGTTGGCCGGCGTCAGTTGCACTTCGTAGATACCCTGGCGATCCGCACGCCCGGTGGCCCGCACGACGGCACCTCCGGGGACCTCTTCGATCGTGAGATCAATGATCTGTTCGAACGGGCGACCGGTATAGATGACCTCTTTGGACTTAGAGGACGAGAACAACCCTGTTCGCTGCGGAATCAACGGATTATCAGAGGCTTCCTGTCGGGTGATCGGTTCTGACCGGGCACTGCCGAACCAGTTGAACGGGTTCGCACGGCTGTCGCGCACAGTCGCACAGCCTGTCAAAACAAGGGTCGATACCAAGAGGGCTGAAAAGGTCTTGCGCATGGGGTCCGCCGTAGAAATTTCGGTACTATTTGACTAACCCATCCCGGACCTGTTGGGAAGGGGGTGGACCTTTGGCATCGTGCAACCTACCTGTTTGGCAAGCGAAAAGGGGGGCGCACCGTGGCGACAGAGGCATTTGAAGAACTGGTCGAGGATTTCGAATTTCTGGACGATTGGGAAGACCGCTATCGTCACGTGATTGATCTGGGCAAGTCGATGGACCCGTTGGTCGAAGCATTGCGCGTTCCCGCGACCAAGGTGGACGGCTGTGCCAGCCAAGTATGGTTGCACACGCAGTTCGAAAATGGGGCGCTGCATTTTGACGGTGCCAGCGATGCGATGATCGTGTCGGGGTTAATCGCCGTGCTTCAAAAGCTATATAACGGGGTGCCCGCGTCCGAGGTCGGGGCCATTGATGCCCGCGCCGAGATGGGGCGTTTGGGGCTCAACGAACATCTGTCGGCGCAACGGTCCAACGGCCTGACGGCAATGATCGAACGGATTCGCGGCGAGGCAGCGCAGCAGGTTTAAACGCTGGCGTTGCGGGGGCGGCGACAGATGTACCAGTCGAGTTTATTTGGCAAAATGAAGATCAGAGTGTCCGGAGCGTCGTTTCCAGATCACCGTAACCGGTAAAGCGCCGCTCGAACGCGAGGCCGAGCGTTTCAGCACAGGTTTGCGCCTTGGCTGTCAGCGCGGGGTCATCGGTTTGGGCTTGATACACCAGCTTTTTGTAGTTGCCGAAATACATATCGCGCAGTTCCGGGTGGCGGTCGAGCCCCATGGGTTTCATAATAAAAGCATCGAACTGGCGGACCAAAAAATCTGTGAGGTAGAAGGCTGTAAACTCGTCTTCCGAAATTGCAGCGAAGCGATCGTTGCCTTCGAAAAAACTGTAGCAATGAGGACCTGCTACCATCTGAACGCCCAGTTTTTCACACTCTGCCGCGAGCAGCCCGCCGGTCCCGCAATCGGCGTAGACCACAAAGATGTCGTCGTAGGCATCGCGATGTTTGATTACAGCCGCGCGGACTTCTTGCGTTATTTTCTCGGGGTAGAGATGCAGCTTGGCGGGCAGGCAAGTCAGGTCGAGATGGGACCAGCCGTTGGCCTCTTTCAGGTCGAGAATTTCACGTGCAAGGGCACCGCAGGCGATCAATAGAATACGGCCCGTTTGCGGTGCAAGCGGCAAGCCGGTTTCCGTTAGATCGCAGTCCGAAGGCGGTTTCATTTGGGGCTCCTGAACGGCAAAGCCCCTTCCGATCGGGAGGGGCCTTTATCTGTTACATCAAGGGCTTACGCTTTGGCGTTATTGTGCTTGCGTCCGACCCATTCCTTGGCCGTTTCCACAGCAACAGCTGCATCGCGGCAATAGGCATCCGCACCAATGGCTTTGCCGAATTCTTCGTTCAGGGGGGCGCCGCCGACCAGTACGATATAGTCATCTCGGATGCCTTGTTCGATCATCGTGTCGATCACGACTTTCATATAGGGCATCGTCGTGGTCAGCAGGGCGGACATGCCAAGGATATCCGGCCCTTCGGTTTCCATCGCTTCGAGGTAGGCTTCGACCGAGTTGTTGATGCCAAGATCTACAACTTCAAAACCCGCACCTTCCATCATCATCGACACGAGGTTTTTACCGATGTCGTGGATGTCGCCTTTGACCGTGCCAATCACCATCTTGCCCACGCGCGGCGCGCCGGTTTCGGCCAGCAGCGGCTTGAGGATCGCCATGCCGCCCTTCATTGCGTTTGCAGCAAGCAACACTTCGGGGACAAAGAGGATGCCGTCCCGGAAGTCTGCGCCAACGATGGTCATGCCGCCGACCAATGCTTTGGTCAGGACATCGTAGGGAATCCATCCGCGTGCAATCAGGATATTAACGCCTTCTTCGATCTCTTCGCGCAGACCGTCGTAGAGATCGTCAAACATCTGCTGAACAAGTTCTTCGTCGTCCAGATAGGCAAGGATAATTTCGTCTTCATCCGACATAGTCGTTCCTCATCGGTTAACTCACCCGCGCGGGCTTGTGCCTTTTTGTCACACAAGCGCCGAAAGCTTCGTGCTTATTGCGACAAACTCGGCACCGCGTGCGACGCTTTTGGTTGATACGAAATTACGCCCGATCGTCCTGTAAAACAATGGGTTGGGGCAATATACTTGACCATGTTCCTAATTTGTTCCAAAAGATTTAAATGGATCAGGCGCACCTCAAATACAGACTGCCCGGACGCGGCACAGCAAGCAACCAATTGGGCCGGTTCGAGCCGCTGAAAGTGGAAGCCGTGGCCGACGGATGGGACGGTGATGGCGATCCGTTACCTGTTTTGCGTACGCAGGTCAGCGTCGAAGTGCCGCGCAGTGTGATCAGCTATAACCAGTCGCCAGACCTGCCGTTTGACCGATCGATCAACCCCTATCGCGGGTGTGAACATGGGTGCGTCTATTGTTTCGCGCGGCCAAGCCATGCGTATCTGGGGCTGTCGCCAGGGCTGGATTTCGAAACACGCCTGATTGCGCGTCCAGACGCGCCCGAGGTTCTAAAGCGCGAACTGGCAGCTAAGAAATATCAAGTGGCACCGATTGCGATAGGAACGAATACAGACCCGTATCAGCCAATCGAGCAGGATCACCGGATTATGCGGTCGTTATTGGAGGTTCTGTCGGAGTCCAATCATCCCGTCGCCGTTGTAACCAAGGGCAGTCTGATCGAGCGGGACATTGATATTCTATCGGATATGGCCGCGCGCGGGCTGTGCCGTGTCGGGGTGTCGGTAACAACTCTGGATGCTCGGTTATCGCGATTGATGGAGCCTCGGGTACCCGCGCCAAAGCGACGATTGCAGATGATCAAACGTCTTGCGGCAGCGGGAATTCCCGTGCGTGTGATGGCGTCACCTATGGTGCCTGCGTTGACCGACCCTGAGCTTGAAGCGATTTTGCAAGCCGGGCGTGATGCCGGTGCCGTTGCTGCCAGCTGGATCATGTTGCGGCTGCCACGAGAGGTATCGCCTTTGATGCAGGACTGGCTGGCGACGCATTACCCCGATCGCGCGGGCCGGATCATGGCGCGCCTGCGCGAGATGCACGGAGGGAAGGAGTACGACGCGAATTGGCACCGACGAATGCGCGGGGAAGGCCCCTATGCCGAGATGATCGCGCAGCGGTTCGTTTTGGCCGTTAAACGTTTAGGGCTGGATACGCTGCTGCCGCCAATGCGGTGCGATCTGTTTCGCCCGCCCAAACGGGCGAGCGCGCAGTTGGATCTGTTCAGGGATTAACCCCGGCGGCGGCCACGGCGCGGCGCGCGGGTGGGGCCTTCGCCATCTGTACCATCGCTGGCCGAGGAAAACGGACCAAGCGCTTCGACGATCTGTTCCAGCGTGGGAGCGTCGCCCTTGGGACGGCTGTCGAGTGCGGCGCGCATATGCACCAGATGTTCTGGCATGGTGCCACAGCAACCGCCAATGATCGACGCGCCGCAATTGCGGGCCATTTCGGCGTAATCGGCCATCAGTTCGGGCGTGCCGTCATAGTGGATGTGGCCTTCGACGTATTTGGGGATGCCGGCGTTGCCCTTGGACACGATTGGCGTTGGCATGCCTTTGGACGCGAAACCAAGCACGGTGCGCAGCACGTCCGACGCGCCGGTGCCGCAGTTCGCCCCATAGGCCAGCGGGCCGTAGTCGAGGTCATGCACCATGTCGACCATCGCTTCGGATGTCATGCCCATCATCGTGCGGCCTGCGGTGTCAAAGCTCATCGTGCCGACCCAATCAAGGCCCGCAAGCTTGAACCCTTCGGCGGCGGCGCGGTATTCTTCGGGGGCGCTAATTGTTTCAAGCCAGCCCACATCGGCACCACCGGCTTTCAGCCCGTCCGCAGTTTCGTGAAACATCTCGACCGCCAGCGCGTGAGTAAGCGGGCCAACCGGCTCCATGATTTCGCCGGTGGGGCCGACGGACCCTGCGACGATCACCTTGCGACCTGCCTTGTCTGCGACTTCACGCGCCAGCTCGGCAGAGACGCGGCTCAGCTCATGGGCGCGTTTTTCGGCGTTGTGCAGTTTCAGACGGGAGGCATTCGCGCCAAAAGAGTTGGTCAGGAAGATATCGCTGCCCGACTGAACCGCACCTTGATAGAGCTTGATGATGTTCTGCGGCTGTTCCGTGTTCCACATCTCTGGCGCGTCACCGGACATCAGGCCCATGTTGAACAGGTTCGTGCCAGTGGCACCATCGGCCAGAAGCGTGCCTTTTTCAGCCAGAAGATCGGTAAGAGGGTTGGACATGAAAAGCTCCGCTAAAGGGGTGATTTTGCCGTTTCCCACAACAACTGGCATGAAGCAACTTCATTATTCTCATGATGGTCATGAGGCCGCGCCATAGTTTCTACGTGCATGGCTGCCATGAGGGCAGGGCGCGTGCTTGCGCGGCAGGGGCGCTTGGACTATGTGACAGGCTAGAAAAGGCCGATGGGTATTCCAACCGGTCCGTTGTCTGGAAGGGATGTGCATGGCCCGTCGCACGAAAATCTATGAAGGTACGGCAAAGATCCTCTATGAGGGGCCGGAACCGGGGACGATTGTCCAGCACTTCAAAGACGACACAACCGCCTTTAATGCCGAGAAAAAGGCCGTGATCGAAGGCAAGGGCGTGCTGAACAACCGTCTTTCCGAGTTTTTTATGACGGGCTTGAACAACATCGGCGTGCCGACGCATTTCATCAAGCGTCTGAACATGCGCGAACAGTTGATCCGTCAGGCAGAGATCATCCCGCTTGAGATCGTGGTGCGCAACTATGCAGCTGGTGATCTGTCCACGCGGTTGGGGATCGACGAAGGCATGCAATTGCCGCGCCCGATCGTGGAATATCACTATAAGAACAACGACCTTGGCGATCCGCTGGTCACCGAGGAACATATCGCGGCCTTTGGCTGGGCCGGCCAACAGGACATGGAAGACATCCTGAGCCTGTCACTGCGGGTCAATGATTTCATGTCCGGCGTGATGATGGCGGTGGGGATCCGGCTTGTGGACTTCAAGATTGAGGTCGGGCGCATCTACGAGGGCGATTTCCAGCGTTTAATTGTCGCCGACGAGATCAGCCCAGACAGCTGCCGTCTGTGGGATATCGAAACCGGGCAGAAGCTGGATAAGGATGTATTCCGCCGTGATCTGGGGTCGCTGACGGATGCCTACACCGAAGTCGCCCGACGTTTGGGGGTCATGCCCAAGACGTCGACACCGATGATGAAACCGACGTTAATCAACTAGGCTGATGTCGGAGATGAGTTTATTTTGCAAAATGAAGCAGGGGGACGCGCCATGAAAGCACGGGTGCATGTGATGTTGAAGAACGGTGTTCTGGATCCGCAAGGCGAGGCTGTGCGCCACGCATTGGGGGCGATGGGCTTTGATGGTGTGAACGGTGTGCGTCAGGGCAAGGTGATCGAGCTGGACCTGAACGACGGTACGACGCAGGCGGATGTCGAAGTGATGTGTGAAAAGCTGCTCGCGAATACGGTGATCGAATCCTACACAGTGGAGATGGGCTGATGCACGCAGCGGTCATCGTTTTTCCGGGTTCTAACTGTGACCGCGATCTGGCGGTGGCTTTCGAGGCGGTCGGTGCCAAAGTGTCGATGGTCTGGCATAAAGATACCAGCCTGCCCGACGGGGTCGATATTGTCGGCGTTCCCGGTGGGTTCTCTTACGGGGATTATCTGCGCTGCGGCGCGATTGCGGCGAACTCTCCGATTTGTCGCGAAGTGGCGGCCCATGCGGAGCGTGGCGGCTATGTCATGGGCATCTGCAACGGCTTTCAGGTGCTGACCGAAACGGGTTTGCTGCCCGGTGCCTTGCTGCGCAACGCAGGCCTGAAATACATTTGCCGCACAGTTCCATTGCGCGTGGCGACGGCGGACAGTGACTATACCTCGGGGTATGATGCCGGCGCGATGATCGATATCCCTATTGCGCACCATGACGGTAACTACTTTGCAGATGGCGATACGATCGCCAAGCTGCATGGCGAGGATCGCGTGGCCTTTACCTATGGCGACAACCCCAACGGGTCACAGTCGGACATTGCAGGTATCCTGTCGTCCAACCGTCGTGTGCTGGGGATGATGCCCCACCCTGAACGCGCTGCGGATGCGGGGCATGGTGGCACGGACGGGGCGGCGCTCTTCCGCGCATTGGCAGGGTCTGTGGTCACAGCGTGACTTGAGTGCCACGGTGAGGACGCGTAGATTGCCGGCATGTTCCGGTCTGCGTCCTCTCGTGAAGCCACTTTATCTGTCAGCTGGCGCGTCCGGCTGGCGGTTGCTTTGCTATTGGTCTTTGCAGTTGTCACGATTTCGATCACCAACAAGCTGCTGACGGACCGTTTTACCGAAAGCACGCGCAATCGCGCCGAACTTCGGATCGCCCTCTACAGCGGTAACCTGCTGGCAGAGTTGCGCCAGAACGCCATTGTACCGCAGTTGTTGTCACGCGACCCCGCCTTGATAGAGGCGCTGACCCGATCTGATTATTCCCTATCGACCCAGCGGTTGATCTCTTTCGTAGAGGAAATCGGGGCTGCCTCCTTGATGCTCTACGACATCGACGGGCGCACGGTCGCCGCGACCGACCGCAACCGGCTGGGGGCGTCGCACCGCCAAGAAGCGTATTTCGTGGATGCGTTACGCTCTAATTCTACCGTCTTCAGCGTGATCCCCCGCGATACCGGTGGCTATCGTTTTTTCTATTCACGCCGCATCCACGAAGCGGGGACGAACCTTGGTGTAATCGCGGCCGAAGTCGATTTGCAGCGGTTCGAGCGGGCGTGGGCGGGTATTTCGGACGCGGTGATCGTGACCGACAGCACCGGCGATATCATCATGGCGACCGAACCGCGCTGGCGCGGCTTGACCGAAAGCGAAGCGTTGTCGAACCAGACCCCGCAAAGCGCGATCGAACGGGCCATCAAGGCCACCGCCGACTGGACCGCGCTGCCTGCCGATGCGTATCTGCAAGGCGAGGCGGTGATGCGTCTATCGTCGCGGATACCGTTCCGGGGTTGGCGGATCACCAGCTATACCACCTATGCCTCTGTGCGCGAAAAGGTGAACGGGGTGCTCGCGCTCGAGGTGATGGGCTTTGCGATCCTGCTGGCGTTGACGTTTTATGCCCTAAGCCGCCGGACTGCGGGACGCGCGGCACTGTTCCAGCGTGAATCCGCAGAGCTGCGCGCATTGAACGCGGCGCTGCAACGCGAGGTGGCGGAACGCAAACGAGTGCAACAAACACTGGCCGTGGCCGAGCAAACGCTGGAACAATCAAGCAAGCTTGCTGCCTTGGGCGAAATGTCGGCTGCTGTCAGCCACGAATTGAACCAGCCTCTGGCGGCAATGAAAACCTATTTGGCGGGGGCACGGTTATTGATGCAGCGCAACCGGCTTGAGGAAGCGCTGGCCTCTTTCGGGCGTATTGACGATCTGATCGAACGTATGGGGGCCATCACACGGCAGCTCAAAAGCTATGCACGCAAGGGTCAGCAGCAGTTTTCCCCCTTTGATATGGAGGAAGCCCTTGGCTCTGCCTTGTCAATGATGGAGCCGCAGCTACGTCAACGTCAGGTGCAGATCAATCGTATCCTCCCGTCAGACCCGGTGCAGGTGATGGGCGACCGCATGCGGATCGAACAAGTATTGGTCAATCTCTTGCGCAACGCATTGGATGCCACCAAATCGGAACGAAACCCGACGGTAGAGATTATACTATCAGCGGGAGAAACGGCGACGCTTACCGTGCGCGACAATGGCCCCGGGATCGAAGATCTCGATAGCCTGTTCGAGCCGTTTTACACGACCAAACAGCCCGGCGATGGTGTCGGGCTGGGGCTTGCGATCTCGTCGGGTATTGTATCCGATCTGGGGGGCAGGCTGACAGCCCGCAACGGCCAACATGGCGGTGCGGTTTTTGAAATGCAGCTGCCCATCATGGACAGCACAGAGAAGACACAGGCGGCAGAGTAAACCAATGGCTCAGGTAATGAAAATCGCGATCGTTGATGATGAACAAGACATGCGTCAGTCGATCAGCCAGTGGCTGGCACTGTCAGGCTATGACACAGAGACCTTCGGCAGCGCCGAGGATGCACTGAAAACACTGGGGCCGGATTACCCCGGTATCGTGATTTCCGACATCAAGATGCCCGGTATGGGCGGGATGCAGTTTCTGAAAAAACTGATGGGCACCGATAGCGCCTTGCCCGTAATTATGATCACTGGCCACGGCGATGTGCCGATGGCCGTAGAAGCCATGCGCGTCGGCGCGTTTGATTTTCTGGAAAAACCGTTCAATCCCGACCGGATGAGCGAGCTGGCCAAGAAGGCGACCAACGCACGCCGGCTGGTGATGGACAACCGTGCCCTGCGCCGCGAGCTGTCGGATGGCAGTCAGCTGATGAAAAAGCTCATCGGCGGCTCGCCCGTGATGGAACGCCTGCGCGAGGATATTCTGGATCTGGGGCAGGCCGATGGTCACGTGTTGATCGACGGTGAAACCGGTACAGGCAAGACACTGGTGGCGCACGCTTTGCATGCTGTCGGCTCACGCGCTGGTAAAAAATTCGTCTTGGTCAGCTGCGGCGCGCTGGAAGAAGACGCACTGAGCAAACGTTTGTTCGGGCCCGATGATGCCTGAAGATGCCCAGCTTCCCGCGATTGAAGAAGCACGCGGTGGGACTTTGGTGCTAGAGGGGATCGAGGCGCTGAGCGAGACGCTGCAGGCGCGGTTACTAAGTGCCATCAACGATCAGGGCACGCCTGCGGAAACCCGGATCGTTGCGATTTCAAACCTGCAAGAGGCCGGACGCACGTCCGAAGATGCGCTGCGCTCTGATCTGTTCTACCGACTGGCTGCTTTGCGCATCACCGTGCCGCCACTGCGCCAACGGGGCGAGGATATCCTGACGCTCTTCACCCGTCTGTCCGAAGAATTCGCGGATGAATATGGCTGCGAGACGCCGCAGGTTTCCGCGCAAGAGGCCGCGCAACTGTTGCAAGCGCCTTGGCCCGGGAACGTGCGCCAGTTGATTAATGTGGCCGAACGCGCTGTGTTGCAGTCGCGTCGCGGGTCCGGTTCTATTGCATCGTTGTTGATGTCCGACCACGAAGAGATGCAGCCGGTGATGACCACGGACGGCAAGCCGCTGAAAGAATATGTCGAAGCGTTCGAGCGTATGTTGATCGACAACACCATGCGCCGGCACAAAGGGTCCATTGCGAGCGTTATGGAAGAGCTCTGTCTGCCACGCCGGACCCTGAACGAAAAGATGGCAAAGTACGGCCTGCAACGCTCGGATTATCTCTGAGCGCTGCAAACGGGGCGAGGTCAGCCAAGTCGCGTTTCGATCAACTCACGTGCTGCACCGGTTTCATCGGTGTAGCAGGTCCAGGACGGGCTGCCGGGCAGGTCAATGATATGCTGGCCAGTTTCGACGATCGGGATGGTCGTGTTGATTGTTGCGCCTGAAATCCCCGTGTGCGTTTCTACTGCGCGGATGCAGCTGCGTTTCGAGGGGCCCTGAGGATCACTGCTGCCTGTGGCGCTCATGTCTTCGCAGGCGGCCAGCGCTAAAAACGGGAGGCAAAGCACTGTGCGCAGGGAAATATGCATTCGTATCATCCTTATGTGTCTCATTTTTGTGCAAACGTCAGGCAGCACGCAGCGCGGCGTAATCCCGCTGACCGAGCATTTCTCATAGCGCAGACCCTTGTCAAGCAAGGGCGCAAGGCGTGGGTGCAGCTTCTACCATTGCGTAGCTGTAGAACCGCAATACGCGATTTCCCATTGTCATTTGGTCCCTTCTGCCGTTAATTGTAGGCAGGGCTGTTTACCTCTTTGGATGGCAAACCAGACCCCAGACAGTTTCGATGCCTCGGTTCCCCGGCATGTGGTGACCAGGCAGACCGATTAGGCCCTTAAAAAAGGCTCAAGAACCGCTGACGATTAGGCCGTGCCTTTGCTCGGTCAGTTGCAGTTAATTAATGGATATGGGGGCGCGTTACGCAGCACCCATGTCGGAGAAGAACCGCGATGACGCGCGCAGACGCCAAGAGCAGACAGACAGGCGGCCTTTGGGGCCCTGTTGAAGCCGCGTCACCCATCGCCCTGACAAGACATACCCTGCCTCGCAGCGTCCCACCGGGCTTGCTGTCTGCGCAGCTGTGCAAAATGGATTTATGCCTAAGAAAATGCTTATCGATGCCACCCACGCTGAGGAAACTCGCGTTGTTGTGGTCGACGGAAACAAGGTCGAGGAATTTGACTTTGAATCAGAGAATAAACGCCAGCTAGCTGGCAATATCTATCTCGCGAAAGTCACGCGGGTTGAACCTTCGTTGCAAGCGGCGTTCGTGGATTATGGCGGCAACCGTCATGGTTTCCTCGCCTTTTCAGAAATTCACCCTGATTATTACCAGATCCCCGTCGCCGACCGTTTGGCGCTGATGGAGGAAGAGCGCGCCTACGCCGAAGCGCAGGCCGCCAAAGAAGACGAAGACGAAAAGCCCAAGCGTCGGACCCGTTCGCGCAGCCGTAGCAAGACCAAGGCCGAGGACACCGTGTCTGATGACGCGACTGTCAGCAAAGACGCGGACACCACAGACAGCGATCAGATTAACGGCATGGAGACCGTGGATCTGGACGACGAGGAGGGCTCCTCTCCGATGGAGCGGGTCGGTGAAACGCCCGTCGAAGAGCCTGCGCAGGATGGCGACACCGCCGCTGACGAGAAATCCGAGGCAAGCGGCGACGCGGCCCAGTCCGATGACACTGATCGCGATGACAGCGATGATGCGGATGACGGTGACGACGATCCCAAAGCCAATGACGCATCCTCCAGGGATGACAGCATCGAATCCGTGGCGGATGACGATGACCACGACGATCTGCGTACCGCCCGCAAGCCACGTCCCAAGCGTTACAAGATCCAAGAAGTTGTAAAAGTCCGTCAAATCCTGCTGGTGCAGGTCGTAAAAGAAGAACGCGGCAACAAGGGTGCGGCACTGACAACCTATCTGTCGCTCGCCGGCCGGTACTGCGTCTTGATGCCCAACACTGCACGTGGGGGCGGCATCAGCCGCAAGATCACCAACGCCGCAGACCGCAAGAAGCTGAAAGAGATCGCGAACGAAATTCAGGTGCCTAAGGGTGCCGGTCTGATCGTACGCACCGCGGGCGCACAGCGCACCAAGGCGGAGATCAAGCGCGACTATGAATACCTGCAACGTCTGTGGGAACAGATCCGCGAGCTGACGCTGAAATCCATCGCGCCGGCCAAGATTTACGAAGAAGGCGACCTGATCAAACGGTCGATCCGCGACCTTTATAACCGCGAGATCGACGAGGTGTTTGTCGAAGGCGAACGCGGCTACCGCATCGCCAAGGACTTCATGAAGATGATCATGCCGTCCCACGCCAAGAACGTGAAGCTTTACAGCGAAACGCTGCCGTTGTTTGCACGCTATCAAGTCGAAAGCTACCTGTCGGGCATGTTCAACCCCACGGTACAGCTGCCTTCGGGCGGGTATATCGTGATTGGTGTGACCGAAGCGCTTGTTGCGATCGACGTGAACTCGGGCCGGGCCACGAAAGAAGGCTCGATCGAACAGACCGCGACCAAGACCAATCTTGAAGCCGCTGCCGAAGTCGCACGCCAGCTGCGTTTGCGCGATCTGGCCGGTCTAATCGTCATCGACTTTATCGACATGGACGAGCGTCGCAACAACGCCGCCGTCGAAAAGCTGATGAAGGACAAACTGAAAACCGACCGCGCGCGCATTCAGGTGGGTCGCATTTCGGGCTTTGGCCTGATGGAAATGTCGCGCCAGCGTCTGCGTCCCGGCATGATCGAGGCGACGACACAGCCGTGCCACGCCTGCCACGGCACTGGTCTGATCCGGTCGGACGACAACCTCGCACTGTCGATCCTGCGCCAGATCGAGGAAGAAGGCACACGCAAACGGTCGCGCGAAGTGCTGATCACCGCGCCCGTGGGGATCGCCAACTTCTTGATGAACCAAAAGCGTGAACATATCGCCCATATCGAAGGGCGTTACGGCATGTCTGTGCGCATCGAAGGCGACCCCGCTTTGGTCAGCCCGGACTTCACGCTTGAAAAGTTCAAGACCGCGACGCGGGTTGTAACGCCGATTGAACATGTGGTGTCGGTGGATACATCTATCATGGACGAGGTCGATGATATGGATATTGACGTCGCTACCGAGGCCGACGCCGAGGTTGAAACAGCCGACGCGGAGCCCACGAATAATGACAATGGCGCGCAGAACCAGCAGGGCGGGTCGGACGATGACAACGATGCCGAGGGTAAACCCAAGCGCCGTCGTCGGCGTCGGCGGCGTCGGGGTGGCAAGGCCAACGGCGATGATGCGGCCAACGGTGACAACAATGATACCGATTCCGATGGTGACAACGATAGCTCCAGCGATGCGGATAAATCGGACGCCACCGTAGAGGCGAAAGCCGACGTTCCTGCAGCGGCGACGAACGAGGACGCCACACAGCAGGACAAACCCAAGCGCACCCGCAGCCGGACCCGCAAACCCAAGGCGGATGCCGCGGCAGAAGCAACGGTTGATACTGACGCCAAGACTTCCGAGGCCGCTGATGCGGCAGCTTCGGATGCTGACAGCGCAGAAGAAGCGCCCAAGCCCAAGCGGACCCGCACGCGCAAGCCCAAAGCTGCCCCCGTCGATGCCGCTAAAGACGCGCCAAAGCCCGAGGAAACGCCTGCTCCGCAAGAGCAGCCAGCCCCCGAGCCCAAGCCAGAACCAGAGGTAAAACCCGACGCGCCGACGCCTGAGCCCGCAAAGGAACCGACGCCGATCCCGACGCCGGAACCGACCCCCGCGCAGCCGTCGCAGCCTGCCGAGGTAGAGCCGACACCGGCCCCAACCGAGGTGCCCGACAGCACCCCGACTGAAATCCCTGCCGCGCAGGAAATTCAGCCGGAGCCCCCCATGACGGAGGTGCCGCAGCCTCAGGTGGCCCCGCAGGCTCAGCCCGAAAAACCCGCCAAGCCAAAGCGGCGCGGCTGGTGGTCTTTGGGCGGCTAAACCGCGCGTTCGTCGGGACGACACTTTGAAACGACAAAAGGCAGACCTTCGGGTCTGCCTTTTTGGTTTTCGATTAAACCTGCGTTTACTTTTTGCGGATTACATAAGCCTGCGGCGTTTGGTCCATCAACGCGGTTTCAAGGCTGTGACCGGCCTCGGCGCAGAAATGGGGTATGTCGATAATCGCGGCTGGATCATCTGCGTGAACCGTCAGTAAATCGCCAGAAGCCATTGATTGCAGACGTTTACGCGCCTTAAGGACGGGAAGGGGGCACAGCAGCCCCGTCGCATCGAGAAAGTTTTTATCTGTCATAAGTCTCAAATAGGCGACATGTTTCAGCGCGTCCACAACCTTGTGACAGGGTTCACGCGCAACAGCAGGTGACGCGCTGGACAAAGCAGATTATGGCTTGGGTCATGTTTGGATTTGACCTGATCGACGCGGGACTTTTGCCCGCCATACTCATCGCGCTGACCGCAGGGATCATCAGTTTTCTGAGCCCCTGCGTTTTGCCCATCGTGCCCCCGTACCTCGCCTATATGAGCGGCGTGACCTTGAACGACATGTCGTCGGTCGCAGCTGCGCGACGCAAGGCGGTGATTGCGGCGCTGTTCTTTGTCATGGGGCTTAGCACAGTCTTTTTAATCCTTGGTTTTACCGCGTCTATTTTTGGGGCGTTCTTCCTCCAAAATCAGGTTCTGTTCGCGCGACTGTCTGGCATTGTCGTCATCATCTTCGGGCTGCACTTTCTAGGCGTGTTCCGTATTCCGTTTCTGGACCAAGAGGCGCGTCTGGATGCTGGTGATAAGGGCGGCACGTCGTTTGGTGCCTATATTCTGGGCCTCGCTTTCGCTTTTGGCTGGACGCCCTGTATCGGGCCACAGCTTGGTGCGATCCTGTCGCTTGCGGCTTCCGAAGCATCGGTCACGCGCGGTACGCTTTTGCTGGGGGTC
>JGI24522J20083_1000355_pt1 | contig 14736 bp, 9 predicted proteins | sample LinPmetageLP47_FD_20083 | JGI IMG/M metagenome (IMG submission 20083)
TAGAGAGTCGGGTTCACTACTGCCGCAGTTGGCCATTGCTGGCTTTATCCGCCAATTGCCTATTCGTAAATGGGTGTGGGTTATTGGCGCTATTTTGCAGTCTTTATGTATTTTGGCTATGGTTGGTGTCGCGTTTACACTTGAGGGCAAGCTTGCGGGTTACGCCATTATTGGTTTATTAATTTTATTTAGCTTAGCTAGAGGGTTTAACTCGGTGGCCGCAAAAGATGTGCTTGGAAAAGTTATTCCTAAGCAACAGCGCGGTAATATTAGTGGCTTAGCTGCCAGTATTGCCGGTTTTGCCACCTTAACGTTTGGCTTGCTTATGTGGTTTTTTTCACAACAAAAAGATCAAAACACCGTCATTATAGCCTTAGCACTCGGTGCAATAATGTGGGTGATCGCGGCTTTTTTTTACAGCCAAATAAATGAATATAAAGGGGCAACCGATGGCGGTGAAAATGGCTTGCTGCATGCATTTTCTAAACTTAAGTTGCTTTATAAGGATAAACAATTTGCCCATTTTGTTGTTACCCGTGCGCTACTTTTATGCTCAGCTCTGAGCGCCCCTTTTTATATAGTTTTAGCCAGTAAACAGTCTTTTGAATTTTCTCTGCTTGCCACTTTTATTGCCGTTTCTGGCTTTGCTAGTTTAGTCTCGGCGCCTATTTGGGGCAGGCTCAGTGATTTATCTAGCCAGCGTGTTTTAGTGCTTAGCGCTATATTAGTCACATTTAATGGCTTAGCCGTATTTGTTATTGCCACTTGGTATAGCGCACTACTGCTAAATTGGTGGGTTATGCCTATATTGTATTTTTTACTCTCAGTTGCACACCAAGGCGTGCGTTTAGGGCGAAAAACTTACCTTGTTGATATGGCTGAGGGCAATAAACGCACCGATTATGTATCGGTAAGTAACACGGTAATTGGGGTGTTATTACTACTTCTGGGTAGTATAGGTTTACTCGAGGCTTTTTTATCAACCGCTGAGCTAATTTTACTTTACAGTGGGTTAGGTTTTTTGGGGGCAATGAGTGCACTGTTTTTACCAAAAACAGAGTAAATAACCTGAGATCTGCTTAAGCGATAACTAGTGCGTTGAGCTCTACGTCAGTTAAATTAAGGTGTGGCTTATTTTCTTTCAAGCAATAAGCCACCAACCCAGCTACTAAATTCAACATAAAACCGTTCATACTCCGATGTCTCGAATGTTCAATGAAGGATATGTTCTTGAGTTGATCATTAATTGTCTCGATTATAAACCGCTTTGAAAGCATCGCTCTATCCCATAATGACATCGCTTTTGCTTTCATATTTTTGCGAACAGTCGTAATGAGCTTCACACCTTTATCGAGTAAATCCGCTTCTAAGGCTTTACTTAAATACCCTTTGTCACCATACAATTTGTCTGTAAGGCAGCTCGCTAATTCACGCACTGGTTGCGTATCATGCACATTACCTGTTGTCACTTTGGCAGCGACAATTTCACCGTGGTGATTAACTATTAAATGCAACTTGAAGCCATAAAACCAACCCATCGTTCCTTTGCCTCGCTGGGCTATTCCATCAAAGGTTTTGTGTCTGGGAATACGAATATTATGACACACCTTAATACATGTAGAATCAATGAATTCAACGCCTGTGGGTTTACCTTTAAGTGAAGTAAAATAAGCACACATCGGTACAAGTATCCTCGGCATAACGGCTAAAAATCGTGTGTAACTGAGTAAGTTAGGAAATTCACTTTTATACATAAGTGAAACATAGCCAAGATAGTAATTTTTAAAATCACGGTGATGTGACATATGAAAACTAATGACAATTGTCATGATTTCACTGGTCGTCATACGTCCTGCTCGTTGACGTTTTTGGGTACCGTCTTCGAGTAATTGTTTTTCCCATTGAGGTATAAATACTTTGCAAAAATCGTCGACATCGCAAAACAATTCAACTAATTTAATCATGCCTGTTCCTTGTTTATCCAATCGTTCTTGGTCGAAAGATCGGATCTCGGAACAGGCATTTAGTTCAATTTTCTTAAACGAGATTCAGGTTAAATAACGAAGTTTTTGCTTTGTTATCGATCCAGTTGCCTCATCTCAAAAATAAAACAAATTGATATAAAAAAGCCCTAGATAGGCTATCTAGGGCTTCTCATTAAAACATTAATTGTGTAACGACTTAATTGCGCTTAAATCGACGACTTATTAATGCAAGCAACCCTAACGAGCTAAACCACAGTCCTGTACTACCACCAGAGCTTTCTGTTGTTGGTGAAGTCGTTGATTCAACATTGCGAACAATAACAGATACAGACTCAGTAATAGTGTGCTCACCGTCGGCTACCGATACTTCGAATGAAAGCGTTTCATCATCCGACACTTCAGGTGCATCGAAGGTGAGCGTTGTACCTTCAACCTGTGCAATATTCACTTGTGTACCTGAAGTTTGTTTCCACTCAACCGTTAACTCATCGTTATCTGCATCTGAGTAAGTTGCTACTACCTCTACGGTAGCCCCTTCGTTAACTTCAGTAGGTGCTTCAATAGATAATTCCGGTGTACTGTTGTCATTGAGTAATGTAACTTCAACAAGCGAGTTTGTGGTTAACTCACCATCTGACACGCTAAGTACAAAAGTAAGCTGTGACTCTTCACTTACATAAGGTGCCTGTATATTGATAGCGTCTGTTGATTCACCAGTAATAACTACCTCAGTACCGGCGCTTTGCACCCACGAATATGTGAGCATATCGCTGTCGATATCGCTAGCTTGTGCAGTAATAGTTGTACTCTTGCCTTCTGAGACTTGACTACTTGCCATTGGCGTTATGGTAGGTGCATCGTTTACCGGCAGCACATCTAGGTTGACAAGGGTCTCTTCTGAAAACAATTCACCATCACTAACTACATAGGTAAAGCTATCCATACCATAGTAGTTGCTGTCTGGGATGTACGTAAGTACACCGTTGTTTGATTCTACTGTACCAAATGACGGTTGGGTAAAGCTTTCGACACGTAAGGTATCCCCGTTATCGTCAGTATCATTAGCTATAACATCAAGTACTGTGTTTATGTCCTCATCTACTGTAATATCATCACTAACACCAACTGGTGCAACATTTTTAGAGAATGGGTTTGCTACCACTGCATGGTTATTGGCAAGCTTGTTGTCAGGCAATTTTACATCAGTTATAGTGAGATAAATTTCATTACCAATATTGCTAAACTGTGTCTGATCAATATTGCAACTTACGTCTAGTGTAGTGCCTGACGTTAAGTTACCAATAAGCGAACTACTCACTAAATTAGCATCATTAACTGAACCGAAGTAACAATTCAAGCGCGACGAGTAGGCAGTGAAGTCACTGCTATTTTCAATGGTAGCCGCCACTTTAATTGGTTCGCCACTTACCTCAGTTTCTGAGGTCACTACTACTGTTCCATTAGCAAAGCCTAAATCTGCGAAACCAGATACAAATGAGCCGGTTGGTGAGCCGTAAACGTTACCTACGAAGTCACTGCGCAGATCACTTTCTAGTGCAGCGGCTATGCTAATTGCGTAATTATCACCATTGGTTAGATTTTCAAGTTTGAAGTTATCAAGCGAGCCTGAAACAGCTATTACCGTCGAGGTATTGCGCGTTTCGTTGACTACTTTAATGTAATAAGAATCAACATCTACGGTATTACTTTTATCCCAGCTTATCGTAGCGTCACCATTGTTAAAATTGGCGGTCAGACTGGTAGGTGCCTCTGGCGCAATGGTGTTTTCAACAGAGAGTGTGCTTGAAGAGGTTGTTTCGATGGTCATGTTGTCATATCTAACCACACCTACAACGAAAAATTTATCGCTATTTATACCCTTAGGTAGCTCAACTGATACGGTATTGTTACCAGGCGAGACTGTAACTTCATCAAGAGTCAGCTCTATGGTTTCATCTTTATCTCTTAGTTGGATTTCAGCAATAGCAGGCCCGTCGACATTTGAAACTTCAAGTTCAAAGGTTAAGGTATCACCCGTATTTAAGTTAGCAGGTATATTGCTTAAGCTTGCCTGAGGCGGTGTTTTCGGAATGACCATACTGGTATCTAGTGATGTTAAATCTGTATTATTAACAACACGCAAGGTGTAGTCGCCCGCAGTTGGTGCTTGTAAACCTATTACGGTTTGGTTATCCCCATTAGTATAGGCAAATTTAGATAACGTATCGTTAGCTGAATCTCCTAGGGTAATCATCATGTCAGAAGCTTTAAGTGTTTCTCCTGTTGGTAAGATTAACTCAATTTCAGGTAGGCCAGAGTCTGTCACTGCGCCAAAAAGTACTGCATTTTCACCTGCTGGGATTGTGAAAGCAAGCTCTTTGCTAGCTACTCCGTTGGCAGAAATATTGGCAACAGGGATAGAAACGCCTGATTTTTTGATCAGGTTAAAGTCAACATCTTGAGGGTTCGAGAAGTCAACTCGCACACCTAAGTTGATTGACCCTAATTTTACCATTGATTGGAAATACGCTGTGAGGTCGTTATTGTTAGTATGATCAGTTCTAAATAATAACTCGGCATTTTTACCGGCTAAACGCGTTCCGCCTACGAAAGGGATTTTACGTGGAAGCTGTACGTTTAAATCGGTTTTTGATCTAAGTTGAGTGAACTTTTTACCTGACTGTGCATTTAATAATGCTTCACCTGTAATAATATCTGCTAGGTTAATATCACCTGTAAGGTTTGCTCCGTACTGGCCTGATCCAAGTAGACCGGCAGTTAGTTTTGTGGATGCTAGGGGGAAACGTTCAAATAAACTTAGATTTCCTGAAGCTTCCCAAGTTTTCCCCATATTACTGAGGGTTACCCCAAGCGAGCCACTTAATAAATCAGCGCCCATTTTATTGCCAGCTGCGGCCATGCCACCTACGGAGTCAGAGAAGTACCCAGAAATACTCCCCCCTAAGGAAGCATTTGGTGCTCTATTCCATTTCATCGACGAACTTTTATGCGCAACAACGAAGCCCGTAGTCCCAAGCGGAATTTTTTTAGCTGTGGCAAATGAAGTACGCTTATAATTTTTATAGTTGAATTCGAAAGAATTGATGCTAACTGGGTTTAACCCTACACCTACATCTAGGTTATATTGGCTTTGATTCCAATTAGCTGCGCCCTTCAACTTAATCGCAGGCGAGAAAAAGTCTAACGAGAGAGTGTCTAACTCTACGGATAACCCACTGCTGCCAAATTTTCCTACCTTGCGATTGGGGTTACTGCCTAGTAAGTCTTTCATGACGAAGTTCATTTCTAAACTAGACTCCCCACTATTTTGCGACAATACAACGTCGCCTAGTGAAAACGGATTTCTTGTCTGTTCTAGGGGGAGCGCATAGTTATTCATCAAGGGTAAGGTCATTGATGTATCGACTTTAATTTGCGACGGCTCAAGGGTGATTTTTCTGCCACTAAGTAAAATGCCATTAAGCGAATAATCAAAAACATTTATTGGTGTTAGTTCCGGCGAGCTTAGGTTAGCATCTATCGAAAATGACATAGTACCTAGCGGAATATCTTTTGCTGTAAAATAGCTTACCAGCATATCAAGTGCCGTAAGTCGACCTATGCCGATAGCTTCAATTTCGTTGGTAACAGTATCGATAGTGACTGCGCCAGAAAATGCTAATACAGGGACATCGCCAGTGGTTCCTATGTGTACATTACCGCTGGCAAGCACGTCCGTATTGCTATTTGAGCTATTAAAGTCATCGGCGCATATCATTACGTTGGCGTAGTCGTTACAACTACCTGGAACCTCGTCGGTACCCACTGTAATTTGGTAGGGAGTTTCAGGGCTGCCACGAAACACCTCACTGCCAAAATCATCTTCTGCAACAAGGTAATATTCAATACCCTGACGGGTGACTTCAGTGCCTGGTATAGTCGCGCTGAAACTCGCTTGCGGTATATTAAATGCCTGAGTCACTTCGGTATAAAGCGGAGAACCTATTTGACGATAAAATAATGAAACAGACGCAACTTCATTGGTAGCATCTTCAGCGCTAGCTTCAATGGCAATATCATCCCATTCATCAGCTACGTCTACAGGCGTATGCTGAAATTCTGGCGGAATATTAGGTAGTACAGTAACAATGTATGGGCTTGTCTGAGGATCTGCTGCGGGCAGTGTTTTTACACCAATATCAGTTACAGCAGAGATATAGAAGTTTACAGCGCCCTGTAGGACTGTTGTTTCTGGTATTTCTGCATACCATGAACCGTCTGACGCTTGGCTCATACCTACTAGGTTATAACCAGATTCACTGTCGTGACGATAGCCTAAGTTTATTTCAGAAATTGCTACTTCTGAGCCAGCTACTACACGAATAGGAAGTGGTTTATCAGGGAGTTGGCCACTGGACAATAGCATCTGAGTAGCAGCAGTAAGCTCAAGCGATACGGGTAGTTTAGGCGTATATTTAAACTCAAATTCGCCCTCTACAGGTAAAGCATTATGATCACTAGCAGTAATACTAAAGTTAATAACGCGTTCTTCATTATCTAGATTAGAGTTATCAGTTTCATATTGCGTTTGGTAACGTGAAGATAGATCTGTACCTATTTCGCTTAATATAGACGAAAAATCAGATCGTACATCAAAGACTCGGCCAGACGTTGCTGCAGCTATTCTATCAAACTCATCGTGTCCTGCAGTTAGACCGTAAAAAAGAATATTATTATCTTGAAGACTTTGTGTAGCTTGCGATTCTGAAATAAAGCCTGAGTCATTGTTTTCATCAGTTACTAGAACAATAACTTTTTGTGTTGAAGGGCGCCATAAAATGTTGTTTGCCGCTAAGTGCATTGCATCAAATGCACGTTCGGTTCCACCGTCAAATTGCATTTGATCGATATAACTTTGAAAGACCAAGGGGTCCGATGTGAGGCTTCCATTATCAAGAAGTGTTCCTTGCGGAGAACTAAAGCTGCTAGACCCTCCTCTGCCGCCATAGGGGACTAAACCAATACGATAGTCAAAGTTTTCATCGGATAAGCCTTGAACAAAACTTAAAATATTTGCTCGAACGCTTGCTGCCTCATCATTTAAACTGCCAGAGTCATCGTGTACAAATACGATATCAACTATTTTACGGCTTGAGTTGGGATCTGGCTGAACGAATCTTGAGATAGTTTCATATCTGCCGTCTTCTCTAATTTCTATGTTAGAGGGTAGAAGAAGCGGCAAGTTCTCAGCACTGCCATCAAACGCTTTTCCATTATATGCTAAATCTGATGTAATACTTACTAGTGGAAATGCACCGATATCGACAACAAAATTACTTAGCCAATCATTGCTTGATACTGCAGAGTTAGAGGTAGATTGTATAGTTGAATAAAAGGAAGCTTCAGCGGGGGTTGACAACATACGTCTCGTGTTAGACAAAGAGACATTCTCTTCAGAGAGCTTCACAACCTCACTTGTTGATAAATTGATTGCTTCTAATGTTATATTGTAAAGTTTATTATGTTTTGCTGGTATTGAAAATTTATTTGACGATTGCCATTTTGTCGTGATGACCTTTGTTGAGTTTGAAGTGGTGTATTTTAGCCTAAACTCAAACTTTTCGTACGACTGAGACTTGTAAGCAGTTACTGCTAAGTTATTTTTTTGAGATTCAATTGAGATATCAACCACATTTGCTAAAGCAAAACTTGGTATTAAGCTTGAAGCGAGGGCGGTTGAAACAGCAAAACTAATTTTGTTCTTCATCATATTTTCCATTGTATATGTTTTTAAACCACCAAGGAAAATTAATCAGAAGACGTAAGTATCTCCACAAAAAAACTGCTCTCCTTAGCATATTTACAAAACCTTAACGTAGCAAAGTTTGAATATCAAGGTATTTTGGGAGGGTATTATTAATAATATACAGTTTTTCCACTGTAGTTGATGAAGTGTTTTGTTATCAAAGGTGCCTGGAGGCCTTTGATACATACTATATAAGTGATTTCACCGATGAACTCATGTTTCTCATGTGATTTTTTTGAGATGTTGTTTACGCCTTAAAGGTGAGAAATCACTAAATGACAAAGTTGTTAATAAATTCATTATATCTGTTGTAAGATTATTAGTTAAAAGGTTAGCTTTAGAGTTAAAATATAGTTTATTAAGTAACCCCTTAAATATGAACCTAGTCTAATATCCCCTACATAATTATAGGATAGTTCGCAAGTTTTTGTTCAATTTTTGAGTGTTTTATCTTTTGCTAAATACGCTGTTATTAGCATCGTTAATTATAAAATTTCCATAGTGTTGCTTAACATTTAGATATATTATCTGTTACTTTACATTATTTGGAATCTTTAGTTTCAATGGTGTTAGTGCGAATTAATGTTATAAAAAAGCTTCTAAATTGCTAAAAAATATGGATGCGCTCGAAGTAACGAGCGTAAAACTGAAAAATTGTGTCAGCGTATTTGAGCAAATTAAAAGTTATTCTAATTAGGAAAACCCATGCGTTTATTGTTAGTAATTATGAGTATGTTATTGCTGGTAACTCCGTTTGTAAAAGCAGCCAAAGAGCAAACCGTTGTGATGATTTCAATTGATGGTTTGCGTTGGGATTATATTGAAAAGCACGGTGCACCCAATTTAAAAGCAATGGCTGAGCAAGGAGTTAGGGCGCAAAAAATGCAGCCTGTGTACCCTACTAAAACGTTTCCAAATCATATTTCGGTGATTACTGGTTTACTGCCTGTTAACCACGGTATTGTTGACAATAAATTTTGTGACAAAGCGCGCAATAGTGAATGCTACAGCATGGGAAAAGGCCAAAAAGACAGTACTTGGGTGCGTGGTACTCCATTTTGGAATTTAGTAAAAATGCATGGGCTGAAATCGGCGGTGTATTTTTGGCCTGAGTCGGATGCGCGCTTTAATGGTATGACGCCTGATTACTATTTTCATTATTCTAAACAAGGTGATTACCAAGACAGAATTGACCAAATTGTACAATGGTTAAGTTTGCCTCAAGCGCAGCGCCCACGCTTTGTAGCCAGTTACTTTTCGCTGGTTGATAGTATGGGGCATGAGTTTGGCCCAGATGCAGTACAAACACGTGACGCTGTTCATAAGTTAGACGCCTTAATGGGGCAATTACGTACTCGCTTGAGCAAATTATCTCAGGATATAAACTTAGTAATTGTTTCTGATCATGGCATGGCACAGGTTGATCCTGAGCAAAGCATTATTGTTAGCAGTTTACCTAAAGATGATAATTTTATTATTGTAAATACCGGTCCTCGTTTACTTATTTATACTAAAAGCGATGCTAAAAATGCAGATATTGACGCGTATAAAGCACGCTTACAAAAAGCGGCTAAGGGGCGTTATAGTGTTTTAAGTAGCGAGCAGCTTGAAGGCTACCATTATAATAGTGGGAGCCGAGTGGGTGATATTGTGGTGCAAACCAATGCGCCTGCGGTATTTAGTAACGGTACTAAAGCGCCTTATTTAGGTACACATGGCTATGCTTATAGTGATGATATGGCTGCCACCTTTATAGCTGCAGGTCCTGCGTTTAAACAAGGGATGAGTATTGAGCTGGTGAATAATTTAGATATTTACCCTGTGCTTGCCAAGGTAATGGGGCTAACGCTAATGAGTAAAGTGGATAGCGATGGCAAAACGTTAATGCCTGCTATTAAATAAAAAATAGCAGTGCATTAATTAGCTGCGCACTTTTAGGCTTTTAACTTACTCAATTTGTTAATGACTAATAGTGCTGCTAAATCCGTTTTCATCACTTTGCAGGCTAAGTGTAAAGTGGTGGCGATCGCAAATAGCTTTTACAGTGGCAAGGCCTAATCCAAAGCCGTCTTTTTGCCTTGCAAGGTCGCTTCTGTAAAAGCGTTTGGTTAACTGGCTTAGTTGTTGTTTATTTACCCCTTTACCGTTATCGCTAATTTTTATACTGCCTTTAGAAAGCGTTATTGTAATTTTAGCGTGGTTACCAGCATATTTAATGGCGTTTTGTAGCAAGTTATAACATGCTTGAAACAGTAAGTTTTTGTCTCCTTCAAAAATAAGCTCGTGGTTTTTATGCAGAATTATGTGCTGCTGGTTTTGCTCTGCTGTGGGTTCAAGAATATCTATTATGTCGCTCATTAGAGTAAAGCCATTAACGGGCTCTAATTTTAGTGGAAATTGCCCATGTTCTAAACGTGTTAGCTTTAGCATGGCATCAAAGGTATGTAATACGCTTTCTAGTTGCTCTATTGCTATGCCTAGGCTTGGTTGCTTAATGGCTTCATTTTCTAAATGTAAACGCAAGCGGGTTAGCGGGGTTTTTAAATCGTGGGCAATGTTGTCGGTAATCCCTTGTACTAAAGCAAAGTTTTCTTCAATGCTTTGCAGCATGGTATTGATATGCTTGGCTAAAGTAACAAATTCATCACCTTTTTGTTTATGCACTACTCGCGCCGATAAATCGCCTTTTTGTACTTTCTCGGCCACGTTATTAAAATAATTTACGCGGCGTAAATGTCGTCTAGCAAATATATAACCAAACACACATGTGAGTACTAAGCTAAGTAAACACGCCCATGTAGCAATGGTTTTAAACTCTGTAATTAAGCGACTTAAATGCTCAGTAGCTGTAGCAATAACTACTTTGCCGTGTTTTGTTTTTACTATGCCTGTGGTTAATAAACGTATTTGGCCGCGCTGCGTATCGAGTACTGGAAACTCAACGGTTTTTGGAAGTTTAGGTATATCGTTTGGAAAAAAGCTCAACCCTTGGCTTTGAGTTTCGTCGTTTTGCCAAAAAATTAAAATATCGCCTTCGTTTCTAAAAATATTAAGTTGCTTAAAAAACGAGGCTTTATCAAATTTATTAGCTAGCCCCTCTATACGCACTTGCTCGGCGTTTAACCGCCTTTCTACTTGGCGTGTTTGCTCTCCAAGTAATAACTGGTAAATAAGCACAATACATAAAACCAATACCACAGAGGTAATGGTTGCAAAGGCGAGGGTTAAGCGCCAAACCGAGCTTACCCGTGGGTTAAATTGCCACCATAATGAATGTTTGTTATTCATTGGCGTGCGCTTTTTGTAAGCGATAGCCTACACCTCGTATAGTTTCAATGTTTACATGGGCGTTATGCTGTAAAAGTTTTTTACGAAGCCTAGCAATATGTACATCAATTACGTTGGTGCCTGGGTCAAAATGGTATTCCCACACTGATTCAAACAATAAGGTACGAGTAACTAATTTACTTTGATGCTCTAGCAAAAAGTGTAATATCTTAAACTCTTTTGGTTGTAAGTTTAGCGGTTTTCCGTTTATTTGAGCTTTGTAGTGGCGAAAATCTAGGCTTACGTTTTCAAATTCTACGGTGGTTGTTTTTTGCGTGGATTGCGAAGGGCGTTTTATGAGTTTTTCTACTCTTATTGCAAGCTCAGAAAACGCAAAAGGTTTGGTAAGGTAATCATCTCCACCGGCTTTTAAACCTTCAACTCTTTCATCTACTTTATCAAGTGCTGAAAGTATAAGTACGGGAGTATTTTTACCGGTTGCTCTAAGTGCTGCTAGTACTTGTAGTCCATCGAGTTTTGGTAACATACGGTCAAGTATTATTATGTCGTGTTCTTCGCAGGTAGCCATAAGCAATGCTTGTTGGCCGTCGGCTGCAGTATCTACAGTGTAGCCTTGTTCGTTAAATGCTTTATATAAAAAATCGCGATTTTGTTTATCATCTTCGACTAAAAGCAGCTTCATTAATTACCCCATTGCAGCAGAGGTAAGTTTTTACCTGTGGCTAAATCAATGGCTTTTTTGTGTCTGCCTTTTTCTGTAATAAATGTAGCAACTAGGTAGGTTATGCCAATATCTTGCTCTAATTGCGACTCTAATAAGTAATATGGTGGGGCTGGGCTTATTGATTTTACCAGTTGATGCATGCGGTAGTTTTTTTGCTTCATTAACTTGGCTGCGGCTACTTCGTCTTCTTCGTCAAGTTCTGGCTGTTCGTATTCTTGTTCAATTACTTTACCTTGCGCGTTAACGATTAACTCAATAAAGCGTTTATTTTGCTCATCAAATAAAGTCACTTCGTAAACTGTAATGCCTTTTTCAAACTCAAGTTCAAATTCCACAATTACACCTTGATTGGCATACTTAGTTTCTATTTTATTTAAAATACTTTGAGCCGAAGGATCTTTAGCTGTATTGAGCTTATTAAATATGGCAGGGTTATTTGCTTGGCAAAATGCGCTAACAAAAAGGGTCGCGCTTAATAAAATATATTTCATATATAGGCTCTTGTGGCTTGAACGTTATTTTAATGCAAATTAGTTTATCAAATAAACTTAAGGACATGTTTAACTTTAGTAGGGCATGTTACCGCGAAAGGTAAACAGGCCCTTTGCAAAGTCAAATATAACTTATTGTATTTAATCGTCTAGTACGCAGGCTCTTACTTGGTTAGTGTTTACCCACTGGCACTCAAGTTCTACGTATTGGTTTATAAATTGCGATAGAGAGCTATCTTCACTTATGTAGCCCCATATTTCAGCTTGGTTATTTGTATTTAATGTAACATTGCCTTTTAAGTCTAGGGTGCTGGTGCTTTCTTCAATTTCGGCCTCAATAACAAGAGCTTGGCTGTTGTTGTAAGTGCCTTCAAGCTCTAACCATTGCCCGTTTAGAGTTTGTGCAGTTAAGCCATCTTCGTAACGTGTTTGATTAGTAAGCGTAAAGTTATTGCCATTTATAGTAGCGATGTTGTCGCTAACCGACACCTGCCCTGATACTGAAAACGTATAATTTGTTACGGTAGGATCTGTGTTACTACTGTCAAATTCAATATTTGTGGCTAACAATTGGTTGTTATTTTGTTGCCACTGAGCGTCTACTTCAACCCGTTGGCCGGTGATTAAATTAGTGGCTGTGCCATCTTCAAATTGAGTTTGATCATTAATAGCAACTTGCCATTTTGAGTTGATAGTTATTAGTGTTTCATCGTTATTTACAAAGGTGATTACGCCTTCAAGCTCTGTTTGCGTGTTATCATTAAAATTAAGGTTTTGCTCGGCATCTACCTCTGTTGCAATAATATGCCCTTCATTTAAAACACCTTCTACCTCTACAAACTGGCCGTTATTTAACGCACCTTCTACCTCCGCTTGTTGGTAGTTAATGAGTAGGTCACCTAAATTAAAAGAGCCAGATTGAGTGTTTAAATTACTTATATTTCCTAGTAATTCAAGTTCTTCTTGGCTGTTACTAATTACTGCTTGGTAAGTCACTGCAATGCTATTAGTTGAGTCGTTGTATCCGCTTACTTCAAGTAATTCACCTTGGCTAAAGTTCGTGTTTTGAGCATTATTTAAAGTAATGCCTGCAATGCTTAGGGTATCGCCATCAATATACACTGGGCCTTTTAATAGCGGATCGTATTCTATTTCAGTTGCTTGCGAGCCGTTGGTTTCTACTTCAATGTACATACCTACTTTTATGTCTGAAAGGCTGGCGTTTTTGCCATCTAGCTCTACCTCGGCAGAGCTTGCAGGCACTGTGTGGCTGTTTATGGTAATTGCATTACTTGTGACTTCAGATACTTGGCCAATAATAACGCTTGGAAAGTTATTAACCTCAGAAATGACATTGGTTTTATTACTTGATGAGCTGCTGCCACATGCACACAACGCAAGTGAAATTGCAGATAAAGAAATGAGTCTAACAGTACTTTTAATTAGTGAATTATTCATAGCTTACTCCTAGTTATTAATATGGAGTAAGTGTACCTATTACCAAATATTGTAAAGGTGGACGTAACATTAAATTTTGTTAATGTTTAAACTAAATAAAAAAGAGCGCAAATGCGCTCTAAGGGGAAACAATTAAAAAGTGGGCTGTAGGCTCACTTTAGTTACTATTTGCGTTACTTATTTAAAGTTAGCAATACTTGTTTTTGTATCGGTTACAGTACGAATAGCATATGCTTGGTTAGTCACACCAAATGGAATGCCGTTTACGCTCCAATTTGGGTTTGAGAAATAATCGTACTGCGTTGCACTACCAAACACATGTGGGTAGGCCATAATACTGGCAAATTCATTTTGTACACCGTGGCCCATGCCATCAACATATACGCCACCGCTTGTATCGCCTTGCTTACGAGAATGCGCTAAACCTTGGTTATGACCTAGTTCATGTATGAACGTTGTTGCTCCACAATCAACGGCTGTTATTGAATACATACGGTTGCTCATTGAGCTGTATAAATTGCCATTCGTACCTTGACCAACCCATGCCAGTCCACAAGAGATTAAACCGCTGCCTGCACTTTGGCCTGTGCCTAATACGGCTACCATGTCGGCTTTCCAATCATTGCGTAAGCCATCTACATAGCTGCTATTTGTCACGGCGTTAAGCCAATCTTCTGAAGGGGTGATTGCATGGTTGCCTAAGTTTTGAGAACCGACTAACCGCAGTGTTATATCAACGCCATTTTGGCTATATACTTGATTACTAAAGCAATAAGCTGATTAATTTTAGTATTAATGTTACTGGTAGCGGCAGCTGATTGGTCGGTATATAAAATACCAATATCAATTGTTTCTGCTGACACTGTGCTTGCGGCACATAATGCCGATGCAATAGCGGCTGTTGATATTATTTTTTTCATAGTCGTATTTCCTTTCTTTGTAATTGCAGTGTTACTGCTGAGTCATCTTGGTTTAGGTTAAAAA
>JGI24522J20083_1000357_pt1 | contig 14655 bp, 16 predicted proteins | sample LinPmetageLP47_FD_20083 | JGI IMG/M metagenome (IMG submission 20083)
GCGATCGCCAAGGACGTGTCCGAGGTGCTGCACGATCTTGCGGGGGACGCAGACCCAGACGCCATGCCCAACCCCGCCAAGGGGGATATCGCGGGCATCGACGCGCCAAAGACCCCCACGCCCGCCCATCACGGGCTGACCGTGGCCTATCATGCAGCCTGTTCCCTGCAACACGGCCAGCAGATCAAAAGCTACCCCAAGGATTTGCTGAAACGCGCAGGCTTTACCGTGGTCGAGCCTGCGGAGTCACACCTGTGTTGCGGGTCGGCGGGGACGTATAATCTGATGCAGCCCGAAATTTCCAAGCAGCTGAAAGATCGCAAAGTCAAAACCCTGATGGCCAAGAACCCCGATGTGATAGCGGCGGGGAATATCGGCTGTATGATGCAGATCGGATCGGCGGCGGGCGTCCCTGTGGTGCATACGGTAGAGCTGCTGGATTGGGCCTCGGGTGGGCCGAAGCCTCCGGCGCTGTCGCAAGAAAAAGGCGCAAACTTGCAGATTCCTCGATTGAGATAGCGGTTTCGCCGCATTTTCGCCTTATCTCGGAAATACGAGGGACGTCATAAGACCTCATTTTGCCGAAGTAGGAGCGATATCCGTGCGCCGTTGGGTAGCTATTTCTATTATGTGTCTGACTGTGGCAACCGCCGGGCTTGCTCAGGATGGGCGGCTGCGCAGGCTGGATACGGGGGTGGATGCCGGCGCGTGGGAGGCCGTGGGCCGTCTGGATATCCGCGGCAAGGGCTTTTGCACCGGTGCGTTGATCGCGCCCCGGCTGGTGCTGACGGCAGCGCATTGCCTGTATGACAAAGACAGCAAACAACGCATTGACCACTCAGAAGTCGAATTTCTGGCAGGTTGGCGCAACGGACGGGCGGGCGCGTACCGGAACGTGCGCCGTGCAGTGGTACATCCCGACTATGTCTATGATGGCGTCGTGTCGTCGGACCGCGTGCGCAACGATCTGGCGCTGCTGGAGCTCGACCGCCCGATCCGTAACACCACGATCAAACCTTTCGACACAGCCCGCCGCCCGCGACAAGGCGACCAGCTGGGTGTCGTCAGCTATGCCAAGGACCGCTCCGAGGCTCCGTCCCTGCAAGAGGTCTGCAGCGTTTTGGCCCGCCAAGAGGGCGTGCTGGTCACCACATGCTCCGTCGATTTCGGAGCCAGCGGTGCGCCGATTTTTACCTTCGAAAACGGTGTGCCGCAGATTGTGTCGGTGGTGTCTGCCAAGGCAAATGTCGACAACAAGGAAGTGTCGCTTGGCACCGCACTTGGCGCGCCGTTGGCCCGTCTTCAGGCCGATCTGGTCGCGGGCAAAGGGGTGTTTCTACGTGGAGGCACCGTCAGCAAACGCATCACATCAGAGGATCGCCGCCGCACCACAGGCGCGAAATTCATCAAACCCTGATTCAGATATCGCGTGCCTGTTTTTCGGCCCTTGAAACGCGATTTACCCAACCCCACATTCACTTCACCGGAACGCCTTTGAAAGGGTTTCGGACAGCAACCCAAGGCCTGTCCATGATGGAAGGTCTGACCATATTATCGCTCAAACGAGGATGAATACCTATGCGTAGTTTTGATTTTGCACCGCTGCACCGTTCGACTGTCGGCTTTGACCAAATCGCCAACCTGATGGACCGCGTGATGGCCAGCGACGTGCCGCAGCCGAGCTATCCCCCCTATAATATCGAAAAGCTGGACGATGATTCCTATCGTATCAGCATCGCCGTCGCCGGTTTCACCGAAGGTGATCTGAGCGTCGAAGTGCGTGAAAAGTCGCTGATCGTGTCGGCCCGCAAAGTCGATAAGGATACGGATAAAACCTATCTGCATCGCGGCATTGCGACCCGTGCGTTTGAACGTCGCTTCCATTTGGCCGACCACGTGCAGGTCACCGGTGCGGCCCACGCCGACGGTATGCTGCATATCGATTTGGAACGTCAGGTGCCCGAAGCGCTGAAGCCGCGCCAGATCCAGATCTCGCGCGCGCGCAAAGCGATCGAAAAGGATGTAGTTGACGCGAATACCGTCAACTAAGGCACTTTCAGTGCGATAGACGAAGCCCGGTGCATCTGCGCCGGGCTTTTTGTGCGCGCATGGGGTCTAGGTCACAGTTGTTGACTTAAAATACCGCTGCCGTCAGAGTGCCCCGATCCAGTCGGGGGAGGAACGCGGGATGTCATTACAGGAAATTTTTGCCACACGCGCCACACGCATGAAGGCGTCGGAAATTCGCGAGCTTCTCAAGCTGTTGGATCAGCCTGATATAATCTCTTTTGCTGGTGGCATTCCCGATCCTGATCTGTTCCCGAAGGCCGCGTTTCAGGACGCCTTTGCCGAGGCGCTGAACGGGCCGATGGCGGCGCAGGGGTTGCAGTATTCCACCAGCGAGGGGCACAAACCTTTGCGCGTCTGGATCGCGGCGCAGATGCAGGCGATCGGTATTCCCGCGGCGCCGGACAACATTCTGATCACATCAGGCTCGCAGCAGGCGTTGGATTATCTGGGCAAGCTGTTCCTGTCGCCCGGTGATACGGCGCTGGTGGGCTGGCCGACGTATCTGGGGGCCTTGGGGGCCTTTAACGCTTACGAGCCGCGCTATGACAAGCTTGATCCGCTGAGCAACCGCAGCGGCGCGGATTATACCGCTGCCGCGAAGGATGCAGGCGGGGCGGCAAAGTTCGCCTATCTCTCCGTCGATTTTGCCAACCCTACCGGTGCCACCGTCAGCCGTGCCGCGCGCGAACGGGTGATTGATCTGGCCGAGGAGATGGAGATCGCGGTGATCGAAGACGCGGCCTATCAATCCCTGCGTTTCGACGGGGACCCGATCCCGCCGATTCTCGCGCTGGAGGCAGCGCGCAAAGGCGGCGATCTTGAAGCCTGCCGTACGATCTATTGTGGCAGCTTTTCCAAAACGTTGTCGCCGGGGCTGCGCGTTGGATGGGTCTGTGCCGCCATGCCCGTGATTTCGCAGCTGGTATTGATGAAGCAAGCTGCCGATCTGCACAGTGCCACGTTGAACCAGATCGCAATATCGTCGGTCGCAGAGCAGCATTTCGACAGCCATATCGACACGATCCGCAGCGCCTATCGCGCCCGTCGGGATGCGATGCTTGCGGCATTGGAAGCCCATATGCCCAAAGGCGTGAGCTGGACCAAGCCCGAAGGCGGCATGTTCATCTGGGTGACGTTGCCCGACACGCTGGACGGGGCCGAACTGCTGAAGCAGTCGCTGGAAAGCGAACGGGTCGCCTTTGTGCCGGGGCACGCGTTTTTCGCGGATGGGTCGGGGCGCAATACGCTACGACTGAGCTATTCGACCTCGACCGAAGACAAGATTGCTGAAGGGATCGAGCGCTTGGGCCAGTTGATCTCCCGTGCGCTAAACGTCTGACTACCAAGAAAAACGGGCGGCAGGATCACCCCGCCGCCCGTTTTCACATTTCCAATATCCGCAGGTCAGACCGACATGCAGATGTATTTCATTTCTAAGTAGTCTTCGATCCCGTGGTGGCTGCCTTCGCGGCCCAGACCGGACTGTTTGACGCCGCCAAACGGCGCGACCTCGGTCGAGATGATGCCGGTGTTCACGCCCACGATGCCATACTCCAGCGCCTCGGCGACCTTGTACACGCGGCTCAGGTCTTTGGCGTAGAAGTAGGACGCAAGACCAAAGATCGTATCATTGGCCATTGCGATCACGTCGTCTTCGTTGTCGAATTTGAACAGCGGTGCCAGCGGGCCAAAGGTTTCCTCTTTCGAGACCTTCATATCCTGCGTCACACCCGTGATGATGGTCGGGGCCAAGAAATTGCCGCCCATCTTCTCTTCTTTGCTGCCCAGCAGGATTTCAGCGCCTTTCGACAGCGCGTCCTCGACATGCTCTTTCACTTTTTCGGAGGCATCGCCGTTGATCAGCGGCCCCAGTTCTACGCCGTCTTCAAAGCCGTCACCGACCTTCATCTTTTCGACGCGGGCCTTCAGCTTTGCGGCAAAGGCGTCATAGACACCGGCCTGCACATAGATGCGGTTTGCACAGACGCAGGTCTGGCCGTTGTTGCGGAACTTGCACAGGATCGCGCCTTCGACAGCGGCGTCCAGATCGGCATCGTCAAACACGATGAACGGCGCATTGCCCCCCAGCTCCATCGAGCATTTCATGACCTGATCGGCAGCCTGTTTCAGCAGGATGCGGCCCACTTCGGTTGATCCGGTAAAGGTCAGTTTGCGCACGGCGGGGTTTTCGCAGAATTCCTTGCCCACGGCGGAGGAGGACGAGGATGGCACCACATTGAACACGCCCGCGGGGATGCCTGCACGTTCGGCGAGCACACCCATGACGATCGCCGACAGCGGTGTTTCCGCAGCAGGGCGCGCAACAAAGGCGCAACCGGCGGCCAGCGCGGGCGCGGCTTTGCGGGTGATCATCGCGTTGGGGAAGTTCCACGGGGTGATCGAGGCGGCAACGCCGATGGGCTGCTTGATCACGGTAATCCGCTTGTCGCGCTGGTGGCCCGGGATGGTTTCGCCGTACACACGTTTGGCTTCTTCGCCGAAGAATTCGATGAACGACGCACCATAGGCGATCTCGCCCTTGGCTTCGCCCAAGGGCTTGCCTTGTTCAGCAGTCAGGATGGTGCCCAGATCGTCTTGATTATCCATCATCAGGTCGAACCATTTGCGCATGACGCCGGCACGTTCCTTGCCGGTCCAGCTGGCCCATTCCTTTTGCGCCTTTTCCGCCTGGGCGATGGCACCGGCCACCTGCGCACGGCTGAGGTTGGCCACCTTGGCGATCACATCGCCGCGGGCGGGGTTCACCACATCAAAGGTGCCATCATCGCCATCGACCCATTCACCGCCGATATAGGCGCGGGTTTCCAACAGGCTGGGATCTTTGAGCATTGATTTTAGGTCAGTCTTTGCGTCAGTCATTTTGATCTCTCCGCTTTTGTCTGTGGTACCCAAAGCAACATTCGCTATGATTGTCTAGTTCCACATCATTAAGGGACGCTGACGGAGGACCACATGCAGCTAGACGACGCCTATGCAAACGCCGCTTATATCGAGAACGCAGAGGCATTTCCGCCCCGCTGGCAAAAGGCTGCAGCGGCATTCCGCAAGAAGCTGGGATTTCGTGCGCAAAAGAACATCTCGTACGGGCCGACGGACCGCGAGGTGTTTGATCTTTTCGAACCCGAAGGCGTGTCACGCGGCACCGTAATCTTTATCCACGGCGGCTATTGGAAGGCCTTTGCCCCTGCCGATTGGTCACATCTGGCCGCTGGTCCATTGGCGCGCGGTTATGCGGTTGCGATGGTCGGCTATGATCTATGTCCCGATGTGCGGATCGCTCAGATCACGGGGCAGGTCGCCCGCGCCATCAGTGAAATCGCGAAACGGACGCAAGGCGCTTTGGCTTTGGTAGGGCATTCCGCCGGCGGGCAGCAGGTCGCACGGATGACCGACCCCCTGATCCTGTCCGGAGACGTGCGTGACCGCATCGATAATATCGTCGCCATCTCGCCCGTGGCAGATTTGATGCCGCTGCTGCAGACCTCTATGAACGAGATCTTGAAACTGGACGAAGCCGAAGCAACCGCTGAAAGCCCCGTCAACATGACCCCGCCGCATGGGGTGAATGTCACGATTTGGGTCGGTGCCAATGAACGCCCCGCTTTCCTTGAGCAAGCCGAGCAGTTTTCGCGTGTTTGGGGGGCCAAGCAGTTCGTCGTCGAGGGGCGACACCATTTTGATATTATCGATCTGCTTGAAGATCCGGAAAGCGATATGGTGAAAGCGCTGCTTGGGATAAAGTGAGCCTTGATCGGACGGCGCAAATCGGCGAAACAGGGGGCGGGTTTGGACGATGGCGTCGTCCAGCATTTCACGGCCCTTGCGTCCTGCACGCCGGGACCTTTCTGAGAAGGAGGGTCTGATATGACCAATTCATCCAAAACCGCACGTCCCGATATGTACCGTTTCGACAACGGCACGAAGTCCCCGCTGCCGTTCGACGCCGCCGAATACGAAGCACGTCTGGAAGAACTGCGCGAACGCATGGATGCGGCCGGTGCGACGGCTGCGGTTTTCACGTCGATGCACAATATCGCCTATTATTCGGGCTTTCTGTACTGCGCCTTTGGCCGCCCCTATGGGCTGGTGGTAACAGAGACAGAATGTGTGACCATTTCGGCGGGCATTGACGCAGGCCAGCCGTGGCGGCGCAGCTTTGCCGACAACATCACCTACACCGACTGGCAGCGCGACAATTACTGGCGCGCAGTGGCGTCGGTCACGGGCAAGGGCGCGACGATTGGCTATGAGGGCGACCACCTGACCCTGATGCAGCGCGACAAGCTGGAAGATTTCCTAGAGCCGGTGGTGATGATCGACCTGTTCGAGACCACGATGCGCCAGCGGATGCATAAATCTCCGGCAGATCGCGTTGATCCGGCAGGCGGCTCAAGTGGCCGATGTGGGCGGCTATGCGATCCGCGATGCCGTTAAGGTTGGCGCGCGCGAGATCGACATTGCCATGGCCGGCCGCGACGCGATGGAGCTTGAGATCGCCAAGCGGTTCCCTGACGCCGAATACCGCGACACATGGGTGTGGTTCCAATCCGGCATCAACACCGACGGCGCGCATAATCCGGTCACCGCACGGCAGCTGCAACGCGGTGATATTCTGTCGCTGAACACCTTCCCGATGATCTCGGCCTATTACGTGGCGCTGGAACGCACCCTGTTCGCCGGAGAGGTGGACCCCGCCAGCCTGAAGATTTGGGAAGCCAACGTCGCGGCCCATGAATACGGGATGAGCCTGCTGAAACCCGGTGTCAGCTGCGCCGACGTCACCCACAAGATCAACGCCTTCCTCGAAGAGCGGGACCTGCTACAATATCGCACCTTTGGCTATGGCCACTCGTTCGGCGTGCTGTCGCATTTCTATGGCCGCGAAGCGGGGCTGGAGCTGCGCGAGGACATTGATACGGTGCTTGAACCCGGTATGGTCATCTCGATGGAGCCGATGTTGACCCTGCCAGAAGGCCAGCCAGGCGCGGGCGGCTACCGCGAACATGACATTCTGGTGATTACCGAAGACGGAAACGACAACATCACAGGTTACCCTTATGGCCCTGATTTCAACGTCGTAGGTTAATTGCAGTGCCCCCATTTTTCAGGGGGCACCCGTTTGCCCAGAGGGGCGGATGACCCCGGCGGGACAAATCGGGAATACGGCTTGACGTATACCATAACGTAGATATTTTGACCCATCGCTGTCGCAGGGTGGGGTGACAGGCCATATGCGTTCTGTCCTCCGATCTGTGGGGTTGTAAAAAGTGCTTTCTGCACGCCGTTTCGTGAGTATTGTCGATGAAAGCATCTTTAATTAAGCAAGAAGAAATGCGCCTCGCGTTGCTGCGAGGGTATAACATTCTAGACACGTCGCCCGAAGAAGGGTTCGACGACATCACCCGCCTCGCCGCAGAGATTTGCGAGGTGCCGATTGCGCTGATCTCTCTCGTGGATGATGATCGCCAGTGGTTTAAATCCAAAATCGGGCTAGAGATTGACGGCAGCGATATCACCGATAGCATTTGCGCCCATGCCATTGCGGGGGATGATTACCTCGAGGTGAACGACACCACCATCGACCCGCGCACAGCTGACAATAATTTCGTCACCGGCGACGACTCTATCCGGTTTTACGCCGGCGCGCTGTTGGAAGACGACAGGAACCTGCCGCTTGGTACCCTGTGCGTGCTCGACAGAAAACCGCACCAGCTGAACGACTTTCAACGGCGTGCTCTTAAGGTTCTGGCGGGGCAGGCGATGCGGCAGATCGAATTGCACAAGGCGCTGGCCGATGCCGAAGTCTTGCGCAAGGAAGTCGACCACCGTGTGAAAAACTCGCTCCAGTCGCTGGAGGCGTTGATCCGCATCCAGATCAGAAGTGAAAAATCCCCCGAGGCCCGCGCTGCACTCGACACCATTCAGGGGCGTCTTTCGACCATCAGCAGCCTGCACGAAGCTTTGTATCTGACCGACACCGGTGCAGCAGTGGATATCGCGGCCTTCTTGCGAAAGGTTGCGCATTCTACCAGCCAACAGATGCCAGATGGGGTACATCTGACCGTAGAGGTGGAACCGACGCATCTGTCGTCGCGTAGCGCGTCCTCTGTCGGGATGATCGTGAACGAGGCGATGACCAATGCTGCGAAATACGCCTATGAGGGCCGCAAACGCGGGACGTTTGAGCTGCGCGGTGAACGCAAGGATGGTTTTTACCACCTGAGCTGCATTGACGATGGCCCCGGTATTCCCAACAATCAGACAGCCGGCACAGGCCTTGGTATGCGCATTCTGCTTGCCGCGGCACAACAATTGGGCGGAGAGCTGGTAACGCCCGAACGTGAAAGCGGCGGCGAGTTAAAGGTCACCTGGCCGTTGACCGACTAGCACGCGACACAAAAGAGGCTCAGGCATATGCTGGCTTTGCTAAAGTTGATCGTTATCGGTTTTGTCGTTCTGACCATCTTCTATATCGCGCTGTCGATTTATTCTCGTCGGGTCCGGCGGGGCAAACTGCATCAAAAGTGGTCGGCGGGACCGCGCCTTGTGGATCGCGACACATTCGTGCAACGAGGGCTCAAGCGATATGACGGGTCAATCCGCCGCAAGCTGATCCTTGGGGTCTATGTTGTCCCGGTGGGGCTGGTCATCCTGACCGTCTACCTCACCAACTTTAATTAAGGGGAAACGCCGATGGCGATTATCAAATGGGCCTTTTGGGGTGTGATCTGGCTGATCATTGCCGGGTTCTTTCACTATACGTTGCCTCAGGTCGATATCGTGCGGATCACCGACACCTATGAAAAGCGCATCGATTTTGGCGATAATTCGATCTTCTGGTCGAACGCTGATGTGGGCAACAGCACCGCCGTAGGCAACCGCGACGTGTTCTTTATCCAGTCGCGTCGGGCCAAGGGCGACGTTATGGTCTATCGCAACGAAGACACCGGCTGGGGCTGGCCGCCGTATTTCAAGTTCGACACGACGAACCTGCAGGCCGAAGCGTCCGATCTCAAATCTGCCGCGGGGACCCCGAAGTACGTCGCGCTGAAACACTATGGTTGGCGGAATGAATTCCTGTCGATCTTCCCCAATGCGGTGTCTGTACGTCCAGTGGACGGGCCGGATGCAAGCAAGGGCATCCGTTTCCTGAACATCATCATCCTGATCCTGTTCGCGGCGCTGGTGTATGCGATCTGGGTACGCTGGCGTCGGTTCAGACGCGCCCGCATTGACCCGACGCTCGAGCGGCTGGAAGACGATATCGCCGAAAAGCAGGGGCGTTTTGCGCGCTGGCGGGCGGGCCGCAAAAACAAATAAGCGCGGCGCGAGATCACGCCGCGCCTGTCGCGCTTGGTCTTAAAGTGGTGGTGGTCAGCTGGGGCGCGCCACCATGCGCCCCATGGGTCGACCACCCAGGATATGCACATGCAAATGCGGCACCTCTTGGACGCCATGCGCGCCTGCATTGGCGATCATGCGAAAGCCTTCGCCCGCATCCAGCGTGACGCCTTCGGCTTTGCACACTTCTGAAATGGCGCGGACATAGCCTATGATTTCGGCATCGGTTGCCTCTGCGGCGAAGTGGTCAAAGCTGATATACGGCCCCTTGGGGATCACCAGCACATGCGTGGGGGCCTGCGGTTCAATGTCCCGAAACGCCAGTGCGTGTTCGGAATCGTAAACCGTGTTGTTCGGAATTTCGCCGCGCAGGATTTTGGCAAAGATGTTCTGATCGTCGTAGGTATAGGCCATGGGCAGTCCTCAGTCGGTAAAAAGATGGTGGGTCTCTGCGATGGGGCGTGCCTGCTCCGGCGATATGCGCAGAAAAGCGGCCAGCGCTTCGGTGTTTTCCTGTGCCGACGCAGTTTCGCGCACGCGGGCGTAGTTTTCGAACTGCGCGTCGCGGATACGATCGGATTCCAGCGTCAGATCATTGCGGATCGTGGGCAAAAGCCGCTCTAGTGTGTCGACAGAGGTGCGCTCGCCCGCCAGCCCGACACGCTTGGCATGCCCGACAAGGTAGTCGTCCGAGAACTGGCATTCGATCTCCAGCACCCGCGTGACCGATCTGTCAGCGGCAAAGTCGTTCAGCANATCGATATCACCGGGGTCCATGCAGACGATCAGCTGGTCGGTGTCGTAATANTCAAANAGCATGCGCATCAAAGACCGACGGTGACGGGTGCGCTTGCCCAAGGAGTTCTGGATACCACCCAGATCGGGCAGGGCGGTGTCCTGTTCGCTGAANAGGTATTCGAGCGCNGGCAGGTTGGTCGCCTGACGCATCTGTTCAAGCACGCGTTTGGCCACATGCCATTTCTTGCACACCACGATCAGCAANGCGCGTTCGCGCCCCAGCGTGCTTTCCTTTTCCCAAAAACGGGTGGCAAAGCGCCGCCCGATCCGACCTCGACCGGTGAGGAACTTGAACAGGTTGCGCCCCTCGTTGCTGATCTGAACCTCGACATCGCGGGCCGAATACAGCAACCCGAGCCGACGCTTCAGGTCCAGCGCCTCGCTGCTAATCTTGCGGGCAAATAGATAATCCTGCGACAGCAAAAGATCGTAGTGATCGTTATAGAATGTCACCGGCATTCCGTAATCGGTGAACATCAGGAACGTCAGGGTGCGCACGCGTAATTCGGCTTCGGGCACGATATGGCGTACGATGGTCTGGAAAAACGTCTCGTCCGGGATCCAGGTTGTCCTGAAGAACCGCATCACATCCTTGCGCGCACGGGTGAATGCGATCACGGCTTCGACGGTCTGACGGCGCAGACACCACCACTGACTGCCGATCTGGATCTGCAGGTCCGCAGGTATCTCGCGCGTCAGGCCAAGGCGCTTTTGCAGCTCGAACATGCCATAGAACCGCTTTTTCTGGGTGCGCTCATTGAACCAGTGCCGATAGATCAGCCGTTCTTCTTTCCAGCCGGTCTTGATCCAGTCGCTTTCAAAATAGTCAAAGCTCTCGATGAAGTCATAATCATTATCGTCGAGGTAATCGTGGATGTATTCGGCGGATTTGATTGGCATGCAATCGCCCGACAGCATGTAGAAGTGTGTGGCGCGCGGGAAGGCGTCGATCGCGCTTTCGACCGCGTTCAGCGTCGCTTGCACCAGCGACCATTCCCCCCAGCCGCAGCGGATGCGTTTGCTGGCAAATGTCACATTCGGGTTCTTGCCAAGCGTCTGGGTGATCTGGGCGAAATCAGACGGGTTGGCCGAAGCGTCAAAGTGGATCGACATATAGTCACCAGACGCCGTTAATCTCTCCGCTTGCTTGATGACGGCAAGGGGGTCTTTATGACACAAAAGGATATAGGCTATGCTGGCCATCGCGAAACACGCATCCCCTCTGCTCTGGACGAGTTTGTTAGATAAAGGCGAACAGCGATTGAATAAACCACGAATATTTGCTTTTTCTTTATTTGGGCCATTCTGTCGCCATAAATGGCAGCATAAGTACAAAAAAATTTAGGAGGCCGAGCCGAATATGGGTTTTCCAGGGACATGGATGACAGAAAGCGAGAGCGTGGTGTACCGGGTGGTGCCCAAATGCGCCTGCTCGACCATTGGACAAATCATGTTCTATTCGGATCATGGCGAATTCTTTGATGGGGATATCCACGATTCAAAATCGGGGATGCACAAATGGGCGCAAGACGCGTCCCAGCCGCTGATCACGAACAACGTGGAAAACCACAATTCCTTCGCGTTCACGTGCGTGCGCAACCCTTACACGCGGATTCTAAGCTCTTTCTTTGACAAGATTTGCGGTATTCAACGGAATGGGCGCCGTTACCGCGGCAATCTGGTGCCGCTTTTGATGCAGAAATATGGGATCGAAGTCGGCGGCGATGACGGCAAGCAAGAGTTTGACCAGATCGCCAGCTTCCGCCGGTTCTTGCTGTTTGCCCGCGACACCATCCGCTGGCGTCGGCCCATGGACCCCGACATTCACTGGTCTGCGCAATCGGGCCATGTCAGTACGTTCATTGTGAACGGCGGCACCTACGACAAGATCATCTGGACCGAGAAATTCAATGACGGCATGCAAAGCGTTCTGGACGCTATCGACACGCCCCATCCCGTCAATCTCGGTGATATCCCGCGCTTTAACGAATCCGAAGGTCACGGCCCCAAACGCGCCCATCCGGTAGAAGACTACTTTGACGATCTGTCGATGCATCTTGTGCGCGAAATCTTTAAACGGGATTTCGAGCTGTTCAAATACGACTTCGACAACCCGGCAAACAAGATGCCCACGGGCGAGATCGACCTTGCAGAGGTACATGCCAAGCTGGGGGACTAAACTGTCGGCGGGGCGCGCAGGCACCCGCCGCGCAAACCCCGCAGCTGCATCTTGCGCGCAGCGCCGTGACGCCCTACATCCTTGGCATGTCACAGGTTAAATCATCTTCCAAATCGGACCCGAACTACAAGGTCATCGCAGAAAACCGCCGGGCGCGGTTTGATTACGCTATCGACGACGACGTTGAATGCGGCATCATCCTTGAAGGCTCCGAGGTGAAATCCCTGCGCAATGGCGGCGCCAACATCGCCGAAAGCTATGCCGCCGTGGAAGATGGCGAGCTGTGGTTGGTGAATTCCTACGTCGCGCCCTATACGCAGGCCAAGACATTTACCCACGAAGAGCGCCGTCGCCGCAAGCTGCTAGTGTCCAAAAAACAGTTGTCGCACCTGTGGAATGAAACCCAACGCAAGGGCATGACGCTGGTGCCAATGGTGATGTATTTCAATCACCGCGGCATGGCCAAGATCAAGATAGGCATCGCCAAGGGTAAGAAACTGCACGACAAACGCGAAACTGCCGCCAAACGGGATTGGTCACGGCAAAAGCAACGTCTGCTGAAAGACCACGGCTAAGGCCTGCTCATTGGCGTTTACCCTGCTGAACTGGTAACTCCTTATTCATTTTCGGCTTATGCTGCATGTGCACTACCACGGGCTCTTGCTTGCGGGGGCCGTCGCGGGTAGGCATTGAAAAACCTGTTCTAAAAGGGGGTGGACCCATGGCTGACAACCCGAAAACGCTTGTTTCAACCGATTGGCTGGCACAGCACCTCAAGGATCCGGACCTGCGCTTGCTGGACGCATCATGGTATTTGCCCGATGCGGGGCGTGACCCCAAAGCCGACTACAACCAAGCGCATATTCCCGGTGCCCGCTTCTTTGACATCGATGAAATCTCGGATGCGCGGTCGGACATGCCGCATATGGCACCGCCTGCGGAAAAGTTCATGTCGCGGATGCGTGCTTTGGGTGTGGGCGACGGGCATCAGGTGGTGATCTATGACGGATCCGGGCTGCTGTCTGCTGCGCGCGTGTGGTGGCTGTTTCGCTTGATGGGCCAGGAAAATGTGGCCGTGCTGGACGGTGGCTTGCCCAAATGGGTCGCCGAAGGCCGCCCGACCGAAGACATGCCGCCGATCCCGCGCGACCGTCACATGACCGTGCGGTTCCAGAACCAGCTGGTGCGCGACGTGACACAGGTGGCACAAGCTTCGAAACTCAGGGCACCACAAATCGTTGATGCCCGCGCAGCCGCCCGCTTCCGCGGCGAGGCCCCCGAGCCACGCGAAGGTCTGCGCGCAGGTCACATCCCCGGTTCGCGCAACCTGCCCTACACAGAGCTGCTGAACGACGACAAAACACTGAAATCCGTAGCCGAGACCAAAGCTGCATTCGAGGCAGCAGGGATCGACCTGACGCAGCCCGTGATCACCACCTGCGGGTCGGGCATCACTGCCGCCATACTAGCGTTGGCATTGGAACGGATAGGCCACACCGATTGGTCCCTTTACGATGGATCTTGGGCAGAATGGGGGATGTTCCCCACCGTGCCCGTTGCGACCGGAGACGCATAATGTTCGAAACCCTACAGGCGCAGCCTGCCGATAAAATCCTTGCCTTGATGCAGATGTACAAGGACGACCCTCGCGAGACCAAGATCGACCTTGGTGTGGGCGTATACAAGGATGCCACGGGGCTGACGCCCGTCATGCGCGCGGTCAAGGCGGCTGAACACCAACTGTGGGAAGCTCAGAACAGCAAGGCCTATACCGGTCTGGCTGGCGATCCTGCCTTTGGCGATGCGATGGTGCAGATGGTGCTTGGCGATGCGGTCCCCCGCGCACAAGTGGCTGCGGCTGCGACGCCGGGCGGGACCGGCGCGATCCGTCAGGCATTCGAACTGATCCAGATGGCCCGCCCGAGCGCACGGGTCTTTGTGTCCAACCCGACATGGCCGAACCACCTGTCGATCCTCAAGTATCTGGGGATGGAAATGGTGCCATATCGTTATTTCGACGACGACACCCGGGGCGTTGACTTCGATGGCATGATCGCCGACCTCAAGACCGCGCAAAAAGGCGATGTGGTCCTGCTGCACGGCTGCTGCCACAACCCGACAGGGGCCAACCTGAACGCGGCTGAATGGGATGCGGTGATCAAGGTTCTGCAAGACACCGGTGCCACCCCGATGATCGACATCGCCTATCAGGGCTTTGGCGACGGGCTGGACGCTGATGCGGCGGC
>JGI24522J20083_1000358_pt1 | contig 14654 bp, 15 predicted proteins | sample LinPmetageLP47_FD_20083 | JGI IMG/M metagenome (IMG submission 20083)
GGACCGGAAACACCCGCTTCAACGGCGGACACCTCACTGGAATGACCTGCGGCCACGCCCCGCCAGAACCGGCAAAGATTCTCACGTTGCCAGACTGGCGGTCTTCCTGGCGAGTTTAATTTGCCCCGTGTCGAACGTTCGGATTTTCGTCGGCCTGTTTTCGTCATCTACACCTCCTAAAATGGGGTGTTGCGACGACCGGTTGAATCCGCCTTGGCTTCCCCTGTCGCTGTGATGGATCAGGTTATCTGTGGGCTGTCGTTCGTAGAGCGCCTGTTCCAGAGCATCCAAAACAAATTGCGTTTGTTGTGATCTGGACGCCCGCCAACCGACGATTTTGTTGGCGAAGGTATCGATGACAAAGGCTACATAGACGAAGCCCTGCCAGGTCGAGACATAAGTGAAGTCTGAGACCCAGAGTTGGTTGGGTATCGTCGCACGGAACTGTCTGTTCACCCGATCTAATGGGCATGGCAGGGCTTTGTCCGGCCAAGTTGTCTTGATCTTCTTGCCGCGACGGACACCTTCGATACCGATATCACGCATGAGCCGCTCCACCGTGCAGCGTGCCAGATCAAAGCCGTCTCGCCGCATGGCGCGCCACAGCTTGCGAGCACCATAAACAGATCTGTTATCGTCCCAGACACGCTTCATCTCTGGACGCAATTCAGCGTCTCGCTTGACCCGATCCGACGCTTTGTCTGGGTCACTCTCAATGGCCAGATGCGCGTAGAACGTCGAGGGGGCAATCTGCAAAACACGGCAGATCGGCTCGACCCCACACACCTTCCGGTATTCTTTGAAGAAAGCAATCATTTCCGAAACGGGCGGTCGAGTATCCGTCTTGGTCAAGGGCGTTTCGGTTGCCAATCGCGTTCTTCTCGTAGGAGCGTATTAGCAAGAACCACAATGCGGCGCATGACGGCGGTGATTGCAACTTTCTTTGCTTTTCCGGCTTTGAGTAGATGTAAATAGACGGCTTTGAGATCCTCGTTGAAGCGAATGGCGACCAGTGCAGGCATGTATATCGCGCGCCGGAGCGTCGACCTTCCTCCAATGATCCGGTCTTTTCCTTGCCATTTTCCCGATTGCTGCGTCATTGGAGCGAGCCCCGCAAGTGCTGCGATCTTTTTGCTATCGAGATGGCCAAGTTCTGGCATGTCGATCAACATGGTCGTTGCAGTCAACCGGCCAATTCCAGGGATTGTCGTCAATCGGGCAATGCGATCCGCAAGACTTCCACGCGTTTTGGCGATCTGTGCAATCTCATAATCTAGCGCTTTTATGTCGGCGACGATATCTTCAATCCTACGGTTAAGTTGCTGCTGAATGAGCAGATTTATTGCAGTGGCAAGCCGTGTCTTTGCTGCGATTTGATCTTTCACCAGCGCCCGCCGTGCGGTTAGTAACTCCCTGAGATCATGTACATCTTCAGTTTCCGTATCCTGCGGTGCAAGTTCAAGAGCCGTACCCATGCGCGCAAGCACTCTCGCATCGACACCATCTGTCTTTGCCAGTTTGCCCACGGCCTGGGCAAAGCATCTGGCTTGCTTTGGATTTACTTAATGAAAGCGTCGTCCTTGTTGGCTGAGATGGCGTTCAAGAGCGCGATGATACGCACCAGTCGCCTCAAAAACGATCAGAACATCCCGGTGCTGATCCACCCAGTCGCACAATCTTTCAAACCCTTCTTTTGAATTTGGCAGATTGTGCGCTTCGTCACGCGATTGCCAATAAACGTAGAGCGTGGCTTTCGACACGTCAATTCCGATGGTATCTTTGGTCATCTTTTCTGTTCGCCTATGCTTGTCGTTCGGGCCCAAAGCCCACCTATCCGTTCAGGTCCTTAGAAAAGACGGGGGTCGTCAAACTCGACCGCGGTCCTAAAAGACCAAGCTCCACACGACGCAACCCCCGCCACTGCCCCGCAGTTTGCGGTGCCGGGCAGTGGCTCCCTTTTGCCTCAGGAACCAAGATTTGCATAAGACAAGCTCCGCCTGCGCAAAATATGCTGACGCTTTCTTCAAGATTTCGTTGGCTTGCCGGAGCTGGCGGTTCTCGCGTTCCAAAGCTTTGATCCGATCGCGATCGGCGATCGTTATGCTATCTCGCCGACCGCTGTCAGTCTCAGCCCTTCGAACCCACGCGCGAAGCGTATCAGGCCCACAACCAATCTTGGGCGCAATCGACTTGATTGCCGCCGACTGGCTATCAAATTCGCCCTGATGTTCAAACACCATTCGTACAGCACGTTCGCGCACCTCAGGTGAATATCTGTTTCCACATTTGTTCTTTTCCATAACCCAGTATCCTTACTTCTGGGTCTCCGGCAAACAAGGGGCGGTTCACTGAGTCTTCCAAGCATAGAGTGTCGGCCGACTAACTCCGAACTTTTCGGCTAAGGCCTGAGCACTTTCTTGGCGATTATAGAGCCCGACCACAGCAGCCTGCTTCACGGCGTCAGAGTGATTGCCTGGTCCATATGCTGTGGTGGAGACCGTCTTCGTGCCAGGAAAGGCCACGCGCACCCAGGCCGTCAGGGTGGCTCGGCCTGGATAGCCTAAAGCACGCAGCGCCCATGGCTTGCATAATGCTCTAACGCTACCTGCTTCTGTGCTGCCGAGAATTTAGGCGGGCGCGATGCCGACCTTATCGGCAAGTCCTGCATAAGCTCGTATGCTCGAAACCACCCTATCAGGGCGTTCTTCGTTGGATACCCCAACTCACGGATCGTGGCCCCCAAGCGCTTTCCGAGCTTGATATAAAGTTTAACAGCGCGCATTCGCTCTTCGTAGCTGTACATGAACTATCTCCAGGATAGTCCAACTTTTCGTCCGCACCCCCTAGCGAAACTACGCTAATTTGCACTCAACACTCCCACGACGATCATTAGCGAGACTAATGTGTTCTGGCAGTCAGAACACATGCCAGAATTTGAACAATCAAGTCGGTTAATCAGCAGGTAGCTGCGAATAGTACAGCGCCAATGCGGTAATATCTTCGTCCGTTAGGTTGCGCGCCGCTTTCTCCATCAACTCTTTCCGAGGGCCGCCGCCACGTGTGCCGTCGCGCCATAGCTGCAACTGTCGTGCTATATATGGGTTCGGCTGACCATTTATACGGGGAAAGCCGGGTTTCATCTGTTCTAGCCCCGGCCCATGACAGGACGCACAGGACGGCGCATCGGTTGTGCCGATCGAAGCGATCCCAGCGCCGCGTTCCATCAGCTCAAGCTGGTCGGCAGTCAGCGTATCTGCTGGGCGGGGTGCTTCGGGCCTGGCCGAGGCATAGTGGCGGATCACGCGGATCAATTCATTGAGGGGTAGCTGTGTGGCGGCGTGAGACATAAAACCGCTATCACGCGCACCCGTGCGATAGGCGGCGAGCGCGCTCTGCATATAACCTTCGTCAAGGATATCGAGACGGGGGATATGGTCGTTGCCATTGCTGTCGCCATTTGCACCGTGACAGGACGCGCAATAGGTCAGCGCGGTATCTTGGGATGAAGTGTTCGAGGCGAGCTGCGCGTCAAAAACCGCGCCCTCCATCTCGCGAACTTGGGTAAGGAAAGCCACCACCGCCCAGATTTCATCGTCGCGGTTTTCGGCAGGCCAAAAGGGCATGCCGCTCATCTTGACGCCATCCTTGACGATGGTGAACAGGTGTTGCGGCTGCCAGTCGGCGACGGCGTCGGTGATATGGGGCGGTTCGGGCGACATGGCGCCGGCGGTAGCGGAATGGATGCGATCGGGGGCGGCGTGACAAAAGCTGCAAGCGCTGTCGAAATGACCGGCCCCCAAGCCGACGAGATCGGGGTCGGACAGGTCCGGCACCATGTCGGCAGCGGGGGCGCGCAGTTTCACCGACTGGCGGTAGGCGGTGTGCAGCACCCAAGACACGCCAGGAAGGTGGCCCGCGCGGGCAGAGACATTGAACAGTCCTAGCCCCACGATAGTTACCGCGCCGATTGCCCCCAGAAGGGCCAGAACGATCAGGGTTTTAATCACTGTTCTCATTGCGTTTGCTCCGTTGCGTTTAGATCGCGGGGTCGGTGGTGCGCAGGTCGCGGCCCACCAGCCATAGGCCGGCGATCAAGTAGACAGGCGTGCCGATGCCTAACATCAGCAGCCCGCCCAGTTGTTGCCCGCCCAAATCGGCGGCGCGGCCACAAATTTCGGCAAAGACATCGCGGGGGGCGAGGATCAGTAGCGCGCCCAGCAAGGTCATATGCATGGAGGTCAGCAGTAGCGATCCAGCTCCCGCCAGTCCGCGATCCACGCGCAGAGCGCTGACCCAAACCAACAACCCAACCAGCAGAAAGCTGCCCTGTTCCAACGCAAAGCCCGCGGGCAGCAGATAAGCCATTCCATGCAGTTGTGGTAGGTGCCACGCCCAGACCACCATGAATTCAAGTACCGTTGCAATCAGAGGTGATATCCTTAGCCAGCGCAGCCGGTCCGCCAGCCCGAATGCCAGCAGCGGGGCGATCACGGCCACCAGCCCCATGTGGCGCAGCATATGAACGGGGAACGCAGCGCCGGTCAGTCGTTCCAGCGGCAGCAGCCAGAGGATACAAAGGAGGGCGAACCCGAGATATGTGGCACTGCGTGTCACGAGCAGCTGGCGATCAGCAGAATGGGGAGTGAGACATAGATCACTCCGATGGCTGATATCAACGAAAGCAGGAAGGCCGCGTGGCCCATGAATTGGTGGCGATCTTCTTTGTTTCCGGCGTCGTTTTCCCATTCGCGGTCGCGCACGACATCCCATTGCCGCCATGCGCCCCAGCCCAGCCAGATGATCGCTGCCATAACGCCCACGGTCAGCAGCCCAATGCCAAGTCGCAGGGTGGTAATATAGTCCACGCCAAGGATATGATCCGCGCAAAACACCGTCGTCGCACCGTAGGAGATCGCGAAATGCAGCGCCCAAAGCGTGGGGCTGAGCGCGAGCCGCCAGAGGCTGTCTTGTTCCTCGAGGAATTCCTCTTGCTCTTCTTCGGTGGAGATCTGGTTCATGCCAGCAACCTTGGGGCCACGCCCAGAATAAAGCCGGTGACCAGTGCGGTCAGCACCATGAAGTGCCAGAACAGCGTCACATTGCACAGGTCAGCATCGTATTGCGGGGTCACCTTGCCAAAGATCGACCCTGCCAGCGCGTAAAGCTGCATGATAACCCCCAGCACCGAATGGGCAACCAACCAGACCATCAGCGCCCACATGGTCGCGGGGTAGACATGGGTTGTGGGCTCAAGCTCGACGACCGACAGGATGATCAGCCCCGCCCCGCCGACGGTGCAGCTTGCCGCCAGTGCCAATGCGATGCGTGCCAGCGTGATATGGCTGCGTTTATTGACCTCGCGCGCAAGCACGGTCGCGGCCCATGAGACGACAAACAGCGTGACCCCAAGCGCCACGGCAGTGCCCGTCGCGTGGTCCATTCCCATGGTGATAAAGTCGGGCCGCGCGGTCCAGTAGAAGAAGAACCCGAAGACGAGGCTGGCGAAGGCGGTGCTGTCGCCCAGCATCGTGATACAGACCGCCCACCACCCGACAGAGGTCGGCCCTGAGGCGTAGGTCGGCAGGCTCAGGCCGAGGCCCACGTCTTTACGTTCCTGATCCGGCACTTGCGCTGTGCTGGTCCAAAGCCAGTAGAGCACGCAAACGATGGCAAAGGCACCGCAGACAATCGCGGGTTCGTAGATGTGGAAGGTGGGGAAGATGAACGCCCCGCCGGTGAAAAACGCGGCGAGCATGGTGATCCACGCGGGGCCGGTGACGCGCTGGACCATCAGCGGTTTCGCGTCGATGACCGATGTGATCAGCGTCTCGCGTTTGCCCTCGGGGGCGTCGGGCAGATAGTAGCGTCCCGCGTCCATACGTTCGACGAGTTTGGGCTGATCCCACAACGGATAGCGCGAGGTGATATAGGGCACGGAGCGGTTACCCCATGCCTCTTCGGGCACGTCATGGGCCCACTCCAGCGTACCGCCGTCCCAGGGGTTCCGCTTGATCTGACCTTGATACCCTTTGGGCCGCAGCAGATCGTAGACGAAGACGGCAAAGCCTGCGGCAGTGATATAGGCCCCGACGGTGGACATCATATTCAGCCAGTCCCAGCCCGCGCTGTCCGGGTAGGTGAAGATCCGGCGCGACATCCCCTTAAGCCCAGTCAGGTGCATCGGCAGGAAGGTGACATTGAAGCCCACAAAGATCAGCCAGAAGGCCCAACGGCCGAGGGTTTCGGACAGAAGCTTTTTGCGGAAGAAGGGGAAGAAATAATAGACCCCCGCCATGACCGGAAAGACCATGCCGCCGAACAGGGTGTAATGCAGGTGAGCCACGACGAAATAGCTGTCATGCGCCTGCCAGTTGAACGGCACGATGGCCAGCATCACCCCTGTCAGGCCGCCCGCTACAAAGATCGCCAGAGCCCCCGCGATCCAGAGCATCGGCAGGGTCATCTTGACCCGACCCACCATCAGCGTCGCGACAAAGGCGAAAAGCTGGATGCCGGTGGGGATCACCACGGCCTCGGACGCGGCAGAGAAGAAACCCAGACTGATCTGGGGCAGGCCGGTGGTGAACATGTGATGCACCCACAGCCCGAAGGACAAAAACCCTGTGCCAACTGCGCTGAGCACGATCCACGAATAGCCCACGATGGGCGTGCGTGCGATGGTGGGCACGATCATCGCGGCGATCGCGATGGAGGGCAGGAAGATGATGTAGACCTCCGGATGGCCGAAAATCCAGAAAAGATGCTGCCAGAGCATCGGGTCGCCGCCCCGGACGGGATCGAAGAACGGCCAATCGAAGGAACGTTCGAGTTCGAACAGGAAATCGCCCGCGATCAGCGGCGGGAAGGCAAAGAGGATCATCCCGCCCACGACCATCACATACCACGCGTAGAGCGGCATGATGTTGACGCGCATCCCCGGCGGGCGGCATTTAAGCGCGCCGACGATCAGCTCGACCGCCGCGGCGATGGAGGCGACCTCGATAAACGAGAGGCCCAGAAGCCAGATATCGGGGCCGATGCCTTCTTCCTTGGTGGCCAGTGGTGGATACATGAACCAGCCCGCCTTGGGGCCGGAATCGAACAGGATGGACCCGAAGACAAAGATACCACCGATGAGGAAACACCAGTAGCCATAGGCGCTGAGCCGCGGGAACGGCATGTCGCGCGCCCCCAGCATACCGGGCAGCAGCAGGATCGAGATCGCCTCGAACATTGGCACGGCAAAGAGGAACATCATCGCCGAGCCGTGCATGGTGAAGAACTGGTTATAGCGGTCGGCGTCGAGGAAATCATTCTCGGGTACGGCAAGCTGGGTGCGCATCAGCACCGCCAGAATACCGGCGCAGAGCATGAAAAAAAACGCCGTCATCGTGTACCAGACGCCGACCTCGGTGTTGTTGACCGCCGACCAGTAGCGCCAGCCCTGCGGCGTCTTCCAAACCTCGCGCAGGCGTTTCTTCTGCGCCTCTTGCACGTCTTGCGGGACGGGTTCGGCCAGCATGTCGTCTGTCGGTGGGTAAGTGCCTTTGGGTTCCAGCACATCGGGATGTCTGCGGGTCATTCCAATCCCCCAAGATAGGCAGCCAGCGCCGCGAGGTCGTCGTCGGAGAGGAAGTCATAGGTAGGCATATTGACCTCGGGTTTGATTGTGTCGGTGTGGCCAATCCATGAGGCGATAGCATCTGCGGTGAGGGGCAGGGTGCCTGCAGCGAGCGAATGGCGGTTCGCCAGATGGGTCAGGTCCGGGCCGGTTTTGCCGATGGCCTTGGTGCCGCGAATGGTGTGGCACGCACCGCAGCCTTCATCTAGGAACAGGATCGCGCCGGCTTGCGCCAGCGCACCTTCGGGGGGCTTGGCATCCTGAGCCTCTGTGGCGAGCCATTTGTCGAATTCCTCGGGCGGCATCACCACGGTCTCAAAGGCCATCAACGCATGGGAGGCGCCGCAGAATTCGGCGCATTGGCCACGGTAGATGCCGGGATCGGTGGGCGCGAGGGTCATGCGGGTTTCGCGCCCCGGGAACATATCGGTCTTGCCGCCAAGGGCCGGTACCCAGAAGGAGTGGATGACCCGATGGGCGTTCAGCACAAGCTCGGTTCGGGCACCGGCAGGCAGGCGGAGCTCATTGGCCGACACGATTGTTCTGGTCTCCCCTTGCTGTTGGTATTCGACGCGCCACCACCATTGTTCGGCGGTGACCCGCACGACCAGCCCGTCCCCTTCGGCGCGGGTCGGTCCCATCAGCGGCAGCGAATACATCAGCAGCCCCCCCAGCAGGACCACGGGAAAGAGGATGCCCCCGCCGACGATCAGCATCTCGGCGGTGCGGCGGCGCATGGCACCAGGGTTGATGCGCGTGACATAGATAAACAGCGCCGCGACGAGCAGCCACAGGATCACCGCGCCGATCAACATCACCCAAAAGAGGTTCAGCACATCCGATGCGTCCTGACCGGCGGGGGCCAGCACCGATTGACGCCCCTCGCAAGCCGCCAGAAGCAGCGCGGCGGGGGCGATAGCACAGTTGCGCCTGAGGTGTTGCAAGGCGACTCCCATCATTCTGACAATTTATCCATGTCGGAGGCAAGCGGGTCTTGGCCCTTTGATTTCATGTAGAATACGGTTGCACCCCAAAGCACCACACCCAGCCCGATCAGCACTGCGGCGATCAGGTATTGCACGCTGTCTCGTCCGGTCCAAGGTCCCACGAAAAACGCACAAGTCACCGCACCGATATAGGGCAAGCCAAGGGGGCTGATGAAATGGTCGTGGTCTACAGTGTCACTGCGAAGCACCAACACGGCGATATTGACCAGCGTGAACACCGCCAGCAGCAGCAGTGCCGTTGTACCTCCCAGATCGGGAACCGCACCGACAAAGGTGATCAGCACGATGGCCAGCCCGGTGGTAAAGACGATGGCCGTATAGGGGGTGCGCCGCTTGGGAAGGACTTTGCCCAGAATGGCGGGCAGCACTTTTTCCTGTGCCATTCCATAGAGCAGACGACTGGCCATCAGCATGTTGATCAGCGCGGAGTTCGCTACGGCGCACATAGTGATGATGCCAAAAACGCTAAGCGGGAACCACGGCGCACCCGCTTCGACGACCTTGAGCAGAGGCGTCGCCCCTTCGCCCAAAGCCTCTGCATCGACAAGTGCGATGGCGGTGATCGACACCAGCAAATAGATCACGCCGGTAATAAGCAGCCCGCCTAACAAGACTTTAGGAAAGATCCTCGAGGGGTTCTTGGCCTCTTCGGCCATGTTCACCGAGTCTTCGAAGCCCACCATCGCAAAAAAGGCCAGCGTGGTCGCGGCGATCACGGGCCAGAACAGCCCTTGTTCCCCCGCGCTGCTGAAATCAAAGGCACGGCCAAAGTCGCCTTGGCCACCCATCAATGCCACTGCGCCAATCATGATGATGATCAGAAGGCCTGTGAGCTCGATACAGGTCAGCACTACATTAGCCTTCACGCTTTCGCCGACGCCGCGCAAGTTCACCAGCCCCAGCAGGATCATGAACGCGATACTGATTGCGGTGATCCCGATAGCGCCGTCACCAAATCCAAAACTTTCCCCGAAATTCTGAGCAAAGGCTTGCGATGCGGTAGAGGCAGACGTAATTCCGCTCGACATCACTGCAAAAGCGACAAGGAAGGTGAGGAAATGAACACCAAACGCCTTTTGCGTATAAAGAGCGGCACCAGCGGCTTTGGGGTATTTCGTGACCAATTCAAGATAGCTACACGCGGTCACTGCGGCCAGAATGAAGGCCACGAGGAACGGGAGCCAGACAATGCCGCCGACTTCTGCCGCGACCTCGCCCGTGAGCGCATAGATCCCCGTGCCCAGAACATCGCCCACCACAAAAAGCAGCAGTAGGCCGGGTCCCATTACCCGTTTAAGTTCGGTCTTTTCGCCGTCTTGATCCGGCGCCGTTGAAACATCCTTGGTCATGAGAGACTCCCTTCCTCACTCGTCGCAGTCTTGGCCCCGACATTACAGCCATCCCCAGATCACACCCGTGGCAACGGCTAGCCCGTGGCGTCTCGTGCGATGCCGCCTTTCTTGCGGATCACGCGGTAGATGTAGGTCAGTACCAAAACAGCGACGACGACGTTTGACACGGGGTTCACGTAGGTCGACACCAGATCGTATTGCGACCCGAGCGCATAACCGAGCCAAGTCAGCAGCGTGTTCCAGATCACGGTCCCCGCTAGCGAGAACGCCAGAAACGGCAAGTGATGCATCGGCGTCAGCCCCGCAGGCGCCGAGATCAACGTACGGATCGCGGGCACCATCCGGCCTATCAGCACCGCCAAATTACCATGGCGGTCGAACCAGTCCGACGCGCGGTCAAGGTCTTGGGGTGACATGGTCAGCCAGCGGCCATGCTTTTCCAGCAATTGCCGCACACGGTCGTGCCCGATCTTTCGGGCAATTATATAGTAAAGATATGTCCCCGCCAGCGACCCGATGCTGCCGGCGATCACCACTCCGATAAAGTTCATCTGGTCTTGATAGGCCAGAAAACCGGCGAGCGGCATAATCAGCTCGGACGGGATGGGAGGGAAGACGTTTTCGGCGAACATCAGGAACGCGACGCCCAGGTAGCCTGCGGCGTCCAGCAGGCTGGTGATCCAGTCAAACATGGGGCGTCCAGTTCTGCCGAGGTGCGCGGCTAGGAAAATAGGTCATTCGGGATCTTTCGTCGTCAATGGGTTTGCCACGCGTTCATAGTATTCACTGATGGCGCGCATATCTTCGGGAGTCATTTTGCGCGCGATGGCCGACATCATGCCGCCAAAGTCGTTGCCCCTTTTGCCGCGCCTCCATCGGTCCAGCTGCAGAACCATATAGTTGGCGTATTGACCGGCGAGGTAGGGCACCGATGGCGGGTTGCCGGTACCGTCGGGGCCGTGACAGTTGGTGCAAGCGGGCAGGCCCTTTTCTGGTGAGCCGGCACGCGCGATTGCGGCTCCTTTCTGAATTTCATTCACGGGCAGCTGGCCACGGGCGACACGCAGCGGTGCCGCGAGAGAGGCGTAGTAAGCGCTGACCGCGGCGCGGTCATCTTCGGACAAGGATTGCGCGACGGTAGTCATCAGGTCATCGGGCCGTGCGCCAGAAGTGTAGTCATCCAATTGCTTGTCGAGATACCACGCCGGCTGGCCAGTAAGCCGTGGAAAGCTGCCTGACCCATCTCCTTGGCCGCCAACACTGTGGCAGGTGATGCAAGATTGCACATCGCCAGCGCCATGGGTCGCAATCGCTTGCCCCCGCGCCAGCATTGCAGGGTCAGGTGGGGTATCGACCGTCATGTTGAACAGATCGCGCGCCGTGTCATAGGATTGGTCTACGGGGATCGCCTGCCCCGTGACATGCCCGGGAAGAAACGCTGCGAGCGCAAAGCAGATTAGGAGGCGGTGACGGGTGTTCATGGCGGCTCCTCTATTTTTCAGGCGTCCATCAGCGGGCGCGGATTGGCGATATAGTCGTTCTTCATATGCTCCAGTGTCCAATAGGCGACGCCCATCAACGGCCCCGTCGGGTTATAGCCGAGGTTCTGCGGAAACAGCCCCGCCCCGAAGACAAAAACGTTGTGATGATCCCACATCTGACCAAAGCGGTTCACCACGCTGGTGGCCGGGTCCGTGCCCATCACCGTGCCGCCTGTGTTATGCGTCGTCTGATAGGGGACGATTGAATAATCGCTCCCCTCTGCGGCGCGGTTGCTGGCGGAGGTGGATTTCACATTCTCCATATTACGCGCAATCTCATGTGCCTTGCCCATCACATAATCGGCCATACGCCGATCATTTTCGGGGAAGTTGAACGTCATCCGCAATAGGGGGCGGCCGTAGGCGTCTTTCCACGTGGGATCGAGATCAAGGTAGTTAACGGGCGTCGCCATAGATGATCCGTGTACGGTCAGGCTGGCATGATGCAGGTAGTTTTCGCGCACCGCGCGCTTCCAGTCCGCGCCCCAAGCAGGTGTGCCGTCGGGCGTGGGCTGGTAATTGATCGGGCGGCCATTGGTCTGGGTGCAGGCAATATAGCCGCCGCCTAGAAACCCAAGATTGCTGTGATCAAAATTATCGCCGTTAAAATCGTCGATTACGGTGCCAAGCGCGCCGGCACCCATGAAGGGGTTCGTCACCACCTGATCATCGAAAAAGACATTCACACCGGCCATTGTCTGGTAGGCATAGTTCCGGCCTACTGTCCCTGAACGTGTCTTCGGGTCATAAGGTTTGCCCAGTCCGGACACCAGCATCAGATGCGCATTCCAAAGGCCATAGGCGTTCATGCAAACGATATCGGCGGGCTGGAACACCTCCTCTCCCGCGTCGGTCAGATAGGTAACGCCGGTCGCGGTCTTGCCATCGTCTGATTTCTCGACCCGCAGCACCTGTGCTTTAAATCGGATCTCGAAGTTTTCATGGTTTTTGATCTGGTCGTAGACACAGATGATCGGGTCGGCCTTGGCGTAATATCCACAACCGAAGCGTTCGCAAAATCCGCAATAGGTGCAGGGATGAAGTTTGGCCCCGTAAGGATTGGTATATTCCTTGGTGGCGTTCGCGGCGGGCATGGGGAAGGGATGATAGCCCAGCTTTTGTGCGGCCTCGCCGAACTTGGTAGGGCCGATGGGTTGGCGCATGGGCGGGTTGGGGTAGTCGGTGCTGCGCGGTCCTTCAAAAGGGTTGCCTCCCTCGCGAGGGCCATCCGCCATTTGACCTGACGTACCGGAGGTGCCGCAGATTTTCTCGTAAAAGTCTAAATGGGGCTCAAGCTCGTTATAGGTGACGCCCCAATCCTGCACGTTCAGATCATCAGGGATGAAATCCGCGCCATAGCGGCTTTCATAGTGGCTACGCATTTCGAGGTCAGAGGGCAGGGGCCGCCAAAGCTGTCCGTTCCAGTGGATGCCCGCACCGCCCAGACCGACACCGGGCAGAAACGATCCGAGCCTGCGCATCGGCAGGGCACGCTGGTTGCTGTTATTTCTGAAGGTCAGGGTTTCCGTGCGGGTGTTGATCATATGGGCGTGGTGAACCGCATATTTCAGTTCGTCATGTTCCTTGGGAGCGGCAAAATCATCGGCGTCATGGCGGTAGGACCCGCGTTCAAGCACGATACAGCGTTTTCCTGCGTGGGACAGTTCATAAGCTGCTGTCAAACCTGTCCATCCGGCCCCGATAATGACTACATCTGTTTTCGCCAGCCGCCGTGCCATGATCTATCCTTTTGTGGAGAAGTCGGTTTTGCCCGGTTCGTGACCGATGCCCATAGGGGGCTGACGGTAGGGGCGATTGTCGTCGTCGATCGTGTCGGTGTAATAGCCGTAAGCACCGGGGAACCCGACCATATGCCAACCTGCATAGCCCTTGTTGCCGCCATAGATAGGGTCGGCAAAATAGCCTTGGTTCGTCAGCGCGATCAGTTCGGTAAAAAATGATTTGCCTCCGACCCGGCCTGCCAGCTCTGGCTTGTCCTCCGAAAGATCGGTCATCAGCTGGTCGAGCGCGGATTGCGGCTGCCCCTCCAGCGGACCGATCAAAGTCTGCATCGCTGCGAGACCCTCGCGCCAAAGTTTGGCGGGGGGCATGGGCGATTGGTAGCCTTGCTCCGGTGTGCCCTCGGGGTGGGGGCCATTCAAATAAAGATGTTCGCCTCGACCATACCCACCCGCAAGCTGTAGGTCGATAAAATCGACCACACCAGCTTGACTGGCCGAAGGGAAGTCATCCTGCGGGATCAACGTGTCGCAAAGCAATGCGAGGCTGCGGGCCTCGGTTCCTGAGAGAAAGCTGAACGGGGTGCTATCGAGGGCCGCAAACGCATGACGCGGCAAGCCCGCCCCGACCATCACAGCGCCAAGTCCAAAAAGTACGGATCGTCTGGAATACCCAGTGTTCATACGGTGCTCATAAATTTCGACTTATTTAGCCTAACACGCAAACGTGAGAACTGGTTCCCGTGTCGCGTGAAAAGTTTTCTCGACGCCGGTCGATATGAGGCAAGGCAGTGCAGAAGGGAACTGCGTGACGCAATAAAGCTACGGAGCGTTGATAGCGGCGGGGTCGGAAGAACAGGCGTCGCGGACCGCCCTAGGTGTTTGGTGGTGCAATTTTTTCTTTGAAAAGGAAGGAAGCATTATGGGACAAGTTCGTCACGGGAGCGCCACGACCACGCACGCCAGTGGATTCTCAAGGGTCGTTGCGACGGTTGCCGCTATCTTAGTTTCATGAGTTCTTCCCTGAATGCTTCCGTTGGTGCGCGCCATCCCAGACACTTTCTGGGCGTGCCGTTCAAGCGGTCTCAAATCGACTTCATATCTCGATTTGAGAGCGCGGACACAGGCGCATCTCTTGGTAAGTAGCGCCGCGCACGCTTGTTCAGGTTTTCGGCGGAACCCTTCTGCCACGGGGCTTGCGGATCACAAAACCATGCCTCGGTTCCGATTCCAGGCTTCAGCTTGCGCCAGTTCCTAAACTCAATACCTCTATCAAAGGTGATCGATTTACGTGCCGTTTGGGGCAGGGGTTCCATCACAGTCATTAGCTTGTCCATCAGATGCGTTGTGCTGCGGTCGTTGTTACGGAACAGGACGGCGAAGCGGGTTTTCCG
>JGI24522J20083_1000372_pt1 | contig 14139 bp, 9 predicted proteins | sample LinPmetageLP47_FD_20083 | JGI IMG/M metagenome (IMG submission 20083)
GGCAGGATCGCGCGGCCGATCAGGATGCCGTCATGGGGGGCGGTAATGTCTTCTTCAGTCTTGCCAAACGGATCAGAGACGGTTGCTAAAGCGTCGCCTTCTTTAACGGTTTCCCCCTCGGCCCTAAAGGTACGCAGCAGCCCACCGACCGGCGCGCGCAGCCAGGTAGAGCTGGAGCAAACATGGGATTGGCGGCGCGAGGGGGCGATGCCCTTGGCCGGCAGCATGTCTTCGACATGCATCACCCGCAGAATGCCCGCAACGCCCGCCCGCACAGCCATCTCGTCAAACCGCAGCCCTTCGCCCGCCTCGTACAGCAGCACGGGCGTGCCCTTGGCGGCAGCGACCGCGCGCAGCGATCCGTCGCGCAGGGGCGAGGTCAGCACCACCGGCGCAGCAAAGCTGGCGGCCATGCGCCGCGTGACGGCGTCTGATGGAGAAATACGCACCTGCGGCAGGTTGGTGCGATGGATCGCGGCAGAGTGTAGATCGATCCCGAAATCACAGCGCAGCACCACATCATTCAAAAAGATATGCGCCAGCCGCGATCCCAATGACCCCGAGGGATGCCCCGGAAAACAGCGGTTCAGATCGCGACGGTCCGGCAGATACCGCGACCGGTTCAAAAAGCCAAAGGAGTTTACCACCGGGATCACCAGCAGCGTGCCCCGCAAAGATTTCAACTGCGGCGCACGCAGCAGACGGCGCACGATCTCGACCCCGATCAGCTCGTCCCCGTGAACAGCGGCGCTGACAAACATGGTAGGGCCGGGGCGTTTGCCGTGGATCACTTCAAGTGAAAGACCGACAGGCGTGTGGTCCGGCAGGATCGAGATCGGCAAGTCGATCTGTGCCCGAGAGCCGGGTGCCACTTGTTGACCCGAAATCTCGAACGGGGCTTGCGTCGGCATCCTCAGCTGTTCCCTTGACCTGCAAACCGCGCCGCGTCGGCCGCCGCGCGGCGGATAGCGTCGGATTTATGCACCGTCTCCATATACTCCGCCTCTGCGTCGCTGTCATAAACAACACCACCACCGGCTTGAATATACAGGGTTTTCTCCTTGATGACGGCAGTGCGCAGCGCGATGCACATGTCCATGTCGCCGCCCGCGCTAAAATAGCCGACACCGCCGCCGTACAGCCCGCGTTTCTCGGGCTCCAGCTCGTCGATGATCTCCATCGCGCGAACCTTCGGTGCGCCCGAAACGGTGCCTGCGGGCATCCCCGCAAAGAACGCATCCAGCGCATCACGATCCTCGCGAAGCTCGCCCACAACGTTGGACACGATGTGCATCACATGGCTGTAGCGCTCGACGATGAACTCCTCGGTCGGACGCACCGTGCCGATCTTGGCAACACGGCCCACGTCATTGCGGCCGAGATCCAGCAGCATCAGATGTTCAGCCAGCTCTTTCTCGTCGGCCAGCAAGTCGGCCTCGAGGGCGCGGTCTTCCTCTGGCGTAGCACCACGACGGCGGGTGCCCGCGACGGGACGGATCGTGATCTCGTCACCGAACACTCGTACGAGGATTTCGGGCGAGGCCCCGACGACGTGAAAGTCACCGAAATTGAAATAGAACATGAAGGGCGACGGATTGGTCCGGCGTAAACTGCGATAGAGCGCGAACGGCGGCTGCGAGAACCCTTGCGCCCACCGTTGCGACGGCACCACCTGAAAGATGTCGCCCGCTACGATATAGTCGCGGGCTTTTTCAACGGCGGATTTATAGCCTTCGCGGGTGAAGTTGCTGACAGGGGCGGATTCCTCATGGGCGTCCCCCAGATCACGGCTGGTGCCGGGCATCGACCGTTCCAGATCGCGCACCGCATCCATCACACGCTCGGCGGCTTGGGCATAGGCGGCCTTGGCCGATTGTCCGTCCGACACCCAAGCGGGGGAGACGATGGTGACCTCGCCCTTGACCCCGTCCAGCACCGCAATCACCGAAGGGCGCACCATCATTGCATCGGGCAGCCCCAAGGGGTCGGGGTTCACATTCGGCAGATGTTCCACCAGCCGGATCATGTCATAGCCCAGATAGCCGAACAGCCCTGCGGCGGCTTGGGGCAGGTCATTGGGCAGGTCGATCTTCGATTCCGCGATCACCGCACGCAATGTATCAAGCGGGTCCCCCTCGACGTCGTCGAAGGCATCAACGTCATAGCGTGCCGCACGGTTGATCGCCGACGTGGTGCCCTGACAGCGCCAGATCAGGTCCGGCTTCATGCCGATGATGGAATAGCGCCCACGCACTTCGCCGCCGGTCACCGATTCCAATACGAAAGCGTTCTGCGCGGCACCGGTGAGTTTCAGCATCAACGAGACTGGCGTGTCCAAATCGGCTGCCAGGCGGGTGTAAACGATCTGGTTGTTGCCCGCCACATAGCCGGCGGCAAAGCTGTCATAATCGGGTGTCAACGACATGGGAGACCTACCTTAGGGGAAGTTCACGTGAACGGCGTCAATCGCCTGCTGGTCGACGCGCGGTGCCGTGCGGCGGATCACATCGTCGGAAAACGCAGCAAACAGCGCCTGAGAAAGCTGATCATCCAGCTGCGCGGCAATCTGGGTTTTGACCTGTGTCATCCGGTCATCCTCGGCTGCATCTTTTATGCGATCAAGGCGCACAAGTGCGACCTCGTCGGTGCCTTCAAGCAGCTTCACATCACCGGGTGCTGCATCAAACACAGCGGCAATGAATCCTTGGGGGGCAGCGCTGACAACCGCGTCACGAGATTGGTCAGACCCGGTCTTGGGCTCAAGCCCCAGCTCCGCGAAATCGCCCCCATCAGCAAGCTCTGCCTGCAGGGTTTCTGCCTTGGCACGCAGGGCGTCGATCAACTGTTCGTTTCGCCATGCCGCTGCCACATCGGCGCGCGCGGCGTCGAATGGGTTGGGGCGTTCTTCTTTCGTGCCGTCCAGACGCATGGCAAAGACGCTGCCGTCATCCAGCTGTTCGATCTGTGGAAAATCGTTCTCGGTCAGGCGCGTCGCAGCTTCGCGGAAACCGGCATAGGCGGCGATGCTTTCGCTGCTGTCCTGCGTCCATTCGATGGTGCTGAGGGTCATTTTGCTGTCTTCTGCGATCTGTTCGAGCGTGGCACCACCGGCCAGTTGATCGTCCAGATCACGGGCGCGGACCTCGACCAGACGTGCAGCGCGGTCGGCGGCCAGGTCTTGTACCAGCGTCGGGCGCGCCTCTTCGAAGGTGGTGTTTAGCGACGGCAGCACGCCGTTCACACGGAACAAAGCAGGCCCGAGGTTGCTGGGTAGGGGGCCAACAATATCGCCGACCTCAGCATTGAACACCGCGTCGCCCGCCGCGCCAAGCTGCTGCTGGCTCAGGTCCCCCAGATCTACATCTGACAGGGACAAACCACGGTCGGCCACAAGCGCCTCGAAGGTGGTGCCGTCGACCTCTAGTGCGGCGGCGGCCTGATCGGTAGCTTCCTGATCACGAAAGACCAGACGTTCGATCAGACGGCGTTCTGGCTGGATGTACTCGTCGGCGCGGTCGTCATAGGCTGCCTGCAGCTCTTCGTCGGTCAGCTCTACCTCGTCCAAAAGATCCTGCGGACCCATCGTGATGTAGGTGATTGTCTTGCTGGCGGGAAGCATGAAACGATCGGCATTGTCGTCATAAAAGGCTCGTAGCTGGGCGTCAGTCGCGTCGGGCAGGGGCGCATCAAGATCGTCTTGGGTCAGCTTGGCCCATGTAAAACTGCGCTGCTCGCCCACATAGGACACCAACGTGTTCGCATAGGCTTCGGGCATGGAAACACCGCCGGTGATTGCCTGTTGCAACAGCGTCCGGCCCGCTTCTTCGCGCAGCGATTGTTCGAATTCGTTTTCGTTCAGACCGGCCTGTTGCAGCGCGAAACGATAGCCCTCGCGATCAAAATTCCCGTCAACACCTTGGAAAGACGGAATTTCCACAACACGTTCGCGCAGGTTTGTGTCACCGATCGACAGCCCCATCTCGTCGGCCTCATTGTCCAGCGCGCGCAGACGCACCAGACGTTGCAGCACGGCGCGGTCCAGACCGATGGCCTGCGCCTCTTGGAAGCTAAGCTGCTCGCCGGACTGGCTTTCGATGGCGCGGATCTGTTGTTGCAGCTCGCGGGCATAATTATCGACGGAGATCGATTTGTCGCCCACTTCGCCAACGGTGCGTGCGCTGCCGTTCAGATTGACCGCCCCAAAACCGCCCAGACCCAGGATCAAAAGACCCATGAGCCCCCATACTGCGGTTTTCGTAAAGCTGTTGCCTTTGGCTTTCATGGTCTCATCCCTTAAACGCACATTTTGCCCTGTCTATGCGGTGCGTGGCAGGGGGGCAAGAGGCCCGTTAAACCTGTGTCAGGCGGTCAAACAGCACGTCGATCCCTGCGACATCCAGATTGGCAAAGGCGATCCGCAAATGACGTGCGCCGGTGGGGTCCTCTGTCGGGTGGAACATCGTGCCGGGCAAGGTCAGAACCGCCGCATCCCGTACCAGCCTCGGGGCCAGCAAAGCAGAGCTTTCCTCAAACGGATGGGACATATAGGCAAAATAGCCGCCAAGCCCCAAGAGCTTCCAGCCTTTGGCGTCCAACTGGTGCATGTTGTCCGCAATCGCCTGACGCCGCGCAAGGATTTCGCGCCGCTCGCCGGCAAGCCAGCTGTCAAGGTTCTGCATCCCCCAAAGGGCGGCATGCTGTCCGATCTGCCCGGGGCAAATTGCAACCGTATCTAGGAACTTCTCGACTTCGGTCAGCCGGTCTTCAGATGCGACAATCGCACCCACGCGGTGCCCCGTCAGACGGTACGCTTTGGAAAAGGAATAGAGGTGGATCAGCGTGTCATGCCAGTCGGGGTCTTGAAACAGACGGTGCGGCGGGCCTGAACGGCTGTCGAAATCACGATAGGTTTCATCTACGATCAGCGCGATGCCGCGGGCGCGGGCCAGATCGAAAAACGCCTGCACCAGCTCTTCGGGATATTCGACGCCGCCGGGGTTATTTGGCGTCACCAAGGCAATGGCGCGGGTGCGGTCGGTAATGAGCGAAGCTGCGTGATCGGGATCCGGTAAAAGCGCGTCGCCCACAGCCAGCGGCACGGCTGCCACGCCTGACATATCCAGCCACATCTTATGGTTAAAGTACCACGGCACCGGCAGGATCACCTCGTCGCCCTCGGCACAAAGCGTGGCAATCGCAGCGGCAAATGCCTGATTGCAGCCTGATGTAATTGCCGCCTGCGCAGGTTCCACGGCACCGGCGTAATGAGCGCTGACCTGAGCGGCCAGCTCGTCGCGTAATTCGGGCAGGCCCAGCACAGGGCCATAAAGATGCGCGTCGTCATTATTCAGCGCGACATCCGCCATAGCCTGACGCATTGCCTGCGGGGGCGGGTCGACAGGGGCAGCCTGACTGACGTTGATCAAGGGCCGGTCAGCGTCAAAATGGACGCCCGACAACCACCGGCGCGCCTCCATCACCGGGGGAGAGAAAGTCGCAGCGGTACGCGGGATCATGTCAAAGGTGCTCCAGGCTGGGCGAGGGAGGGGGGATCCGGCGAGCAGACCAGCGCAAAGTCTGACGCGGCGCGTAGCCGCTGCTTCCAAATGGTCCTAAATCCTCGCCGAAGGCATGTATTTTCGGGCGCGCGTTCAGTCCTTGCCGCGGTAGGGTTCGACGTATTGCAAGGCCATGTCCCAAGGAAAGAAAATCCACGTGTCCTGGCTGACCTCGGTGATGAACGTATCCACCTGCGGGCGTCCTTTGGGCTTGGCATAGACCGTCGCCAGATGTGCATTGGGATAAAGTCTGCGGACGACCTCGAGGGTTTTGCCTGAATCCACTAGATCGTCGATGATCAGGATGCCCGTTCCATCGCCCATCAGCTCTGCATCAGGGGCTTTAAGCACGACCGCATCTGATTGATCCTGATGGTCGTAGGACTTGATCGAAATCGTATCGACAGTGCGAATGTCCAGCTCGCGCGCGGCGATCATTGCGGGGGCCATACCACCACGGGTGATGGCGACCACAGCCCGCCAGCCGCCGTCGTCAGGGCCCATACCGTCCAATCGCCACGCCAGCGCCCGGCTGTCACGGTGAATCTGGTCCCAGCTGATGTGAAACCCTTTTTCGTGGGGCAGACGCGAGGCATCCTTGCTCATGTCGTTATTCCTTTGTCATGTCTGGGGCGTCGACGGCTTTCATGCCGACAACATGATAGCCCGCGTCCACATGCAAGTTCTCGCCCGTGGTGCCAGACCCAAGATCGCTGAGCAGGAACAGCGCCGATTTGCCCACATCGTCAATGGTGACATTGCGGCGCAGCGGCGAATTATATTCGTTCCACTTCATGATATAGCGGAAGTCGCCGATGCCCGAGGCGGCCAAAGTCTTGATCGGGCCGGCGCTGATCGCGTTGACGCGGATGCCGTCTTTGCCCAGATCTTCGGCCAAATATTTCACCGAAGCTTCTAGTGCAGCCTTGGCGACGCCCATCACGTTATAATGCGGCATCACTTTTTCCGCACCGTAATAGGTGAGGGTCACGGCACTGCCGCCCGGCTTCATCATCTTTTCCGCGCGCTGCATCACAGCGGTGAAGGAATAGACCGAGATGTCCATCGACATTGCAAAGTTGGCGCGGCTGGTATCCACATAGCGCCCGCGCAATTCGTTTTTGTCCGAGAACCCGATCGCGTGCACGATAAAGTCGATCCCGTCCCAGCGTTCGCCAAGAGAAGTGAACAAGGCATCGATCGACTCTTCCGACCCAACGTCACAGGGCAGAACCAGGTCGCTACCCAACTGTGCTGCCAGCGGGCCAACACGCTTTTTCAGCGCTTCGCCCTGATAGGAAAACGCCAGCTCTGCACCTGCGTCAGCAAGAGTGCGTGCGATTCCCCAGGCAATCGACTTGTCATTGGCAAGGCCCATGATAAGTCCACGTTTGCCTGCCATAAAGTCATTTGCCATTGTTTTTCCTTCGACTATGTCACTGAGCTTTTATCCGGTTTATGCTATTGATAGTTTGGCATCAAGGCTGCACGATGACCGCGGCTCTTTCAGAGCACTCCGTAGTAAGCCGCCTTGGCGGATCCAGGCGCGGGGGTGTCTTTAGTTGTTATTATATGTCATTTGATATACAGCAATGGCGCAAGATTGCGCTGCTGCGCATAGAAGGGGGTCAGGATTATGGAAGCGCGCAAAGGTATATTTGCCGGCGATAACCCTTTCGAGATCGCACGCCGCTGGCTCGATGAAGCCACAAATACCGAGATCAACGACCCGAACGCCATCGCGCTTTCCACTGTGGATGCGGACGGGTTGCCAAATGCTCGGATGGTTCTGCTGAAAGAGATAGAAGACGCGGCCTTTGTCTTTTACACCAATTATACCAGCGCCAAAGCGCAAGAACTGGATCACGCGGGCAAAGCCGCCTTTGTGATGCATTGGAAATCGCTGCGCCGACAAATTCGTGTGCGCGGCACCATTACGAAAGAAGAAGGCCCACAGGCGGACGCTTATTATAAATCACGTTCGCTCAAAAGCCGGTTGGGGGCTTGGGCCTCTGACCAATCGTCCCCTCTTGCCAGCCGCGCGGCCTTGGTCACCGAGGTGGCAAAGGTTACCGCCAAGAAGGGACCAAACCCAGACCGCCCCGCTTTTTGGGGCGGCTACCGGATTACGCCGGTTGAGATAGAGTTCTGGGCTGACGGAGAATATAGATTGCATGACCGTTTTGTCTGGCGACGTGCCGGACCAAGCGACGATTGGAGCGTAACGAGATTAAACCCGTAAGGCGATTTTTGTCGCTGATATTTTGTACGCGGGCACTTAGTTGCCTGACCTAGAGAAGACCAAAGGACATTTGTGTCAGAAGTATCCAGCAATAGCTCTGCCGTTTCCGGCGTGGTGAAATGGTTCGACCCCGCAAAGGGGTTCGGTTTCGTTGTCTCAGACTCAGGCGGGCCCGATATCCTGTTGCACGTCAATGTGTTGCGCAATTACGGTCAAAGCTCGGTTGCGGATGGTGCGCGAATTGATCTTACGGTTCACAAGACCGACCGCGGTGTGCAAGCGACGCAGATCCATGCCGTGCACCCGCCTGCGACAGCCCAGGCCATGGCCCTGTCCGATATTGTGGGCATCGACCCCGCCCTCGTGGCTGCGGCACCACTGGAACCTGCTCGGGTCAAATGGTTCGACAAGTCAAAGGGCTTTGGTTTCGCAAATGTGTTTGGCAAAAGCGAAGACATCTTTCTACATATAGAGGTGTTGCGCCAGTCGGGTTTGTCGGATTTGCAGCCGGGCGAGGCGCTGGCGCTACGCGTGATCCAAGGTGAGCGCGGGCAAATGGCGGCTGAGGTACATGCATGGGAAACGATACGGCTCGATTCATCTGGCACCGCGCGAAGCTGATCCGCACGGGCGTTCTGGCGCTTGCTGCGGTGGCCGTCGCAAGTGGCGCGTCTGCTGCGTGTCGCGCAGACAGCGTGACCTTGCGGGGAGACTGGGGGCAAGCGCGATTCAGCGTCGAGGTCGCCGATGATGACGGTGAGCGCGCCCAAGGGTTGATGCATCGCACATCGCTGCCGGGCAGTGCGGGGATGCTTTTTATCTATGACCGCCCCCAACGCCTTAGCTTTTGGATGCGTAACACATTGATTCCGCTGGACCTGTTATTCATTGATGCGCGGGGTGTGGTTCAGAATATCCACCGCAACGCCATTCCGCTCGACGAATCTCTGCTGGAGGGGGGCAGTGATGCGTTGCTTGCTGTGTTGGAAATCAACGGCGGGTTAAGCGCGCGCATGGGCATTACCACCGGCACACAGCTGCGACATCCTGCCTTTGCAGGGCGTAATCCCGCGTGGCCCTGTTAGTTCTTCAAAAACTATCGTTTTCTGTGCAGTTAGGGCTTTTCAATCCGATTGCTTGGGGCTAAGTAGGCCGCAGTCGGGGCGTGGCGCAGCCTGGTAGCGCACCTGTTTTGGGTACAGGGGGTCGGAAGTTCGAATCTTCTCGCCCCGACCACTTTAAGAACCACCACATATAGTGTTCCTGATCTGCTTCATGCAGATCAGAACGCTGTATTTGTGTGCAATCTTACGTTTTTGCAACAGAACCGCCTTCTAGATGTGGCCAAATGGCCCCGCTTTGCAGCCTAGATCTGGTGACGGCTAAAAAAATAATAGTCCACAGTTCAGCATTTCTTATCCCCAGCCGGCTGTGCGGTGTTTTGTGGATAACTCAGGCGATGCATGAGGCAACTGTGCTAAACTCCAGTGTCTGTTAACTTTATCCGAGATGCCAAATTCGGGTCACCCCGTTTGTGCTCTGTGCATATCATTTTGCTGAATCGCCGCATTCGCCAAAGCTTCAAAAAATGCCGATCCGGTCAAGCCTCTAGTTTCCGAAAGACAATAATAAACCCGTTGACCCGATAGGGCCGCATACGTCAGTTTGTGTGAGTTGATGGGCGCGGCACTATATCTGGTGTCAGATGGGGGCGGCGCTTGGATCAGGTGACTTCAGGTACCGCGGGTTTGCGCCAGTCAAAATGGCACCGATGCGGGGCTGGCCTGACCGGTGTACAGGCGACGGTGCACATCTGCGACAGCGTCGTGCGGCTTCATCATGCCGCGGGTTAAGAGTTTGGAAATTGGGGCGGCACTTATGAAAATCGAAAGAAAATTCACGCAATCCGGTCAGGATGCATATGCTGAACTGGACTTTGTGAGCACCGCCTCCGAAATCCGCAATCCTGACGGGTCAGTGGTTTTTCGCCTCGATAACGTCGAAGTACCCTCAAGCTGGAGCCAGGTCGCCTCTGATGTGATTGCCCAGAAGTATTTCCGCAAAGCGGGCGTGCCCTCCGAGACCAAGAAGGTCAAAGAAAAGGGGGTGCCGGAATTCCTGTGGCGTTCCGTGCCCACCGAAGATGCCACGATGGGCGGAGAGACGTCCTCCAAGCAGGTGTTTGACCGTCTGGCTGGCGCTTGGGCATACTGGGGCTGGAAAGGTGGCTATTTCACCACCGAAGAGGACGCCCAAGCCTATTATGACGAGATGCGCCACATTCTGGCCAGCCAACGCGGTGCGCCCAACAGCCCGCAATGGTTCAACACCGGTCTGCACTGGGCCTATGGCATCGATGGCCCGGCACAGGGGCATTATTACGTCGATTATAAAACCGGCAAGCTGACGCGTTCGACCTCCTCTTACGAACACCCGCAGCCCCATGCGTGTTTCATTCAGTCGGTTGCTGACGATCTGGTCGGCGACGGCGGCATCATGGATCTATGGGTCCGCGAAGCGCGTCTGTTCAAATATGGCTCGGGCACGGGCACCAACTTTTCCAGCCTTCGCGGGGCAGGGGAGAAGCTTTCGGGGGGCGGTAAGTCGTCGGGTCTGATGGGCTTTCTCAAGATCGGGGACCGTGCGGCGGGCGCGATCAAGTCTGGCGGCACAACGCGGCGTGCGGCGAAAATGGTAATCGTCGATGCGGACCACCCCGATATCGAGGATTTTATCAACTGGAAGGTCATCGAAGAGCAGAAGGTCGCGTCTATCGTCGCCGGCTCCAAGATGCATGAACGCGAGCTGAACAAGCTTTTCGCCGCGATCAAGGCGTGGGATGGGACGCAGGCCGATGCCTATGACCCCGTTAAGAACGATCAGCTGAAGGCAGCAATCCGCAGCGCCAAAAAATGCGCGATCCCAGAGACATACGTCAAACGCGTTCTGGATTACGCCAAGCAGGGTCATACCTCGATCGAATTCCCGACCTATGACACCGACTGGGATTCCGAAGCCTATTCGTCCGTTTCGGGCCAGAACTCCAACAACTCGATCCGTGTGACCAACGCGTTCTTGCATGCCGTCGAAAAAGACGCCGATTGGGAACTGCTGGACCGCACCACAGGGCGCGTGTCGAAAACCATCCGCGCCCGTGATCTGTGGGAGCAGGTCGGCCACGCTGCATGGGCCTGCGCGGATCCGGGCATCCAGTACCACGACACGGTCAACGACTGGCACACCTGCCCAAAAGACGGCGCGATCCGCGGATCAAACCCTTGTTCAGAATACATGTTCCTGGACGACACGGCCTGTAACCTCGCGTCGATGAACCTACTGACCTTCCTGCAAGATGGGGAGTTCATGGTCGAAGACTATATGCATGCCTCGCGTCTGTGGACTGTCACGTTGGAAATTTCGGTGATGATGGCGCAGTTCCCGTCCAAGGAAATCGCGCAGCGGTCCTATGACTTCCGCACGCTGGGTCTGGGCTATGCCAACATTGGCGGCTTGCTGATGAACATGGGCTTTAGCTACGACAGTGTTGAAGGCCGTGCGCTATGTGGTGCGCTGACCGCGATCATGACCGGCGTATCTTATGCAGCCTCGGCCGAGATGGCCGGCGAATTGGGGGCCTTCCCGGGCCATGCCAAGAACGCAGACCACATGCTGCGCGTCATCCGCAACCACCGCAACGCGGCATATGGAAATGCAGACGGCTACGAGGCACTTTCGGTCAAGCCCGTACCGCTGGATCATGCGAACTGCCCTCAAGGCAACCTGATCGCCATTGCAACGGCAACATGGGACGAGGCCTTGCGCCTTGGCGAGAAGCACGGGTATCGCAACGCGCAAACGTCTGTGATCGCGCCCACGGGCACCATTGGTCTGGTCATGGATTGCGACACCACCGGGATCGAGCCTGACTTTGCGCTGGTAAAATTCAAGAAACTCGCGGGCGGAGGTTATTTCAAAATTATCAACCAATCCGTACCTGCGGCGCTTGAAAAGCTCGGCTACGGCTCTGCCCAGATCGAAGAGATGGTAAGCTATGCCGTCGGTCACGGCACCATCGGGAACGCACCCGCGATTAACCACACCACGTTGGTTGGCCACGGTTTCGGTCCTAACGAGCTGGCCAAGATTGACGCGGCGCTGGCGCAGGCCTTTGACATCCGCTTTGTCTTTAACCAATGGACCCTGGGCGAGGAGTTCTGCACCCAAGTCCTTGGCATCCCTGCCGAAAAGCTGAATGATCCGACGTTTGACCTGCTGAAATCTTTGGGCTTCTCCAAGAAAGACATCGAAGCAGCCAACGATCACGTTTGCGGCACAATGACCCTGGAAGGCGCGCCGTTCCTCAAGACTGAACATTACAGCATCTTTGACTGTGCCAATCCCTGCGGCAAGAAGGGCAAGCGCTACCTGTCTGTGAATAGCCATATCTACATGATGGCCGCAGCACAGTCGTTTATCTCGGGGGCGATCTCCAAGACGATCAACATGCCAAACGACGCCACCATCGAAGACTGCCAAAGCGCGTACGAGCTTTCCTGGTCCCTCGGGGTAAAAGCCAACGCGCTCTACCGTGACGGATCGAAACTGTCGCAGCCCTTGGCTTCTGCGCTGGTCGAAGATGACGACGAGGCGGCAGAAACACTGGAATCCGGCACCGCCCACGAGAAGGCTGTCGTGCTGGCTGAAAAGATCGTCGAGAAAGTTATTGTCAAAGAGATCATCAAATCGCACCGCGAAAAGATGCCTCAGCGGCGCAAGGGCTATACCCAAAAGGCCAATGTGGGCGGGCACAAAGTCTATCTGCGCACCGGTGAATACGAAGACGGCTCCTTGGGCGAGATCTTTATCGACATGCACAAGGAAGGCGCGGGCTTCCGCGCGATGATGAACAATTTTGCCATCGCCGTGTCCGTGGGCCTGCAATACGGTGTCCCGCTCGAGGAATTCGTTGACGCGTTCACCTTCACCAAGTTCGAACCCGCCGGCATGGTGCAAGGCAATGACAGCATCAAGAACGCGACCTCGATCCTGGACTATGTGTTCCGCGAACTGGCCGTGTCTTATTTGGATCGGACCGATCTGGCCCATGTCCAGCCTGAAGGTGCCAGCTTTGACAGCATCGGACGCGGAGATCAGGAGAGCGTTGCGAACGTCTCAGAACTCTCGGAAACTGCGGCAACGCGGTCACTGGAAGTTCTCAGGCAGATCAGCTCTACCGGTTATCTGCGCAACCGGATGCCGCAAGATTTGGTCTTGCTGCAAGGCGGGCAGGGGCCGGGCGGCACCCAGACCCTGGACCGTGCGATGCCACAGGCTGTGCAGCACTCCGCCTCCACGACCATGGGGTCAACCACTGCGGTCTCGAGCAGCGCAGTCAGCATGGACGCACGGGTAAAGGCAAAGATGCAAGGCTACGAGGGCGAAGCCTGTGGCGAATGCGGAAACTACACTCTGGTCCGCAACGGCACCTGCATGAAGTGCAACACCTGCGGCGGCACATCCGGCTGCAGCTAAGCCAAGTTGAGCGGGTGTGTTAAAAAGCCAAGCATATGAAGCCCATTTCGAGTGTTTCGGCGGCCATTTACAGGGTGATTAACGCCCAGTTCGCGTAAGTTGTTGATTTTATTCACGCGGGCTGGGGGCAGATCCTTTATGGAGTTTGATGGTCTAGTACAGCAATCACGGAGGGGAACGAGACATCTTTTGGGGGCATGAGGGTACAAACGGAATAGCATCGAGCCCTAGTGCGGCTTCAAGATCTTAGCAGTTTCGAAATGAGAAAAGAGATAGTTTCTTCTCTCATTCCATCGAACAGGGGGCCGGTGCGCAAGCCCCTAGCGACGGCCAAGCCGCAGGCATAAAACAAACGAGTGGTAAACGATGTGCTTGGCTATGAGAAACTTAGGGTGCCCTCCGGGCACCTTTTTTCGTTTCTATACCAACAAGCAATAGCGCTATGGAATTCGCAGTGTGGTGATAGATTGAACTTTGATAGCTAATTCTGAGTAATAAGGTCCGCATTGCACTCGAAATCCGCGCTGCTGCTCAGCGAACGTCGGTGTCTACGACTTGATTTTTGGAGCTAGTGCAAGGGTGTAAAGTTTCTTCATTTTGGAAATGGCTGTGAAATACAGAATCATCAAACACTTTTCGTAATTACCTAAAATTTGGTCCTCGGGTTTTGAAGTTCGTTCCATATCTTGCCATAGGTTTGGTATCTTTTGAGTGTAGGATGTTGGTTTAACTATATGATAGTAAATGAGTTTTACCAATATAATGAGTATACTTGATAAATAATCCGTCTCAGTGCATCATTTTTTT
>JGI24522J20083_1000378_pt1 | contig 13998 bp, 9 predicted proteins | sample LinPmetageLP47_FD_20083 | JGI IMG/M metagenome (IMG submission 20083)
TAACGAAATGATGATTATTATTCGCACCAGCCCAGGCGCTGCGCAGCTAATTGCCCGTTTACTTGATTCATTAGGTAAAGCAGATGGCGTATTAGGAACAATTGCCGGCGATGACACTATTTTTATTGCGCCAGCGAAAGTATCAGAAATAGACCTCACATTAGAGCGTGTGCGTATTTTGTTTGATACGGTTTAAACTCGTTTGGTTATCACTGTTACGGCTATACTGATACGTAGCCGTTACTGGCTTGTTTTATAACTGCTTTAAAAATCGCACTGAGGGTGCAAAAAACGCAGAGCCCATATCTGCTTGAGTAAAATCAAGCCAATGGTCGTAATACTCCCCCTGCCCTAATCGGCTATTGAGTACTTTCTCGAACGCATCCCCTTTAGCCGAGCACGTAATCATTAACATCCCCTGCTCATACACGTCGCCATAAGGCATACTTTGATTTAGTAATAATGCTTGCCCCTGTTCATCTTTTAATTCACTTCGGGTTGCATGGCTGCTCTCAAGTGCGGGGCTTATTAGGGTATTGTCGAGACGAGTACGCCCCATTATTTGTTCTTGTTCTTGCAACGACAAGTGCTGCCATAACGTTAAGTCATGCTTATAGCGCTGAACATGAATATAGCTGCCTTGATCTTCAAAGCTATCAGGCTTATTAACGAGGGCCGTTACCCGTTTTTGACGACCATGCGGGGTATCACCGGCATAAATAAAACCATTAAAATCACGGCCATCTAAAAAGCGAAAATTACGAATTTGCTCCACCAGCTCAACATCAGGGTTGAAAAGTTTTAATATTTGCAATGCAAACAGGTGGTTTACATCTTCTCTGTCTGAGCGGATTTGCACAAATAAATCGCATGGCCTTGCACTCATCACAAAATCGCTATGGGTGATATTAGGAAAGCTTTGCAGCTCACTTGGCATATAATCAGGCAGAATGTGTGGCCAATATTGCGCGCCAATGGCGACCATACAAGAAAGCATAGATTCAGAGAACTGATCACTAAACTCATCTTCAATATCGCTCACTTTTTTAAGCTTAGCGCGAAGTGATTCGTCGTGACCATCAAGTACATTAAAAAATAAGTGCAAACCGTGTAAGTTTGCTTCAGCACAAATCCCTGATTGCGCTTGCGCCATTGTTATTCCTTACTTTTTAGAGCAAAACACAGCAATTAATTACGATTCAAAAAAATTCACCGTGTGCGGTTTTATTTTTATTATAACCTGTTCATTAATTTCAAATGACTGGCCATACTGGGCTGCAACTTCTATTTCTTGCTCAGCAATAACCACAGTGTATACATAAGCAGAGCCAATAAAGCGACTACTTAATATACTAACCCGCTCAGATTGCTGTTGCGTATCGTTATTACTAGCAAATTCAAGTTGATGCGGACGCACATAAATAACGCCCTTATCGGCCACGCCATGCTGCTGTGGCTGTATTGATTCAACCACCCCAAACTGCGTTTGATATTCAGTAGCGGTTAATACGGTTGCGCTTAAGTATATGCCCTGACCCAGAAACTCTGCAACCTCCTTTGAACGTGGTTTAGCAAAAAGCTGTTCTGGCGTACCTTGCTGCGCAATTTTACCTTGGTGCATAACCGCAAGCGTATCTGAAAAAGCAAACGCCTCTTCTTTTGAGTGAGTAACAAACACAGCCGATACTTGCTGCGCCTTAATAATGCGCCTAATGTCGGCAATTAACTCAAATCGTACTTGGGTATCAATATTAGAAAATGGCTCGTCAAGTAACAGTAAGCTAGGTTTATATGCTAATGCGCGTGCAATCGCTACTCGCTGCTGTTGCCCACCAGAGAGTTGATGAGGGAATCTATCGGCGCAGCCTACCAAGTGTACCAGCTTTAGCATTTCACTTACGCGTGCGTGTTTATCTGCTTTGCTCATGCCGCTTAGCCCAAACGCAATATTATTAGCCACCGTTAAATGCGGAAATAACGCATAGTCTTGAAACATCATGCCAATATTACGATGCTCAGGTGAAACAAACGTATTAGCATCACTGACTAGCTTACCATCAATAAATACCTGCCCTTGTTTGGCTTCAATTAATCCTGCAATGGCTTTTAGTGTGGTGGTTTTACCGCAGCCACTGGCTCCGAGTAAACACACTATTTCGTCTTTACCTAAGGTTAAATCTAAATTATCTATCACCTTAGTCCCGTTATATGCATAGCTCACGCCTTGTAAAATCAAACTACTCATTTAGCTACGTTGCTCCATTGAACGGTTAATAAAATATAACGGAATAAACCCCACCACCACAATAAACAAAGCCGATATAGAGGCCAGCTCTAATTGTTCATCGCTTACATACTGAAACACATGAGTTGCTAAGCTTTCAAAATCAAAAGGCCTTAACAATAAAGCTGCGGGTAGCTCTTTCATACACTCGATAAAGACCAATAAACCGGCGGTTAATAAGCCTCGGCGTAATAAAGGTAAGTGCACTAAGCGTAATGTGCGCCCTTGGCTTTTTCCCATTGACTGGCTTGCCATATCAAGGGAGGGACTAATGCGCGAAAAGCTCGACTCAATAGCTCCGTGTGCAACGGCGTAAAACCGCACTATATAAGCAAAAATAATAGTGAGTAAGCTGCCAGTAAGTAATAAACCAATATCTAAATCATAAGGAGCTAAAGTGCGGTTGATAGTATTTTCTAATAGGGTGAGTGGCAACAATACCGCTATCGCTAATACTGTGCCGGGTAACGCATAGCCCGTACTGGCCAAACGCCCGGGTATTAATGGATTTGTTTGTTTAGCAATGCGCTGATAAAACACCACTAAAACACTCAGTATAATAGTCACCACACTGACTACAGCCGCCACTTTTAAACTTTGCCATGCATAGCTAAAAAACTCACTATTCCACGCTTGATCAAAATACATAACTGCATATTTGAGCAATACAACCATCGGAATAATAAACGAAATAATTAAAATAAAGCTACAAAACCCTGTTGCTAGCCACGCAGACTTGCCTTTGAGGATATAAAGCGCTTCACTGTTCACACTCGATTGACGCTCAAACACCGCTTGGTTACGACGGCTAAAACGCTCGGTGATCAATGCTAAGAACAGCAGTAGTAACATCACCCCTGAAATTTTTGCTGCTGCAGTTAATGAATAATAGCCAAACCAGGTATCGTATACTGCGGTAGTTAATGTACTGACAGCAAAATAGCTTACGGTGGCAAAATCAGCCATGGTCTCCATGCTGATCAAAGCAAGTGCCGCTACAATGGCACCACGGGATAATACAAGGCTGACTTTAAAAAAGCTTTTCCATGCATTTAGCCCCATTAACTGACTTGCTTGGACTAACTTAAAAGATTGTTCTCGCAGTGCAGTTTTAAAAATTAAATATAAATACGGGTAGAGTACCAGCGCAATCATAACAATTGCCCCTGGTAAGGTGCGTATATCAAAAAACCAGTAGTCACTTGGCGACTGCCAACCAAACCACTCTCTTAGAGTTATTTGTACCGGCCCCGCATAGTCGAGTAAATCGGTGTACACATAAGCAATAATATAAGTAGGCATGGCAAGAGGCAGCATCAATGCCCATTCAAATTGTTTTTTACCAGGAAAACGGCAATAAGCGGTGAGCCAACCCAGTGGTAACGCAATAAAGCAGCTAAGTAACCCTACACCTAAAACCAGTAATACGGTATTACTTATATAGTCCCACAGTACGGTATTCCACAGGTGGGTAAATACCTCTGAGTCGCCTTGTAAAGATTCTAATAGTAGGAAAAACAACGGGGTCGACAGCAATAACCCCGTCGACCACGCAATAAGCTGCCATTTTGACAGCTGAAATTTATAAGTCATTAAAGATCGAACTTCACCTCATCAATTAGCTTAAGTGCTAACGGACGATATTTGCTAATTTCATCAAGCGGTAAGCTGTCTTCCTTAAAGCTTCCCCATGATGCAACCAAACTAGAAAGTTTCACACCTGGCTTAACCGGATACTCCATATTGAGCGAGGCATACATATTTTGCGCCTTATTGTCTGTCATATACTCTATGAGTTTCAAGGCATTTTCAGGGTTTTTAGCATACTTAGTAATAACCGCACCCGATACATTTATATGTGATCCTCGGTCAGTTTGATTTGGAAAGTTAATATGAACGGCTTCAGCCCATGGTTTTTGTGCTTCATCTTGCAGCATTTTGCCCAAGTAATAACTATTACCTAAGGCTAAATTACATAAACCTTCTTTAACCGCTTTAACTTGCGCTCGATCGTTACCTTGAGGTTTACGCGCTAAATTAGCTTTTACACCCTCAAGCCATGTTTTCGTCTGTGCTTCACCATGATGAGCGATCATAGAAGCTACAAGGCCTAAGTTATATGGGTGTTTGCCAGAGCGAGTACAAATTTGTCCTTTGTATTGCGGCTCAGCAAGCGCTTCGTAGGTAAGGTTAGGCAATGCGCCTAAACGCTCTTTTGAAGAGTAAACATTACGCACGCGCTTAGTGAGCGCTACCCACTGACCATCGCCATCACGAAATGCCGCCGGGACATTATTATTAACCAGCTCGCTTTCTATGGTTTGCGTAAGATTTAGCTCTTCTAATTGAATTAAAGCACTAAAGTTTGAGGTTAAAACTAAATCGGCTTTGCTGTGTTTACCTTCACGCTTAACACGTTCTATTAAGCCTTTTTTAGCAAACACCACATTGGTTTTAATGCCCGTTTGCTGTGTAAAATCGTCTAAAATAGGTTTAATTAAAAAAGGTTGTCGAAATGAGTAAATATTCACAACATCGGTTGCAACAGCCGGTGCTGAGGCAATTAACCCAACAACAAGCGCGAGTGTTTTTTTCATATTGTCTTACCTAACTAATAATTATTATCATTAATTTTACCGCGATGAACTAAAAAGTGCACACTTTATATAATCACTTCGTGATAAATACGCCCAAAAAAGAAAACCCTTGTAAGACATCTCTTACGCTTATGACAGCTAATGAGTAAAAACACTCTGTATAACACCACAAAAACATAGCAAGTTATTGTATTTTATATAATTTAAAAATATTTCATTTGTAAGAACCAAAACCATAAGCGGTTTTATCCTACATTTACTGCAAATCACTCTCTATAATTAACCCATAAATAAGCAACGACGCTTACCGAGTAAATGGAAACGGACTAACTACTCGAATACCAAGGTTTGGTTTTTAGGATAACAGGGATTTAAGGACAGGCTCAGGATGAGTATCGCAATGGAATGTTGCATAAGGGATAGCATCAGGATGATGCGTAATGGATAACAACACGGAAAAGTTGTTGCTAAAGGATAGGGAATAAAACGGACAGGCCTTAGGGCAACACAACGGAATGGTAGCAAAAGGAATGCACTCGGATGTGCAATAAGGATTGGTAATAGATTTTACCTTACAGGATGTTTTAGGGATTTATGGAGACAGGCCCGGATAGCCTATATTACATAGAACTAGAAAGTAATATTGTAATAACACGGATCGTAAAAATTGGAGTTGATTAGGTTCAATTGCAGGATGCAACAAAGTTAGAAGATTCCGCAAGCGCGACTAGAGATGGTTCGCGCTTTTCTTTTGCCTGAAAATCAGCGGTCAGCCAAGATTATATACATTCAAACTATGAACAAGCATTAAATCCAGCTTTTTCGTATCAACATCCCGTACTTTATTCCGGCCTGCCTTTGTTGCGCTTACCGAGTAAATAGGCGTCGCGAAATTTGATAAAATGCTGTTCTAATTTAGTGCTCGCATCAACCTCACCAGCCAATGCCAATACCATAATAGCCACTTCTGCCGTACCTAACTGGTGAGCATGGGGTGCTACACGTAATCGGTAATCTGAGAGCTTTTGGGCGGTAATAGAAAGCACGGGCAAATTATCTAGATAAGGACTTTTGCGGATCATTTTTTTAGCTTCACGCCATGTACCATCTAAAAATATAAATAAAGGCGTTTTACCTGCAACAGGCTCTACTTGCGTTACTACTCTATCTGTTTCAACATCTTCTGCAGGAAAAATCACAAAAGGCTGATATTTATCATTATTCAATAAAGCTAATAAAGCAGGATCTGGGGAGGTTCTATCCCAACGAAACGCATAATTGTCAGGGACTATTTCAGCAATTAAACGCCCTGTATTAGACGGTTTAAAACTTTCATTATGATACATCAGTAAACAAACCGCAGCGTCGCAACTTGCGTACTCAGCGCCCTCACAAATACAGTAATGCTTGGCAATTAAGCATTGCTCACAGCGGTCCATCTTACCGCCTCGGGCATTAAACTCGCGTCGAGATTCACTTATTTGCTGGGCACGTAATGCTAAAACTGAATTTTTGAAACCTTGAGTCACTGTGGTTTATTACCTATAAATTGATGGCTGCGCATTGTAGCTAAAATAAAAGGGAATAGATATCAGCTATCAGCTATCAGCTATCAGCTACAAAATTTTGCTCATATTAACTTAAGTGTCAAGGGAGCTTGTCTTTACTGACGGCTGACGGCTGACGGCTGACGGCTGACGGCTGACGGCTGACGGCTGACGGCTGACGGCTGACGGCTATAAAAACAAAAAACCCAAGCCGAGGCTTGGGTTTTTTATCGCGATTAACTAAAAGAAATTACTTCTTCTTTTTAACTGCTTTTTTGTTTGGTAAATCAGTGATTGAACCTTCAAAAATTTCAGCTGCAAGGCCAATTGATTCGTTCAATGTTGGGTGAGCATGAATTGTTAGCGCTAGGTCTTCACCATCTGCACCCATTTCAATACCTAGACCGATTTCGCCCAGCATTTCGCCTGCGTTAATACCAATCATAGCACCACCGATAATACGGCCGCTTTCTTTATCAAAAATAAGCTTAGTAGAACCTTCAGTACGTGAAGAAGCAATTGCACGACCCGATGCAGCCCAAGGGAATACAGCTGTTTCAATGCTTAAACCTTGCTCTTTCGCTTCTTTTTCAGTTACACCCGCCCATGCAATTTCAGGGTCAGTGTAAGCAATTGAAGGAATACACTTAGGATCAAAGTAATGTTTTTGACCAGAGATAACTTCAGCAGCAACATGACCTTCATGAACCGCTTTATGCGCAAGCATAGGCTGACCCACTAAGTCACCAATTGCAAAAATATGTTCTACGTTAGTACGTAATTGCTTATCAACGTTAATAAAACCACGCTCATCAACATTCACACCCGCTTTATCAGCGTCTAACATATTACCATTTGGTGTACGACCTACAGCAACAAGTACTTTGTCGTAACGTACTGGCTCTGCTGGTGCATTTTTGCCTTCAAAAGTAACATATAAACCGTCGTCTTTTGCTTCAACGCCAGTTACTTTAGTTGAAAGCATCACGTTAAACTTGTCTTTAACATGCTTTTGGTAAATTTTTATGATGTCTTTATCAGCAGCAGGAACAAGTTGGTCTGCAAATTCTACAACATCAATTGCAGAACCTAGTGCACGGTAAACCGTACCCATTTCTAGACCAATAATACCACCACCTAAAACAAGTAGTTTTTCAGGAACATCTTTAAGCTCTAGCGCACCCGTTGAATCAATAACGCGATCATCTTCTGGGATGAAAGGTAAGTTTACAGGTTTAGAACCCGCAGCAATAATTGCGTTATCAAAGGTAATGGTTGTTTTACCGTCAGCGCCTTCAACGTCTAAAGTATTGCTACCAGTAAATTTACCGTAACCAGATACAACTTTTACTTTACGCATTTTAGCCATGCCGTCTAAGCCACCTGTAAGCTGGCTAACAACAGACTCTTTCCAAGAACGAACTTCATCTAAGTCAATTTTTGGTGCGCCAAAAGTAACGCCGTGAGATGACATTTCTGCAGCATCATCAATCACTTTAGCTACGTGTAAAAGTGCTTTAGAAGGAATACAACCAACATTAAGACATACACCGCCTAATGTCTCGCGAGATTCTACTAATGTAACTTCTAAGCCCAAGTCAGCAGCGCGAAAAGCCGCAGAGTAACCACCAGGACCACCGCCTAGTACAACAACTTGAGTTTTTAATTCGTTGCTCATGCTATTACCTTTATTGTTTGAACGGGACACAGCCCCAAAATTTAACTGCCATGTTTCTGCAAGGCAGAAAAGGGCATTTGTGCAAATATTGTATCATTGCAAATGATAAAAATCCCAGCTAAAAACAACTGGCTGGGATTTGATTTTACTCACTCAGTAGTGATCACATCACTAACTGGCGTATATCACTCATGTAACTTGCAAGAGTAACAGTAAAGCGTGCAGCAAGTGCACCGTCAATCACTCTATGGTCGTAAGACATTGAAAGTGGAACCATTAGCTTAGGCTCAAACTCTTTACCATTCCACTTAGGCTTCATTTCAGATTTTGACACACCTAAAATTGCCACCTCAGGCGCATTCACAATCGGCGTAAATGCCGTACCACCAATGCCACCTAGGCTTGAAATAGTAAAACAACCACCTTGCATATCTGATGAACTTAACTTGCCATCACGTGCTTTAACAGATACTTCCATTAGTTCACGAGAGAGTTCAATAATGCCTTTTTTATCAACATCTTTGAACACTGGTACAACTAAGCCATTAGGCGTATCAACCGCTACACCAATATTAATGTACTTTTTAAGAATTAAGCTTTCGCCATCCTCTGAAAGCGATGAGTTAAATGTCGGGAACTCAGCAAGCGCTTTAGCAGCTGCTTTCATTACAAATACTAATGGCGTAATTTTAACACCCAGCTTTTTCTTCTCGTTAAGGGCATTTTGCTCTTTACGGAACTGCTCAAGGCTCGTGATATCCGCTTCATCAAACTGGGTAACATGTGGGATTTGCACCCAGTTACGGTGTAAGTTTTTACCTGACAGCTTTTGAATACGAGAGAGTTTTTTCTCTTCTATTTCACCAAACTTAGCAAAATCAACTTTTGGCCATGGAATTAAACCAAGCTCACCGCCACCCGCATTGCCTTTAGCTGCTGATACTTGACCAGACTCAACTTGCTTAACCAGTTGCTTAACATAGTTTTGTACGTCTTCTTTAACAACACGGTTTTTACGGCCCGTGCCTTTAACGTTGGCAAGGTTAATACCAAACTCACGTGCTAAACGGCGAACCACTGGCGATGCATGTGCATAAGCGCTATTGTTTTCAAAGTTTTCAGAGCTTGCTTTAGCAGATGATGCTGCTGATTTTGACTCAGCCTGAGCTGCCGGCTTAGATTCTGTTTTAGGCGCTGGTGCTGATTTTTCTGCAGGTGCTGCAGCTGGTGCACTACCCGCCACTTCAAATACAAAAATCAATGAGCCAGTTTTAACTTTATCGCCAGTCGCTACTTTAATCTCTTTAACAGTACCTGCAAACGGCGCCGGTACTTCCATAGCTGCTTTGTCGCCTTCAACGTTTAAGATAGATTGCTCTTCTTCTACGCTATCGCCAACCGCAACCATAACTTCTGTTACTTCAACTTCGTCATCACCAATATCAGGCACGCTAACTTCTTTAGTGCTTGATGCCGATGTTTGTTCAGCAGGCTTCTCTTGTGCTTTTGAATCAGCTGCAGGGGCACTTTGGTTATCACCACCCGCCACTTCAAAAACAAATACTAATGAACCCGTTTTCACTTTGTCACCAGTATTTACTTTAATTTCTTTTACTGTACCGGCAAAGGGTGCTGGTACTTCCATTGCCGCTTTGTCGCCTTCAACGTTTAAGATAGATTGCTCTTCTTCTACGCTATCACCAACTGCAACCATAATTTCAGTTACTTCAACTTCGTCATCACCAATATCTGGCACAGTAACTTCTTTAGTTGATGAAGCCGATGACGCAGCAGGTGCAGCTTCCTCGGTTTTTTCAGCTTCTTTAGAGTCAGCAGCAGAGTCTTGCGCTTCACCTTCAAAGATGAACACTAAAGTGCCTGTGGTAACAGTGTCACCCACATTTACTTTAATTTCTTTTACCGTACCGGCTTGTTCAGCAGGTACTTCCATCGCAGCTTTATCACCTTCAACACTTAATAGTGATTGGTCAACTTCAACTTTATCGCCAACGCTCACTAGTATTTCGGTTACTTCTACTTCATCGCCACCGATATCAGGTACTTTAATTTCAATACTCATTGCAAACCTCTTATGCGTACAGTGGATTTAGTTTGTTAGTGTCGATGTTGAATTTTTTAATTGCTTCAACAACCACTGACTTTTCAACTTCACCACGTTTAGCAAGTTCAGATAATGTCGCAACTACCACGTAGCTTGCGTTAACTTCAAAGTGACGACGTAGGTTTTCACGGCTGTCTGAACGACCGTAACCATCTGTACCCAATACTTTGTAGTTATTGCTTGGAATAAATGAACGCGCTTGTTCTGCGTAGTTTTTCATGTAATCCGTTGCAGCAACAGTTACTGAATCATTTAATACGCTAGTGATGTATGGCGTTTTTTGCTCGCTTTCTGGGTTAAGCATGTTGAAACGTTCAACATCTTGTCCATCACGGGTAAGCTCATTAAATGAAGTTACAGAGTAAACATCAGACGCAATACCAAACTCTTCGCTTAAAATTGCCGCAGCTTTACGCACTTCAGTCATGATAGTACCTGAGCTTAATAGCTGTACGTTGGCTTTTTTACCTTCGTAGCTTTCTAGCTTGTAGATACCTTTACGAATACCTTCTTCAGCGCCTTCTGGCATTGCTGGCTGATGGTAGTTTTCGTTCATTAGCGTTAGATAGTAGTAAATGTTTTCTTGCTCTTCACCGTACATACGACGAATACCGTCTTGCACGATAACCGCTACTTCAAATGCATAAGTAGGATCGTAAGAAATACAGTTAGGTACTGTGTTTGCAAGAATGTGGCTGTGGCCATCTTCATGTTGTAAGCCTTCGCCATTTAGCGTTGTACGACCCGCTGTAGCACCTAATAAGAAACCACGTGCTTGTTGATCCCCTGCCATCCATGCCATGTCACCAACACGTTGGAAACCAAACATAGAGTAGTAAATGTAGAATGGGATCATCGGTAAGTCGTTGGTGCTGTAAGATGTTGCAGCAGCAACCCATGACGACATTGCACCTAGCTCGTTAATCCCTTCTTGTAATACCTGTCCTGAGGTTGCTTCTTTGTAGTAAGAAACAATATCACGGTCTTGAGGGGTGTAATTTTGGCCGTGTGGGTTGTAAATACCGATTTGACGGAATAAACCTTCCATACCAAAGGTACGAGCTTCATCGGCAATAATTGGCACAATGTTTTTACCAATGCCTTTATCTTTTAATAAGATATTAAGTGCACGTACAAAGCCCATAGTGGTTGAAATATCACGTTTTTGCTCTTCAAGTAATGGCTTGAACGCATCTACTTCTGGTAACTGTAACTTTTCAGAGAACTTGGCAATACGTGTTGGCGTATAACCTTGTAGGGCCTCACGACGCGCATGAAGGTACTTGTACTCTGGAGAATCTTTTTCAAGCTCTAAGTATGGCAGCTCTTTTAATTGCTCTTCAGATACTAAATCATCTAAGCCTAAACGAGAGCGTAAGTGAGCCACATGCGACATGTCCATTTTCTTAACTTGGTGCGCAATGTTTTTACCTTCAGCTGCTTCACCCATGCCGTAACCTTTTACTGTTTTAGCAAGGATTACTGTTGGACGACCTTTCGTCTCTTCTGCTTTTTTAAATGCGGCATAAAGTTTTGAAGATTCGTGACCACCACGCTTAAGCGCAAAAATTTCGTCATCCGTCATATCAGCAACAAGTGCCGCTGTTTCTGGGTAACGACCAAAGAAATGTTCACGTACGTACGCGCCATCTTTTGCTTTATATGTTTGGTAATCACCATCAACAGTTTCGTTCATTAACTGTAGTAATTTACCTGTGGTGTCTTTAGCAAGGAGAATATCCCAACCGCTGCCCCAAACAAGTTTAATAACATTCCAGCCTGCGCCTTTAAATAGCCCTTCTAGCTCTTGAATGATTTTACCGTTACCCATTACAGGGCCATCTAAGCGCTGTAGGTTACAGTTAACTAAGTAACATAGGTTATCTAGCTTTTCACGGGCAGCAAAAGAAATAGCACCACGTGATTCTGGCTCATCCATTTCACCATCACCTAAAAACGCGTATACACGTTGGTTTTTAGTGTCTTTTAAGCCACGGCCATCTAAGTATTTTAAGAAACGTGCTTGGTAAATTGAAGAAATTGGACCTAAGCCCATAGATACCGTTGGGAACTGCCAAAACTCTGGCATTAATTTAGGGTGAGGGTAAGAAGGTAAGCCTTTACCATCTACTTCCTGACGGAAATTATCAAGCTGTTCGGCACTTAAACGCCCTTCAACAAATGCACGCGCATAAATACCCGGAGAAATATGACCTTGGTAATAAACTAAATCGCCACCATCAACATCATTTGGCGCTTTGAAGAAATGGTTAAAACATACTTCATAAAATGCAGCAGACGATTGGTAAGACGCCATATGGCCGCCTAAGTCGAGATCTTTTTTCGATGCACGCAATACAATCATAATCGCGTTCCAACGAATAATTGAACGAATACGGCGCTCAAGATTTACATCACCTGGGTAGGCAGGTTCTTGATCAACCGGGATCGTATTAACGTAGTTTGTGTTAATGCCAGTTGGCATATCAACACCGTCTAAGCGGGCTTGCTCTAACACTTGCTCAAGTAAAAACTGAGCTCGTTCAACACCTTCTTCGCGCACAACCGATTCAAGAGCTTGTAACCACTCTTGTGTTTCTAGCGCGTCTACGTCAATTTTATTGACTTCAGACATATGGAGGTTTCCTTATGTTTAAAATACTAATTTTATGTATTGAATACTTCACTGTTAACTCAAGTTAACAGTGAATGTACTTGCTTAATTTTGTTTGGTGCGTCTTAAACTACGTTCAATTCGCGAGTGCTCTTTACCCGCTTCAAGCAATGCTTCTTCAATATAGGCTAAATGCGCATTACTCGCTAAGCGAGCTTGTTCAGGATTACCGTCAATCACTGCATCCATTAATAAGCGTCTATGCTCAGCTAATTGGCTGCTTATATCTGACTTTTTAAGTAACACCGTTAAATTTTGTAAAACATTCTGCTCAAGTAAGCTTTGCATCCCTCTTACTAAATGCAGTAACACTACGTTATGAGACGCCTCAGCAATGCAAAAATGAAAGTCATTAATCGCTTTGGCTTTTTGCTTTAATTCATCTTTAGCTAATGCAATCTGATCAAAGCTCTGTTTTACTTTTGCAAAATCGTTACTTGTTCCGCGAAGTGCTGCGTAATAAGCCGCAATTCCCTCTAGCGCATGACGAAATTCTAATAAATCAAACTGTGATTCGGGGTGTTTACTGATCAAATCAAACAACGGATCAGTCAGCCCCTCTTCCAATTGATTTTTTACATACGTTCCACCACCTTGCCGACGGGTTACTAGCCCTTTTGCCTCAAGCTTTTGAATGGCTTCACGCAACGACGGACGCGACACTTCAAATTGCTTCGCGAGTTCACGCTCCGGTGGTAACTTTTCTCCTGGTGCTAACGACCCCTCAAGAATCATGTTCTCAAGTTGTTGTAAAATAACATCAGATAATTTTGCCGCTTTAATTTTTAAAGACATCAATCAACGTCCGCGTTGTATAAGTGCTAGCAGCCCATTAAATAAGGCTTTTAACTGAATGACCTGACCAAAAGGTAAATTGGTCATACCAAATTTTGCCATACGTTATCAAAAACCGTAATTACTGTCAATTTACAGCAGTTTTAAAGCCCTAAGGCCAGCGTAACGTAATTTAAACAAAGTTCAAATAATACACAGATCACAGAGGGTAAAGAAAGGTTAATAAGATGAAAAACAAATGGTCAGACCAGCTGTTTTTAATTTTCGGGGTTCGGGGTTCGGGGTTCGGGGTTCGGGGTTC
>JGI24522J20083_1000380_pt1 | contig 13915 bp, 14 predicted proteins | sample LinPmetageLP47_FD_20083 | JGI IMG/M metagenome (IMG submission 20083)
TAGGCGTCGATGCCCAAAGGCTCCATCAGCGGGACCAGCGTGGGGTCGTTGATCAGCGCGATGACATAGGGGCAGCCTTCGGATTTGGCCCGCACACAAGCCAGCATGTTGGTTTTATCATCATCGGTGATCGCCATCATCGCATCGGCGCGGCCAATGCCCGCTTCGGCCAGCAGGGATGCGTCCAGCCCGTCACCGTTGAGCACGATCGTCCGCTCCAACGCCTCGGCGGCGCGTTCCGCGATGCGGCGGTTCTTCTCGATCATCTTGGTGCGCACCCGCTTGCCGCGCGCCTCGAGGTTCTGCGCCACGGCCAGCCCGACATTCCCCCCGCCCACAAGCACGACACGTTCAAGCTTGCTGGTGGTCTTGCCAAAAATCTCGAGCGTGCGGGGGATGTCATCGCGGTGGCAAAAGACATAGCAGGCATCGCCGACAAACAGCTGGTCCTTTGATTCAGGCGCAAACAGCGTGCCGTCCCGGCGCACCCCGACCACAACCGCGCGCAGCGTGGAAAACAGGTCGGTCAATTGGCGCAGCGGCGTGTTCACGACCGGACAGTCCTCGTCGATCTGGATGCCGAGCAATTGCGCCATACCGTCCATGAAGGTTTCAGTGTCAAAGGCCGCCGGCGCCGAAAGCCGCTGCAGTGCCGCATTGGCGACCTCTTTTTCAGGCGAGATCACAACATCGATCGGCATGTGGTCGCGGCGGTAAAGATCCGAATAGATCGCCGTCAGATAGGATTGGCTGCGCAGGCGTGCGATCTTGCGGTTGATGCCAAAGACCGAATGCGCCACCTGACAGGTGACCATATTGACCTCGTCCGAATGTGTCGCAGCGATGATCATCTCGGCGTCGCGTGCCCCCGCACGGTCCAACACGTCGGGATAGCTTGCAAACCCCGCGATCCCTTGCACGTCCAGCGTATCCGTCGCACGGCGCACCAGATCGGCGTTGCTGTCAACGATCGTGACGTCGTTGCGTTCGCCCGAAAGATGGCGGGCGATCTGCCACCCGACCTGCCCTGCGCCGCAAATGATCACTTTCATAAATGGGGTTCCTTTGGCGTAAAGCCTTGCCTTGCGTCACCAGCTGGGCGTGCCCGCGTGACCCGTGATATGCCAGTGATTTGAATGACAGATGGCTATGCAAGGGTCAATTCAAATGTCAGAGTTGCGCCATAGTGTGAAGGAGTCAACTGATGCGCAAAGCGGCAGTTATCATATGGGGTGGCGTGGCACTGGCGGCCTGCGCACCGCTTAATACCTACTATAAACCTGGTGCCTCTGTCGCGATGGTTGAACGGCAGACAACGCAATGCCAGGTCGATGCGCTGGCGAAGGTGCCGGTGGCCCTACAGACCCTACGCACACCGCCGCGTTTTATCCCGCCGCGCCAGATTTGCCGGTCCGACGGGCGCTGCTATACCCGCGCGGGATATTTTGAACCGGGTCAGACCTATACGGTGGACCCAGGTGCCGATCTGCGCAAACGGGTCGAAACACAGTGCATGGCAGACGCGGGCTTTGCGCCGGTGTCGATCCCGCAGTGCCCTGCAGGCATCGCCAAATCCGCGCCAGTAGGGCGCACCACCGCCCTGCCCGCGCTGAACGCCAAGTTTTGCGTGATCCGCAATGGCGATGGCAGCTTCCAGATCGTGACCCAAGGCTAGGCCACGGGGGTCAGCCTTCGCTGGCCCCGTCATCATCCACATGCGCCACCCGCGTGCCGGACTTGGCAGAGGTCACCACCCCGAGGCTCTTGAGCTTGCGGTGCAGGGCAGACCGTTCCATTCCAACGAAATTCGCCGTGCGGCTGATGTTCCCGCCGAAACGATTGATCTGGGTGAGCAGATATTCACGTTCAAATGCTTCGCGCTTCACGCAGCGGCAAAGTGGCCAAGGCCCCTGACAAGACGACACGCCCTTCGTCGTCGGTGGTCTCTTCTTCGCCCGGCAGTTCGCGCGCCTCAATCGGGCCAGTCCCATCGCCAAGGATGAGCACGCGTTCCACAAGGTTCTTGAGTTGGCGCACGTTACCGGGCCAGACCATCGTCTGCAAAAGCGCTTCTGCATCACCAGAAAATTCACGCAGCGGCAGACCTTGCGAGGTGTTGAAATCGGCAATAAAATGGCGGGCCAAGACCGGAATATCATCGCGACGGTCTTCCAGTGACGGGACCGAGATCGGCACGACGTTCAGCCGGTGAAAGAGCTCTTGACGGAATGTGTCTTCCTTGATTGCGGCATCCAAGTCTTTGCTTGTGCTGGATATAACGCGTAGATCAACGCGGACCTTGTCGTTGCCGCCGACGCGTGTGAACTGCTGATCCACCAGAACCCGCAGGATTTTCGATTGCGTCCCAAGCGGTAGATCGGCGACTTCGTCAAAGAAGATCACACCGCCATGCGCCTGTTCAAGCAGCCCAGGTTCGACGCCGCGTTCGGGGGTTTCCCGCCCAAACAGCACTTCTTCCATCCGGTCCGGCGCAACGCTGGCGCAATTGACCGTGACAAACGGTGCCGAAGCGCGGTTGGAATTGGCGTGGATATAGCGCGCGGCGATTTCCTTGCCCGCGCCCGCAGGCCCGCGCAACATGACGCGGCCGTTGGATTTGGTAACTTTATCAAGCTGCCCCATGAGGGTCTTAAATGAGGTCGAGCTGCCGATCATATCGGTGCTCACCACCTCGCGCCGCTTGAGGCTCTGGTTTTCGCGGCGCAAGCGAGAGGTCTCCATCGCGCGGCGGATCACCACCATCAGCTGATCAATATTAAAGGGTTTTTCGATGAAGTCATAGGCACCCTGCTTGATCGCCGCGACCGCGATTTCGATATTCCCATGCCCGGAGATGATGACAACAGGCACATCCGGATTGTCCCGTTTTACTGTTTTCAGAATGTCGATCCCGTCCATCCGGCTGTCTTTCAGCCAGATATCAAGGATCATCAGCGCAGGCGGTTCGGCATTGATGGCCGCGATCGCGTCGTCCGAATTGCCCGCCAGTCGCGTGACAAAACCTTCGTCCTCCAGAATGTCGGAAATCAACTCGCGGATGTCGCGCTCGTCGTCAACGATCAGAATGTCACTCATTATGGGTCTCCAGTTCTGGGGTTCCGGTGGGGGCAGCAAGGGGGAGCGTGATGACCGCCATTGCGCCGAAATGTGTTTCGCCCGCAAAGACCGGTGCGTTTTCCAACGATAATGTCCCGCCGTGTTCTTCAATGATCTTTTTCACGATGGACAAGCCAAGACCAGTCCCTTCGGAGCGGGTGGTGACATATGGCTCGAACAGTCGTGCGCGGTCTTCCGGCAATCCGATGCCATTGTCCGCTATGGTAATCTGTAGCGCTGTTTGGCTGGTGGTCAACTGCACCTTGATACGGGGTTCAATCTCTGCGTCAGGATTGTTTTCGTGTCGGCTTTCAATGGCTTCGCCCGCGTTCTTAATCAAATTTGTTAAGGCTTGCGACAGCATTGTCTGATCAATGCGCGCCATGACGTCCTGCGTCGGCAGATTGGCGCTGATGGTGACGTCTGGCTGGCCTGACTGCTGTAGCACGACCGCATCCCGCAGCACCTGAACCACGTTTTGCACCGATGTCTCGGGTTCTGGCATGCGCGCAAATTTCGAGAATTCGTCGACAATGCGCCGCAGATCGCCGGTCTGTCGGATGATCACACCAGTGAGTTGCTCGAGGCTTGCCGCATCATCAGGTAGCTTGGGGCCGAACTTGCGCTGGATCCGCTCTGCGCTCAACTGGATCGGGGTCAGCGGGTTCTTGATCTCGTGTGCAATCCTGCGCGCGACATCGCCCCAAGCCGCCATACGTTGCGCGCTGACCAGATCGGTCACGTCGTCAAAGGCCACAACATAGCCCTCGAGCCGGCCGTCCTCGCTACGGCGGGTGGCGACACGCACCAGCAGGTTTTCCATCTGCCCTTGGCGCGAGACTTTGATCTCGCCCTGCGCCACCTCGTTCTTGCCAGTCACCACAGTGTTGAACAACGTCGCGAATTCTGGGACTGCGACCGAAAGCGCGAACGATTGCTGGTCCTCGCTCCAGTCCAGCAGCCGCGCGGCGGACCGATTCACAAAGGCGACCCGCCCTTCAGGGTCCAGACCTACAACGCCCGAGGTGACCGAGCTGAGCACTGAATCAAACAAGCGGCGCCGGCGTTCAATCTGGCGCGTGTTGTCGAGCAAGGTTTCACGCTGGCCTTTAAGCTGCTTCGTCATCTGGTTGAAATAGCGCCCCAGCATCGCGATCTCGTCATCGCCGTCTTCTTCACGTACCTGCACCTCAAGATCACCGGCACCAACCTGCTGTGCCGCCCCCGTCAAACGGCCAACGGGGCCCGAAAGACGTTCCGCGAACCAAAGCCCCAGCCAGATCGACGCCAGAATAAGGATCACCGCAAACCCTACGTAAAGCAGCCCGAATTCGAACAGCAGCTTGCCGCGTTCGTTTTCAAGCTGTTGATACAGCCGCACGGTTTCCTTGGTGTCATCAAGCAGTGACAGGATTTTGCCATCCACGTCGCGGCTGACGTAGAGGTAGCGATCGATGAAGGCCTCCATCAAAACCAGAGCGCGGAATTCATTGTTGGCCCAGTCCTCGATCACCAGCGGTGCACCGTCCAGCGCCTGCGCCGCGCGGATCTGTTCGGGGGTCGGTTGTTCGAAATCAAACAGATAGGACCGGTCGCCGCGCGCGCGGATCTCGCCGGTGCCGTCGATCATATAGGCCTCGCGCAGACCCCGCTGGATCAGGCGCTGCCCATCCGCCAAAAGCTGTGTATCGGGCACATCAACACCCTGATTGCGGGCCTGATCGATCGCACGGGCAAGTGCTATCGCATCCTCCCGCAGATCATCGCTTTGTTCGTTTTCATAGGCTTCGGCGGCAGCAAGAGAGTTCCCCACCACAGACCGCACCCGATCCGAGAACCACCCCTCAAGCCCGACATTGATCGTCAGCCCCGCAAAAACCGCGACGCTGACCGTCGGGATCAACGCCATCAACGCGAACACGCCGGTCAGCCGAAGGTGTAGCCGCGATCCTGCGGATTTCGCCCGACGTGCCGCGATTAACCGCGCGACCTCGCTCAGAACAAGTGCGGCGACCAGCAGGATATAGACCAGATCAATCAGCAGAATGATGCGCAAGCTTGGCGTATTGCCGCCCTGTTCGAGGGGCCCGAGCACCAGATAGGTGACAAGCGCAAGCACCGGCCCCAGAACCACAAGCCCCAGGGTCGCCAGATTACGCACGCGCCTGATCCGGCGCAGGCGCTCAAGCCGCATAAGATAATAGCTGCGTGACCGGGTAAGCACCCGCTATCCTCACCGATGATGTGATGCACGAATGCATCAACCGCCCATTTATGTGATCCTGATCCAGCCTTGAGGCTAGATGGCCACGGTTATGTGGCGCTTTTACATCATTTTTCGACCGCGTGTCACCTCAATATCGAGATCGCTGATCTTTTTTCTCAATGTATTACGGTTGATTCCCAACAAGTCGGCACATTTCGCCTGGTTACCCGCGGTTGCGGCCAGTGCAATCTCGATCAAGGGCGCTTCGATTTCGCGCAAAATGCGGGCGTAAAGACCGGGGGGCGGCAGCATTGAACCATGCTGATCGAAATATCGTTGCAAATGCCGCTCTACGGACGCCCCGAGCTTTTCGGTATTGGCCTGCGCGCGCAGGGGTTCGGGATCGGGCTGGGCCCCCAGAACTTGCTCTGCCTCGGATTGGGTGATCTCTGGCGCACGACTTGTCAGGGCCAGTTGGCGCATCGCGTGTTCCAGCTGTCGCACGTTACCGGGCCATTGATAGTTAGCAAAGACTTTTGCCGCCCCTTCAGACAGGGCACGTGGCGCGGAATTGCCGGTTTCAGACCGTTCAAGAAAATGCGCTGCAAGCAAGGCAATGTCATCTACCCGGTCGCGCAGCGCAGGGACATGCAGCGTTGCGCCCGAAAGACGGTAGTACAGGTCGCGGCGCAGCGTACCCGCTTTCATCGCGGCGGCCATGTCGGACTGGCTGGTCGCAAGAAAACGCGGCGCATGTTCACCGGGAGAATCCATCATCCGCGCGATACGCGCCTGAAGTTCCTCCGGGAAATCGCCGATCTCGTCGATCAACAGCGTGCCGCCGCGCACCCGTGCCAGCGCGCGCATCGGGCCCTCGATGTCTTGCAAGTCGGCCGAGGTCACGGTGACAAACGGCAGGTTCCGCCGGTCGGAAAAATCGTGGATAGCCTTGCCGATCAGCGACTTGCCGGTGCCGGATTCACCCCAGATCAGGACCGGTAGATCGGTGTTCATCACCCGCGCCACCACGCGGTACAGCGCTTGCATTACTGGCGTGCGCCCCACCAGCGGCAGATCATCGCGGTCCCCATCGGTGTCAGAGCTTGTCTGCGCCGGACGCCGCGTCGGACCACTGCGTTCAAGCGCGCGAGCCGTACGTTTCATCAGGTCAGGCAGATCGAAAGGCTTGGGGAGATAGTCGTAGGCCTCGGCCTCTGCTGCCTTGATCGCGGTCATGATCGTGTTCTGCGCCGAGATCACGATCACAGGCAGGCCGGGACGGTCCTGTGCAATCTTTGGCAGCATCTCGAGCCCGTTGCCGTCAGGCATCACCACATCCGAGATGACCACATCGCCTTTGCCTTCACCCACCCAACGCATCAGGGTCGTCAGGCTGGATGTCGCGTGCACCTTGCAGCCTGCGCGGGTCAGTGCCTGTGTCAGAACGGTGCGAATTGTGCGGTCGTCGTCAGCAACCAGAACTGTGCCATCCATCTGTTATCTCTCCTGTTCGGAAGCTGTATTTTCAATTTGGGTCTTGTCGGCCCGCGGCAGCGAAATGCGGAACACGGTTTTGCCGGGAACCGAATCTACCGTGATCCAGCCGCCGTGGTCGGAAATGATCTTGCTCACCAGCGCCAACCCCAGACCGGTGCCGTTCTCGCGCCCCGACACAAAGGGTTCAAAGACATCGGCGCGGATCGCTTCGGGCAGGCCGGGGCCGTCATCAATCACCTCGATCTGCAGCGGCAGCGACTGTGCCGTCCCGTCAGAGCGCCGCAGGCGGAAGGAATGTTCGTAATAGCTGTGCAGCCGGATCGTGCCGCCCGATGGGCCCGCCGCCTCTGACGCGTTCTTGATCAGGTTCAGCACGACCTGCAACAGCTGGTCCTTGTCGCCCAAGGCCGGCGGCAGCGAGGGGTCATAATCCTCGATGATCTTCATGCGCGCGCCAAATCCCAACAACGCGGAACGGCGCGCACGATCAAGCGCGTCATGCAGGTTCACCGCCTTGCGCTCCGGCGGCATGAGGTTACCGAATTGTTCGACCTGTTCCAGCAGCTTCACGATTCGGCGCGATTCCGCGACGATCAGATCGGTCAGCTCCAGATCCTCGGTGCTCAGGTTCATGCTGAGCAATTGCGCGGCACCCGTGATCCCTGCCAGCGGGTTCTTGATCTCATGGGCCAGCATTTCGGCCATGCCGATGGCGGATTTGGCGGCGGATTTGACTGAATTATTCTGCGTCATCCGACCGGCCATCTCGCGCGGGGTGATCATCAGGATCATCTGCCCGGCGGCATCGATCAGCGGCGCAAAATGCAGCGCACATTGCACCGGCGGACGCTGACCGCTGCCGACATCCACATCATTCACGAACAAGGGCGTGCCNTTGTCGCGGGCGCGNGTGAACGCCTCTTCTAACGGAGCATCGACGGCAATCATGTCCCACACCGGCACACCGCGCACGGATTTGGCAGAGGCGTTCAAAAACCCTTCGGCTTCGGAGTTCAGCTCGGCGATCGTGTCATCGGTGTCNATCAAAATGGCGGGCACGGGCAGCGATGCAAAGACGGCATCCAGCGACATCAGGCGGCCTCCAACTGGTGGTCCGGCAAGCAGGCGGACGGAATAAGACGGTGCACGTCAGCGGGGCTGGATGCGGTCAACATGGCACGGCGCAGATCGGCGGGCGTGTTGCTGGTATCCATGTACCAACCCAGATGTTTGCGGGCGACGCGTAGGCCGATCACCTCGCCATAGAACCGGATGATCGCCTCGTAGTGGTCCGCCACCATGCGCGCGAATTCGGCTCCCTGCGGGATAACCGGTGCGGGCGCGCCGAACAGATCATGGGCCACTTGAGCCAGCAGCCACGGTTTGCCTTGGGCACCGCGCCCGATCATGACACCGTCGGAACCCGACTGCGCCAACGCCTGCCGCGCGGCATCGGTGCTGATGATATCGCCATTGGCGATCACAGGAATGGAGACCGTCTGTTTGACGCCCGCAATGGCAGCCCAATCGGCGGCACCCTTATAGAACTGGCAGCGCGTGCGCCCGTGGATGGTGATCATGGTGATCCCCGCTTCTTCGGCCCGCGCAGCGATCTGCGGCGCGTTAAGCATATCGTCGTCCCAACCCAACCGCGTCTTGAGCGTGACGGGCACCTTGACGGCATTCACGACCGCTTCGATCAGGCGCAGCGCGTGGTCGGGCGTTTTCATCAGCGCAGAGCCGGAAAAGCCTTGCGTCACTTTTTTGGCCGGACAGCCCATATTGATGTCGATCACCCGCGCACCCTGCCCTTCGACCATGCGCGCGGCTTCGGCCATTGGCGCGGCTTCGCGGCCCGCCAGTTGCACGGCAGTGCCTTCTACGCCCAGACCCAGTTCGGCCTTTTCCAGCGTACCGGGGCGGGCATTGATCATATCGACGCTGGCGACCATCTCGGACACCACCAGCCCTGCGCCGAAGGACGCGACCAGATTGCGGAACGGTAAATCGGTGATCCCCGCCATCGGGGCCAGCAGAACCGGCGGGTCGAGTTTGAAAGGCAGATCCGAGAGATCCAAACGCTTAATCCTTGTGCAGTTGCCTTTGGTGTACCGAGCCAAGGGTGGGAACTCAATCAAACCAGCAGCTCTGGCCGGTGAAAAACTGACCTATTGCCTAAAATTTAATCACATGGTGCAGCCGATTGCGCCGGCAGCTTTCCCTGCTTAGAACGGGGCGAGTTTATCTAAGGGAGTGGACGATGACGTCGACACCGAAAATCGCAGCTCTCATCGTGGCTGCCGGACGGGGCACACGTGCGGGTGGCGCCGTGGCCAAGCAGTGGCAGCCGCTTTGCGGGAAACGCGTAATCGACCACACGCTGACCGCATTTCAGAGGTATCCCAAGATCGAGCGGATCATCATCGTTCTGAGCGCCGGTGACATGGCTGAGGCCGAAGGGTTTAACGCACAAGGCTGCCTTGTGGCCGAAGGGGGCGCGGATCGCGCAGCATCAGTCCGCAATGGGCTGGCGTTGCTGGGCGATGCCGATCTGGTGCTGATCCACGATGCCGCCCGCCCCTGTGTCACGCCGCAGATTATCGACGGCGTGATCGACGCGCTGGCCACGGATGCCGCGGCCGCCCCCGGTCTGCCTGTCACTGACGCGCTTTGGGTTGCCGAAGACGGTGCCGTTGCAGGCACGCAGGACCGCACGGCGCTTTATGCCGCGCAAACCCCCCAAGGCTTCGACGCTGCCACAATCCGCGCCGCTCATGCCGCGTTCAAAGGTGTCGCCGCCGATGATGTCGAAGTCGCACGCGCCGCGGGTGTTGCGGTTGCCATCACCCTTGGCAGCGTGGATAACCTGAAAATCACGGTGCCGGGTGATTTGTCCCGCGCCGCCCGTATATTGGAGTCTTCGATGGATATTCGCACCGGCAACGGGTTCGACGTACACGCCTTTGGTCCGGGGGATCATGTGACCCTTTGCGGAGTCGATATCCCGCATGATCAAGGGCTTGTGGGACACTCGGACGCTGATGTTGGCATGCATACTGTCACCGATGCGATCTATGGTGCGCTGGCTATGGGGGACATCGGCCAGCACTTCCCCCCGTCTGACCCGCAATGGAAAGGCGCGCAAAGCCATATCTTTCTGCGTCATGCCGCCGATCTGGCGCGCAGCGAAGGGTTCACCCTGACCCATGTCGATTGCACGCTGATCTGCGAATACCCCAAAGTGGGGCCTCATGCCGCAGAGATGCGCCGCGTGATGGCCGATATACTGTCGCTTGAAGAAAACCGCGTTTCGGTCAAGGCAACCACTTCCGAACGTTTGGGATTTACCGGCCGCGGCGAAGGCATCGCCTGCATGGCCACAGCAACATTGGTGAAACTATGACTTTGGCAAAGCTGATCGCGACCGTTCTGGGGGTTGGCTATATCCGCCCCGCGTCAGGCACTTGGGGCTCGCTTGTGGCGCTGCCTTGGGCGTGGCTGCTGCATGTGATCGGCGGGCTGCCATTGCTGATTGCGGGCGTGATCCTCACATTTGCAGCAGGCTGGTGGGCCACTGCGCAGATGACCGCAGGCAGCACCGACCATGACCCGTCCGAGATCGTGATCGACGAGGTTGCGGGCCAATGGGTCGCGCTGCTGCCGCTCAGCTATGCCAGTTGGACGATGGATATGAACATCCTTGTGATGTGGCCCGGCTGGATCGCGGCTTTTGCCCTGTTCCGTCTGTTCGACATCTGGAAACCGCTGATCATCGGCTGGGCCGACCGGCGCGGAGATGCGCTTGGCGTGATGCTGGATGATATCTTTGCAGGCATCTTCGCTCTGCTCGGGGTGATTGCACTGGCCGTGCTCTATCACGTGTATCTCTTTGCCTGATCTGCATGCCCTTCTGGATCGTGCGCGCGCGCGCGAGGTCATGATCGCCTGTGCAGAAAGCTGCACCGGCGGCATGGTCGCTGCCGCGCTGACCGAATTGCCCGGATCATCGGCGATCTTTGACCGCGGCTTTGTCACCTATACCAATGCCGCCAAGATCGACTTGCTCGGTGTCAGCGCCGCGACGCTGGACGTCCACGGCGCGGTATCCGAGCAAGTCGCGTTAGAGATGGCGCGCGGTGCGCTCGCACGATCCGCGGCTCAGATTGCCGTGTCGATCACCGGCATCGCAGGCCCCGGTGGGTCAGAGCATAAGCCCGAAGGCCGTGTCTGTTTCGGGCTCGCCACGCCGTCGGGTATCACCACCCAAACGCAAGAGTTCGGCGCATTGGGGCGCGATAAAGTCCGTCTCGCTGCCCGAGATTTCGCCTTGGGGCTGATTATTGAGGCGATTGCATAACGCCCGCATAACAGGCGGCATGGCTAAATTACTGCCTATATTTTCGGCGAATGTAGAAACGCCCGTTTAATCACCGGCTTTGCCCGCTTTTTAACTTTTTTCCGACGCGCACATCCGTTTCACCCGTTTGCAACCTAAAACCTTTCGGGAGGAAACCAAGATGAACGCAGCTGATACGGCATGGATCATGACGGCCACGGCCTTGGTCCTGTTCATGACATTACCGGGGCTGGCCCTGTTCTATGGCGGGCTCGTGCGCAGCCGCAACGTGCTGAGCGTGTTTATGCATTGCTACGGCGTCGCCTGTCTGATGAGCGTGCTGTGGTTTTTCGCCGGATACTCCATCGCGTTTGGACCGGATACCTCGGGTATCTGGGGCGGTTTGGGCAAGATCGGCCTGTCGGGCGTTACCGCAGAAAGCCTGTCAGGCACCCTGCCCGAGATCCTGTTCTTCGCCTTCCAGATGACCTTTGCGATCATCACACCAGCGCTGATCGTCGGTGCTTATGTTGAACGTATCGGCTTTGGCTTTGTGATGCTGTTTTCAGGCCTGTGGATGCTGCTGTGCTATGCGCCGGTGGTGCACTGGATTTGGGGCGGTGGCTTTCTTGCGGATGGCGGTATCTTTGGCGAGGTCGGCGTGCGCGATTTTGCAGGTGGCATCGTCGTGCATGAAACAGCCGGTCTTGCCGCGTTGATCCTTGCCGTGTTCCTCGGCCCACGTTTGAACCACAACACGCCGCCTCATAATCCCGGCCTTGTGATGATAGGTGCGGCGATGCTGTGGGTCGGCTGGTTCGGCTTTAATGGTGGCTCGCAACTGGCGGCTGACGGCGGGGCCGCGATGGCAATCACCGTGACCCACATATCTGCCGCGACGGCGTCGCTGACGTGGGCACTGTGGGAGCGGATCAAGTTCGGCAAAGCGTCCCTGGTGGGCATCGTCACGGGCACCATTGCGGGCCTCGCTTCAATCACGCCGGCATCCGGATTCGTCGGCCCGTGGGCAGCCCTGCTGATCGGCGCTGTCGCTGGTATCCTGTGTCAAGAAGCCGTCGTGCTGATCCGCAACAAGGTCAAAATCGACGACACGCTCGATGTATTCGCTGTGCACGGTGTCGGTGGTATCTTTGGCACCATCATGATCGCTGCGCTTGGTGCGGGCACGTGGACCGCACAGCTGGGATCGCTGGCAATTGTTGGGGTCTATACCACGGTGGTGACGGTCGTGCTGGTGCTGGTCTGCAAGGCAATCACGCCACTGCGTGTCAGCAAAGAGGTCGAGGTCAACGGGCTCGATCTGTCGGTTCATGGTGAACGGGCCTATGATCTAAGCAGCTGACCCAAATCGAACAAACACACACAAAGGCCCCTTCTTGGGGCCTTTGTCGTTTTAAACGGCGCTATGCCCCCGGGCCATATAGCACAGCGGCGCGTTTCTCGAATGCGCGCACCACCCGCTGCATCGCCTCGTTAAATACGACACCGATGATCTTTTGCAAAATCGCATTCTTGAATTCAAAATCGACAAAGAAATGTATCTTGCATCTGCTGTCGCCGATGTCCTCGAACCCCCAGTTCGACTTCATATACTTGAACGGGCCGTCCAGATATTCGGTGTCGATCTTTTTGGTCTCTGGCCACAGGACAACGCGGCTGGTGAACCGTTCACGAAACACCTTGAAACTGATGACAAGATCGGCGTCCATCACCTCGTGATCGCCCTTGTCCTCACGGCTTTTGATCCGCGCGGCGGCGGTCCAGGGTAAAAATTCGGGGTATGACGCCACATCGGCCACCAGATCATACATCTGTTGGGCGGTATACGGCAGCTCGCGGGTCTCTGAATGGGTAGGCATTGATTTCCATCTGTCATGAAGTTAGCCCTTATGAAATCTTAACTCCTCCTTTTTCAAGGTAAAACCCATGACAACGCGACCATATGTCATCGATGAGATGATCTCGGCCAAGGCAATTGCCGCGCGGATCGAAACCCTGTGCCGTGAAATTCAGACCGAATTCGAAGGCACTGAAAAGCTGACAGTTGTCGGTTTGCTGCGCGGGTCCTTCGTATTCATCGCTGATCTTGTGCGTGAACTAAACCTGCCCATCGAAGTCGATTTCCTAGAAGCGTCCAGCTATGGCGATGGTATGGAAAGCACGCGGGAAGTCCGCATTCTCAAGGACTTGCGCGGCGCAATCGAAGGCCGTGACGTATTGGTCGTCGAAGATATCGTCGATACGGGCCACACCCTACACCACGTGCGCAACCTGCTGATGTCGCGTGAACCTGCGCGGCTAAAAACCATCGCATTGCTCGACAAACCCAGCCGCCGCGAGGTGGACATGAAGGCCGACTGGATCGGCTTTGAAATTCCCGATGAATTTGTCGTGGGGTATGGCATCGATTACGCACAGCGCGACCGCAACCAGCCGTTTATCGGCAAGGTCCGCTTTACATGAACATCGCATGGCTGATGCGCATGAGACGTTGGGTGCAAAATCCGCCCTCGGCCAGTCGCGTTAAGTTTGTCTTTGCGGTCGTACTGGCCGGCGCGTTGATCTTTGGCGCAGAATATTTTGGCTACTGGCCTGAATGGGCCACGACCGAACGCATCAAGAAACCCTTCTGATTCTTCCAAATGGCAAAAAATCCCGGGGAGTTTGAGGGGCAGTGCCCCTCATTATCGGGAATGAGTTTGAGGAGCAGCGCCCCTCACTATGGTTTTTGAGATTGC
>JGI24522J20083_1000385_pt1 | contig 13815 bp, 9 predicted proteins | sample LinPmetageLP47_FD_20083 | JGI IMG/M metagenome (IMG submission 20083)
TCATATTCATCCGAGTCTTTCGGAACTGGTCGGCACCTTGTTCGACCAGACCTGACCGGCTCGCAAGGAGATCATCATGACAAAAGCCATCCGTTTTCATGAAACCGGCGGCCCTAACGTTCTCAAGTTCGAGGACGTCGAGGTCGGCGCGCCGGGCGAGGGCGAGGTTCGTGTGCGCGTCGAGGCGATCGGCCTCAACCGCGCCGAGGTGATGTTCCGCTATGGCCAATATCTGGAAGACCCGAAGCTGCCGGCCGGCCTGGGCTATGAAGGCGCCGGCGTGATAGATGCGGTGGGTGCCGGTGTCGACGGCCTTGCCGAAGGCGACGCGGTCAGCGTGATGCCGGCTTTTTCCATGAACGAGTACAACTTCTACGCCGAGCAGGCGATCGTGCCGGCTTATGCGGTCACGCCCCGACCCAAAGGTCTGGACGCAGTACAGGCGTCGGCGGTGTGGATGCCGTATCTGACCGCCTACGGCGCGCTCATCGATATCGGCGGCCTGTCCGCGGGCCAGGCGATCATCATCCCCGCAGCTTCCAGCAGCGTCGGCCTGGCCGCGATCCAGATCGCCAACAGCGTGGGCGCGATCTCGATTGCGGCGACACGCACGTCGGCCAAGGCTGATCGCCTGCGTGAAGCCGGTGCCGCGCATGTGATCGCCACCGAGGAACAGGATCTGGCTGCCGAAGTGATGAAGATCACTGACGGCGCCGGTGCGCGCCTGGCCTTTGATCCAGTGGCCGGGCCGATGGTGGACACCCTGGCCAATGCCATGGGCCAGGGCGGTGTCATCTTCCAGTACGGCGCTCTGAGCGGCGAGCCCACCCCGTTCCCGCTGTTTGCAGCCCTCGGCAAGGGCCTGTCGGTGCGTGGCTACACGCTGTTCGAGGTGGTGGGCGATAACGACCGGATGACGCGTGCCAAGGCCTTCATCTATAACGGTATCGAAGCCGGCGATCTGGTGCCGGGCGTGGACTGCACCTTCGCATTCGCCGACATGGTCGAGGCGCATACGTATATGGAGTCCAATCAGCAGCTCGGCAAGATCGTGGTGACGGTGCCCTGAGCCGATGAGCGCGGTGTCTTATCGGCCAGTCGTGGATTGAACAAAAAGCGGGAACACAATGAAGATACTCATGGTGCTGACATCGCACGCCACGCTCGGCGATACCGGCCGCAAGACCGGCTTCTGGCTCGAGGAGTTTGCCGCGCCTTATTACAGCTTCGTCGACGCCCGTGCAGAAGTCGTGCTGGCCTCGCCGGCCGGCGGTCAGCCACCGCTGGATCCGGCCAGCGACAGTGATGACGCACAGACTGAGGCCACCCGCCGATTCAAGCAGGATGAGGCGGCACAACAGGCGCTGGCAAGCACGCAGAAACTGGCAGATGTCTATCGACAGCGCTTCGATGCGGTCTTTTATCCGGGCGGCCATGGCCCGCTATGGGATCTGGCCGAGGATGCGCATTCGATCGAGCTGATCGAGACCACCTATGCCGAGGGCACGCCTCTGGGCCTGGTCTGTCATGCGCCGGGTGTATTGAAGCGCGCGACAAACGGTGCGGGCGGCCCGCTCGTCCTTGGGCTGAAGGTCACCGGCTTCACCAACAGCGAGGAAGACGCGGTCGGTTTGTCCGACGTGGTGCCGTTGCGCGTGGAGGATATGCTGGTCGACCAGGGCGCGAATTTCGTCAGAGGGGCCGACTGGAAACCCTATGTGGTGAGTGCCGGAAATCTGGTCACCGGCCAGAATCCGGCGTCGTCGCTGACCGCCGCGCGGATGCTGATCGCCCAGCTGCAGCCCAAGTAATAGATGGCTGCACTTGCTGTCCGTCCGGCCAGCGTTATCGATCTGGACGGCATCGAGGCGCTGGAGCGCGAGTGCTTCAGTCTCGATGCGCAGAGCCGGCGCAGCCTGCGGTATCTGCTCACACAGGCGCATGGTCAGATCTGGCTGGCCGAGCGGGACGCCACGCTGCTGGGCGATATCATCCTGCTCTATCGCAAGCGCTCGGCCATCGCGCGGATCTACTCGATCGCCGTATCCCGTGCCGCACGCGGGCAGGGCGTAGCGGCGGCCTTGCTGGCTCATGGCGAGGTCGCCGCGCGCCAGGCTGATTGCAGCCGGATGCAGGCCGAGGTGCGTGTATCGAACGAGGCATCGCGTGGCTTGTTTGCAGCCCACGGCTATGCAGAAATTGCCACGCTGGCGGCGTATTATTCTGCCTCCGGCGGCGGCCATGAAGACGGCGTGAAGCTGGGCAAACGTCTCTGCTGATAATGGCTTTCTACCGAGGGTGGCATGGCCGAACCGATCGTCGTCGTTGAATCGCTTAAAGACTGGAAATCCGATCATCGCCCCGTGCGGCTGGTCGAGGCCGACGAGTATCTGGCGGATCCGGCGTTTGCCGAATCGGGCCTGCATGTGATCAATCTCTGTCGGAGTACGCGCTACCAGAGCCTTGGCTACTACTGCTCGCTGCTGGCCGAGGCGCGTGGCCATCGTGTGCTGGCCTCGGTGGCGACGCTGCAGGATCTGTCACGCAAGATTCTCTACGGCAGCGAGATTCCGGCACTCGCGCGCTATCTGGATTGTCTCGACGCCCCCACGCGCGCCAGCCTGCCCGAGCATTGTCATGTGTTTCTGGGCCAGTGCGCTCATCCGCAGCTGGCCAAGCTCGCACGACGGTTGTTCGAGACCTTTGCCGTACCGCTGCTGGACGTGGAACTTCGTTATAAAGACGGCGTGGTGCGGGTGGCCGGCTTGCGCACCTTGTCCATCCGGTCGCTGGAAGCCGGTGAGGCCGATTTTCTGGCTGATGCCGTAGCGGCCTATGTGACCCGCGGCTGGCGGGCGGCGAGAAAACGCAAGACCTCGCGTTTTGATGTGGCCATGCTCGTGGACGATCAGGAGGAGCAGCCGCCATCCAATCGCGGCGCGCTCAAGGCATTCGTTGCCGCCGGGCGCAAGCTCGGCCTGGAAGTGGAAACCGTCGGCAAGCGCGACTTCGGCCGGCTGGCCGAGTTCGATGCGCTGTTCATTCGCGAGACCACCCGGCTGAATCACTACACCTACGCGTTTTCCCGCCGCGCCGAGCAGGAAGGGCTGGTGGTCATGGACGACCCGACCTCGATCCTGCGCTGTACCAACAAGGTCTATCTGGCCGAACTGCTGACCCGCCACAGGGTGGCCGCGCCCAAGGCCTGTATCTTTGGCGAGCACGAGATTGACCGGCTGCCGGAGCTGCTCGGCTTCCCGATGGTACTCAAGGCGCCCGAAGGGGCGTTTTCCAAGGGCGTGTTCAAGGCCGAGAATATCGACGAGCTCCAGCGTATCGCCGCTGATCTGCTGGACGAGTCCGAGCTGGCGCTGGCACAGGAGTTCATGCCCACCGAGTTCGACTGGCGCGTGGGTGTTTTGGGCGGCAAGGCGCTGTATGTCTGCCAGTATCTGATGGCCGGTGGCCACTGGCAGATTGTGGACTATGCGGCCGAAGGGGGTGCCGCCGAGGGCGACTCGCGCACGCTGGCGGTCGAGGATGCGCCTGCAAATGTGGTACGCACCGCGGTAAGAGCTGCCAACCTCATCGGCGACGGGCTCTACGGCGTTGATCTCAAGCAGACCGCGCACGGGCTCAAGGTCATCGAGATCAACGACAACCCGAGTATCGACGCCGGCATCGAGGATCTGGTCGCGGGTGAGGCGCTCTATGAGCAGATCATGGGCGAGTTCCTGCGTCGGCTCGAACGGCGCACCGAAGCCCGCCCGCGCCGGCGCAGTTGATCGATACATAAGACGCCACAGATTGCGCTGATTCGCAATGAGGACGCGGGCCGTCGGCCGAGAGGTCGCTGCAACGACGGGAGTGACCACTGCCGAGCCGCCTCGCATGCGGGCCCGGCGTCGCGTCCTGGTCTCGCGCTGGCTGCGCGGTGTTCGTCTGCGGGCAGGTTCTCGCCTGCCTGCCCACGGTCTTTTAACCGGTACCGAACCTTTTGGTATCATGACCGACTGACGTTTTTCGACGGGCAAGCCGCTCGTCGTTCCCGAAAACAAAGGCGAACCATGACTGACCGTATCGAAAAAGCTGGCCTGCAGATCGGCAAGCCGCTGTATGACTTGATCGAGAAGGCGCTGCCGGGCACCGGCGTAGAGTCCGAGGTGTTCTGGACCGAACTGGCAGAACTGGTCGCCGAGTTCGCGCCCCAGAACGCGGCCCTGCTCAAGCACCGCGAGGACATCCAGGAAACACTGGACAAGTGGCACCGCGAGCATCGTGGCGACAAGTTCGATTTCAACGAGTACAAGCAGCTGCTCACCGAGCTCGACTACGTCGTGGCCACGCCACAAGACTTCAAGGTGTCCAGCGACAACGTCGACCCGGAGATTGCTACGGTGCCGGGCCCGCAGCTGGTGGTGCCGATCACCAACGCGCGTTTTTCGCTCAATGCCGCCAATGCACGTTGGGGCAGCCTGTACGACGCGCTGTACGGCGCCGACATCATTGCCGAGAGCGACGGCGCCGAGAAGGGCACGAGCTACAACCCCAAGCGCGGCGAGAAAGTCGTGGCCTGGGCCGCGAAGTTTCTGGACGACAACTTCCCGCTGGCCGAGGGCAGCCACGCCGACGCGAGCGCCTACAAGATCGATAATGGCAGGCTGGCAGTAGATGTCGGCGGCGAGCACACCGGCCTGAAAGACGCCAAGCAGTTCGCAGGTTTTCAGGGCGATGCGACCGCGCCGAATGCGGTGCTGCTGGTCCATAACGGACTGCACGCCGAGATCCAGATCGACAAGACAGCACCCATCGGCCAGGACCACGAAGCCGGGGTGAAGGACGTGCTCATGGAAGCCGCCGTTACCGCTATCCAGGACTGCGAGGATTCGGTGGCCGCGGTTGACGCCGAGGACAAGGCGCTGGTTTATGGCAACTGGCTCGGCCTGATGAAGGGCGATCTGGAAGAGAAGATGGAAAAGGGTGGCAAGACCATCACCCGCAAGCTCAACGCCGACCGTGAATACACCGCAGCCGATGGCTCCACGCTGACCCTGCCGGGGCGCAGCCTGATGCTGGTACGCAACGTCGGCCATCTGATGACCACGCCGGCCGTACTCGACGCCGACGGCAACGAGATTCCCGAAGGCATCCTGGATGCGCTGTGCACCGGTGTCATCGCCTTGCACGACCTCAAGGGCAACGGCCCGCGTACCAACAGCCGTGCCGGATCGGTCTATATCGTCAAGCCCAAGATGCACGGTCCGGCCGAGGTCAACTTCACGGTCAAGCTCTTCGAACATATCGAAAAGGCCGTGGGCATGAAGCCGAACACGCTCAAGGTCGGCATCATGGACGAGGAGCGTCGCACGTCGCTCAATCTCAAGGCCTGTATCCATGAGGCCCGTGAGCGCATTATCTTCATCAATACCGGCTTTCTCGATCGCACCGGCGACGAGATGCATACCTCGATGGAAGCCGGGCCGATGCTGCCCAAGGGCGAGATGAAGGCGCAGCCGTGGCTGAAGTCCTACGAGGACAACAACGTCGACACCGGCCTGGCCTGTGGCCTGCGCGGCAAGGCACAGATCGGCAAGGGCATGTGGCCCGCGCCCGACAACATGGCCGACATGATGGCAGCCAAGATCGGCCATCCGAAGGCCGGTGCCAACTGCGCCTGGGTGCCGTCGCCGACCGCGGCCACCCTGCACGCCGTGCACTATCATCGCTGCGACGTGCTCGAGCGTCAGGCGGAGCTGGAATCGCGCCACGAGGACTATCTCAACGATCTGCTGACGATTCCGCTGCTAGATCGCGAGCTGAGTGCCGATGAGATTGCCAAGGAGCTCGACAACAACTGCCAGGGCATCCTCGGTTATGTCGTGCGCTGGATCGACCACGGCGTGGGCTGCTCCAAGGTGCCGGATATCAACGACACCCAGCTCATGGAGGATCGAGCCACCTGTCGTATCTCCTCCCAGCATGTCGCCAACTGGCTGCATCACGGCATTGCCAACGAGAACGACGTACGTGAAACGCTCAAGCGTATGGCCAAGGTGGTCGATCGCCAGAACGAGGGCGATGCGAGCTATACGCCGATGTCGGCAGACTTCGACAAGTCCATTGCTTTCCAGGCGGCCAGCGATCTGATCTTCAAGGGCCGTGAGCAGCCGTCGGGTTACACCGAGCCGGTTCTGCACGCCCGTCGTCGCGAGCTCAAAGCCCAGCGCGCCGGCTGATGCCGAGACTGTCTATAGTGTGATGGGAAAAACCCGGCTTCGGCCGGGTTTTTTATTGGAATGGGTGCTCGTGGACACAAGACCGAGCTTCGGGATGGGTCTCGGCGTCTCTGGGCGAAGTGCTGTGCGGCTATCCTTTTCAGCGATGGAAAACGCATGGCACAAAAATGCGAAAGAGTATGCATGCACACTGCAGACAATCATGATAACCGTTATTTCGACGCGCCTTTGGCGTGAATAGCGCAAATAGCCAAAAGTCTCATTGCCGGTTTGGTACTGGTGTCGCAACCTGTGCGCATTCGCAATTACAACTATTAAGGGAGGGGATTATGTCCGATCGTCCCGGTCGCACTGCGGCCGATTACTGGCGGGCCAATATCCGGCTGCTGCTCAAGCTGCTGGTTGTGTGGTTCATCGTGTCTTACGGCTGCGGCATCCTGTTTGTCGATCTGCTGAATAACTTTCATATCGGCGGCTATCCGCTGGGTTACTTCTTTGCCCAGCAGGGTGCGATCTATGTATTCCTTTTCCTGATCTTTTTCTATGCCTGGCGTATGAACAAGCTCGATCGGGAATTCGGCGTAGAAGAAAAGGAATAGGGCGGGATAATGGATACACAGACCTGGATATATCTCGCGGTCGGCGGCAGCTTTCTGCTGTACTTCGTCATCGCGATCATGGCGCGTGCCGGGAGCACGGAAGAGTTCTATGTCGCCGGCGGCGGCATCGGCCCGATCGCCAACGGCATGGCCACCGCAGCCGACTGGATGAGTGCGGCATCTTTCATCTCCATGGCCGGCCTGATTGCCTTTCTCGGCTACAACGCCTCGCCGTATCTGATGGGCTGGACCGGCGGCTTCGTGCTGCTTGCACTGCTGCTCGCACCCTATCTGCGCAAGTACGGCAGCTTCACGGTGCCCGCGTTCATTGGTGAGCGTTATTACTCGAACGTGGCCCGTACCGTGGCCATCATCTGTCTGATCATTGCGTCAGTCACGTATGTGATCGGCCAGATGAAGGGTGTGGGCGTCGCCTTCGGTCGCTTTCTGGAAGTGGAGTTCGAGACCGGCGTGATGATCGGCATGGCCGTTGTCTTTGTCTATGCAGTGCTCGGCGGCATGAAGGGCATCACTTATACCCAGATCGCCCAGTACATCGTGCTGATCTTTGCATTCACGGTGCCGGCAATCTTCATCTCTATCCAGCTGACCGGTATTCCGCTGCCGCAGATCGGCTTGGGCTCGACGATGGCCGATGGCAGCGGCGTCTACCTGCTTGAGAAGCTGAATACGGTGATCACCGAGCTTGGATTCGACCGGTTCACGGATCCCGCCCACTCGACGCTCAACATCTTCCTTCTGACCTTGTCGCTGATGATCGGCACCGCGGGCCTGCCGCACGTCATCATTCGTTTCTTCACGGTTCGCAAGGTCACTGACGCACGCAAGTCGGTCGGCTGGGCGTTGTTCTTCATCGCCATCCTCTATACCACCGCCCCGGCTGTGGGCGCGATGGCGCGCCTGAACCTGATGCAGACAGTCCAGACCGGCCCGGTCGGTGAGCAAACCTCGAATCTCGAGTACGAACAACGCCCGCAGTGGTTCAAGACCTGGGAGTCCACTGGTCTGTTGGGCTTCGAGGACAAGAACGGCGACGGTCGTATCCAGTACTACAACGACCAGAATCCGGAGTTCCAGGCCACGGCGGAGGCCAACGGCTGGCAGGGTAACGAGATGACCACGGTCGACCGTGACATCATGGTGCTGGCCAATCCAGAGATTGCACAGCTGCCATCGTGGGTGATCGCACTCGTGGCTGCTGGCGGTGTGGCTGCAGCGCTATCTACTGCAGCCGGTCTGCTGCTCGCTATTTCGTCGGCGATCTCGCATGACCTGCTCAAGAGCATGCTCAAGCCTGATATTTCGGAGAAGGGCGAGCTCATGGCCGGTCGTATTGCCATGGTAGGTGCGATTCTGGTCGCAGGATATCTCGGCATCAATCCACCGGGCTTTGCCGCCGAGGTGGTCGCACTTGCTTTCGGGCTCGCGGCCTCGTCGCTGTTCCCGGTGCTGCTGATGGGTATCTTCTCCAAGCGCATGAACCGTGAAGGTGCGATTGCCGGCATGCTGGCCGGTCTGCTGGCTACCATTGCCTATATCTTCATGTATAAGGGCATGTTCTTCATCCCGGATACGAATCTGTATCCAGACTCGGTCGAGTACTGGATATTCGGTATCCAGCCGGAATCGTTTGGTGCTATCGGCGCGCTGGTCAACTTTGTGGCGGCCTTCCTGGTCTCCCGTGTAACGCCGCCGCCGCCGTTGGAAATCGAGCGGATGATCGAGAACATCCGCGTGCCGGGCGCTCTGCAGCACGCCTGATGGAAGGCCGATAGAAGGTCCAAAGCCCCGCTTGATGCGGGGCTTTTTTGTCTGGTCTATTGTTCCCAGGCTTCGGCCCAGGTGCGCGGCTGTCTCTAAAAGAATAACGTCGGACCGTATTGCCACGCATGGATGTCCTGCGACTGCTCCCCGATCCAAGCATGGCGATCCGGGGCGAAGTCGAGGGATCTTAAAGGCGCATCGCTGGATGCTGTGTGCGGGCGGCGTGGCCCGGCGTGGATGCGAGCGACGACAGCTTTTCTGCCTGCGAGGAAGCTGCGCGGGCGAACGCCATACGCGCAGCAATCAAACAGGCGTGGCCTGGACAGAGTGTTTGGGTCGCCGACTGTGTCTTGAGGCTTTGCAAACGAAGGGCACACCATCAGGGCGTTTATCTTGCATGACGGAACAATGAAGCATATTGCGATCGACGTGCTGGAAAGACACACGCGCGGTGGAACCTGGTCGCTGGATACGGCCAATGGGGATGTGTGGTGGTCTGCGGGCATCTACGCGCTCTACGGCGTGACGCCGGCCACCTACACGCCGACGCTCGACAGCTCGCTGGAATTCTACGAGCGCGAGTCCGCCGAGTGGCTTCGAGACGCGATCAGCCGGGCCGTGGACAACGGCGAAGGCTGGAGCACAACCGTAGTGCTTCGTCGCGCTGACGGCGTGCGGCGTTTCGTGCATGCCGTCGGTCGGGTGCAGGTACGCGATAACCAGGCGCCGTTGCTTGCGGGCGCGCTCATTGATGTTCATGAGCAGACGCTGGAACGGCGTGCGCGTGAAAATACGAGCCCAGCCAACGAATCTCAGGGTGAGCGATGGCGGATCGCCGCCGAATTGGTGGGCCTGAGTCTGCTGGAAATCGATTTCGAGCGATCTGTTTATCAGGTCACCGGCATGATCGCCCGTCTGCTGTCGCAGGGCAGCGCCACGGACCTGATCATTGAACGCGATGACTGGCAGGCGTTGATTCACCCTGATGATCGCATGCTGTATGTTCAGCGCCTCGACGGCTGTCGGGCCGGCGCGTTCTCTTATCATGCCTGCGAGTATCGCCTGTGCCCACCGGGCGTCAGCGAAATACACGTCAGTGAAACGGGGCGCCTGGTTCGAGACGATTCCGGCGAACGCCTGGTCGGCACGCTTACCAATATCAGCGACCGCGTACGCGCTGAACGCGCGATTCAGGCGTCCAGGGAACGGCTGATTCAGACGCTCGACAACGCTCCGATCGGCATGGCGCTCATCGCGCCTGACGGCCGCTGGGTCAGCGTCAACCGGGCGCTATGTCGCATGCTGGGCTATACCGAGGCCGAACTGCTGCGCACGTCGTTTCAGTCGGTCAGCCATCCGGACGACGTACGCGTCGGCTATGAGGGGGCACGCGCCATGCTTGCCGGCCGCGCCGATACTCATCAACTGCACAAGCGCTATATTCATAGAAATGGCGATACCATCGACGTACAACTCGATACTTCGCTGCTGCGCGACACGGACAGCAAACCGCTGTACTTCATCACGCACGTGCAGAATGTGACCGAGCGCAAGCGCGCCGAGCGCGCGTTGTTCGATGCCAAGACGCTGGCAGACGTCACCTTCGAGGCGATCGGCGAGGGGGTCATCCGCGTGGATCGTCACGGTGTGATCACCCAGATCAATCCTGCGGCCTGTGCCATGGTGCAGACCACGGCGGCCGGGGCGCTGGGTCGATCGTTTTCCGATATCGTCGTGCTGTTCGAGTCGGAGTGCAATCGGCGTATGGCGGATCCGATCGCCGAGGTGTTCGCCACGGGAGAGCGGATCCGCGCGCCATTGTTTACGCGCTTGCAGGGCGCGTGCGATGGCCGCCAGATCGCCATTGTTGATTCGGCCTCGCCGGTGCACGATCCGCAGGGCATGGTGTGCGGTGCGGTATTCGTCTTCCGTGATGTCAGCGATGTCAGCCGCATGACCGATGAACTGGATCATCTGGCGCGTCACGACTCGCTTACGGGGCTGCTCAACCGGCGCGGCTTCGAACAAGCCTTGGATCAGTCTTGGCCCGCAGTCGGCGAGAGTAGCTTGCCGCTGTATGTGATGTACCTGGATGTGGATCACTTCAAGGCGATCAATGATCTGAGTGGCCATTTGACCGGCGACGAGATGCTGCGACAGATCGCCATCGTCATGCGCGAGACCCTAACCGAAAGCGATGTCATCGGCAGGGTCGGCGGTGATGAGTTCGCCGCGGTCGTGCATGTGGCCGACCACGCCAGCGCTGAAACGCTCGCCACAAGCCTGCTGGCACGCGTGCGCAGCCTGTACTACAGCCTGGACGGGCGTCGCCATCACGCGAGTGCCAGCATCGGTATTGCTGCAGCCGGTGCAAGCGTGGCCGACTGGGACAGCGCGTTCATGCGGGCTGATGCGGCGCTGTATTTGGCCAAGGAGGCCGGGCGCAACCGCTGTCAGCTGTACGGGGTCGCCGCCGATCACTCATCGCTGGCCGCGGATTATCTGAATACCACGCAGATGCTGCAGGCCGGCTTCGATCAGAACTTCTTTGTCCTGCATCTGCAGGCGATTGTGGATGCGCAGTCGCGGCTACTGGGTTTCGAGGCGCTGCTGCGCTACGACGACGGCCACGGCATCGTCATGCCCGACCTGCTGCTGCCCACAGCCAAACGTCTGGGCATGATGGGCCGTATCGACCGCTGGGCGATCAGTAGCGTGCTCGAGCTCATCCGTGATGCGCAGCAGGCCGGACACTGGTTCGATGGCTGCTATATCAGCATCAACGTCAGCCCGCTGACGCTGGCTGATCCGGATTTCCATGGAGAGCTCACCGCGCTGCTCGACCAGTACCCAGACCAGGCAGGCCACGTCGCCTTCGAGATCATCGAAAGTGATGCGCTGTTCGGCCAGTACTACGCTCGGATCGTCGCCGATCTGCGTGCGCGCAATATTCGCGTCTGGCTCGACGATTTTGCCCGGGGCTACAATAGCTTTGACACCCTCAAGCGTATCGGTGTCGACGGCATCAAGATCGACCGCTCGTTTGTGCAGGATATCGACAAGGACCCGATCGATCGTACCGTGCTGCGTTCGGTCGGCGATATCTCTACGGCGTTGTCACTCAGCGTTGTCGCCGAAGGCGTAGAGAATGTGCGCATGCTTGAGCTGCTCATCAAAGCCGGCTTCACCCAGTTTCAGGGCTACTACTTTCATCGGCCGCAGAAGGCCAGCGAAGCTCTCAAGTTCTTCACGCGTTAGCACCGATATGTCTGCGGAGTACAGCATGCCTGATTCATATCGGCCGGTCCCGCTGGGCATACTCGGGCCCACTCGCGTGCCGTAACGCAGATTTTCAAGATCGAGATCCTTAATCTCCTCAACCAAGCAGTCACCAAGGATTCTATCCAGAGGACGGTATGCCGAGCGTCGACATCGCATTTGAGTCCTGTAACCCGTGATCATCACGCCACATCCACAATGCCGTTGTGGGGTGCTCATTAAAATGGCGAAGTCAGCCCTGGCCACGCGAAATGGTTGACGGACCTCAGACTGACGGATCCGCGGCAAACACGTATCGAAGTATGCCGATATTGGCGGTGGCGATTGCGCTTGGCATTATCGGCTTTTGTCCTGTACGTGGCGCGGCTGTCCCGATGAAGACACCAGATCCCGATAACCGTTAGAATCAATTGGGAATTGCGCATGAGATCGTTGCGCGTCACGCACGGGCGGGCGGTTAGTAAGCAAAGCTAAAGTAGTGGTGCCTCTCACACCGTCCAGCCCGCGCACGGCAGTTCCAACGGGTCAGTGCAACCGAGCGGAAGACTCCATGCATCGAACAGCGATCGACGTTCTGGAACGGCACTCCAAGGGAGGAACGTGGCTGTTCGACATGGAAACCCAGGAGATTTTCTGGTCCGACGGTGTCTACAAGCTTCACGGCGTTACCCGCGACCAGTACACCCCGGATCTCGATAGCGCGCTGTCGTTCTATATGCCCGAGTCCCGCGTCCTCCTCGAGGCCGCGATTGAGCAGGCGATGGCTGAGGGCTCCGGATGGAGTCTTACCGTCGATATCGTCCGCGCCGACGGTAGCTTGCGCCATGTACAGGCCATCGGCCAGGTGGAGCAGCGTCCGGGCACGGCGCCGCTGCTTGCCGGTGCAGTGCTCGATATTCACGAGCAGACTGTGACCCGGCGGCGAGCTGAATCGCTCGAGCGCCAGTTGGCGGAAGAGAGTTTGCGCTGGCGGGTAGCCGGTGAAAATGCCGGTCTTGGCCTGATCGAGATCGATTTCGATCAAAGCAACTACCGAATTTCCGGCGTTTTTGCGCAGCGTATCGGCCTGAGCGAGTCATCGGACGCCGACATCCCGCGCGCGCAGTGGATTTCCTGGGTCCACTCCGAAGATTACCCGGAACGTCAGCAGCGTCTTGACGCGCACATGGCCGGTGAGGCGGCCAACTATCAGATGGAGTACCGGCTGTGTCTGCCCGAGGTCGGCGAGATCTGGGTCAAGGAGGCGGGTCGACGTGTAGATGCGGATACCGGCCGGCGGCTCATCGGAACCCTGTCCGATATCAGCGAACGCAAGATTGCCGAGAGCAAGGTTCGCCACTCCCAGCGGCGTCTGCGCCAGACCCTTCGCCACGCACCCATCGGTATCGCGCTCGTGTCGCCCGAAGGGCGCTGGCTGACGGTCAACCAGACGCTATGCGAGATCATCGGCTATGACGAAGTCGAGTTGCTGCAGACCACGTTTCAGGACATCACCCACCCGGACGATCTGGACTCCGATCTGGCCCATCTGGGCGATCTGCTGGCCGGGCGCACGCGCGCCTATCGCATGGAGAAGCGTTATTTCCACAAGCAGGGTCATATCGTTGATATCCAGCTCGATGTGTCGCTGCTGCGTGACGATGCGGGTGAGCCGCTTTATTTTATCTCGCATATTCAGGACATCACGGAACGCAAGCGCGATCATCAGGCGCTTTTCCAGGCTAGGGAACTGGCCGAAGTGACCTTCGAGGCGATCGGGGAAGGCGTGATCCGGGTCGACGCCGATGGCCGTATCACCGAAGCGAATTCGGCAGCGCAATCCCTGGTGGGGCTGGCGCCGCTATCGCCCGGCGGCGGGCTGTCGCTCATCGGCCAGGCGTTCGGCGACATGATCCAGTTCTTCGATCCGGATCGGG
>JGI24522J20083_1000395_pt1 | contig 13555 bp, 8 predicted proteins | sample LinPmetageLP47_FD_20083 | JGI IMG/M metagenome (IMG submission 20083)
ACATCCGAGGGCGTCATCTGGTTCACCAGCCCATAGCCGGTCATCGTATGAAACCGCCCGTGGTTGATCGTATCGCTATCGGGTTCGTCATATTCAATATCGCGCACATAGTCGAATGGATGGCGGTTGAAAAATTGCGACCAGAAGGAATGGGCGACAGCGCCCGTCACGCCGCCCGCAGCGCGGGTCTGGGCAAAGACGTCCTTGTGCTTAAGCCGGAACACATTGCCATTGCCGGTACAGCCATGTTCGGCCGGTGCCACGCCCGTATGGATCGACGCATAGCACGCGGCAGAGATCGACGGCAGCACTGCACGCTGGGTCCAAACCCGCGCGTCGCCGCTGTCGACCCAACCTTCAAGATTGCCGAACAAGCGGCGGAAATTGCGGTAGGGGACACCGTCGAGGATGATCAAAAGCAGCTTGTTCTTCATGTGGGCTTCCCTTTGGCCGGCGACGGATATTGCATTTGTCCGATACGAACCCCTGCAATATCCACAGCTCTAATGGCCAGCGCTTTCCATTTTGCGATGTGCGATGGTTTCTTCCAGCCAGCCGATCTTCATCTCAGGGACCGAGCTGAGCAGCAGGTCGGTATAATCGTCAAAGGGCGGTGACAACACCTGACTTTTGGTACCATAGCGCACGACTTCGCCCTGATACATCACCGCGATGCTGTCGGCGATGGCCTTTACCGTGGCCAGATCGTGGGTGATGAACAGATAGGCCACATCCTCGATTTTTTGGAGGTTCAGCAGCAGCTTGAGGATACCGTCGGCCACCAGCGGGTCAAGCGCACTTGTGACCTCGTCGCAGATGATCAGCTTGGGCTTGGCGGCCAGCGCACGGGCGATGCAGACACGTTGTTTTTGTCCGCCCGAAAGCTCGGCTGCATAGCGGTCCTGAAACCCGTCGCCGAGTTCGATCTCGTCCAGCAATTCCTGAATACGCTTCTGTTTGGCTTTGCCTTTCAGCCCGAAATAAAACTCAAGCGGGCGGCCGATAATGGTGCCCACGGTCTGACGCGGGTTCATCGCGGTGTCGGCCATCTGATAGATCATCTGCATTTCGCGCAGGTCTTCGATGGGGCGTTGGGCCAGCGCGGGGGCTAATTCGCGTCCGTCAAAGGTGATGGTCCCGTCGCTTGGTGGCAGCAGGCCGGTAATGACGCGGGCCAATGTCGATTTACCCGAACCGGATTCCCCCACCACAGCCAGTGTCTGGCCCGGATGGACGTCGACATTGATCTTCTTGAGGACGTCAAAGTCCGTGCCGGCATAGCGCGCGGTCACGTTTTCCACGCGCAGGACAGGGGTGTCGGTCGGGGTTTTCTCTTCGTGACGGATCGACCGGACCGATACCAGCGCTTTGGTGTAGTCCTCCTGCGGGTCGTTAATGATCTGATCGACGGTGCCGTATTCGACCATATCGCCCTGTTGTAGGACCATGATGTGATCGCTGACCTGCGCCACAACCGCGAGGTCATGGGTGATATAAAGGGCGGCAACGCCGGTCGCCGCAATGGCTTCCTTGATGGCGGCCAGAACGTCGATTTGCGTCGTCACATCCAGCGCGGTCGTGGGCTCGTCAAAGACCACCAGATCGGGCTGGGGACACAGCGCCAGCGCCGTCATGCAGCGCTGCAACTGCCCACCCGACACCTGATGCGGATAGCGGTTGCCGATGGTTTCGGGGTCGGGCAGGCCAAGCTTGCGGAACAGATCAACCGCGCGTTCCTCGGCTTCGGCCTTGGTAAACTTGTTCTGGTAGATCGCGGCTTCGGTCACTTGCTCCATGATCTTTTTCGCAGGGTTGAAAGACGCTGCCGCGGATTGCGAGACATATGTCACCTCAGCACCGCGCAGACGCCGCACAGCGCGCAAACGTTCCTTGAGGATATCGCGCCCGTTGACCCAGACCTCGCCGCCGGTGATCTCTACCCCGCCGCGGCCATAGGCCATTGCGGCCAGCCCGATGGTGGACTTGCCCGCACCGGATTCCCCGATCAGCCCCAATACCTTGCCAGGTTGCAGATCAAAATCGACGCCATGCACGATCTTGATATCAATAGGCTTTTCGCCGGGCGGATAGGCCGTCGCGCCGATTTTCAGGCCGCGTACTTTGAGAAGTGGCTCGGTCATCCGCGGCCCCCTTTCAGCGATGTGGTGCGGTTCAAAATCCAGTCCGCAACAAGGTTGATAGAGATACATAGCGTGGCGATGGCATAGGCAGGATAGAGCGCCGCTTGAATGCCATAGTTGATGCCTTCCTTGTTCTCTTTCACGATGCCGCCCCAGTCCGCTTGAGGGGGCTGCACGCCCAGACCCAGAAAAGACAGCGTCGACACAAAGAGCACCGCAAAGATAAAGCGCAAGCCCATTTCCGCGATCAGCGGCGATAGCGCGTTCGGCAGGGTTTCACGGAAAATGATCCAGCCGATTTTCTCGCCGCGCAGACGGGCGGCTTCGACATAGTCCATCACGGTGATGTCCACGGCCACAGCGCGCGCCAGACGGTAGACACGGGTGCTGTCCAGCAGGCCCATCAGGATGATCAGGATCGGCACGGTGGTCGGCATGACCGACAAGACGACCAGCGCAAAGATCAGCGACGGGATCGACATGATCAGATCGACAAAGCGCGAAATGGCTTGGTCGACCCAACCGCCGGAGACGGCTGCGAAGAAGCCCAGAATGGACCCCAGCGTAAAGCTGAGGATCGTCGCCGCAGTGGCGATAAAGATCGTCGTGCGCCCGCCATAGATCATCCGCGACAGCAAGTCGCGCCCGATGCTGTCGGTGCCCAGCAGGAACTCCGACGATGAAGGCTCCCACACGTCACCGACGATTTCAGCCATGCCATAGGGGGCCAGCCAAGGCGCAAAGATGGCCATGAAGAAATAGATGCTGGTAAAGAACAGGCCGATCATGGCCGAGATTGGGATATTTTTCATAGGTTGGCTCCCAAACAGATGAAGGGGTCAACGGTTGGCGGTGATGCGGCAAATGGTCGGTTCCCTACGCATTTGCTTTGTACAAACGTTCGGTTGCGCATGGCGCGTTTGTTCTGGGATAAACTCATTTGGGATGCCTCAGCCTTGGGTTGGCAAGGATCGACACGATGTCCGCAACAAGGTTGAGCCCGATATAGACCGCGGCAAAGATCAAGCCGCAGGCCTGTACCACGGGCACATCACGTTTGCTGACGTGATCCACCAGATACTGCCCCATGCCGGGATAGGCAAAGACGACCTCTACCACGACGACACCGACCACCAGATAGGCGAGGTTCAGCATCACCACGTTGACGATCGGGGCGATGGCGTTGGGGAAGGCGTGTTTGCGGATGATCTTGAGCATGCCCAAGCCCTTGAGCTCGGCTGTTTCGATATAGGGCGATTGCATCACGTTCAGGATCGCAGCCCGCGTCATGCGCATCATATGCGCCAGCACAACCAGCGTCAGCACCATCACCGGAATGGCAATCGCGTTCAGCTTGGCCCCAAGGGACATGCTGTCGTTGATGATCGCCACAGACGGGAACAGACGCCATTTGATCGCCACCCAGTAAATCAGCACATAGCCGATCATGAATTCGGGGATAGAGATCGTCGTTAGCGTAATCGCCGAAATCAGTTTGTCCGGCCAGCGGTCTTTATAGCGCACGGCCAACAGGCCCAGAAAGATCGCCAGTGGTACAGAGATGGCAGCGGCCCAGAAGGCGAGGACAGGGTGTTTTTCAGACGCCCGCCAAGGCTTTCGGCTATGTCGCGGCCATTGGTCAGCGCGGTGCCCAAGTCCCCCTGAAGCACGCCGCCCAGCCAGGCGAAATAGCGGGTCATGGCAGGATCGTTGAGGCCAAGCTCGCGGCGCATGTTTGCTAGGGCTTCGGGCGTGGCCGATTGACCTAATATGGATTGTGCCACGTCGCCGGGCAAAATCGAGGTACCTACGAAGATCAGGATCGACGCGGCAAAGAGGAGAAGAAGGCCCAACGCTAAGCGTTGGGCGATCAGTTTGACGATGGGATGCATAAGCTGGGTCTACCTTATGCGTCTTTGACCCAGCATTTGATTCCGGCTTTGTTGTTGGACATCTCGGCGTTGGGATCCACGACCCAGCCACCGACATTGTTGGCAACGCCATCCACAAAGTCGTTGAACATCGGCAGGATCAACCCGCCTTCGTCGCGGACCATCTGACCCATCTTGGAGTAGATTTCCTTGCGTTTGGCTTCATCCAGCTCGGCGCGTGCCGACAGCAGCATGTCGTCAAATTCGGGACGCTTCCAGCGTGTGTCGTTCCAGTCAGCTGTCGACAGATAGGCGGTCGAATACATCTGGTCCTGTACCGGACGGCCACCCCAGTAAGAAGCACAGAAAGGCTGTTTGTTCCAGACTTCGGACCAGTACCCATCGTTCGGTTCACGCTTGATTTCCAGCGGGATACCGGCGGCTTTGGCGGATTCCTGAAACAGAGACGCCGCATCTACCGCACCGGGGAAGGCACCGTCTGAAACGCGCAGGATGATCGGGCTGCCGTCATGACCAGAGGCCGCGTAATGCTCTTTCGCCTTCTCGACGGAGTATTCACGCTGCGGGATGGTGTCGTCGAACAGCGGATAAGAGGCGTTGATCGGCATGTCGTTCCCGATGGTGCCGTAGCCGCGCAGGATCTTGTCGACCATTTCCTCGCGGTTGATCGCGTATTTCAGCGCCAGACGCAGGTCGTTGTTGTCAAAGGGTGCGGTGTCGATGTGCGCGATGAACACATAGTGACCACGACCGGCGACGGATTTCACCGACAGGTTCGGGGCACGGTCCAGCAGCGCGGCAACCTTGGGATCGACGCGGTTGATCATGTTGACCTGACCCGACTGCAATGCAGCCGTACGAGCGGTGGCATCGTTCAGCACCAGTACTTCGTTATAATCGGTGTGGCCGCGGTTGTCGGCGTCCCAGTAGTTTTCGTTACGCTTGAAGCCGTGGCGCACGCCGGGTTCGTCGACCTCAAGTGTATAAGGGCCGGTACCGATGCCCGCGCCGGGGTTGTCCATGCCGCCATCGGGCTGGATCATCAGGTGGTAGTCGGCCAGCAGATAGGGAAGGTCAGCGTTACCGACGCCCAGTTCCACGATAAAGTTGTCGCCGTCGACCTTCATGTTCTCGATGCCGCGCATAATGCCCAAGGCACCGGACTGGCTGTCTTCGTTCGAGTGGCGCTGCATGGTTTTCAGCACGTCTTCGGGGGTCATGTCCTTGCCGTTGTGGAACTGGACGCCCTTGCGGATCTTGAACGCCCAGGTTTTCGCATCGGCAGAGGCCTCATAGCTTTCGGCCATGCGGTTTTCGATTTTACCGTTCGGATCGACCTCGACGAGGCTTTCGTAAAGGTGGCGCAGGTTGTTCAGCGGGACTTCGGAAGCGGTTAGCGCCGGATCGAGCGTGTTGGTCGATTCGCCGCCCGACGACCCGATCTTGAGCGTGCCGCCGCGAATCGGTGCTTCGTGGGCCGCAGCTTGTGCATTATTCGCCAACATCGAATTTGCGACGGCGGCTGTCACGCCCAAAGCAGCGGCGCGGCCAACGAATTCACGGCGTGTCATCGTGCCCTTAGCCACTTGGCCGGTCATATGTTTCAGTTGATCATCCATGATGAGAACTCCCTGTTTTTGGTGATACATCCGCGCATTTTCACGCAGGTTTTTTTATTGATTGGTGGCACAACGTTAAGCATTTCAGCCCGTGTCGCAAGCAGTAATAATGACGCCTATGTGACGAGTTTGTTATATAAAGTGTCGCTTAATGTCTTCCGTCACGTCGCGTTCATATATCAATTTGTCGTTTTCGTACGCCTCTAGTCGGGCAGATAGGTGAAAGTGGGTGGCGTCCGACCACATCTGCGACCGAGTTTCGGTACGCAGAAGGATACCGTCACGCTCCAGCTCTTCGGTCCAGTGACAGCTGCCTTTGGCCGAGAGCGGGTCGTCTGGATGGATGGTCCATGTTTCGCGTGCAATAGACCCTGCGATCAGCCCGTGATCGGCATCACGTAGCTTGCCGAAATCATCCTCGATGATCAGTGAGATATTGCCGGTGACGCGATCGATCTCTTGTCGGCGGATATGGTTTTCAGGGCGCAGTGTCTCTGTCTCCCACGGGGCGGCAGAGGTGGGCGGGGCAAAGCTGTATTCGTCGCCGCCATTGGTAGGGCGCTGCGGCAGGTCGATATGGCCCGACGACAGCGTCACCTCGGCGGCCTCTGGCGCGGGCCAAAGCAGGGGCCAGTAGGCGGTCGAAATTGACACCCGCAGCCGGTGCCCTTTGGGAATACGGTAGGCGATGTGATCCAGATCAAGTGTGATATCTGTGGCGGCACCTGGTGTCATTGCCTTCGGATGCTCGGCGCTGTCACGATGGCTGAGGTTCAGGACGCCGTAAGTGATCCGCGCCGATGCGCCGTCGGGATGGATATGGTTCAGCCGCACGGCGATCTGCCCCTGCGGTTTGTCGCACGCCAGACGTAAATGCAGGCGTGGCGCGCCAACGATATCCATCTGTTGATCCAGTGGCCCGCTGTCAAAGCAGACCGAAAGCGCATCATCTTGCCGCTGGTCGCCGGGCATCTCGGGTCCAAGCCAGATCGCGCAGTATTCGCCGCTATCCGCACCGCAATGGGCGGGGGAGGCGATGCTTTGGTTCAGTGGGGCCGGTGTGTCATGCAGCCCGTCGTTGGTCAGGTGCAGCGTTTCAATCGGCAAGTGCGAGGTCGCGCCCGTGGCTTGCGCGATCCAGCGGCCAGGGCGCGCGTGTGTCCATGTCGCGGGGCGCATGCCGTCCATCAGATACGCGCGATAATCGGGGTCGTCTTCCACGCCGGTGTCGATGTCCTTGAGCCATCGATCCCACCAGCGCAGGGCTTCTTGCAGAAAGCCGATGCGCGGTTCGGGGATGGCGAAATGCGGGTATTTATGCACCCAAGGGCCGACGATCCCTTTGGCATCGGGCAGGGCTTCGACCAACTGGGGCACAGCGTTTTTGTAGGAATCGCCCCAACCGCCGACCGCCAGCACCTTGGCTTTGATTGCGCTGTAGTCCTCGATTACCGATCCTTGCTTCCAATAGGCGTCGCGCGATTGGTGGCGCAGCCAAAGCGCCGGTAGAAACGGTTCTGCCTCCAGTCGTCCCAGCCACATCTCGCGCCAGTCGGGGCGCAGGGCGGGGTCGGGCGCACGGCTTGAATACGCCCACATCGTCGCCCCCCAACCGAGGTTCTCGTTCAACAGGCACCCGCCTTTGTAGTGGATGTCATCGGCAAAGCGGTCGACGGTCGAGCATAGTGTGATCACTGCTTTCAGCGCGTCTGGCGCATGGGCCGCGACCTGTAGCCCGTTAAAGCCGCCCCAGCTGATGCCCATCATGCCAACGGTACCGCTGCACCACGGCTGTGCGGCAAGCCAGTCGATCACCTCTAGGCAGTCGGCCTGTTCTTGCGGGGTGTACTCGTCTTCCATCACGCCGTAGCTGTCGCCGTTGCCGCGCATGTCGACCCGCACGCAAGCATAGCCCCGTTCGGCAAACCACGGGTGCGTCAGCGCATCACGGGCCGTCGTCCCGTCGCGTTTGCGGTACGGCAGGTATTCAAGGATAACGGGAACAGGCGCGCCATCTGAATTTTCAGGCCGCCAGATCCGTGCAGAAAGCCGGCATCCGTCCGAGAGGGTAATCCCCATATCCGGGTCTTCGATCAGCGGCAGCGGGATGTTTTGAGAGATGTTCATCTCCCGAAGGTTGCGAGGAAACCTATTTTTGTCAACAATTTAGGCGGGGGAAGGGGTCGCGCGTGGGAGGTTTTTCCTGAATAAATTGAAATGGTTAATTCTGAAGTGCGTTAACCTTTATTAGCGCCTACCCGTTCTAATGGAAACTGTGGCAGCGATGCACCGTGGAAATAAGGCAATAATGTGGCGTGTCAGTTTAAACTTGGCTTTTATGTGTTTTGGCGGCTATCTTCTGCAACAATAATAGCGTCGATTTAAAGACGAACATATTCAGGCGGCTGCACGATGCGATCAACGCGTGGGCGGTCATAAAATTTTCTCAGGTGTCGCGCGTAGAATGCGTACCGAGGTGGAGCAGATATTATGAAGACGATAGATTTCGTCGTTCGCGATCAAGCGGGCGCATTGCAACGTGGCACGGTTGCGGAAAACGCAAACTTCCACGTCATTCAGGCTACATCAGGTCAGGAAATATCGCTGAACCTGCGTCAGACCGATTTCCAGTCGCATCAGCGCTCGGGCGACAATCTTGTGCTCACGCTCAATGACGGGTCGGTCATCACCATCGAGAATTACTTTAACGACACCGGTGTCGCGAACCGTTTGTTTATTTCGGCGGATGGCTATCTGAACGAAGTCGCCTTTGTCGAGGGCGAGGGTGGCGGTCTGTATGCCCAGTACGGCCCGACCGAACAATGGGGCAAATGGAGCCCTTCTGACGATCTGATCTATCTGGGTCGCAGCGATGTGGCATCAGTGCCGGGCGGCGTAGAGCCGGGCGATGACGAAGTATCCATGCTCGCAGCCCCCTTGTTGGGCGGCGTTGTCGGCGGCGGTGGTGCTGCAGCAGCAGCCGGTGCGGCAGTTGTGGGTGGCGCGGCGGTCATCGGCGGCGGTGGCGGTGGCGGCGGTTCCTCTGCGGCGGCACCCTTTGTGAACGATGCGGAAACCACCGGTACCGTGGGCGGTGACGATGCGGTTGAACAGATTATCGTCACGGGCGGCGGCGAACCGGGCTCTGACGTTGTCGTCACGATCGGCGACAAGGACGTCACAACGAACATTGGCGAAGACGGCACATTCGAAGCGGTGTTCGAGGGCGACAACTTCCCCGAAGACGGTGATCATGAGGCCGAGGTGGTCGTTACAACCGACGGAACCGAGGCAGTGCTGGACGGTCCGACGTTCATTATCGACACCACAGCGCCCACGGTCACGTTGTCCCAAGGTACGCAAAGCGTCGGCGACTTCTTTAACGGTGAAGCTTTCGCTGATGGCGTTACTTTGGCCGGCAACGGCGAGGCGGGCGCATCTGTCGATGTGACAATCGCCGGCATCACGCGCAGCACCACCGTGGCCGAAGACGGTACATGGTCCGTCACCTTTGAAACCGGCACATTGCAGGGCGGCGAATACGAATCCGACGTGCTGATTTCGACATCCGATCAATATGGCAACACCTCGACCAGCACTGAAACGCTGGTGGTGGATACTGTTGCGCCGACGGTCGCTGTCACATCCGGCACGCAATCCGTGGGCGACAGTTTTAACGCGGCTTCCTTTGCGGGGGGCGTCACGCTGAACGGCACCGGCGAACCCGGCTCGACCGTGCAGCTGACCATCGGGGGCATCACCCGCAACGCGACCGTGGGAGACAATGGCGCATGGTCCGCGACATGGCAGGCCGGCACTTTGCCCGCAGGTGAATACATCAGCGATGTGACCATCGTAACGACCGATGCTTTTGGAAATAGCTCTACTTCGACCGAGCAGCTGGTGGTGGATACCGTCTCCGAGGTCGCGATTGCGGCGGATGCGGTCGAAGTCGACGGCGTCATCAACGCGGCAGAGCGCGGCGACGGCGTGACGCTGACCGGCACATCGCAGCCGGGTTCGACCGTTCAGGTCAGCTTTGGCGGCGCGACACGCGATGCGGTGGTTGATGCAAACGGCAACTGGTCCGCTGATTTCGCGGCCACTGACATTCCAACCGGCGAGACAACAGCGACTGTCACGGCTGTGGCAACCGATACGGCGGGCAACACCGCGACCGCAACCAGCCAGGTCGAGATCGACACACTGGTGAATAATCTGGCCTTCACCGGTCAGACCGGCGGCAACGACGGCGTGATTAACGCGACAGAGGCAGCGCAGGGCATCGTCATGACCGGCACGGTCGAGCCCGGCTCGTCTGTTATGGTCCAGCTTGGTCAGATCTCGCGCGCGGCGACGGTTGCGGCAGATGGCACATGGACAGTCAGCTTTGCCCCCAGCGATATTCCTGCAGGCACCTACACCAGCACAATGACCGCCACCGCGACAGACGCAGCGGGCAACGTGGATAGCGTGTCGCAAACAGTCACTGTTGATACCGAAGCCGGATCGCTCACCATCAGCCCGCTGCCGGTTGAAGGCGATGATGTGGTTAACGCTGCCGAAGCAAGCGACGGTGTGGCCATTTCCGGTACCGCAGACGCGGGCGCGGTCGTACAGGTCACGCTGGCCGGTGTAACACATACGGTTGTGGCGAATGGCAGCGGCCAGTGGACAGCATATTACGCCGCCGGCGAAGTTGCCCAAGGCGTCTATACCGCCGACATCAGCGCGACCACGACCGACGCCGCAGGTAACAGCCGCAGCGCCTCTGACAGCGTGCGCGTGGATACCCGCGTCGACAACCTGTCGCTGAACACGGTCGAAGGCGATGACATCATCAGCGGAGCAGAGCGTCTGGAAAATGGCGGCGTGCTGGTCACTGGTACCTCTGAAATCGGGTCGTCCATCATTGTGACGCTTGACGGCGCGTCGGTTAATGGGGCTGTGGATGCCAATGGCAACTGGTCCGTGACCTTTGCGCCGGGGCAGGTGTCCCAAGGCACGATCAACACCACCGTATCTGTCAAGGCGACCGATGCAGCGGGCAACACCGCCACGGCAAGCCACGGCGTGCTGATCGACACGGTCGTTGACCCGCTCGAGATAGCGCAAGCAGGCGGGAATGACGGTGTGGTCAGCTCCCGCGAAGCGCAAACCGGCATTGATCTAAACGGTCAGGTTGAAGCCGGATCAAGCGTTGTGGTCAACTTTGACGGTACCAACTACACCGCTTTCGTAGATGGCGCGGGCAACTGGTCGGTGACGATCCCGCCCTCCGAAATCCGCGAAGGCACCTATGATGCCAATATCTCGGTCACGGCGACGGACCGTGTCGGCAACATCGCATCGATCACCGACACACTGGCGATTGACACCTATGCCCCCGAAGGCCCCGTCATCGCGTCCTATACCCGCGACGGCGACGGCATCCGAGGTATCTCTACCGAGATCAGCCCCGATACGTTGGACGTGCATCAAGTGCATGCAGACCGCTCTATCTCCGAAGTGGAGTCGACCAGCTTTGACATCGACCCCATCGGCGAGCGGAACTTTCAGTTCAACAGCAATGTACCGGACGGGTCCGACCTGATCGTGACGGCAACGGATGCGGCGGGAAACTTCTCGGGCACATATCTGGCGCTGGATGACGAGGCGGCAAATACGCAGCTTAACCTGACCAACCCGAACCTGGGCAACTACAACATCGAAACCGTTGATCTGCAATTCGCCGAAGAGGCGCAGCTGACCATCACTGAAACCGCGCTGGTCAACCTCTCGAGCAACACAAACGAGCTGATCATCGACGGGCATAACGACGACACCGTGACGATCACCGGCGCGCAGCGTGGAGGGTCCGAGGTACGTGGCAACCAGACCTATGACATCTACACCTTGGGTGACGAAGCCACGCTGTTGATCGACAACGACATCAACGTCATCGTCTAACGACTGCACCGCGCCCTCTGTCCAAGGGGGCGCGGGTGGCACACGCAGGCGGCAACGACCGCAGGCGTTTTTAGAATAAAAAAACCGGCACGCTAAGGGCAGGCTAATGAGGCAGAGTGTAAAACGGGCAGGGGGCATATGCGCAGCAGCGCTGGCCCTATCCGGCTGCATGTCGGATTTCGGCAGCGGCATGATGCCCGGTGACCTGATGCCCACCGACATCGTCACACGGTTCCGCACCCCCGACGCCTCGCAGGCGATGAAACCCACCTACGCTGAAAAAATCACCGCAGACAGCCAGATCATTCAAGGTCTGGCGCTGCGGTCTTCTGTTTTGCCCGATGGTACCGTGTCGGATCAGGTGGCCGCCGCCGTGCTGGCCGCCAACAGCCGCACCGCCGAGGCAGAGCTGCGCGCCGCAACGTTGCGGTCCGAGGCCGCGAGCAAGAACTGGCTCCCCAAGATCGGGCCACAGGTCAACCTCACCTCGCTGGGGTCGCTCGCGGCCAATCTGGTGGTGGATCAGGTGCTGTTCGATAATGGCCGCCGCGCGGGCGAACGCGCTTTTGCTGTGGCCGACGTCGAAGTCGCTGCCGTATCGCTGGCGCAAGACACCAACAACCGCGTGGCAACCGCGCTGAAGCTCTACACCAACGCGATCGAGGCGCGCGATACCGCGGCGCTGAACCGTGTCGCGCTCAAGGATATGACCCATTTCGAATGGGTGATGCAGGAACGTGTCAAAGGCGGCGTATCGGATGTGTCCGACCTGACCATCCTGCGCCAGAAACTACTGGAAATCCGCGCCACGCTTGATGCCTCGGTCGAGCGTGAAGCGACCTCGATGTCCGAGCTGAACGCGATGTCGGTCCACCCGCTGGATGCCATGCACGGCATGCCAGAGGTCCCCGTCAACAGCTTTGCCGGCGCGCCGCTGTCCGTGGTCCGTGCCGAAGCCGAAAAGACCCGCGCCATTGCGGCGTCCAAGGTCGAACGTGCCGGTTTGCTGCCGGGCCTGTCCGCGGGCGCGACCATCGGTGAAGGGGGCGGTGCAGGGCTGTCACTTGGGTCGGATCAACTGCTGGGTCTGGGCACCAAGGCGTCGCTTGACGCGTCGGGCATGGCCGAGGAAACCGCCACACGCAAAGTGCGCCAATCGATCGAAGACGCGAACCGCACGTTGCGCCGTCTGGAAAAGCAGCTGAGCGCCAAAACCCGTCAGGCGAGCGAAGCCGCGACCCTTGCAGTACAGGCCAAACGCAACCTCGATCTGTTTCAGGAACAGTATGACGCCGGTCAGCGTCAGGTCATGGATGTGGTCGGCGTTTATGAGACATACTCGCGCCAGCAACAATCGCAAATCACCCTTAAATACGAGGCAGTGCGTCTGAAGATCGAAATGGCGCAGATTCAGGGTGTGCTGGCGGACGGGAGCGCGATTTGACCCAGAAGCCGACCTTTACGCTGACGATCACCAACGGCAACCAAGGTCGAATGGCGGCAACGGAGGCGGTGCAGCCCAAAGCAGAGAATGCCAATCGCCCCGAGGACCGTATCATGGCGCGCGCGAAACTCGCCGCGACCTATGCTGGATTACTTGGGGTCACCACCGCCGCCCGCGATATCTTTGACGTTGTTGCCGCGGCCCCGCAGCATGGCAACGATCCGCATGTCGAGGCCGAAGCGCTTGCGCGTGGGATGGAAACAGCAGGGCTGGTCACTCAGGTCAGCCGCGTGCAGGGCATTTCGAAAGATATGTGGCCGGCCCTGGCCTATATGACATCGGGGCAGGTGCTGTTGGTCATGGGCCAGCAGCGCGGCGATCTGATCCTCTATGACACGACCTGCACCGACAACCGCGCGATGGTGCCGATCAGCGATTTCAAACCCTTCTTTGCAGGCTTGGTGCTGCGCGCCGAAGCCTCGCTGAAGACAGTGGCGGAAACCCATAAAA
>JGI24522J20083_1000408_pt1 | contig 12929 bp, 14 predicted proteins | sample LinPmetageLP47_FD_20083 | JGI IMG/M metagenome (IMG submission 20083)
CACCATTTTCGCGTAATTAAAAAAGAGGCAACCGCCTCTTTTATTACATAATTGTTATTAAAACCGCTATTGGTTAAAAGCTATACACCAATGTTAATGAGGTCTCTGTATCAGTTGCTTCTTTATCGTCAGCAACATCTGAGTTATTAGTGATATTGTAAGCCACTTTCATTTGTAGTGAGCCATTAATTTTAGTCAGCAGTGCGGTTTCTGAGCGAGTTTTAGTGTTTGTATCACCATATTCAACAGACACTAACTGGGTAAAACGTGCGTTGTCTGAAATTTTCCAGCTAAAGTCTACTTTACCTAGCGCAATTACTTCACCTTCGTATTCACCTGCTAATGAGTTGCCGTTTTCATCAACCTCTTCGCTAATATCTGGGTATTTAAAGTACTTATAACCTGGACCAATTTCAGCGTTTAGCTTCATGTTTGACTCGTTTAGTAAACGTAAACCATAACCCGCTGAAATAACCGACTCGCTTCGGTAGGCACCAAAGTAATCAGAAACGTGTGACCCATAAATAAATAAGTGGGCGTGCTTTTCATTTAATTTGTAATTACCTTGTGCTGAAATAGAGTACTTTTCGTTAGTACGCTGTTTTTCTTTTGTGCCGTCGTCGTTTTCTACTTCATCTTCTTTGTAGATGCCGTCTAACTTATACTCGTTGTTCCAATTTTCTAAGTTATGTAATACTTTAATACCGCCTTTTAGGGTGGTTGTTTCGGTATTACCGCTGGTAATAATAGCGCCTACTTCACTGGTAACTTCCCAGGTTTTTTGTTCTTCTTCTGCTGCAAATGCATTGGTTGTAGCTGAGGCTGCTACTAAAATTGATAAAAGCTTAAGTTTCATTAAAAAATAACCCTGTAAAAAATGTATTAATACCTATTAAAAAAACAGCGCGCATATTAATAAATCAAATTTGAGCGCTGCCTTAATAAATAAGTATCTTAAAAAATTAGTCTTGCTTGTGTAAATGTACATCCATTTGCGGGAATGGAATGGTAATGTCTGCGTCGTCTAACGCTATTTTAATGTTTTCCATTAACGACCAATATGTTGGCCAGTAATCTTCTGACTTAACCCACGGGCGCACAATAAAGTTAACGCTTGAATCTGCAAGTTCAGAAACTGATACGTTATATGCAGGATCTTTTAAAATACGCGATTCGTTATCTAGTACTGATTTAAGTACTTCTTTTGCTTTACGCAAATCGGCGTCGTAGCCAACACCAATCACAAGGTCAACGCGGCGCGTTGCTTCGCGTGAGTAGTTAATAATTGCATCTGACATGATTTTTGAATTAGGCATTACAATAACTTTGTTATCGGGTGTGCGCATTTCAGTTGAGAATATTTCGATTTTTTTAATCGTACCGGCTTTGCCGCCCGCTTCAACATAGTCACCTGATTTAAATGGGCGAAGTAGAATAATTAATACGCCGGACGCAAAGTTAGATAACGACCCTTGCAGTGCTAAGCCAACGGCTAAACCTGCCGCACCTAAAATAGCAATGAATGACGTGGTTTCGATGCCAATTTGTGACAGCGCCATTAAAATAGTGGCTGCAAATACAATGGCATATACAATACTAGAGACAAACGATGAAACCGCTTTATCTACTTTTTTCTTGTCGAATGCTTTTTCGGTTAACTTTGCACAAAATTTAGCAATTCGTCCACCCAGTAAAAATATAACAAGCGCTATAACTGCTTGAATACCATAGTGTAAAATTAAGCCTGAATTTTCATTCAGCCAATTGAGTATTGAATCCATATTAACTCCTGATAGTGTTCTTTAGCAGTTTAGCGATATTGTTTGTTGTATTGTAAATCTTTAATACGTGTTTGCAACAGCGTTTTACAAGGTTCGAGGAATTTAAAAACCTTACGGTTAATATAGCAAGTTTTTTTATGCCCGTAGGCGGGAGTTTACCTCGCGCAGGGTTTAATAAAATGCGCGTGATAACCCCCGCTCACGTTCAATACAAACATCATGCTTGGCTTAATCTCTACCTAAAACCTAAAATCTTTGTCTTTAATCTCTTCCTCTGTGACCTCTGTGGTAAATAGTGTTTTAATTTTTTGCACCACAGAGTACACCGAGGCGCTACGCGCTACACAGAGAAGAAAATCTTGCGCGGGATTCGAGATTCGAGATTCGAGGAATTTAAAAACCTTACGGTTAATATAGCGAGGTTTTTTATGCCCGTAGGCGGGAGTTTACCTCGCGCAGGGTTTAATAAAATGCGCGGGATAACCACCGCTCACGTTCAATACAAACATCATGCTTGGCTTAATCTCTACCTAAAATGCTTGGCTTAATCTCTACCTCTGTGAACTCTGTGACCTCTGTGACCTCTGTGGTAAATAGTGTTTTAATTTTTTGCACCACAGAGTACACCGAGGCGCTACACGCTACACAGAGAAGAAAATCTTGCGCGGGATTCGAGGTTCGAGGTTCGAGGTTCGAGGTTCGAGGTTCGAGGTTCGAGGTTCGAGGTTCGAGGTTCGAGGTTCGAGGTTCGAGGAATTTAAAAACCTTACGGTTAATATAGCAAGGTTTTTTATACCCGTAGGCGGGAGTTTACCTCGCGCAGGGTTTAATAAAATGCGCGGGATAACCAGCGCTCACGTTCAATACAAACATCATGCTTGGCTTAATCTCTACCTAAAACCTAAAATCTTTGTCTTTAATCTCTTCCTCTGTGAACTCTGTGATCTCTGTGGTAAATAGTGTTTTAATTTTTTGCACCACAGAGTACACCGAGGCGCTACACGCTTCACAGAGAAGAAAATCTTGCGCGGGATTCGAGGTTCGAGGAATTTAAAAACCTTACGGTTAATATAGCGAGGTTTTTTATGCCCGTAGGCGGGAGTTTACCTCGCGCAGGGTTTAATAAAATGCGCGTGATAACCAGCGCTCACGCTCAATACAAACATCATGCTTGGCTTAATCTCTACCTAAAACCTAAAATCTTTGTCTTTAATCTCTTCCTCTGTGAACTCTGTGACCTCTGTGGTAAATAGTGTTTTAATTTTTTGAACCACAGAGTACACCGGGGCGCTACACAGAGAAGAAAATCTTGCGCGGTATAAAGCGGGATTAGGGATTCGAGCTGCCCGTTGCCCGTTGCCCGTTGCCCGTTGCCCGTTGCCCGTTGCCCGTTGCCCGTTGCCCGTTGCCCGTTGCCCGTTGCCCGTTGCCCGTTGCCCGTTGCCAATAGCTTAAATATAGAATACTTAAAATAAGTTTAATTTTTTTGATTTTTTGCTTCACAAGCATGGGGATATTATGTATTATGCGCGCCACACCAAACAAGGTGTATGTAGTGGCGGTTGTAGCTCAGTTGGTAGAGCCCCGGATTGTGATTCCGGTTGTCGCGGGTTCGAGCCCCGTCAATCGCCCCACTATTTCTAAGTATCCTCAGTAATATTCAAAGTTAATTCATAACTTCATTATTAAAAATCAAATTATAGTTTATCTATTTGATACACCGAGAAAAGCCACGAGCTGCGTGTAACGGGCTACTCTTAACCCTAACACCGTGCTACATGTGCGCGGCGTAAAGCCCGCCTACAAAATATTTTTTACCACAGAGAACACCGAGGCGCTACGCGCTACACAGAGAAAAGCCACGGGCGGATAGCGGGCTATAAGTCCTAGCACCTAGTCACTTTAATCACTTCCTCTGTGTTCTCTTTACCTCTGTGGTAAATAAAATAACTAAAAAATATAACAATAAGCCGCCCTGCGGCTAACGTGAGCAAGCTCTACGTCTACAAAAAATTTTAATTTACCCGCGCCACGTCGCTCGTAACCTTTCGCCTTTAATCTTTAAAAAAGTTACATGTGCGCGGCGTAAAGCCCCGCCTACAAAACAATTAAAACGCGGTGGTTCCCCGAAACTCGTTGCCCGTTGCCCGCGCTCCGTTGCCGTTTATTAAAGGCGTTCTTTCCACTGTGCAATAGGGATTGGCTTTGAAAATAAGTAGCCTTGAAACAAGTCGCAGCCACGTTGTTTTAAGTAATTGAATTGCGCCGTTTCTTCAACGCCTTCTGCCACGCTATTTACGCCAAGTGCGTTGGCCATGTCGATGATCATGTTTACAATTGTTAGAGTAATTTTAGACCGAAGCGATAAGGTTCGCCAAAAAAGTGGCTAAAAAAAATGCCACCAAATGGTGGCATTTACACACGGGGGTATTTCTACTTATAGAAATTTTTTTACTATTTTGTTACGAAAAATATATATTAAAAAGGTAACATTTAGCCCATTATCTAGCAACATTTAACCGAGTTTTATCTTACAACCATTAACTCATCGGAACAGTCTTTATCATTACACCTTAATACATACGTATTTTTCTTCTAAGTACTCATCTAAACCCTGATGCCCGCCTTCACGACCAAGACCTGATTGCTTTACACCACCAAACGGCGCAACTGGGTTTGATATAACGCCCTCATTTACACCTACCATGCCAAACTCTAGCCCTTCGCTTATACGATAGATTTGTTTAATGTTTTGGCTATAAAAGTACGCAGCTAATCCATAAGGGACGTCATTAGCAAGCGCAAGTACTTCGCTTTCTTCATCAAATGGGATCACCGTTAATACAGGACCAAACACTTCTTCGTGATAAATATCCATTTGTGTAGTGACATTGGTGACTATCAATGGGTTTTGAAAACTGCCACCTAAATTGCTGTTATCTCCAATTAACGTAGCGCCTTTATCGAGAGCGTCTTTAATCAGTTGTTGCACTTTCTCTTTTGCTTTGGGGTAAATAAGCGGCCCTATGTCGGCATTTTCATCAAAACCGTTCGCGACTTTGAGCGCAGCGACTTTGGGTGTAATTTTTTCAAGCACGTCATTTAATATATTACGCTGAATAAAGATACGATTTGCTGCAACACAAGCTTGTCCTGAGTTTCTAAATTTAGCCGCCATTAATCCATCAATAGCATCGTCAATATCAGCATTATCAAATATTATAAACGGGGCATTTCCCCCCAACTCCATTGAAGTACGCTTTATTGTAGATGCACATTGAGAGAGTAACTGCTTACCTACACCGGTAGAGCCAGTAAAAGTAAACTTACGTACCACCTCTGAGTCTGTCAGCATTTTGCCAACCTTTTTGGCATCTTGTGACACAAGCACATTAAATGCACCTTTAACAAAGCCAGCCTCATCAGCTAAATACGCTAAAGCGATAGCACATAATGGTGTGTGCTCAGAAGGCTTGAGTATAAAACTACAGCCCGCAGCATAAGCCGGCGCGACTTTTCGAGTCACCATAGCAACAGGAAAGTTCCATGGCGTAATACCGGCAACCACGCCAATAGGTTGCTTGAAGCTAGTTAAACGATGACTGTTATCGGTGGCGGGGATCACATCGCCGTAGCTGCGTTTAGCTTGTTCTGCAAACCACTTAATAAAGCCAGCCCCATAATCTATTTCACCAAGCGATTCTTTAAGCGGTTTTCCCTGCTCTTTAGTCATAAGTGTAGCAAGGGTTTGTTTGTGTTTGATCACCAACTCATACCAGCGCATCAAGGTGTCACTTCGCTCGGTCGCATTGGTGGCTTTTAATTTTACAAACGCGCCTTTTGCCGCATTAATAGCTGTATTTACGCCCTGCTCGTCAATGTCGCTAACTTCTATTATGCTTTTTCCGGTCGCAGGATCATCGACGCTAAATCGCGTAGCGGTTTTATAAAATTCACCGTTTATAAACGAGTCTGAAAAAATAAGATCACTCAAAATATACCTCCGAAATGGGTTTTGGTTTTTGGGCTTCGGGTTTCGAGCTTCGGGTTTCGGGCTTCGATAAATTAAAAAAGCCTTGTGGTTAACGCTACAAGACTTTTTAATTTTAATTTACCCGCCGCCCGTAACCCTTTACCTTCAACCTTTGTATTTATTCACTTCCTCTGCGCACTCTGTAATCTCTGTGGTAAATAAAATTACTAACAAACGCGGAATAAAACCACTTTAAAAAGCATATGCACAAAGAGAAGTGAATGAGAAGAAAATGAGAAAGCACTAACCATTAGCCTGAGTGATTAATTGTTTTGTCACTTCCTCTAAAAGCGCAGCGTCTCTTAACCTCTTTGTGCATAATTTTATTACCTTTAACCACATTTGCGCGGCGTAAAGCCCCGCCTACAAAATATTTACACCACAGAGAATACAAAGGCGCTTCGCGCTACACCGAGGGGTTAAGGTAAATAACACTAAACCTTTGCCTTTGCTCACTTTCTCTGTGAACTCTGTGCCCTCTGTGGTGAATAAATCACTAAAAAATCAAACAATGAGCCGCTGCAAGGCTAACTTGAGAAAGCTCTACGTCTACAAAAGATTTGTCTGCGCGGCATAAATCTTCGCCTAAAACAAAAAAGCCGCTGTATCAAACAGCGGCTTTTAATATAATAGTCGTTAATTAAAAACTAGTGTTCTTCATTAACGATATTGAGATTGTACTTAGGTATTTCAACCACTAAGTCTTCATCTCTAATGATTGCTTGGCAACCTAAACGTGACTCAGGCTCTAAACCCCATGCTTTATCTAGCATGTCGTCTTCTAGGTCGTCACTTTCATCTAATGAGTCAAAACCTTCACGGATCACTAAGTGACAGGTTGTACATGCACATGACTTTTCACAGGCATGAGGAATGCTAATGCCATTTTTAAGCGCGATATCAAGTACCGTTTCGCCAGCGGGCGCTTCTATTGCAGCACCGTCAGGACACAACTCCGGATGGGGAAGAAAAACAATTTGTGGCATTCTAATCTCTCTTATATATTGTCTACTGACTGGCCTGTTAAGGCTTTTTTAATTGATGCATCCATTCTACGCGCGGCAAAATCACTACTCGCATTGTCCATTTTTTCAATGGCTGCTTTAATTTCACTTGGCTCTTGTGCACTCTCGCGTACTTTTGCAAGTTCGTTTATTTCCACTTTTAGCGCCGCTAGTTGCTCAGGCTCAAGTAAATCGCCATCAGCAGCTAATGAGGCTTCCATGGCTTCTATTACACGAAGCGCTTCAACTTGTTGCTCTTTAAGCATACGCGCTTGCATGTCGCCTTTAGCGTTACTCATCGACTCTTTAAGCATATTAGCAACTTGGTCGTCAGACAAACCAAACGACGGTTTTACTTGTATTTCTGCTTGAACGCCGGTTGATTTTTCCATGGCTGATACGCTTAGTAAACCATCAGCATCTACTTTAAAGGTAACGCGAATATGCGCCGCTCCCGCCGCCATAGGGGGAATGCCTTTTAAACTAAACTTTGCCAGCGATCGACAATCGTCAACCAGTTCCCGTTCACCTTGTAATACATGCAACGACATAGCCGTTTGACCATCTTTAAACGTAGTAAATTCTTGCGCACGTGCAACCGGAATCGTGGTATTGCGTGGAATGATTTTTTCAACCAAGCCACCCATTGTTTCAAGGCCTAACGACAACGGTAACACATCAAGTAATAACATGTCGGAATCTGGCTTGTTACCAATTAATACGTCAGCTTGTAATGCAGCACCCAGTGCAACAACGCGATCAGGGTCAATTGAAGTGAGTGGCTGTTTATCAAAAAATTCACCGACTTGAGTACGCACTAATGGCATACGAGTTGAACCACCAACCATCACTACTTGTAATACTTCTTGGTTTTCAATACCGGCATCTTTTACTGCACGACGACATGAACGAAGCGTTTTTTTAACCAGTGGCATAGCGAGCTCATTAAATTTTTCTCGCGTTACTTCAACCATGTATTTTTCATCGTCAAACTCAAGGCCAACATTCACTTTTTCGTATTGGCTGAGTGCTTCTTTACAGGCTTTGGCTTTATTAATGAATAAGCGTAATACCGAAGGAGATAAGCTTGTCACGCCGGTTTCTTGTTTTAGGTAATCAACTAATAATGAGTCAAAGTCGTCGCCGCCTAGGCTAGAATCGCCACCGGTGGCCAGCACTTCAAACACGCCTTTATTAAGACGCAGAATAGAGATATCAAAAGTACCGCCCCCTAAATCATAAACGGCGATAATACCTTCTTGCCCCGAATCTAAACCGTAAGCAACGGCAGCGGCAGTAGGCTCGTTTAGTAAGCGCAGTACTTTAATACCGGCAAGCTCAGCCGCATCTTTGGTGCTTTGGCGTTGTGCATCATCGAAATAGGCTGGTACGGTGATAACCGCCCCTAAAATATCTTGATTACCAAAGCTTTGTTCTGCACGTGCTTTTAAGGCACCTAAAATATGACTTGATGCTTTTACTGGACTGATTTTTCCCGCAGCCGTTTCGATAGCCAATGCACCACCATCATCGCAAAACTGATAAGGCAGTTGGCCATAGCTTTGCTCTATTTCGGCTTGGGTTTTACCTAAAAAGCGCTTCACTGAAATAAGCGTATTAACCGGATCGAGTGTAGCTGCTTGCATTGCATCATTACCCACGGTAATGCCGCCAGCTTGATAACGAACCACTGAGGGTAACATCGCTTCGCCTGACTCATCAGTAATAGTACGAGCTTCGCCGCTTTGTACGGTTGCAACCAATGAATTTGTGGTACCTAAGTCAATTCCAATGGCTAATTTGTGTTCATGTGGTGCCGCGCTCTGCCCCGGCTCAGCAATTTGCAATAATGCCATAATGCTCTTTAAACTCGTGTTGCTCGCTTTGCAGCAAGTAATTAATCGTCAAATAAACTGTCTTCAATGCGTTCAAGTTCGTCTTGTAACTTATATACAAATTTTAATTTGCGAATGTTGTCAGCAGCGTGTTGATATTGTTGCTCATCGTTGCTTGCAAGTTGCTCAGCCAATTCGTTGCTATACTGGGCTTTTAATTGCTTTATTTGCGACTCAAAATTAGCAATAGCGATATCTGGATCACTTGCAGAGGGAAGTTCTTCAAGCTCTTCGCGCAGTTCCATTTGTTGCATCAAGAACATGGGATCTTGCAGTGTTTGCTGCTCAGCGCGAATATCAACGCCCAGCTCACTCAACATATATTCAGCACGTTTAACCGGATGCTTAAGTGTTTGTAATGCGTCGTTAATTTCAGCGGTACTTTGTACGGCCATTAATTTATCACGACTGCTGGCATTAGCATGACGATCAGGGTGTACAGCACGTTGAAGTTCTAAGTAGTGCTTGTTGATCATTGCTAAGTCAATATTGTAGTCAACCGGTATTGCAAATAACTCAAAATAACGCATAACTTCTCACAAATGACAAAGCCCTACATTAACTGGCAGGGCTTATTTATATCTTAAAACAAGTTTGAGCTTAAACGGTAAAGCTTTCGCCACAGCCACACTCATCGGCTTGGTTAGGGTTATTAAATTTAAACCCTTCATTTAAGCCTTCTTTAGTGTAGTCGAGCTCAGTGCCGTCGATATAAACTAAGCTTTTAGCGTCAACAATTAAAGTAACGCCTTTGGCCGCAAATGTTTCATCGTCATCGTTTAGCTCATCAACAAACTCTAGAACATAAGCAAGACCTGAACAGCCCGTCGTTTTAATGCCAACTCGCAGGCCAATGCCTTTACCACGGTTTGCTAAAAATGATTGTACGCGGTTTGCTGCCGCATCTGTCAATGTCACTGCCATGAATATCTCTTAGTTTGTATGTTTGCTTTTGTAATCTGCAATTGCTGCTTGAATTGCATCTTCGGCTAAAATTGAGCAGTGAATTTTCACTGGTGGTAATTCTAGCTCTGCGCTGATATCGGTATTTTTGATAGTCGCAGCTTCGTCTAATGTTTTGCCTTTAACCCACTCTGTTACCAGCGAAGATGAAGCAATTGCGCTACCACAGCCGTACGTTTTGAATTTTGCATCTTCAATAACGCCGTCTGCCGATACTTTAATTTGCAATTTCATTACGTCACCACATGCTGGTGCGCCTACCATACCCGTTGCCACTGACGGATCATTTTTGTCTAGAGCACCTACGTTACGTGGGTTTTCTACGTGGTCGATTACTTTATCACTGTAAGCCATAATTCTATCCTCACTACCTGCTAGGTATGGGCTCCACTAATTAGTGGTGCGCCCATTCAACTGAATCTAAATCAACACCTTCTTGGTGCATTTCCCAAAGAGGAGACATTTCACGTAAACGGCCAATCGAGTTTTTCATTAGCTCAACGGTGTAATCAATCTCTTCTTCGGTGGTAAAACGGCCAATACTAAAACGAATCGAGCTGTGCGCTAGCTCGTCGTTGCGACCTAATGCACGTAATACGTAAGAAGGCTCTAAACTTGCAGATGTACAGGCTGAACCTGACGATACCGCAATATCTTTAACAGCCATTAATAACGACTCACCTTCAACAAAGTTAAAGCTAATGTTGACAATACCAGGTACTGATTGGTCTTGCGTGCCGTTAAAGTACACTTCGTCCATATCCGTTAAAATGCCGTCGATTAGGCGTTTACGCAACGCACTGATGTGTGCGTGATCTTTTTCAAAATCTTGTTTTGCAATTCTAAATGCTGCGCCCATACCCACTAATTGATGAGTTGCTAATGTACCAGAACGCATACCACGTTCATGGCCGCCACCGTGCATTTGTGCTTCTAAACGTGCACGTGGTTTACGACGAACATACAATGCACCTACGCCTTTAGGGCCGTATACTTTGTGCGCCGAGAATGACATAAAATCTACTTTGGTTTGTTGCACGTCAATTAAAACTTTACCCGCGCTTTGTGCTGCATCTACGTGGAACATAATTTTACGTTCGCGGCACATTTCACCAATTGTATTGATGTCTTGGATTACACCTAGCTCGTTATTTACATGCATAATACTTACAAGCACGGTGTCGTCACGCATGGTGTCTGCTAATTTTTGCAGATCAAGTAGGCCGTTTTCTTCAACGTCCATGTAGGTTACTTCAAACCCTTGACGCTCAAGCTCACGACATGTGTCGATAACCGCTTTGTGTTCAGTTTTAGCGGTAATAACATGCTTACCTTTTTTCTTGTAAAACTGAGCTGCACCTTTAATAGCAAGGTTATTTGATTCTGTTGCACCCGATGTGAATACAATTTCACGTGGGTCTGCATTAATTAAATCAGCAATGTCAGTACGTGCTTGGTCAACGACTTCTTCAGCTTGCCAACCAAAACGGTGTGAACGCGATGCTGGATTACCAAAATTACCGTCCATAGTCAGGCACTGCATCATTTCTTTGGCAACTCGTTCGTCAACGGGCGTAGTTGCTGCGTAATCTAAATAAATCGGTAACTTCATTTCTCTCTCCGCTGCAGGTCAACCTTAAAGTTGACAGCTTACTTGAATATTTTCCAACTGCTTAATTGCATCATTAACGCTGTTTTCTTGGCGAAGAGCGACCGCTTTAACGTCCGACTTTTCGACCAGTTCAGCTAAGGTAATATTATTTAAAAATTCTTCAATTCGTGCGCTTAAGTCTGACCACAATGTATGGGTTAAACAACGCATACCACTTTGACAACCAGTATTGCTTCGCTGACACCGTGTAGCGTCAACAGATTCATCTACCGCATTGATAACATCGCCAACTGAAATTACGTCAGCCTCACGTCCTAGTAAATAGCCCCCACCAGGACCTCGAACAGAACTCACTAGCCCATTTTTACGTAAACGGGCAAATAATTGCTCAAGATAAGACAAAGAAATTTCTTGGCGCTGCGAAATATCTGCAAGCGCTACAGGGCCTATATTTGCATGTAGTGCAACATCCAGCATGGCTGTAACGGCATATCTGCCTTTTGATGTTAACTTCATAACGCCCCCGCACAAAAGAGTGCAAATTTTAATTACCAGAGTAGATTAGTCAAGTATTATCCTGATTGGCTAGCCTCAAACGGCCACCGATAAACTTGTAATACCCGACTGTTTTGGTCAAGTATTGGGTCTATTGTAATTACCTGAGTAATTTAGTCAAGTATTAGTGGAGTAATAAAGGGCGCTATTTATAACTAATTGCTATTTTATAGACTTATTAATTGAGGTAAGAATACCTCGTAATATGTTCATTTCAGCATCTTCAGGGCGAGCACGATTAAACAAGCGACGTAGCTTAGTCATTACCATGCCTGGGTGCTGCTTAATGATGAAGCCTGTTTTAAACAAAGTGTCTTCAAGGTGTTCGTAAAACAGCTCTGTTTGTTTAGACGATGGATATAGGGTGTCGTCTTCTTCTTGAACAGCCTTAGGTTGCTGATTTAAAAACGCCATACGCGTTTCATAGCATAAGGTTTGTACTGCCATGGCTAAATTTAGCGAGCTGTATTCTGGGTTAGCAGGAATACACACATGGTAATTACACAGTTGTAATTCTTCGTTTGTTAAGCCACTGTTTTCACGACCAAATACAAGTGCTACAGGGCCATTTACAGCTTCGCCAACAAGCTTTTCACCACATTCACGCGGCTCAACCATAGGCCACGACAATGTACGCGAGCGAGCACTAGTACCAATAGTTAATGCACAATCAGCAATGGCATCGGCAACCGTATCAACAATAACCGCATTACCTAGTACATCAGTCGCACCTGCAGCCAGTGCGCTTGCATGACTGTCTATTTCACAGGCTGGATCAACAAGGTATAACTTTGATAATCCCATGGTTTTCATGGCACGTGCCGCAGAACCAATATTGCCAGAATGTGAGGTGTTTACTAAAACGATGCGAATATCATCTAAGATCATTACAATGCTACTTATCGAGTACAAAAAAATTGCGCAAATTCTAGCATGAAAACGCGCTGAGATCCTATATTCAATAGTCGAGATCTAAAAGATCAGTTCGGGGTCAGCGGTCAGCGGTCAGCGGTCAGCGGTCAGCGGTCAGCGGTCAGCGGTCAGCGGTCAGCGGTCAGCGGTCAGCGGTCAGCGGTCAGCGGTCAG